>OCZU010003048.1_pt1 | contig 10599 bp, 9 predicted proteins | sample 1539001 | NCBI WGS metagenome assembly OCZU01 (sample SAMEA3539306, study PRJEB22396) | soil metagenome | biome: tundra; feature: field; material: soil | place: USA | collected 2010-05 | depth 0.15 m | reverse complement strand
GCGAGCGTGGCCAACCTCGGCAGTACGCAACTGCTCGCGCCGCGCACCAAAATCCGCGTTTCGCATTCCACCACGCTCTGCCCGGATCTCGCGCTCATCACGACGGCCACGAGCAGGCTCTGGCTGGCCGTGGAAATCGTTCACACGGGCGATCATCACCCCGACACGGTGATCAAGAAAGAAGTTTATGAGCGCGCCCGCGTGCCGCGGCTGTGGATGGTGGATCCGCGCTACGACAACGTGGAGATCTACCATAGCACCGAGTTCGGCCTGGCGTTGAAAGGCATTCTGGCCGGGAGCGAGGTGCTGGCGGAAAAGCTGGTGCCGGAGTTTCAGTTTGTCATCGCCGAACTGTTTGCCACGACCAAAACCCATCAAAACCATGATTGAATTGCTTGAACGCACCGACCGGTAACGCTGTCAGATTTTATGTAGGAAAAGAACCAACCAACAAAAAACCATGAAAATGACTAAGATAATCATCACCATCGCCGCCGGCCTGATGCTGGCGCTCGGCACCTCTAGCCTGCTCGCCCAGGATGCGGGCAAGGCCATCACCATCACGGGCAACATGGTCTGTGGCAAATGCACGCTGCACGAAACCGCGAGCTGCCAGAACGTAATCCAGGTCGAGAAGGACGGCAAAACCGTCAAATATTACCTCACCAAAAATGACTTGAGCGACGCCATGCACGAAGACATCTGCCACGGCGATCCAAAGAAAGTGACCGCCACCGGCACCGTCGTTGAAAAGGACGGGAAGGAAATGCTGACCGTCACCAAACTGGAAGCTGCGAAGTAAGCATCACTCTTTCATCAGCCGCCGCTGGAATTTATTTCTGGCGGCGGTTGAATTTTACACAGTCTTTATATTTCACACCGCTGCCGCCGAAGATGTCCAGCGCGGAACCGATCGTCAGGTTCACCTTCCCCTGCCCCAGTCGCGTGACAGCTTCCAGATCGGCGAGCGAATTCGCGCCGCCCGCGTAGGTCGTTGGAATCGGCGTCCATTGGCCGAGCTTCGCCACCAGATCATGGTCAATGCCCCGGCACAAACCCTCCACGTCCACGGCATGGATTAAAAATTCTGCGCAGCAGGCGGCAAATTTAGCCAGCGTTTCCGCGTTTACAGCGAGCTCCGTGAATTTCTGCCAGCGGTCGGTGACGACGAAATAATCTTCACCGCGTTTGCGGCAGCTCAAGTCCAGCACCAGCCGGTCTTTGCCGATGGCTTTGACGAGTTCGTCCAGCCGGTCCCAATCCAAGTGGCCGGCGCGGAAAACCCAGCTGGTGACGATGACGTGCGAGGCGCCGGCGTCCAGCCAGCCACGCGCATTGGATGGGTTGACGCCACCGCCGATATGCAGCCCGCCCGGAAAAGTCGCGAGCGCTGCGCGGGCTTCCGCCTCGTTGCCGGAACCCAACATGATGACGTGGCCGCCGGTCAACCCATCACGTTTGTAAAGTCCGGCGAACCACGCGGCGGATTTTTCCGAGACAAAATTCGTGCGCAAGCCGGCAGCGCCGAGCGAGCCGCCGACAATTTGCTTCACCTTGCCTTCGTGGAGGTCAATGCAGGGACGAAACATCCGTTCAAGCTAAAGTCGCGCGGCGAAAGTTCAAAGGTGAAAATTTGGTCAAGAAACTATTTCGGGGGCGGGTTATTTGCCGCCCTGGCCGCGACCAGCTGGCCGAGCATCCCGGAATTTGCCGGGATCAGAGTTATCGCCGCCTGGCTGTCGATGATGTTCTGGGTTTCGATGGTTTGAAACAACGCGTCGGCGACTTCCTGGTCCTTCGAGATTTCCTGCAGCGCCTCGCCGACGATGTGCGGGCGCATGGCGGCGGCCTTGGCGAATTCGATGGCCGCCTGCCGTTCCGCCGTGCTGGTGATGATACTGACCTGGTTCGCGCCGGCCTGCTTGATGGCAGCGGTGACCTGCCGCAGACGGTTCACGACTTTTTCCTCGATCTGCTTGATCATGTCCACGTCGCGGAAATGCACCTTGCGGATATAAACGGAACCGAGGCTGTAACCCCATTCGTTTGACTTGGGCGTGACTTCCTCGCGCACGGTCTGGCTCATCGAGTGACGATCCTGAAGCATCTTGTCGAGCGGCAGATTGCTCAAGCAACGGACGGTGGAATTGCTGACGTTGGCCGCGAGCGAACCGCGCGGATCGGCATTCTTGAACAGATACGAAATCGGGTCGTTGATGAACATCTCATACCAGATGCCGATGCCCATCGGCGCGCCTTCCTCGGAATTCACCGGCTGGCTGCGCAGATAAGTCTGGTCGAGGCGCAAATCCAATTCATAACATTTGCCGAGAAAATGGACGATGACCGCCTTCGGCCCAAGTTTGGCCAGAAGAAAATGCAGCCCGGGTTCGTTCAAAACCGCGACGACCTTGCCGAACAGCATATAAACCTTGCAACTGCCTTCGTTGACAATGGTGTAAACGCCGAAAAATCGCGTGAATGCCAGAAACATCGGCACCAGAATCGTGCAACCAGCCAGAGTCGCAAAAAAGGCGATGACGAAGCCGATGAAATTCATGATTTCTCCTCGATGATGACTTGTTGCGCCTTGCTGTAAAGTGAGAGTCGCACGTTGCGGATGTAAGACTGCAACGCGCCGTCGCCGGCTTTTTTCAAATCCGCAAGCTGCTCGTTCAACTGGCGCAACGGCTCGACTTCCGCCTCCGCCTTGAGCGTCTCGATCTCCACCGCGCGCTTGGATTGTTCGATCTTCTGGTCCGCCGTGGCCTGCGCGAGGCTGATGTCGGATGAAACTTGATTGTGTGCCGTGTTGATCGCCGCCAATGCGGACTCGACCTCCGGCGGCGGGTTGATCTCAGTGATCAGCGATGCGTCCAGCACGATGCCGAAGCGCGCCTCAGACGACCGGCATTCCACATCCATGTGCTCGTTGATGTCGCGGAGATTTTTCCGCAGGTCGTTGATGGAAATTCCCGTGACGATGAGCGCCTCGGGGTCGGGATTTTTTGGCGCCTCAAAGTTGGCGATGCGCTCGCGCAGCACGGATACAAAATAACCCATGACGTGGCTGATGGGGTGTTTCACGCCGAACAGATACGCATACAGATTGCGCTCAGACGCACGATAACGAAGCTGCCCGGACAAGCCGGTGTTCAATTGATCTTTCGTCACCGCCTCAAGCACCTGCCCGTCCTGATTCGCCGAAGCATCGTCCGGGTCGTGCGCCATGCTCAACGTCTGGGTCGCCACCGACACTTTATAGATTTTTTCCCACGGCCACTTGAAATACGGGCCGCCCGGCTGGATCACCCGCACCTGCGGATAGACGTAGCGCTGCTTTTCGTCCTCCGTCAGCGACTCCGCGATGGGATCGCTCAACGTCGTCATGTCCGGCACGCGATCGGCGCGGCCAAAGCTCGTTTTCACCGCGCGTTCGTTCTGGTTGACCGTGTAAAGGCCGCCCGCCAGATAACGCAACAGGAACCAAACGATGAAACCCAGGACGCAACCAAGAAAAATTCCGCTCATAATTTCAATCAGGCTGCCCCGTTCTACTCCGGTTAAGAAATTAAACAAGCAAAAAGCCGCCCCGGTTTCCCGAAGCGGCCCTGGCAGATTCAGGGGTGAATTATTTTTTGAGCGGCTTCGTCTCGATTTCCGTCGCGGTCATCTTGTAATAGACCGTAACCTTGTCGCCAACCTTCGGCTTGTCGCCTTTGGTGGATTGGTCCACGGCGATCTGCCATTTTTGATCGCCCTTCTGGACGACAATGTAGCTGGCGTTGACTTCGAGCACCGGGCCGGTGACCTGGTAATCCTTGGTATCCGACGCCAGCAGGGGAAGACTGACAATGGCCAAAATTGCGAAGGTGAGTATGATTTTTTTCATAGGTTTATAAGTTTGGGGACGGGTCATTCCAATCGGTCGAACCAATTTTGGCAAAGCAAAAAAACCGCCTTGGCGCTAGCGACATTCAAGCCCGAAAGAATCGTGCCGCCAGCGCATTCGCCGCCACGCCGAAAGCCACCAGCACGGCCAGCGGCAACAGCACCGCGCCAAATCCGCTGCCGAAGCTGATGAGCTGGTGCAGCGCCACCAACGCCCAGCCCGTCGGCGTGCATAGCGCGATCGTCTTGAGCGCGGGCGGTCCGATTTCCAGCGGCCACCAGCAGCCGCCGAACGCGGCCAGGAGCAGGCTGGCCAGCACGCAAATCCCGTTCACGCGGTCAGGCGCGGCGATCAGCGAACCCACCAGCACGCCCAGCGAGCCGGCAACCCACGCGAACAGGATCAACGTCAGCGTCACGGCCGGCAGATTTGCGCCGAGGCTGACGTGAAACAGAAATTTTCCAACGGCGAGAAAAAATAAAATCTGCGCCAGACCGAGCAGCATGAGCCCGTAGATTTTTCCCGTGACGATCTCGAAGTGCGTCACCGGATAAACCATCAGCCGCTTGATCACGCCGTTGCGGCGTTCGGCGGAAACCGTCGCGCCGCCGAAGATCAGCAGGTTCATCATCAGATACATCACCAGAATTCCCGGCAGCGAAAAGCTGAAGCCGGACGGCACGGGTTTGCGTCCCGCAAAACTGGCGTTCAGGCCCACCGGATCCGGCGCGGCCATGACGGCGCGCAATTTTTCCTCGGTCAACGTTCCTGCCCCGTTCGTCTGCGTCGCCACTTCCAGGAGGTGTCCGTTCATCGCAATCAACGCCCGCACGAGCCGCACTTCGATCAGCGCCGCATCCGCCTCACCCGAGGTGTCGCGATGGAGAAACTGCACTTTACTTTGCTCCTGCCGCAGGATCTTGCTGGTGAAGTCGGCGGGGATGCGGATGACGCGTGCGGCAGTCTCGCGGTTGGTCGGATCCAGCAGCCACATTTTCTGCGAAGCCAGTTCATCGAGAAAAATCCGGCCGAGGAAATTCGTGTCCGCATTTTCGATGAGCACCGGCGGCGTGCGGTTGTAGGGATCGCCCGCCCCGCGATTGGCCGAGCCGATGAAATAAACGAACGCCAGCGGCACCACGAACAACCAGACGTAGGCGCTGGGGTGTTTCATAAACAGCCGCAGGTCCGTATGCCCGATGTCGAGGATTCGTTTCATGCGCGCAGACCGGTTTTGAATTTCCGTCGGAACAGCACCGCCGCCAGCACGAGCAGCACGGCGCTGGTGGCCACAAGTTTCAACATCGTCAAACCCCACGCGGTGCCCGTGGCGCCGTACTGCAGGTCGCGCATCGCGTCCACGAACCAGTAGCTCGGCAGGTGCGGCGTGATATTTTCGCGCAAGAACGCCGGGAGTTGCTGCGGCGGAAAGGCGCAGCCACCCATCATGCCCAGGCCCAGGCCCGCCAGGCTGTTTAGCACGGCCGAGCGGCGTTCATCCGGCATGAGCGCCACCAGCACCGCGTAAAAGGCCGCCGCGAAACCCGCGTAGCCCAGGGTCAACGTCATCAGCGCGAGGGGCTGTTGCCAATGGATGCGAAAAATCAGGCCGCCGCCGCCGAGCATCAGTGCGCTGCACAACAACAGCATGACCACCGTGAACACGGCCTTGCTCGCGATGAACGGCACGAGCGAATCGCGCAAGGTCTGATAGCGCTCGAACGTGCGCTGGCGCAATTCACGGTAGAGGTCGTTCATCGCGTTGCTGGCGAGGAAGAGCAGGAACATCGCCGACAGCCCGATCAGCAGATACGCGAAAATATTGTTGTTGGAATTGCTCTTCGCCACGGCGCTGTTTGTCGTCCCGCCGGCGGCAGCAGCCTGGTTGGTCTTGTCTTCGGGTGCTTCCTTCGTGTAGCTCACCAGCGGGGGATTGATGTAAGGCTTCGCCGCCTTGAGCTTTTCGCCCGCGCGATCCACCAGCGTGGTGACCTGGTGATAATCCCCCTTGCCGTCAACCACCGCCTGCCACGCGGGAAACTCGGACTGAAAATTGCGCGCGACGGCATTCATCGCCGTGACAATTGCGCCCAGACCCTCCTCCAGTACCGCCGGGTGAACGGACTCCGCCGGATTCTTGATCAGTTCCAGGCTGACCTTGCCACGGCCCAGAAAATAATTACGCATGAAATTCGTCGGGATGATGAGCACCGCGCTGATCTTGTTGGCGTTGATCTCGCGCAGCGCGTCCCCGCGCTCCAGGAAGACCGGTTCGAGGTGGTCGCCGCCCTGGCTTTGGTTCGCCGAACCGCGCAGCATCTGGCTCAAGATGCTTTGGTCCTCGTCCACCACGGCGAAACGGATTTTGCCCAGCGCGCCGCCGCTGGAATTTCCACCGAACACGAGGCCGATGAGCGCCGTCATCGCCAGCGGTACGATGAGATTGATGAGCCATGGCAGCGGATTGCGCCAGGCGCGGCGCAGGTCTTTGGCGAGGAGGACGCGCAGCATGTTATTCCCTCAACTCCCGGCCGGTGAGCTGGAGAAACACGTCGTTCAGACTGGGCCGCTTGAGCGTGACGTTTTCCACATGCACCGGAAGATTCAGCAAATCTTTCAGGCAATCGGAAGGATCGCGCGTGCCGATGGCCGCGACGACTAGCTGTTTCTCCGTTTTTTGAATGACCCGGAAGCGCTGGTTAAAGCCATTCCATCCTTCCGGCGAGGAATTTTTGAAATCCGCCTCCAGCACGAACACGCGGTCGCCGCCGAGCCGCTCCTGCAATTCGCTGAACGTGCCTTCCGCCAGCAATCGCCCGTGATCAATGATGCCGATGCGCTGGCACAACGACTCCGCCTCTTCGAGATAATGCGTCGTGTAAAGAATCGCCGTGCCGGTGGCGCGCAGGTTGCTCATGAATTCGAGGATGTTCAGCCGCGCCTGCGGATCAATGCCCACGGTCGGCTCGTCGAGCAGCAGCAGTTTCGGACGGTGCAGCAGCGCGCAGCCGAGATTGATACGGCGCTTCATGCCGCCGGAATATGTCTTCACCGCGTCCTGCGCGCGGTCGGTGAGCGAGAGCGCTCCCAGCAGTTCAACGGCACGAGATTTCGCGTCGCCCGAACTCAAGCCCGCCATGCGGCCCCAAAATTCCAGGTTTTCGCGCCCGCTCAACTCCTCATAAATCGCCAGCTCTTGTGGCACCACGCCCATGATGCTTTTCGCCTTTTGCGAATCCGACCAGAACGACGCGCCAGCGACGAAGACCTCGCCCGAATCTGGCTTGAGCAGACCGGAGATCATCGAAATGCTCGTCGTCTTGCCCGCGCCATTGGGGCCGAGCAGGCCGTAGATTTCACCGGGGCGTACTTCAAAGCTGACGGAGTCCACGGCGCGAACGGCGCCGAATGATTTGGAGAGACGCTCAACCTTTAGCAGGCTCATGCCGCGATTGTAAGTCAAGGAAGCCACCTGACAAGCTGTGTTTGCATGGAAAATTACCGGCCTCTCCGAATAATACCATCAGCGCGCGTTCAGGAGCATAATTCCGGGCTGGGTCGCTGAAGCCGGCCGCGGAGGGCGAAAGCCAGCGCCTTGACAGTAATCTCTGAAGTTAGAAACGATTTTCCCATCAAGTCGTTGCCGCCGTTGCGGTTTACTTTGGCGCGAGCATCGAAGTCGTCGAGGCTGGTCACAAACACTATCGGGGTGGCTCGGTTGGGAACGATATCGCGAATCTTTGCGCAGACCTCGAACCCATCCATGCCCGGCATGATCACATCGAGAAAAATCACGTCGAAGGTTTTTTCCACCAGCAACGCAAGCGCCGCCGCGCCGCTCGCCACGCTTTCCGGCTTCTCGAACACCGTCTGAAGGGCACCGACAATAATCCGGCGTGCCAGGAGATCATCGTCCACCACGAGTATGTGGATCGGCGGATTGGTGGCCAGGTCCGTTTTCATTCCCCGCACGCACAGATCCCTTAGCAAATCCACGGCGGTGGCCAGCGTGGCCAGCGTGGAAGCCGTGCAATTTTTGGAATCCTCGAGCAATTTTTTTAAGAGTCCTTCCAGGGCGATGCTCATTTGGTAGCCGGGGTGCGCCAACTTGGGATCCGGCTGGACAAGCAACGAACTGATGCGAAGAAAACCTTTTGCCAACAAAGTCTGCCGCGCCTCCGCATTCGAGGACTGAAGGATCGCCTGACACAATTCCTGCAACGGCCCGAGGTTTTTTGATGCCCGATCCAAAAAAGTACTGGCAAGCCCGTCCCAGTCCAAGGACGATGACGACGAAAGCAGGGGTTGCATGACATTGGTTGACCTGGCAACGGGAAGCCATCCATCCTTGGGTGTTAACGGCAAATCCGTCCTAGCCGTGTTCGGGTCGGGTTTCGGGAGAGGTTTCTCGATATGCCTCAGCAAACGACCCTTCAACGCGAGCGTTAGTGCCTTGACGGTGACTTCAAAGATGAGAAACGGTTTTCCCATGAGGTCATTGCCGCCGCTAAGGGTTGACTGGGCTCGCGCGTCGAAGTCGCTAAGGTTGGTGATGAACACCACCGGAGTGGTGCGGTTGGCATCTGTGCCGCGGATTTTGGTGCAAAGTTCAAAGCCGTCCATGCCTGGCATTTCCACGTCGAGGAAAATCACGTCGTAAACCTGCTGGGTGGCCAGCGCCAAAGCGGATGCGCCATCCATGGCGAGGTCCGGCTGGCTGAAAGCTTTTTTCAGCGAGAGAGACAAAGCTTTACGGCTGATCAGGTCATCGTCCACGATTAAAAATTTGAAGGGACGATCCGTCAGGAGATCCTGATTCAATCCTGGCGAGCACAGGTCGTCCAGCAAGTCCAGACCGCCACTTAAAGTCCGCAAGGCGGAAGACGAGACGTCGCTCACTTTCCCGGTGAGCCGCTTGAGGAGCCCCTCCAAAGCCGAAGCCACCTGCCACACTGGAAGCACCCCCGGAATACCAGCCTCGGCTTTGAGTCCACCCATTTCAGAATTCAGGTTCAGCAGCAGCCGGTGCCGGGCCGGGTTGCCCGCCTCCTGACTAATGTCCGCGAGCAGCTTTCGCTGCTTGACGAGAATTTTTTTTGCCCTGGCACAAAATTCGATGAGCGGATCGTGCTTTTTAGGTGATTTGGTGCGGGGCGATGCGGACGGGCCGACCCGGAACGCCGCAAGGTATTTGGCAAAGGCTTCATCGTCCGCCCGGACTTTTGCCGTAAAATCCCACTCCGCAACAGGGTTGGCCGCCCACGGATTGTACCGCTGATTCAAGTCCACGAGAACGTGCGGGGCAAATCTGCGGAGAATCAGAACCCCGGTCAAAACGAACAGGGCGATGTAAATGAGCAGCTTAAGAAACATTCCGGATGCGGCGGAACGGACAGGTGTGGGAACATCCAATTTTGCCCGATTGAAGGCCAGATACGCACCGGCGGCGACCGGAACGTTTGTGCCGGCGGCAATGGGGATGGCCAAACGCTTCCGGTAGAGTTCGCGTCGCTCCTCGTAAATGCGATGATCCCGATCCCATTGAATGGACCCCGGTTTCGGAATGGACCCCTCATATTCATAAACATTTGTGCGATCGGCTCCGCGCAACGGAAGACAGCAAATTGCCAGCGCAAAGAGCATGAGGGAGAACTTTATCCGGGATGCTCTTGCCCCATGAAAAATCATTCGGTGATCCGAACCTTTCGACGCGAGCGTAACCTGGCTTATCAATCCAAATGAAAACATTCGGGCGGCCGTTCGCGGGTTCGAACCAGCCAACCATCCATCGAATGCTGCCATGGGCTTCATGTTCTGATCATGCATGAACTTCAACCGGACCTGCACACTTTCTATTTGGCTGCGGAATCAGGGTGCCACAGTTTGGTCTGGAGGTAATGTGGCCCACTGGTGACGGATCACTTTCAGCAATTTCGGGGTCAACGGCGGGAGCTTGGTCGGGTCGCGAAAATTGGTGTCAAACGCCCAGTGGCGGACGGGCGGCTTATAAATGTTATTGTTGTTGTTCCAGGCATTGGTGGCGTAAAGGCTCGGAAACATCTTGATCATCGACCCATTATAGGTGAATGGAGTGCCGGTCCAAATTTCCAGAAAACGCGGGAAGTTTTCCATGCCGCCACTGTATTGACCCAAGGTCGTGTCGACCACGCCCGTCAGAAATGCGGCATTGACGGTGGTGGCTGCGGCATTTCGATTAGTCAACGAGATGCTGCTATTCGTGTCGTTCCAGTTATCGGAAAGAATCGTTATGGCATCTGCAGCCAACGAGGCCGGGTGGGTGAAGGCGGTATTGGTGGTTCCTCGATTCGCGGAATCCGAGTTGAAATCGCCGAGAACGTAAAGCGGAAGTGCGGTGGCCACGGTCAGCCCGTTTTGAGGCAACGTGGCGCCATTGAACACCCGGACAGCTCCCAGGTCGGTGCCCGACAAGTTGCGTTGATCCAAAACATAAACGGAAGCCACATGATTGCCGTTGGCCTGGTCCCAGGTCACAAGGTTTCCAACGTCGAGATCAATCGGCTTGACCAATTTGCCTTCACGTGCATCAGTGAAACTATTTGTGGTGGTGATAAATGTCGCCAGATTACCGGGCGGAATAGGGGTTGGAAAGTGGGTGGAATTTCCGCTGGTTGCAGTGACCCCGGTGTCAGAAACGGTTATGAGCATGTCGCAATTATTGTAATACC
>OCZU010003047.1_pt1 | contig 10599 bp, 6 predicted proteins | sample 1539001 | NCBI WGS metagenome assembly OCZU01 (sample SAMEA3539306, study PRJEB22396) | soil metagenome | biome: tundra; feature: field; material: soil | place: USA | collected 2010-05 | depth 0.15 m | reverse complement strand
CCAGATCGACCCCACCACCGGCACCTCACGCTTGAAGGCAGTCTTCGACAATACCGACAACGCCCTCTTCCCCAACCAGTTCGTGAATTGCCGCCTGCTGCTCGACACCAAACACGGGGTTGTCCTGGTTCCAGCGCCCGCCATCGAGCGAGGCCCGCAAGGCGCTTACGTCTACCTGGTGAAGCCCGACCACACGGCCACCATGCGCGCCATCACTCTGGGAATCACCGAAGGCAACGATGTGGAGGTGGCCAGCGGCCTGGCGGTTGGCGACCAAATAGTTACCGACGGTCAGGACAAGTTACAGGAGGGCAGCAACGTTGAGATTCGGCCCGACAGTGGCAGCCCCACGCAGGCCGGAACTCCCACACCGGCAAAAACACCGGCGCCGCGAGGGCAGAAATGAACATTTCGCGGCCGTTCATTCTGCGGCCGGTCGCGACTTCCCTCCTGATGACCGGCATCCTGCTCGCAGGCTTCGTGGCTTATGAGCAGTTGCCCGTCTCGGCGCTGCCGGAAGTCGACTACCCCACCATTCAGGTGCTCACCTTCTATCCGGGCGCGAGCCCCGAGGTGATGGCGTCTTCGGTCACAGCGCCGCTGGAGCGCCAGTTCGGCCAGGTGCCCGGACTCAAGCAGATGACTTCCACCAGCTCCTTCGGAAGCTCCATCATCATTCTGCAATTCGGCCTCGCACTCAATATCGATGTGGCGGAGCAGCAGGTGCAGGCGGCCATCAACGCGTCCGGCAGCTATCTGCCCGCCAACTTACCCAACCCGCCGATCTACAGCAAGAGCAATCCCGCGGACTTGCCCGTCCTGACCCTGGCGCTCACTTCCACCAGCGTGCCTCTCTCGAAGGTGGAGGATTACGCCGATACCACGCTCGCGCAGAAGATCTCGCAACTGCCGGGCGTCGGGCTGGTCACCATCAGCGGCGGCCAGCGGCCCGCCGTGCGCATTCAGGCCAATCCCACAGCGCTCGCGGCGTACGATCTGAGCCTGGAAGATCTGCGCACCTCCCTGGGGCAAGCCAACGTGAACCAGGCCAAGGGAAGTCTGGAGAACCAGCGCGAATCGTTCACCATCAGCGCCAACGACCAGTTGATGTCCGGCCAGGACTACCAGCCCATCATCGTGGCGTACCGCAACGGCAACCCGGTGCGGCTCTCCGACGTGGCCACGGTGGTGGACAGCGCCGAGAATGTGCGCCAGGCCGCCTGGACCAACGCCACTCCGGCCGTGATTCTGAACATCCAGCGCCAGCCCGGAGCGAACATCATCAGCGTGGTGGACAGCATCGTGCTGCTGCTGCCGCAGTTGAAGGCGTCGCTGCCCCAATCCATTCACATCGACGTGCTGACCGACCGCACCACCACTATCCGCGCTTCCGTCAAAGACGTACAGTTCAGTCTGATCCTCACGATCGGCCTGGTGGTGATGGTGATCTTCCTGTTCCTGCGCAGCGTATCCGCCACGGTGATCCCCAGCATCGCGGTGCCGCTCTCGCTCATCGGCACGTTCGGAGTCATGTACCTGCTGGGATACAGTCTGAACAATCTCTCGCTGATGGCGCTAACCATCTCCACGGGCTTCGTGGTGGATGACGCCATCGTGATGATCGAGAACATCTCGCGGTACATCGAAGAAGGCGACTCTCCGCTGGAGGCCGCATTGAAGGGCTCCGAGCAGATCGGCTTTACGATCCTCTCGCTGACCGTTTCGCTGATCGCCGTGCTCATTCCGCTGCTGTTCATGGGCGATATCGTGGGCCGCCTGTTCCGCGAATTCGCGATCACGCTGGCGGTGACCATCCTGGTGTCGGCGTTTGTTTCGCTCACCCTGACACCTATGATGGCCGCGCTCCTGTTGCGCCACAAGCCCGAATCCGAGCAGAGCTGGTTCTACCGCGTTTCGGAACGTTTCTTCAATGCTGTGATCGGCTGGTACGGCAAGACGCTCGAATTCGTCCTGCGCTACCAGACCACCACCCTGGTGGTGACGGCGGCCACCCTGGTGGGCACGATTCTCCTCTACGTTTTCATCCCCAAGGGCTTTTTCCCGGTGCAGGACACGGGCGTCATCCTCGGAATTTCGGAAGCCAATGAGACCGTCTCGTTTCGCGCCATGGCCGCGCGCCAGCAGAACCTGGCCAACGTAATTCTGAAGGATCCCGATGTCCAAAGCCTATCGTCGTTCATCGGCGTGGATGGCACCAATGCCACCATGAACAGCGGGCGCATCCAGATCAATCTGAAGCCGCTCGGCCAACGCGCCTCCAATGCCAGCGACATCATCCGGCGGCTGCAACCGAAAGTACAGCAGGTGGAGGGCATCACGCTGTACATGCAGCCGGTGCAGGATCTGACCATAGAAGATCGCGTTTCGCGCACCCAGTATCAGTACAGCCTGGAGGACGCCGACGCCGCCGAACTAGGCGTTTGGACTCCGCGCCTGATAGCCAAACTGCGGGAGCGGCCCGAGCTGCGCGACGTCGCGAGCGACCTCCAGATCAGTGGTTTGAAGGAGACGCTGACGATCGATCGGGACACCATGGCGCGCTTCGGCATCACTCCCCAGGCCATCGACGACACGCTCTACGACGCCTTCGGCCAGCGCCAGGTCTCCACTATCTTCACCCAGCTTAACCAGTACCACGTGGTGCTCGAAGTGGATCCGAAGTTTCAGCGAAATCCCGAGGACCTGAACAACATCTTCGTGCGCTCCGCGAACAACACACAGGTGCCGCTCAGCCAGTTCACCCACTTCGAAACCACCAGCACTCCTCTGGTGATCAACCACCAGGGTCAGTTCCCGGTGGTGACTCTGTCGTTCAACCTGGCGCAAGGTGTCTCACTGGGCGATGCCGTCAAAGTGATTCGCGACGTCGAGCAGCAGATCGGATTCCCCGCCAGCATCCAGGCGGATTTCCAGGGAACGGCAGCGGCCTTTCAGAATTCGCTTTCGGGCGAACCGATCCTGATCCTGGCAGCGCTGGTGACCGTGTACATCGTTCTGGGAGTGCTGTACGAGAGTTACATCCACCCGCTCACCATCCTGTCCACGCTGCCCTCCGCCGGTGTGGGCGCGATCCTGGCGCTCATCATCACGGGTAACGACTTCAACGTGATCTCGCTCATCGGTATCATTCTGCTGATCGGCATCGTGAAGAAGAACGCCATCATGATGATCGACTTCGCGCTGGTGGCGGAGCGCGAGCAGGGCAAGTCGCCCGAGGAGTCCATCTACCAGGCGTGCTTGTTGCGGTTCCGTCCCATCATGATGACCACCATGGCGGCGCTGCTGGGCGGCATCCCGCTGGCCTTCGGCGCCGGCACCGGATCGGAACTGCGCCGCCCCCTGGGCATCACGATTGTGGGCGGTCTGATCCTGAGCCAGATCCTGACGCTCTACACCACCCCGGTAGTCTACCTGTTCTTCGACCGCCTGGCCCGCCGCCTGTCTCGCGTGCGGGTTCGCAATGAGGCAGCACATCCGCCCGCGCCGCAGTTGGAGGAAGCATGATGCCAGGCTTCATTTTTGTGGGGCAGGCGCTTTCGCCTGCCAACCCCACATGTTCCGTCGTAGAGAGCTTTTTTTCTGCGATTTTCAACTGCTCAAGGCACTATATGTGGGGCAGGCGCTTTCGCCTGCCAACCTCCTATGTTTTATCGAAGAAGGCTTCCCCACTGGCATCCCGATCTCTCCGAGGAAAGCTTTCTATTTGTTACTTGGCGTTTAGCTGGCTCAACACCGCGGACTCTACTGCCCCAGCAGTTGGCAGGCGGAAGCGCCTGCCCCACTCTGTCCCCTGGCCGGGCCTTCGTCACCCTAGATCGCGAAATGGACAAGGCTGCTTTCGGGCCAGTCTGGCTAGCCGATGCCCGCGTAGCACATGTAGTGGCCCACACCCTTCTATATGGCGAGAGCGGAAGGCATTTCTATCAGCTCCGCGCCTGGGTGATTATGCCCAATCACGTGCACGCACTGCTCCGACCCAAGACCTCTCTGCCAGTGATTACTCGGTGGTTGAAAGGCCCCACTGCACGAAAGGCAAATCTGATCCTGGGCCGGACGGGAGAGACCTTCTGGCAAGATGAGTCCTTCGACCATCGTGTGCGCGATGAAACGGAACTGGACCGAATCGTTCGCTATGTCGAGTACAATCCGGTCAGCGCCGGATTGGCAGCGAATCCAGGCGACTGGCCCTGGTCGAGCGCGCAGTTGGCAGGCGAAAGCGCCTGCCCCACAATTGGCACTACCCCCTGCCAAATGTAGAGACTCCCGGGTGGCTCACGGTTGTGACGAACCATGAGCATTTCCTCCCCATTCATCGAACGGCCCGTCGGAACCTCGCTGCTCACTGCGGGCCTGGCCCTCGCCGGCATCATCGCTTACCGCCTGCTGCCCGTCGCCCCGCTGCCCGAGGTCGAATTCCCCACCATCAGCGTGTCCGCCGGCCTTCCCGGCGCCAGCCCGGAAACCATGGCATCGGCGGTGGCTACGCCGCTCGAACGCCAGTTCGGACGAATTGCCGGGGTCACCGAGATGACCTCCAGCAGCGGACTCGGCAGCACCAACATCGTGCTCCAATTCGACCTCAGCCGCAACATCGATGGCGCCGCGCGCGATGTGCAGGCGGCCATCAACGCCGCCCGCGGGCAACTGCCGGCCGGGCTTCCTAACAATCCCACATATCGCAAGGTCAATCCCGCAGACGCGCCTATCCTGATCCTGGCGCTCACTTCCGACACTTTCCAGGTCAGCCAGATGTACGATGCCGCGGATTCGATCCTCGCGCAGAAGCTCGCCCAGGTGGAAGGTGTCGGCCAGGTGACGGTGGGAGGCGGCGCAAAACCGGCGGTCCGCGTGGAACTGAACCCGCGCGCTCTCGAGAGTCTCAAGATCGGGCTAGACCAGGTCCGCACCACCCTGTCCAACGCAAATGCCAACCGCCCCAAAGGCAGCCTCTCCAATGGAGAGAGCACCTGGCAGTTGGATACCACCGACCAGCTCTACAAAGCCGCCGACTACACCAAACTCATCGTCACCTACAAAAACGGGAATTCCGTGAGATTGGGCGACGTCGCGGACGTTGCCGATTCCGTTCAGGACCGCCGCAACGCGGGCCTCTCCAACGGCAAGCCGGCCGTGCTGATCATCCTCTTCCGCCAGCCGGAGGCCAACATGATCGACACCGTGGATCGCGTCACCGCCATGCTTCCCCGGTTACAGGCCTCCATCTCACCGGCTATCCACATCGGCGTTGTGGTAGACCGCACCACTACCATTCGCGCATCCGTATCGGACGTGCAGTTCACGCTGTTGGTGTCCATCTCCCTGGTCATCATGGTGGTGTTCCTGTTCCTGCGGAACGGCTGGGCCACCATCATCCCGGGAATCGCCGTGCCCCTCTCCCTGCTCGGGACCTTCGGCGTCATGTACCTGCTGGGATATACGCTCGACAACCTGTCCTTGATGGCGCTCACGATTTCCACCGGCTTTGTGGTGGATGACGCCATCGTGGTGATCGAGAACATCTCGCGCCACCTGGAGAAAGGCATGTCGCCGCTCCAGGCGGCCCTCCGCGGATCGAAGGAGATCGGCTTCACGGTGCTTTCGATGAGCACCTCGCTGGTGGCGGTCTTCATCCCTATCCTGCTGATGGGCGGCATCGTGGGCCGCCTGTTCCGCGAATTCGCCGTCACCCTGGCAGTGGCGATCGGAGTTTCGCTTGTCGTATCGCTCACGACCACTCCGATGATGTGCGCGAAATTCCTGGTGGCCGAACGCGACCGGCCACACGGATGGTTCTACCGGGGCGGAGAGCGTGCCTTCGATTTCATCCTGCGGCTCTACGACCGCAGCCTGACGTGGGTTCTACGCCATCCCCAGCCCACCATCGTGGTGACCCTGGCAACCATAGCTCTCAATGTATTTCTCTACATCGCCGTCCCCAAGGGATTCTTCCCGCAGCAGGATACCGGCCGTTTGACCGGCTCCATTGTGGGCGCTCAGGACATTTCCTTTCCAGCTATGTCGAACAAGCTCGCTGCCTTTGTGGATATTGTGCAGCACGATCCCGCGGTGGACAACGTCGTCGGCTTCGCCGGCGGCGGTTCGGTGAATTCGGCCCGCGTTTTCGTCCAATTGAAGGACCAGCAGTACCGTAAAGGCGTGACGGCGGACCTCGTGATCAACCGGTTGCGGAGCAGACTCTCGCGAATCCCAGGGGCCGCGCTATACCTTCAGTCGGTACAGGACATCCGCGTAGGAGGCCGCGCCAGCAATTCGCAATACCAATACACCTTGCATGCCGACAATCTCGACGACCTCAACCAATGGTCGCAGAAGCTGCTGGAAAAGATGCGCTCCCTTCCGGACGTCCGCGACGCCAATACCGACCAGCAGAACAAAGGCTTGGAATCCCGCCTCGTGGTCGATCGCGATACCGCCTCACGCCTGGGCCTGTCGGCGCAGGCCATCGACGAAGCGCTCTACGATTCCTTCGGACAGCGCGACGTATCCACCATGTACACGCCGCTCAACCAGTATTTCGTGGTGATGGAGGTGGACCCGCGGTATCAGCAGAATCCCGATTCGTTGCGCGCCATCTACGTGCGATCCTCTACCGGAAACGAGGTTCCCTTGAGCTCCTTCGCGCGCCTCGAGGAGACCAATACGACGCTGGCAGTGAACCACCAGGGGCAATTCCCTTCCATCACGCTCTCGTTCAACCTCGCTCCCGGCGCGGCTCTGGGCGACTCCGTAACCGAAATCGACGCGGCTGAGCGACAAATGGGAATGCCCGCCAGCGTTCAGGGGAGCTTCCAGGGAACCGCGCAGGCCTTCCAATCGTCGCTGGCGAATATGCCGCTTCTGATACTGGCCGCGCTGGTGACGGTGTATATCGTTCTGGGCATGCTCTACGAGAGTTACATCCATCCCATCACGATTCTGTCCAGTCTTCCCTCGGCCGGCGTAGGCGCACTGCTGGCGTTGCTCCTGACGCATCAGGATCTCAACGTAATCGCGATGATCGGCATCATTCTGTTGATCGGCATCGTGAAGAAGAACGCCATCATGATGATCGATTTCGCGCTCGATGCCGAGCGGAACGAAGGCAAGAATTCGCGCGACGCCATCTACGAGGCGTGTCTCATGCGTTTCCGCCCCATCATGATGACCACCATGGCCGCCATGCTCGGAGGCGTCCCGCTGGCCATCGGCGGCGGCGCCGGGTCGGAACTGCGGCGTCCCCTAGGCATCACCATCGTAGGCGGCCTGATCGTGAGCCAGATGCTCACCCTGTACACCACGCCTGTGATCTATCTGTACCTCGACCGGTTCCGCTTATGGGTAAGCCGTGTAATGCCGCATCGGGCGCCGCGGCCGGTGGGGCATGGTGTGAGTCAGGAGATCTAGCTACGCTAGGATCGGACTTTGTGGTGCGGGCACTCGTGCCGACGCTTGGCGCGCACTCTCAACTCCTACGCGGAACACCCCACCAGCGAACAGCGCCGTTCCTCGTCCGTATGCAACGGCCGATGCTACTTCACGTCCGCGGGATCGACCGGGGTCTTACTCCCGGCGCCGGCGTATCGCACGTATGCGATCAGGTCGGCGATCTGTTCGTCGGTGTATTTTCGGATGCTGGGGGGATGCTTCCAGGCACTGTTCGGGCTCATCGAAATCTCGGCCCGGTCCACCTCGTGCATCTCCGGCGGCATCTTCGACAGATCGTAGAGCTTCACCGTTTTCTCGCCCGGTCCCGGAGGCATGGCGGGAAATGAACCGGCGGACTTCACTTTCATGGTTTGCACATACTGCGTGACCGTTGAGCGGATCGCCATGGCGAGCCCCGCCGGACTGAGGCGGGCGACACCCTTCAGATCCGGTCCGATGGCTGTGCCCCGGCCCTTCAACGCGTGACAGGTCCCGCATCCTGCCGGGGATTCGAAGAACAGCGCTTCACCGCGCTCGATCTGCGATGGGACGGCACTCTGTGCGGCGGCACTCTGTGCCAGGAATAGGAAAACCCAAAACATCGCAACGTCCTCCTTTCAGAGGGGAGAGCATTAAACCTATTAAGATCGTTATATTCTGAATGTAGGATACCCCAGGTTGTCGCGAAAAGCAACACACACCGAATTGGGTCAGCTAGAAAGGTGCCCCACTTACGCCGGGGCGGCGATCCGCTCTCTTCCTTCTCCCACCTGCTGCCGCCACATCGCGTAGTACAGGCCTCGCTTCGCCAGCAGTTCCTCGTGGCGGCCGAACTCTACGATGGCGCCCCGCTCCAGCACGTAAATGCGATCCGCATGCAGCACGGTCGAGAGGCGATGCGCAATCAGGCAGGTGATCGCGTCGCGGCTGGCCGCCACATCGCGGATCGTCTGGCTGATCTCCTCCTCAGTCAGGGAATCGAGCGACGAAGTGGCCTCGTCGAACACCAGCAGTTGCGGGCGGCGAAGCAGCGCCCGCGCGATCGAGAGCCGCTGCTTCTCGCCCCCCGAAACCTTCACGCCGCCTTCCCCGATTACCGTGTCGAGCCCGCGGTCCGCGCGCTTCAGGAGGCTCTCGACCGACGCCTGCCGCAGCACCTCCAGGCATTCCTGGTCGCTCGCGTCCGGCCGCACGAAGCGCAGATTCTCGCGGATCGATCCGGAGAACAGTTGCGCGTCCTGCGTGACGAATCCGATGCGCTCTCGCAAGTCGTCGATGTCGACTTCGTCTTCCCTCGTCCCGTTGTAGTAGATGTGTCCGGACTGGGGCCGGTACAGGCCCACCAGCAGTTTCACGAGCGTGGTTTTCCCCGCGCCCGACGGCCCCACAAACGCGATGGTTTCGCCGCGGTCCACCCGAAACGAGATCTCCCGCAGCGCCGGCGCGGAGGCCGACTGGTGCTGAAACCAGACATCGTCAAACCGCAGGGTCCGGAGCGATTCCACGGCCACGGGATGCTCCGGACGCGGCTCCGGAGGCAGGTCCAGAATGGTCTCGAAGTTCTGCAGAGAGACTTCCGTCTCGCGATAGACATTGATCACGTTGCCCAATTCCTGCAACGGGCCGAAGATAAAGAACGAATAGATCCATAGCGAGAAGAACTGGCCCACGGTGATCAGCTCGCGGAAGACCAGGTAGAGCATCAGAAATAGAATCGAGGTCCGTAAAAAGTTCACGCAGGTCCCCTGCACGAAGCTCAGACTGCGCAGATAGCGTACCTTTTTCAGTTCCAGCTTGAGGATCTTTTCCGTGGTGGCGTTGAGCCGCGCGACCTCCTGCTGCGCCAGCCCCAGGCTCTTGACCAGCTCGATGTTGCGTAACGATTCCGTGGTGGCTCCCGCCAGCGCGGTGGTCTCCCGAACGATGTGCTTCTGCACTTCCTTGATCTTGCGGCTGAGCACCGAGCTCAAACCGCCCAGCAGCGGCACGGTGGCCAGATAGGCGGGCGCCACCGCCCAGTGCACTCGTGCGGCATAGATCATCACGAAGATCAGGCCGATCAGTGTGACGAACACCATGTTCACCGCCAGCGCGATGAACTTTTCGACGTCGCTGCGCACCTTCTGCAGCTTCCCCAGGGTCTCGCCGCTCCGCTGGTCCTCGAACAGCGTGTAGGGCAATTCGAGCGAGTGCCGGATACCATCGGCGTAGATGTTGGCGCCCACCTTCTGGGTGATCACGTTGACGAAGTAGTCCTGGAAGTTTTTGGCGACTCGGGATATGAACGCAACCCCCACGGCCGCGCCCAGCAGCACGCCGACCCCGCTCAGAAACTTCGCGGTGGGGTATTCGCGGTACCTGGTGGCATACGAGTCGATGATGTGCCGGAAGATCAGGGGGTCCAGCAGGGAGAAGACCTGGTTGATGGCCGCCAGCACCAGCGCCGCCACACCCAGCTTCCAGTACTGCCGCAGATATCGATAGAGAATCGCCATAGACGCACACCCGCTTTTCTTATTGATGCTTCTCCCCTCGTCCGTGATGCCCCTATTGTCGCTGGTAGCGCCGGCGGTCTTGCCGCCGGTCTCCGCAGACTGGTGGGACAGGCGGTTGCGCCTGTCAAGCCGTCTGAAAGCCGGCTAGCCGCGGAACATCATGGACGGCTGCGATATGCTCGGGGCGGAGGGGAAACGGCAGCAAGGCGAGCGCCTCAATACCTTTTCAAGAGTCACCGGACAGGAACTCATCCTCCGTCAGCGGCCTGTCCCAACCTGGCTTCATGTGAATGCGTCCTCGCATCGTGCCGAACCGGACAGTGCGGCGCTCCGGGGGTGCGGGGGCGAGTTGAGCAACGGCTTTACCTTCGCGCGTGATGACGACCTGTTCGCCGTTTTCGAAGGCGCGGATGAGCTCGGAAAGGCGGCCCTCGGCTTCAGCGATACTCACGTCCATACATTCTGATTATAGCCGCGGTGAGTCAGGGGTGAGATTGGAACCATTCCACCACCGTTCGGGCGTAGCGTTCGGGGTCGGCGGATCGGACGTGCACGTGCGTGGCACCGGCGACTTCCCATAGCCGGGTCGCCTCCGGGTTGATGGCGTGCAGTTCGCGAGAGTGCCGGATCGGGATGTTGATGTCGGCAGTGCCGTGGA
>OCZU010003046.1_pt1 | contig 10600 bp, 12 predicted proteins | sample 1539001 | NCBI WGS metagenome assembly OCZU01 (sample SAMEA3539306, study PRJEB22396) | soil metagenome | biome: tundra; feature: field; material: soil | place: USA | collected 2010-05 | depth 0.15 m | reverse complement strand
ATCCACGGTAGGGCGGCGATCGGGCCATAGGATGCGCCCGGGTCCTGATGGTACTCGTGGATAGAGAACCAGAGCCTGCCGACCGGCAGGCTCTTGACGGCTCCTTGAGCCAGCGTGTGGATTGTGACACCGGCCGTGGTGTTGTTCCCGGCATTTGCTTGCGCCGCCCTCGAGCACACCACCGCCGGGACGAGGCCGGCAACCATGACTGCCACCACGCAACGCCGCATCATGGCGCCGGAACCCCGAATGACGCCAATCTACGATGCTGATGTGCGCTCTGGGTCGCACCGACGATTGCGCCGAAGAGCACCCAGGCGACCAATGCCGCCACCGAAGCAAGGGGGCCGAGGCTGTACATCATCACCGTCCCCTGCATTTGATCCGGTGGCTGAAACCCCGGAAAATTGGTAGGGATGACGAACGGTTTCTCAATGACTCCGATCAGCGGCATGATGACAAGCCCGGCGAACAGCCACAACGCAGCCCCATAGACTACGCCGCTTCGAATGCTCGCTCGTACCAGGTGCGCCTGTTCCATGATGAAGAACGCAGCGATTGCGACGACGAGGGCGGCAACCAGGATGACCCAGCCGACCCAAAAATTGGGGTTGATCACCCCGAAGAGCGCCCGGTTGACCATCGCGGCCGTCCCCAAAGTGGGGAATCCGAGTGCCGGGCATATGGTCAGCCAACCCAGCCATGTGAGCACGGCTGCTGCTGCCCCGAGCAGCCTCTCCATCTGGATGTGTCTGCGGATAGCACTGTTGACGTTGGCCATCGGAGGAGCGAAGGTGTAGCAGCTTGTGCTGGTGACGCGCCAGAGGCCAACGTCACCTTCTGGCAGGGCCGAATGGCAGTGCTGTCGGTCCTCTCAAGGTCGTAATGGTGTTCCCGGTATGCCGATGCAAACGGGGAACTTCAACCGTTGGATCACACGGGCAGGACATCGTCTACGGAGGGCACGGCGGGGATACCAACCTCGGCAACCTCGTCCATCGCTAATACAACCCCTCAGAAGCCGGGGTGAGATGAGCCTAGGCTCCCAGCCTGTCGGCGCAGCGACGATCGTGAATCCCGGCCTGCCGAACACGCTGACGCCGCATTCCAATGAGGACCGACGCTCGCGATCTGGAGGCAAGAGGCGGCTCCTGGCCGGGCACATATGGAGCCACCTGTGTTGCTCCCTCACCCTCACGGATCGCCCACGCTTGTGTCTCCAGGCCAGCGCACAAGACGGGCGCAATGGCTACCTGATAGTCTCCCGTCGTTGGTAACCGCGAACAGGGCAAGGAGTCTTCAAATGGCGATTCTGAAGCGGCATCACGCCCCGGGGATGCCCCCGGAGGTTTACGACCAGGCCAATGCGGCCGTTGCCGAGTCGGAGATGGGCGCTGACGGCTTCGTCGCTCACTATGGCGTCGCTGAAGGCCCTGGCATCACTGTTGTTGAAATCTGGGATTCGCAAGCTCAGCACGACAAATGGTTCGATGCGAACGTAAGGCCGCTTCTGCCTCCGGGCACTCCCGAGCCGGAGTTCTGGGAGATTCGCGCCAGCCGCACGAAATAGCGCCGGCTGGCCAGACGGCCGCGACGAAGACTCGGTAGTCACTCCGCCCGGGTGACGGCCCTATAGAGAATCCCGGCCTGCCGGATTTCAGGGCTGATGGCGGCCTGCCCGATGGTTTGCAAGACGCAGCTGGATGGCCAACCTCGTGCATCGCTAATACAACCCCCTCGGGCCGCCGAGGGAACAAGCCTCAACGCCTTGAGGGGACTACCATGCCCCGCGTGGCCACCCCAAGCAATCGCGAGACGGTCGAGAAGTATTGGCAGTCGGTGAACGCTCGCGATTGGGCCGTCTTGGCCAAGCTCTTGGATCGGGACTACGTGTGGGAGATGCCGCAGTCAGGAGAACGCGTTCGCGGCGAACAGAACAACCGCGAGATGAACGACAACTATCCCGCTGGACTGCCTGACATTGAAACCCATCGCATCACGGGCAGCCAAGACAGATGGGTCACAACCCCGAGCTGGACCGTCCTCAAGATCACCGGTACCGGCGACGACTACGTGAGCGAGTCCCGGGTCAGCTACCCCGACGGGAGCGTATGGCACGCCGTCGATATCTTCCATTTTCGTGATGGCAAGATCCGAAACCAGGTCGCGTACTTCGCACCAACGCTTGAGGCTCCAGCGTGGCGGGCGCGCTGGGTGGAGCGGTTTTAAGAGGTCAATCCCGGTTTCGATTCATGGACCAAATCGGGACAGTTTCCATCGACCTACATTTGTGGACTTAGGGACACCATGTGGTGCCTTGGGGGCATGGCGGAGCGACGAACCTCGAGAACCTCATCCGTCGTTAATACGACCCCCTCGAGAGCGGCCAAGTGAGATCAGGGTCGGCTGCACCAATGGTCATGTCCCTGACCTTAGCCACCGCCGTTGACGATGAAGCCGTGGATGATTTTGGCACTGTCGGTGAAGCACCCACCACCGCATCACCATTGTGGCGGCTGTTGCGTGGGAAGTCCCTCCATGTTCAAGACCGTCAGAATTTCCTTTAGAAGCAGCGATTAGGAGGCGTCGGAATTGGCGCCCGGCAGGAGCACGGTGCCGAGGATGCGCCGCTTCCGACCAGGCCTTCGCATGTTCGCGAGCCGTGGCTGGAGCACGATGGCGAGCTCACGAGCCACTTCCATCAACTCGAGGTCATCGAGCCACATCGCGGCGAGCCGGTAGCTCACGCCATCGCGCAGCGGGTCGATATGCACGCCCGCTACGTAACGGTCGAAGTCCCCGACGAGGCCGGCAACGAAGGCGAGGAATGCCTGCCGGTGCTGGTCTGGTGTCATTCTCGCTAGCTCGTCGGCGCCGATGCCCGCCGCAGAGCTGCGCAGGACGTAGGTGCGTTCCAGGGCTCCCCGGACTCGACGTTGGGCGACCACGGCAAGGACGCCGGCGTTGACGAGGCGGGCGACATGCCGATACAGGCTGGCCGGCGGGATGTCCGGCAACTCTGTCCGAAGCTGGGTCGTCGTCAGCGCACGGTCTCCGAGAAACGCCTGGACGATCCGCAAACGGACGGGATGCAGGAGGAGATCAGCGCTGGCCACACCACAACCATACGCGTTTATTATCGAACCTGCTAATGTTATCAATAGAGAGAATGGTGTAAGAACAGTTGGGGATTAGGCCGATGAACACGCTGCTAGCGGCGCTGATACCCATCGCGATCGTGGCGGTCTGCTTCGAGGTTTTTTGTCTGGTCGACCTGGTGCGAGCCGAGGAGGTCAGGTTCCTGCCCCGCTGGGCATGGGCGGTCATCTGCGTCATCTCCATTCCCCTCGGGGGCGTCGTGTACTTGCTTGTGGGGAGGGTTCGGTGAGCGATCTGCGGACCCGGGGTCTCGTCAAGACATACGGTGCGACCCACGCGCTCGACGGGATAGATCTCGATGTCCCGGCAGGTGCGATCTATGGCCTGGTGGGACCCAACGGATCGGGCAAGACCACTATGCTCGAGGTCCTCGCTGGCCTGCGCCATCCGAGCGCCGGAACTGTCGAGCTCGGAGTCCCGAAAGCCGCGGTCGCATACTGCCCCGACACGCCGGAGTTCGAATCGTGGCTCACCGCCCACGAGGTGCTCGCCGTCTCGTCCGGCCTTCTGGGGATACGACGGACACCAACTGATCTCCGTGACACGCTCGAACGGGTTGGCCTCGCTGATGCCGCCCACCGTCGTGTCGGCGGATTCTCGCGCGGCATGCGTTCGCGCCTCGGGCTTGCCGCCGGTCTCATTGGTGAGCCGCAACTCCTGATCGCCGACGAGCCCGCTGCGGCCCTCGATCCGGCAGGACGATGGGAGATCATCGACGTGCTCGCAGCCCTGGCCGGGTCGGTGACCGTCGTGGTATCGAGCCATGACCTCACGGATGTGGAGAGGGTCTGCGACCGCATCGGGGTTCTGGCTAAAGGGCGGCTCGTGTATCAGGGTGCCGTGAGCGATCTGCTCGCGCGGGCGGCGCCGGCGCTGAGTGTGGTGGTCCGCCCACCGGCAGGAAGACTCCTCCGGGTTCTGGCCGCCGCCCCGTGGGTCCGCGCCGTTAGCGAGCCCGAGCCAGGGCACGTGAGAATCGACGTGCGAGATCCGGCAGCGGCCGAGATCAACTTGGCCTCGGTCCTCGCTGAGTCGGGAGTCCGGCTCTTGGAGGTAGGACGCGCCGGCGTGGGCCTCGAGGACATCTTCTTCGAGCTGACCGAAACCGGACCGCATCGACCCCATTCTCGAGGCGATGGGTGATGGGACCATGGCATCTCGAATTGCTACGGATGTGGCGCACACGTCGATGGATCGCTCTGGTCGCGACGTTCATCATCCTCGGGCTTGGTCTGCCAGTCCTCACCTACTTTCTCCCTGACATCATCAACGGAGCGGACAAGAGCGTTCAGATCGTCGTGCCGAAACAGACGGCAGCTGACGCGCTTGCGGGCTTCGCCAACAATGCGGGGCAACTGGGGACGCTCGTTCTCGTCGTGGTCGCTGCCGCAAGTCTCGCGATCGATGCTCACCCAGCGCTCTCCGCCTTCTACCGCACCCGCGTTCGCCGAGCCGAGTTTCTCGTGCTGCCCCGGTATGTGGTCGTCACGGGGGCGAGCGTGGTTGCACTGATTCTCGGCACCCTGGGTGCCTGGTACGAGACAACCGTCCTCTTTAGCTCGGTCAACTTTGGCGCTCTCGCCGGGGGAGTCGGCCTCGAGGCCGTCTGGCTGTGCTTCGTCGCGAGCATCGTCTTGCTCTTCAGCAGCGTGTTCCGCAGCGTTCTTGGGGTGGTCGGATGGACAATCGCCTTCCTGCTTGCGCTTGCGCTGCTTACGAATCTGGGCGCGATTGCGTCGTGGCTGCCAACCCGGCTCGCAGCCAGTGTCGGCGACCTGGTACAGCGCCCGGCCGGCGATATCTGGCACGCCGTCGTAGTCGCCGGTCTCGCGACAGCTATTGGGCTCGCTGCCGGCGTATACCTTCTCGGGAGACGCGAAGTCAACAGCGCCGACGGGTGAGGTTGAGAATCAGGGTGCCCCAGAGAGGCGGAGCTTCGATGCCCGGGTCGAAGTTCTTGCGCGCGCGCCGCACGCCCAAGACGACAGTGCTTTAACTTGGTCGGTAAGTTTGGGCGAAGCGAGGCGCTGGGCAGGGGTGGCCGGGGCCGAAACGCGACCTGGTCATGCAACCTGGTCCTGCTCTGCTACCGCCACCACTGGATGATCCGCGAAGGTGGCTGGCAGCTCGCCAGGGTCGAGCGGGGGGGCGGTTGCTGGCGATACCGCCCTCCCAGACCCATCGCTCCTGGATCTGCGCGCCCAATGCTGCTGTCGGAGCGTAGCCATCGCGCGCTCTGGTCCTCGGACGGCGAAGCGCCGCACGCAGATCTCGCGAGCGTACCGATGCGCTGTGGCGACGCCAATCGCTGTCTGCCGCATCGACAGTTCGTGATGCCCTCGCGCATATCATCGCTACGGTGAAGCTGACCCCGGGGAGGTTCGCCGGCCCGCTCGCCTGCGGTGGCTTTCGCGTCAACGCAATGACGGCAACGGCCGTCGCGTGGTCGCCGTCGACGCGGTATGATCGTTAGAGCACGCTGATCTCGGACAGCTGCGTTCAATGGGGGCGTACTGGTTTCGACGGGGTCGTGGGTCGTGCGAATGCGAGTCGAGCCCCGGGCTCGTAAAACCGGGAAAAATATACGTGCGAATAACGCACCCCTCGCCCTCGCTGCGTAAGTAGCAGAGACGAAAAAAGCTCAGGCTTCGGCCTGACGTCGACCGTCTCCTCGGCTGTGGGGGACGGACCCGACGTTAATGCAAGCAGTCTCGCCGCCCGGTGGCGCCTCGGCGCCGGGCGGGACATTCACCGAGGCTGGCCGCAGCCGAGCCTGGTCCCAGGGCGCGGCGACGGTGAGATTAAAACCGGGACTACACTCGTAGATGTCGCATGGAACGCGGCTTCGGACCCGGGTTCGATCCCCGGCGCCTCCACCATCCGAGCGGTCAGCCTCCGTCACAAGGAGAACACAGCACTGCGCCGATTCCCTTCGCGTCCGGTTCTAGACGGCGGGGGGCGGCGAGGATTACAGCGTGAACATCGTCCAATCGCCCGAGACCATGGCCGCTCCGGTGATGCGCGCCTGGTTCGCTGTCTCCGAGTCTGAAGAGAACCTCGAGTTGGTCAGTCGCCATTACGGAGTGGCGCCATCAGGCCTGCCGCCTACACGACTGCTCGTCGAGTGGCGCGAGGCGGGACATCCGGATCCGAGCTCGTGGATGAAGGAACGGATGCAGGCAATCCTCGAGGACGACGCGGCCTAGTTTCGCTGGGCGGCCGACCTCTCCGCCGTCAGACGAGGCTGTCGGAGTGCCGTGGCGCCGCGGCCGACGGGTCCGCCGGCGTCTCATCTGGATCTACCGGGTCGGCCACCGCAACGTGACACGCGGCATCGTGCGCGGGTCCCATCGATCTGAGCACAGGTGTGACGCGCGCGCACTCGTCGATGGCGTACGGGCAGCGCTGCCGGAAGCGGCACCCTTCACCAGGATCGATGACGCGCGGCGGCTCGCCGCTGTCAGCCGACACCGGCACCGCCTTCTCGCGCGGATCGGGTACCGCCGAGAGGAGGAGTTGCGTGTACGGGTGCTTCGGTCGCGAGAGGACCATCTCGGTCGGACCCTGCTCGACCGCGTGCCCCGCATACATGACGACGATCCGATCGGCGACGTAGCGCGCGCTCGCGATGTCGTGGGTGATGTAGAGGAGGGAGGCTCCTTCCTCCGCACGCAGGCTCGTCATCATGTTGAGAATCCCGGCGCGGATCGAGACGTCGAGCATCGAGACCGGCTCGTCGGCGAGGATCAGCTTGGGCTTCACCGCCAGCGCTTGGGCGAAGCCCACACGCTGACGCTGGCCGCCGCTCATCTCGTAGGGGAACTTGCGCAGCATGTCGGCGGCGGGGTTGAGCCCCACGACGTCGAAGACGCGCTCGGCTTCCTCGTGGCGCTGTGCGCGGTCGAGCTCCGGCCGGTGCAGCTTGAGGTTGCGCATCACGCCGTGAGCAACCCGGAAGACCGGGTTCATCGCGCTGTACGGGTCCTGAAACACCATCGGCACCTCTCCGCGGTACCAGAGCACGTCCTTGCGCGAGCGGAGCCGGTGGACAGAGCGGCCGCGGTAGTAGATCTCGCCGCGGGTCGGCGGGTAGATCATCGCCAGCAGGCGGGCGATGGTCGTCTTGCCGCTGCCGCTCTCACCCACGAGGGCGACGATCTCCCGCTCATGGATCACCAGGTCCATGTCGTCGACGGCGTGCAGGGTGCGTCGAGACAGCAAGCCTCCGAGGCGGAAATGCCTGGTCAGGCCGGCCGTTCTGAGGAGCGCACCGTGATCGTCCGGCGCAACGCTCTGCTCGACGCTCATATTCACACCGCGTCCCGGAGCTGTTCCGCGTAGAGAAGGCAGCGCACCCGCGTGTCGCCGACCGTGTACAGCACTGGCTCGGTGGTCGTGCATTCCGCCATCGCTTCGCTGCAACGCGGATGGAAGCGACACCCGGAGGGCGGCCGGCCGAGGTCGGGTGGGCTGCCGGGGATGCCGGTCAGCGGCCTTCGCGGACCGCGGACGGACGGAAATGCATCTAGGAGACCCTTGCTGTAGGGATGCAACGGCTGTTGGAAGATCGACCGCGTGTCGCCGATCTCGGCCACCTGCCCCGCGTACATGACCATCACCCGGTCCGAGTAATGCGCGATCACGGACATGTCGTGAGTGACGAAGATGACTGCGAAACCGAGTTCCTGCTGGAGTTCCTTGATCTGCGTCATCAGCGAGCGCTGTGCGACCACGTCGAGTGCGGAGGTCGGCTCATCCATGATCACGAGCTGCGGCGTGAAGAGCAGCGCCATTGCGATCATCGCCCGCTGGCGCATGCCACCACTCAGCTGGTGCGGATAGCTGTCGAGGTGGGCGGCGTCGATTCCCACGAGCCGGAGCACTTCTGCAGAACGCGTTCGGATCGCGTCGGGTGATACCCGGTCATGGGCGCGCATGGTGTCCTTGAACTGCGCGCCGATGCTCTTCATCGGATTGAGGGCGTTCATGGCGCTCTGCATCACCACGGAGTAGTCACGCCAGCGCACGTGGCGAAGCTCGCTGTCGCTGAGTTGAATCAGGTCCTGTCCGCGGAAGACGACCCGACCCGACGTGATCTCGGCTGGAGGCGACAGGAGCTGCGCAATCGCGAAGACCAAGGTCGATTTGCCGCAGCCGGACTCGCCGACGACCCCGAGGAACTCGCCGGCGTTGAGCGTCAGCGTGACCCGGTCCACCGCACCGATCTCCGCCGCATCGGTGACGTAGGACACCGACAGGTTCTCGACTTCAAGCAGTGGTTCGGGCACGTCGCTTTCTCACCGGCCGCAGCGCGGGATTGCCGATCTCATCGAAGGCGTAGTTGACGAGCGCGAACCCAGCTCCCATGAAGGCGACGGCCGCCCCGGGTGCGAGCGCCCACCAGGCGTTGCCGGCCTCAAGTGCGCCGCCCTGTTGCGCGTAGTAGAGCATCGTTCCCCAGGTGAGCTCCGTGCTGTTCCCCAGGCCGAGGAATTGCAGGCCGGCGGCGAATCCGACGACGAACACCGAGAGCCCGAGAAAGGACGCGACGATCAGCGAGGTCATCGTCGGGATGATCTCGACGAGGATGATGTAGGTCGTTCGCTCTCCGCGCACGCGCGCAGCAGCGAGGAAATCGCGGGCGCGCAGCGAGAGTCCCTGCGAGCGCAGCTGCCGTGCCTGGAACGCCCAGCTGGTCAGGGTCAGCACTACGATCATCGTGACCGAGCCGGGCGGAAGGTACGAGGCGAGCACGATCAGGAGCGGCAGCGTCGGCAGGATGAGAAAGATGTCCGTGAGCAGGGACAGTGCACGATCTGTCAGGCCGCCGACGTAGGCCGCGGTGACTCCGATGATCATCGAGATCACGGTGGCGATCGCGCTCACCACGACCGTCACGATGAGCGTGAGCCGGGTGCCCCAGATGACCTGAGAGAAGACGTCCTGGCCAAGTTGGGTCGTGCCGAGGAGATGCTGCCACGAGGGCCCGACGCTCTGATCGTAGATGGCCGCCTGAGGGTTGTCGCGCGCGATGAGTCCGGGGAACACGGCGACGAAGACGACGATCAGCAGGATGACCGTACCCGCTGTGGCCTTTCGGTTGCGCAGGATCGCCTGCGTCAAGCGTCCGAGCGCGCCGCGGTTTCCCGCGGCGGCGGTCGGATCGAGCGGTCCCGCGTCAGACGTGATTGCGGCGGTGCTCATGCAACGGGTTCCCTATGCATCGCGTGTCCGCGGGTCCAGACCCGCCGTGAGCAGGTCCGCGAGAAGCACGCACACCAGCACCGCAAGCGTGTAGACGAGGAACAGCGCCTGCATCAGGGGCAGATCATGGTTGGTGGTGCTCGTGTAGAAGAGATACCCCAGGCCCGGGTACGAGAACGTGTACTCGACGAGGATCGAGCCGCCCAGGACATAGCCCAACTGCATGGCGAATCCGGTCAGGTTGGGAAGAATCGCGTTGCGCGCGGCGTAGTCGGTCATGATGCGCCAGCTCGGAAGTCCCTTGGCACGGCCCATCTTCACGTAGTCCTCAGCCAGCGTCGTGATCATGTTGTTGCGCATCGAGTAGATCCAGAGACCGGAGGTCACGATGACCAGGCTGAGACCGGGCAGCAGGGCGTGGGTCAACACGTCCCCCATGAAGGAGAGTGACAGCGACGGTGTTGCACCGATGCTGTAGTTGGAGCTGAGTGGCAGCCAGTTGAGGGTGACCGCGAAGACGAAGAGCAGCAGCAGACCAACAAAGAAGACGGGAAACGTGGCGACGATAAAGAGCATCGGGGGCAGGATCCCGTCGAGCCGGCCGCCGCGCCGCCACGCGCTCACCACTCCGACGAGCGTCCCGATCGCGAACGCGATGACCGTCGTCACGCCCACAAGCGCGAGCGTCCACGGGAGCTTGCCCGCAATCTCGGTCAGCACCGGGACTCGCTGCGCCGTCAGGCCGAACTGGCCGGTGAAGCAGTTCGCGATGTACTGCAGGTACGTGAGGAGCAGGTTCTGGTGGACGTTGACGCCGAACTCGATCTGGAGCGCGTGCAACGCGGCCGGGTTGACGCCGCGGAACGTTGCCAGCACCGCAGTCGCCTCATTGCCCGGCATCACGCGCGGGATGAGGAAGTTGACCGTGAGTGCCGCCCAGAGTGTGATGAGGAACAGGCCGGCGCGGCGGGTGACGTATCTCACCGCCGCGTCGGCCGCGCCCTGACCCTGCGCATCGGGACTACGTTAGCTCGCCGGATAGAGCTGAGTGAGAACGACCCCGTTGTCGGGCGTCGCCCACGCGGGTGGCTGCGCGTAGGGATTAGACGGCGTCGGCCACCCGCCGAAGCTGGTCGTGTCGTACTGATACCAGTCGACGCCCTCGGTGACCGGGATGACCGGGAGGTCCTAGATCGGAAGAGCACACGTCTGAACTCCAGTCACCTTGTAATCTCGT
>OCZU010003045.1_pt1 | contig 10602 bp, 11 predicted proteins | sample 1539001 | NCBI WGS metagenome assembly OCZU01 (sample SAMEA3539306, study PRJEB22396) | soil metagenome | biome: tundra; feature: field; material: soil | place: USA | collected 2010-05 | depth 0.15 m | reverse complement strand
GCGGACGCGCCGGCGCTGGCAGCGGCCTGCCGTGCGGCCAACCCGGCGGCGGAAATTATGGCATGCGGTTCGCTGGCCGAAGCTTTGGAAAAAACGGCGACGGATGATTTCGTCGTCATCACCGGCTCGCTGTATCTGGTCGGCGAGGCGCTGGAACTGCTCGATCTTTCACCGGCGGGCGGCGGCGAACGGCAGTTAAATGAGTGGGGTGGCCGGGAGCAGTCGGCTAATAAATCGTGTAAGAGCCGTTAATTAATTCAATCAACACCGATTCATTCTTGATTCGGATGGCTTTTGGATTATTACTTTTTCGGCACTGACATGTCTCAGGCCGGCCCTTATGTCTCACACCAACGCTACGATCCAACCACGCCGCTTTGGCGAAACCATGCGGCCGGATGCGTGGTGGGTGCAACCGCTGTTCGTATTCCTCGGTTTCTCCGCCTTCATAATCTATTCGACCTGGGCGGCCTTTCACCCGGCCTACAACGATGCCTGTGCTTACTGGTATGGCGGCAACGGCGCGGATTATCTGTCGCCATTTTACTCGCCCGAATTTTGGGGCACTTCGCCGCACGCGCTTTTCGGTGTTCAGCCGGCCTGGTGGCCGGCGTTTCTGCCGACGTTCTCGCCGGCCTTCTTGATTTTGTGGGTGCCCGCAGGGTTTCGCTTCACTTGCTATTATTATCGCGGCGCGTATTACAAAGCGTTCTGGGCTGACCCGGTTAGTTGCGCTGTCGGTGAACCGCGCAAATCTTATCTCGGCGAAAACTGCCTTCCGCTTATCATTCAAAATATTCATCGCTATTTTCTCTACCTCGCGGTGGCCTTTGTTTTTTTGCTGTCCTATGACGCGTTTCTCGGGATGTGGTTTACGGATGCGGCCGGGCATAAACATTTTGGCATCGGTGTCGGCACGGTCGTCCTGATTTTGAATGCCGTGTTCATCGCGCTCTACACTTTCGGCTGTCATTCGTTGCGGCATCTCATTGGCGGATTTTTAGATTCCAAGTCCAAAGCGCCGACCTGCGCGAAAGCCTACAGTTGCGTCAGTTGCCTCAACACGCGCCACATGATGTGGGCGTGGATCAGTTTGTTCTGGGTCGGGTTCACGGACGTTTACATCCGGCTCTGCGCGACGGGCACCATCCACGATTACTTCTTCACCTTCTAATCGCTGAATTTCATTTTACTGTGGCAAATAATTACGAAACTCACGAATACGATGTGCTGGTCATCGGCGCCGGCGGTGCCGGGTTGCGCGCAGCGATCGAAGCGTCGGCCGCTGGTGTCAAGGTCGGGCTGATCTGCAAATCATTGCTGGGCAAGGCGCACACGGTCATGGCCGAGGGTGGCATGGCGGCGGCGATGGGCAACGTGGACGACCGCGACAACTGGAAAGTCCATTTTGCCGACACGATGCGCGGCGGGCAATATGTCAACAACTGGCGTATGGCGGAACTGCATGCGAAGGAGGCGCCGGCACGTGTCCACGAACTGGAAGCATGGGGCGCGGTGTTCGACCGCACGAAGGAGGGAAAAATTTCGCAACGTAATTTCGGCGGCCATCGCTATCCGCGCCTCGCGCACGTCGGCGACCGCACGGGGTTGGAGATGATCCGCACGTTGCAGGATCACGGCATTCATCAAGGCATCACGGTTCACATGGAATACACGATTGTGGACCTGCTCAAGGATGGCGGTCGTGTCGTGGGAGCGTTTGGCTATGACCGCGAGCGCGGACGTTTCCGGGTTTTCAAGGCGAAGGCGGTTGTGGTTTGCACCGGCGGTTTGGGTCGCGCCTACAAAGTCACGAGCAATTCCTGGGAAGGCACCGGCGACGGTGTGTCGCTCGCGTATCACGCGGGCGCGGAACTGCTGGACATGGAGTTCATCCAGTTTCATCCGACCGGCATGATCTGGCCGCCAAGCGTGCAAGGCCTGCTCGTGACCGAAAGCGTGCGCGGCGAAGGCGGCGTGTTGCGCAACAAGGACGGCAAACGCTTCATGTATGACGACATCCCCGACAATTATAAATCGCAGACTTCGACGGATCCCGAAGAAGGCTGGCGGTACACGCAAAACGACAAGAATGCGAAGCGTCCCCCGGAACTCCTGACGCGTGATCACGTGGCCCGCTGCATCAATCGCGAAGTGAAAGCCGGCCGTGGCAGCCCGCACGGTGGCGTGTTCCTCGACATTTCCTGGATCAAAGAAAAGATTCCGAACGCGGCGGAGCACATCAAAAAGAAACTGCCCTCGATGTATCACCAGTTCATGCAACTGGCGAACCTCGACATCACGAAAGAACCGATGGAAGTCGGGCCGACGACGCATTACGCGATGGGCGGCATCCGTGTGAACGGCGATACGCAGGCAACCAACGTGCCCGGGCTTTTTGCAGCGGGCGAATGTGCCGCCGGATTACATGGCGCGAACCGCCTCGGCGGCAATTCACTTTCCGACTTGATCGTGTTCGGCAAGCGCGCCGGGGAATTCGCCGCGAAATTTGCAAAGGAAAACTCCCCCGGTTCGATCCACGACACGCAAGTCGAGGCGGCCGCGCGCGAGGCGCTGGAGCCGTTTGAACGGGGTGCGACGACGGGTGCGACGGCTGACGGCCCGTATCAAGTGCAGAACGAATTGCAGAACATGATGCAGGAACTCGTTGGCATTGTGCGGCTCGAAAACGAAATGACCCGCGCGCTCGACGGCATCTGCAAGCTCAAGACCCGCGCGGCGAAGGTCGCGGTTTATGGTCATCGCGAATACAACCCCGGCTGGCACACGGCGATTGATTTGAAACATCTGCTCACAGTTTCCGAAGCCATCACGCGCTCGGCCATTGACCGCAAGGAAAGCCGCGGCGGCCATTTCCGCGAAGATTTTCCGAACAAAGATCCCGAGGCGGCGAAATATAACGCCGTCGTTTCCAAGGCGGAGGATGGTTTCATGAAGCTGCGGCATGAACCGATTCCCGCGCTGCCGGAACCCTTGAAGCAAGTCATCGAGGAGATGAAATGAACAAAACCGTCACTTTCAGAATCTGGCGCACCGACGGCACCGGCAGCGGCAAGCTCGTGGATTATACCACGGAGATCACCGAGGGTCTGGTCGTGCTCGACGTCGTCCACAAAATCCAGGCGACGCAGGCGAACGACCTCGCGTGCCGTTGGAATTGCAAGGCCGGCAAATGCGGCTCCTGCTCGGCGGAGATCAACGGCATGCCGAAGCTCATGTGCATGACACGCATGGACACGCTGCCGGTCGACAAGCCCATCATCATCGAGCCGATGCGCGCGTTCCCGGGCATCCGCGATCTGGTCACGGACGTTTCCTGGAACTTCCGCGTCAAGACGAAGATCAAAAAATTCAAGCCGCGCGCGCCCGACGCACCGGACGGCACCTGGCGGATGCAGCAGGAGGACGTGGACCGCGTGCAGGAATTTCGCAAGTGCATCGAATGTTTTCTTTGCCAGGACGTGTGCCACGTTTTACGCGACCACCAGAAGCATGAGGAATTCATCGGCCCACGCTTCCTGGTTTACACCGCCGCGTTGGAAATGCATCCGCTGGATACGGAAGACCGTCTGCCGGAACTCAAGCAGGCGCACGGGATCGGCCTTTGCAATATCACCAAGTGCTGCACCAAGGTCTGCCCCGAACACATCACCATCACCGACAACGCCATCATTCCGCTCAAGGAACGCGTGGTGGATGACTTCTACGATCCGTTCGGCTGGCTGTGGAAAGCGTTGCGCCCGAAAGGTTGAGCAATTAGTTTGCTGTCGATAAAAAAATTTCCGCGCGGCGAATAAATGAATTCCAGATCGTCCAAGTCGAAACTGCAGACATTTTTCAATTCGTCCGCCGCGCGAAATCTGAAGGCGCAGCTCTGCGACATCGGGCGGCGTTTGTGGCAGCGGGAATATGTGGATGGCAACGGCGGCAACCTGGCCATCCGCGTCGGCGAAGACCTCGCCCTCTGCACGCCAACGCTCGTGAGCAAGGGCTTCATGAAACCGGAGGACATGTGCCTCGTGGACTTCGACGGCAACCAGCTGGCCGGCACCAAAAGACCCACCAGTGAGATTTTGATGCACCTGCAGATCATGCAGCGCCAGCCGAAGGCCACCGCGACCTGTCATTGCCATCCGCCGCAAGCCACCGGCTTCGCCGTCGCGGGCGTGCTGCCGCCGACCGGACTGGTTTCCGAATTTGAGTTGTTTGTGTCCCTGGGCCTCGCACCGTATCGCACGCCCGGCACGCCGGAATTGGGCCGGCTCGTCGCCGGACTTGCGGACCAGCACAACACCATCCTGCTGGCCAACCATGGCGTCGTTTCCTGGAGCCACATCAATCTCGAGGATGCCTATTTCAAAATGGAAATTCTGGAAACGTATTGCCGGACAGTTATGGCGACGAAGCAACTTGGCGTCCCGGCCAGGACGATGACCCGGGCGCAACTTGCTGACTTGTTGAAAATCAAACAGCGCCTCGGCATTCCCGACCCCCGTCACAGACTCAGGGAACGTCGAACGGGCCGCATTTGAATGGTGGCATGTTAAGCGATGCCGGGATTGGACCCATTGAAAATTGTCACGGGAAAATTAATGTAATTGCCGGTGCGCCCGGAGGCCACGGGGGAAAACAGGCACCAAACGATTATATGCAAAAACGCGCGGCGGTGGTTACGTTGCTCGCTCCGCGAAGTCGAGGACAGCCTCTGCGGGCAAGGCATAGACCCGCGGGAGCTTTTGGACTGGACCGGCAAGATTATCGAATTCTTCAAATTGCGATTGCTCCAACGGTGACGGAATTTTCTGACCAATGGACAATCCGAGGAATTCGCCGGAATCATTCCATACACCACTGCCCATGATTCCGCGCGGCGACCCATTATCAATCCTCCACATCTCTTCTTTGCGCTCACAAAGATGAGTGACATATGACATGCCGGCAACACTGACGACCGGTTTGCCGGATGCCGTGTTCGTTGTAAACAACGGACTGCCGATATCCCGGAGTCCGGCTATTTTGAATCGATCCCCGGATACTCTGGGTGGCCCGTTGCGCAATTCATTATGCGTCCGGGTGAGCGCGGCCTCTTGCAGCTTCGCAATATGGTTTTTCTCATCTTTGGCGGTCACCAGTGCCGGCACCCAATCACCGTCCCCGAAATGAAGGTTCACCATGGTGAAGTTCCTGACCAGGAAAAGTGAGGTGACAATGGTATTGCCAATCATCACCGCCGCGCCCAGAAAATCAGGCGTTTCGACGACGAGCGCCCGTTTCATGATTGACTGCACGACTTCCCGTAATTCACCGTCGACTTCCGGAGCGACCTCAACATTTGTGCTGACAAACAGAAAAGCTTTTTGCATCAAAATGTCCCTTTGTTTGTTGGTTGTTTGCAATATTACTTTCCGCCGGGGTATACAAGCATGAGAAATGCCAAGTCGCTACAACCCTGTTCGCTTCGGAAAGATTGGGCGGATGAAGTCGCGTGGTGGAATCGTGCGCGAAAAATGTTTCAAACCTGCAACAAACCACGCCAGATTTGTTGAACCTACAGAAACTCACTGAAAGAATGAGCGAACCTGAATTGTCCGACCGTCAACTGCATAACGCCAACTTCTTTAGGCCTTTCGATTCTGCGCACGCTGCGATGTCGTGAGCGATTCGTGGCGGCTGGAATGGACTCCTTACCGTGCGATTGCAATGAGGGCATACATAGGGTTGTTCAGCCTCAAAATCACACATTTGCTTAAGTTCTGGCAGCGATACGTCTGCCTTATTCCTTAGCCTTTTTGAAACCAATTCAATATATTTTTCGTATGTAATCATAGTATTCCTACGATAGAAGCAAGGTCGTTGCCACTTTCGTACATAAAATTGCAGGGGAACGTTGATGTTGCGTGTCTACAAATATCAAATTGCAAACTAAACCATTCAAAATGCTAAAACTTTGCTGTCTTAATTCTCAATTGAACTCCACAGGCTGCGGGGGGACGGTCGGCAATAAATTTGGGAGTCTTTATTTCGCCATGAGCCAAATTTCCAGAATCCAATGAATGTTCTAGACGCGGGGGCGAAGTAGGTCAGAAATTGATAGTGGAACGCTCGGCGTCAGTGGTTCGTCAACCGATTCGGGGAGGCTGCCCCCCGATGGCTTGAAGATGAATTCTGCCCAGATGAAATCCACGGAAATCAAAATGCTTTGGAAACTTGAGGCTTACCCGCTCGAAACCAACCGTCAGCAGCGCAATTTGACAAACGTATCATTTTTGATACACTGCCTGACAGATGAAAGCTGAACGCCCACTCAAAGTCGTTTTTTTCAAGACCGACACGGGCAATGAGCCGGTGCGGGAATGGCTGAAAGAATTGTCCAAAGCGGATTGCAAGGTCATCGGCACGGACATTTTGACGGTGCAATATGGGTGGCCGGTCGGCAAACCGCTGGTTGACAATTTGGGCGACGGCATTTGGGAGTTCATTCACGGCTGGATAATCGGATTGCACGGACGTTGTTTTCGGTGGTGGATCAGGAAATTGTGCTGCTGCACGGATTCATCAAGAAACAGCAAGAGGCACCGCACGACGAACTGGAATTGGCGAAGAAACGCAGGAAACAATATATTTTATGAGCAAAAAAAATCATCGTGGCAGTGACTTTCGGGACTTTTTGAGTGAACAAGGCATCTTGGGGGAAGTCGAGGCCTGTGCGCTGAAGCAGGCGTTGAGCCTTCAATTGGATCACCTGCTGAAAAAGCAGGAACTGACCAAGACACAAATGGCGACGCGGATGAAAACCAGCCGCGCGGCGGTGGATCGTTTGTTGGATGCGTCCAACTCCTCGGTCACGCTGAACACGCTGGGCAAAGCTGCCCGCGCTCTGGGCCGCAAGGTGAAGATTGAATTGGTGCCGGCTTAATCGTCTAATAAACCAGCACCATCACCGCCGCGTCCTGCGCCGACTTGACCACATCCTCAAACTTCTCATCCGTCATATTCGGCGCTTTAAGCTTTGCGGAAACATCTGGCACCGACGCTAGGAAGCTCAAGAGCAAACTGCTCTTCACCGCGTAATTCACATTCTCCGGCAACGCCCCGCTCGCCACCAGCACCGCCGACGCATCCAGCTTGGCCGACACGATGCCGATGACGTTGCCCCGGTCAGTTGCTATCCTTGCCTGTCGCAAAGTCTCCAAGTGTAAATGGCGATAAAACGATTGCAAACAAAGGGGAATTGTCATTGTATGACGCAGCGTGTCTCATCCTGACGAATATTCAGAAATGGTGCGCGATACAGGGTTCGAACCTGTGACCCCTACCGTGTCAAGGTAATGCTCTACCACTGAGCTAACCGCGCAAATAACCAATAATTACAATGTACAAGTGCAATTTTTAAAAATGAAAAATCATACTTATAACCCATACTTGTAACCCTGTTGCTTTGTGCTATATTTTGGCATGGAAATGACCGCGCAAAACACATCGAAACCGGCTGAACAACCGGTCTTTCACAAAGTCGCAGAGAACCTGTATCGGCTCGAATCATCGGGCGGTTATTATGCCCTCATCAAAAAGGGCGGCAAGCAATTTCGTCGTTCGCTGAAGACCAAGGACCGAAAGCTGGCCGACCGCCGGCTCAAGGAACTCAAGGGACAAATTGGATCCCTGACCTTGACGGAGGATGCCAAATTGGGCTTCGCGGCCGTGGCGAACCGTTGGCTTGAAAGCATCAAACACACGCTGGCTCCCGGCACGATTGTTCAACGTGAAATCCGCATCAAGAATCTCGCCCCGTTTTTCAAAGGCGTTCCATTGCGAAACATTACCCCCTTCCAATGCGAGCGTTGGGCGGTCCAACGGGAAGCAAAACTGGCAACGCAAACTTTCGTGCATGAATTGGAAACGATGCGGAACGTGTTCAGCTATGCTCTGAAACACGGTCTGATTTTGTCCAGTCCGGCAACGACCATCAAACGACCCAAAGTGTCACATTCAAAGGTGGTCATCCCAACACGGGAGCAATTCGTAAAACTTGTTGCACAAATCCGGCGATCCGATGGCCGCGGCGACAGCCAGCGAAAAAGCAAGGCGGGCGCAGACCTGGTTGAATTTCTGGCGTTCTCCGGGGCGCGGATCGGGGAGGCGCGGGTGAGCGCTTGGGACGACGTGAAATTCCAAAACAACATGATCTGGCTCCATGGAACCAAGTCGGAAGACAGCGACCGGCAGATTCCCATGACCGCCGCCCTGCGCGATTTTTTGCTTCGGCTTAAATCTTCCGAAACACCCCAGGGAAAAATTCTCCAGACGGACAGTGCCAAGAAATGTCTGGCGACCGCGTGCAAGAAGCTGACTTTCCCCCAATTTACCCATCACGATTTCCGGCATTTCTATGCGACAACCTGCCTCGAATCGGGCGTGGACATCCCGACGGTGAGTCGCTGGCTTGGCCACGGTGATGGCGGGGCGCTGGCCATGCGCGTGTATGGACACCTTCAGGTCGAGCACAGTCTGGCCATGAGCAAGCGGGTAAGTTTTGACCAGACTGCCAAAACTGATTTGCAGCCAATACCAGTAGGGGCGATAGCTGGAAAATCTGAAGTCGGCGCCGACGACCGCCGCACCATCGCCAAAGCCAAAACGAAATATGGCTATCCGTGGTGGGTGTCTGAAAAACCGCTGGAAGTTTTTTGGGGGCAGATCAATGAAACCGTCTGGATTGTTCCAATTGATAAATTCCTGGAAACGGCCAAGCAGGCAATGGGACGCCAGGTGTTCAAAAAGGAATTCGCCGACCGTCCGGCGCTCATGGATGAATTTTTGGAAAGAACGCCCGAAGCCACATGCCGCGACTTGCTCGCAAAAATCCCGGCGCACAAAATCGAAGTCGCCAGCAGTGAACCCACGGCAGCCAATTGATTACTCGATGGGCGCAGAAGTTTCCCGCAAAAAACGGTCGAGATCGTCTCTGGAATAAATCGGATGCCGCAACGCCCGCGAAAGGTGCAGCAGACCGCGCTGGGTCAGCCGCCCAGACGGAATTGTCAGCGCGTCCGCCCATTAACCAGTCACGGCCACGCGGTCCGCGCATCGCTGATTCAAAGAATCTTTAGCGCAACAGCGCAGGCGACGCCAGTCGCGGCGACGAAGAGCGACCGTAAAGAAAGCCGCCAATGCTGAAAGTAAATGCTGTTGGGTTCAGTGTCCGCGACCAACGCACGTTACACAGCCCTGTAACGCGCGCTCGTCGCGGACGAATCATGGCAAACGCAGTCGCGTTGTGCTTCCGTCTTGAGCTTGGCGTCACCGCTCCGGCACGCGGTTTCACTCATGCCGTTCCACCGCGCCGCCTGCCGCTTCCCGCCGCCAACTCAAGACCGAAGCAGGTGCAAAAACGAACTTGCGTCAGAAATTGGACCTGAAGCTGACTGGCGCGGGGGGGGGGACGTCGCTGACCGGCTGAGTGAGTCCGTGGTTAAATCGTCAGATAATCGTCAGACCAAACCCGGTAATCGTCAGATTTGCCGTCCCAGGCGTCTGGTATGAATCTTCCTATAATCTTGCGATGCGCTGTTGAGATCTTCCGATGACTAAACGACCGATAATCGTCAGACCGAATCTGGGAATCGTCCGATTGTGCGCGAGGAACCGGACGGCCAGAACAACGTATATCTGGTGCGGGAAACCAAAGGCACCACCGGCCGGCTGAAAATTCCAGAAATTCAGCGGAAGACAATCCAGTGTGGCAAGGCGCACTTCAAGGCCGTCGGCCTCAAGGAGGGTGGCGACAATTGGGTGGTGTCCGCGGCGAAGTTTAGACCGCCGTCTTGCCTTATCAGCCTCTCGGCGGCTTTTGTCCTTACTGGTGCAGTCCACGCCAGCCGCGCCACGCCATAAAACTGGCCAGTGCGACCAGCAGGACGCAGGAAACATAAGGCGCGCGGCGCATTGCTTCGCCAAAGCCTTTGTAACGTTTTTCCGCGTGCCGCAAGCTCCATGCCGCCAGCACCCCCGCTGCCACCATCGTCAGCGCCAGACCAAAGCTGAACGCGCCGACAATCGCGAAGCCGAGCGTCACTTTTTTTAGTTGAAGGCAGACGAGCAGCACCGTGAACGCCGCCGGACATGGCATCAGTCCGCCGGTGATGCCAAAAAAATGATTTGAGGCGTGGTGACGGCCTTCCCCGCAAACCGCTGGGCGATGTCCTGTGCGTGCGCCCGCTCGTGGGCATCCTGAAATTCCTGACTGCCGTCATCTTCGTCGTGATGATGGTGTTCATCCTCCCGGAACTCCACGCGTCCGGTGTGGCTGTGCCCGCCATGGCCGACCGTGACCGTCGCCTCAAAGGCGTGCGGTTCGGGGACGTCCACGGTGGATTCCAGAAAATCCTGCTTGGCGGCGAATTGAAACACCTGCCGCGTCCCATCGGGTCGCACTGTTTCCAGTGTCACGTCATCGGCGGCAGGCAGCCGTTCACCCGTCGGCGCGCGCAATTGGAAAACCGCAAGCGGCTTTGAAGGCAAAATCATGGCGGGGGCGTAGAACTTTATGACTGAATTAAAGAATGACCATAAGTCGCACGG
>OCZU010003044.1_pt1 | contig 10602 bp, 10 predicted proteins | sample 1539001 | NCBI WGS metagenome assembly OCZU01 (sample SAMEA3539306, study PRJEB22396) | soil metagenome | biome: tundra; feature: field; material: soil | place: USA | collected 2010-05 | depth 0.15 m | reverse complement strand
GTGGCCGCGTTGGCGACCCCGCCCGCGCTCAGCGGGTAGATGCTGGTGGTGGTGTTGTCCGACGCGCGGCGCACCTGGTACAGCGGCCCGTTGTAGGTGCCGTACAGTGCCCGCGTGGTGCTGTGCGCGGCCACGCACGGCGTGCCGGCGTTGCCGTAGATGTCACACGGGCCCGTTCCCGCCGCGCGGGCCGGCGTCGCGCCGGTGCTCACCAGGGCGCTGGTGACCAGCGCCGCCGCCGCGCCCAGGAGCAGCACCGCCTTTCTCGCGTGCCTGAGTCGTGAGGAGAAGGTCATGGTTGAACCTGCCTTTCTTACCCGAGGGTCCATTGCTGGTTGGATTGGCCGTTGCAGGTCCACAGCTCAACCAGGGCGCCGTTGCTCGTGCTAGCCCCGGTCACGTCCAGGCACAGCCCGGACTGCACGCCGGTGATGGTGCCGTCGGGGTTGAGCTGCCACTGCTGGTTCGCCCCGCCGTTGCAGGACCAGATCTCCACCGCGGTGCCCGGCGTGGTCTGGTTGTTGAAGGCGTCCAGGCACTTCTGGCTGCTGCCGCTGTAGACGGTGAGCTGCCGGGAGGAGGTGGAGGTCCAGATCTGGTTGCTGCCGCCTGTGCAAGTCCAGATGTCCAGCTGGGTGCCGTTGACCTGCGTCGAGTTCGGTACGTCCAGGCACTTGCCCGCCTCCACGGCGTGCACCTCACCGCTGCTCCCGCCCCCGCTGCTGGTGCCGCCCGCGGCCCGGTACATGACGGTGCCGTGGGCCGGGACCGAGGCGCTGATCGTGCCGGTGGTGGTGGAGGTGGCGCCGGTCCACAGGTCGGTCAGCATGTAGCTGGACGATCCCGTCTTGCCGATCGCGGACGCTGTGGTGGAAATCGTCGCCGCCGACCCGGTCTCGTTGAACAAGGCGACGGCCACGTCCCCGTTGGCCAGCGGCTTGGCCAGCACGTCGAGCCCTCCGGACGAGGAGACCTCATGGCCCTGCTTGCCCAGTGAGTCCTGGTCCACCGCGATCACGGCCCGGTTGGTCAGCACGGACAAGGTGGCCGAGCTGGCGCTGGCCAGGTTGGTGCCCGCGATCAGCGGCGCGGCCATCTCGGCCCACAAGCTGAACTCCGACTGGTTCTCGGTGGCGCTCATCCCGTTGCCGACCTCAAGCATGTCCGGGTCGTTCCACGCCCCGGGCCCGGCGAAGGAGGCCAGCCCCACGTTGATGTGGAAGTTGTTCAGCATGCTGGAGAAATTGGGCTGGATGTCGGTGGTGGTGCGCCACAGGTTCGACACCGGGGCGGCCCAGGTCCACGGCTGGACGCTGGAATCCCAGCCGTTGCACATGCTGAACACGATCGGGCGGCCGGTCGCTGAAAGCGCGTTCCGCATCCGTGCGTACAAGGTCTGGGCGACCTGCTGGTGCGACTGGCCGGAGAAGCTACTGAACGGGACGTTGCACCAGTCGTACTTGAGGTAGTCGACCGCCCAGGAGGCGAACAGGTTCGCGTCCTGCTGCTCATGCCCGTAGCTGCCAGGGAACCCGGCACAGGTCGCCGTGCCGGCGTCCTCGTAGATGCCGAGCTTCAGGCCAAGGGAGTGCACGTAGCTGGCGACCGCGGCGATGCCATCGGGGAACTTGGACGGATTCGCGGTCAGGTTCCCGCTGGCGTCCCGGCTGGAGGACATCCAGCAGTCATCGATGTTGACGTACTGATAGCCGGCTGCCTGCATCCCGTCGTTGTGCATGGCCAGCGCGGTCTGCTCCACCAGCTGCTCGCTGACGTTGCAGCCGTAGGCGTTCCAGTCGTTCCAGCCCATCGGCGGAGTCAGCGCCAGCCCGTTGCCCAGCGCCAGCGCCGGCGGCGCCGCCGCCAGCGCGATCACCGGCACCACCAGCAAGGCCAGTGCGGCTGCCAGCCACATCCTGGCCGCGCAGGCAACGCTGTGGGCTGCCTGCCGCAAGCACATCCGGAACTTCCGGTGCATGACTATCACCTCTTGACGCGTAGAGCCAGCTCAAGCCGGCCAGGATGTTAGCGCTCACAATTCTCTCCGTACGTAAGGACATCGGTGCGGATAGTCAGGGAGTGCCGTTATTGTGAGCGCTAACATCCCGAGCGTCAAGGGGGCAATTCCATGGCGGCGGTGACGGTGCTGCCGTCGTGGCGCACCAGCCCAGCAAGGTCGCGAAGGTACCGAGCGCCGGAAAGGTGCGGCCCGGCCAGATCATCCCCGAAACCTATGATCTATAGTGTTTTGCCGGGGCGCAGGCGGGCAGTCCCCGACGGGTCAGCCAGGTAGGGACAGGAAGACCACGGCGACGGCCTGACGTCCCGAAAACGGGAGGACCTGACATGCTGGTCAGGTGGAGGTTCAGGTGACCGACGTCTCGCCCGGTGAGTACCCGCCCGGACAGCGCGCGCCCGGCGAGATCCGGCCCTCCGAACTCCAGCGGCCCGGAGGCAGGCTGGGCCGCCTGTGGCAGGCCGCCGATCGGCGCCACGTCCCGCTGCGGACGATCGTCACCGCGGTCGCGGTGGTAGCGGCTACCTACCTGGCCGGCCAGCTGATCTACCGGATCCGCGACATCCTGCTGATGGTGCTGGTGTCCGGGTTCGTCGCGGTGCTGCTCAACCCGATCGTGGTCGCCATCCAGCGCCGGCTGGTGCCGCGGCGCGGCGTCGCGGTCGGCATCGTCACCATGCTGGCGTTGGTGGTCTTTCTCGGCATGGCCGTGGCGTTCGGCTACCCGCTGGTGAACGGGATCACTCACCTGGCCAACCAGCTGCCCCACTACCTGACCAGAGCGGAGCAGGGCCAGGGCTGGATCGGCCACCTGGTGCGCAAGTACCACATCCAGAACTGGGTCCAGCGGAACGCACCCAAGCTGGTGGGTTACGGCCAGGCGCTCAGCAAGCCGGCCCTGAGCATCGGGGCGGGCGCCTTGTCCCTGGTCATTGAGCTGGTCACGATCTTCATCCTGGTCCTGCTGCTCCTGCTCGAGGCCCCGAAGATGCGGCGCGCCATCCTCGGCCAGATGCGGCCGTCCCGGGCCGACGAGGTCATCAGGGTGGCGGCCGACGTGAACCGGGCGGTCACCGGGTACATGCTGGGGAACCTGCTGACCTCGCTTATCGCTGGCCTCGTGGTGTTCGTGTCGCTCCTGGTCCTCGGCGTGCCTTACCCGCTCCTGTGGGGTCTGTGGGTGGCCTTGGTGGACTTCCTGCCCATGATCGGCGGGGCCCTCGCGGGCATACCGACCGTGCTGTTCGCGTTTACCCACTCCCTGACCGCGGGCATCACCACCGCGGTGGTCTTCCTCGTCTACACCCAGGTGGAGAACCACATACTGAACCCGGTGATCATGAGCAAGACGGTCCGGATCAGCCCGCTGCTTGTCTTGATCTCGGTCCTGGTCGGAGCCTCGCTGGGCAGCCTGGTCGACGGGCTGTTCGGCGGTTTCGTCGCGGCTTTGCTCTCCATCCCCGCGGCGGGAGCGCTGCAGGTACTCGTCCGGGAGGCGTGGCGGGCCACGGCCCCGACGGCCCCGCCTGCGCCTGAACATGAAGATTCGGTCGTACGGCAGGGCGAGCCCTTTCCTGTCTCGGCGGATTCGCGGGAGCATGGCTCTTAAGTCGCAACTGTCCGAGGAGGGCCCGTCATGACGCAGCCGTCAGTCCTGGGTATCGTGCTGGCGGGCGGGGCCGGCACCCGCCTGAGTCCGCTGACCGCGGACCGGGCCAAGCCCGCGGTTCCGTTCGGCGGACTGTACCGGCTGATCGATTTCGCGCTGTCGAATCTGGCCAACGGCGGTATCAGGAAGATGTGCGTGCTCACCCAGTACAAGAGCCACAGCCTGGACCGGCACATCACCACCACCTGGCGGATGAGCGCCTTGCTCGGCAACTACGTGACGCCGGTCCCGGCGCAGCAGCGGCTGGGGCCGCACTGGTATACCGGCTCGGCGGACGCGATCTACCAGTCGATGAACCTGATCAACGACGAGCAGCCGGACATCGTGATGGTGGTCGGTGCCGACCACGTGTACCGGATGGACCCGCAGCAGATGATCGACCACCACGTGGCCCACGGGGCCGGAGTGACGGTGGCGGCCATCCCGGTGCCGACGAGCGAGGCCTCCGCCTTCGGCATCGTCAGCGTCGGACCGGACGGCAGGACGATGGACGCGTTCCTGGAGAAGCCCGCCCACCCGCCGCACATGCCAGGCAACCCGGATATGTGCTACTCCTCGATGGGCAACTACGTGTTCGACACCGACGTGCTCGTCGAGGCGCTGCGCAAGGACGCGGCGGACGATTCCAGCCGGCACGACATGGGCGGCAACATCGTCCCGATGCTGGTCAGGAACGGCAGCGCGCAAGCGTATGACTTCACCCTCAACAAGGTGCCCGGCGCGACGATGAGGGACGCCGGCTACTGGCGCGACGTCGGCTCCCTGGACTCCTACTTCGACGCCCACATGGACCTGTGCGCGGTGGAGCCGGTCTTCAACCTGTACAACGAACACTGGCCGATCCTGACCGCGGTGCCATCTCTGCCGCCCGCCAAGTTCGTGCACGAGGCGGGCGACCGGACCGGGCGCGCGATCAACAGCCTGGTCAGCAACGGCGTGGTCGTCTCCGGCGGGCTGGTGCGCCAGTCCGTGCTCTCGCCCGGGGTGCGGGTGAACAGCTGGGCCACGGTGGAGCGGTCGGTGCTGCTGCAAAACACCAAGATCGGCCGCCACGCGGTGATCAAAGACGCCATCATCGACAAGAACGTCACCGTGCCCGAATGGGCGCAGATCGGCGTGGACAAGGAACGCGACAAGGCTCGCGGTTTCGTCGTCTCGGCCGGCGGCATCACCGTGGTGGGCAAGGGCCAGGAGGTCGTTCCGTGAGGGCTGGAACTGACCGGCCCGGAACTAACAGGCTGCGCGTCGCGCTGCTGACCAGGGAGTACCCGCCCGAGGTGTACGGCGGCGCGGGCGTGCACGTCACCTACCTGGCCCGCGAGCTGGCGCCGCTGGTCGATCTCACCGTGCACTGCCAGGGTGCGGACCGCCCGGACGCGGTCGCGCACCAGCCCTGGGGTCAGCTCGCCGACGCGAACCAGGCGCTCCGGGTGATGTCCACCGACCTGTCCATGGCCGCCGCCGTCGGGACGGCGCAGCTGGTCCATTCACACACCTGGTACGCGAACATGGCGGGTCACCTGGCGGCCATGCTCTACAGCATCCCGCATGTCGTCACGATGCACTCACTTGAGGCGCTCCGGCCGTGGAAGGCCGAGCAACTGGGCGGCGGTTACGCGATCTCGTCCTGGTGCGAGCGGGAGGCGGCGACCTCCGCCGCCGCCGTGGTGGCCGTCTCGGCAGGCATGCGGGCCGATATCATCGTCGCTTACCCAGAGATTGAGGCCGAACGGATCCGGGTGATACGCAACGGGATAGACACCTCGGAATACGCGCCTGATCCCGGCACCGATGTGCTTGTGCGTTCCGGCATTGACCTGGGCCGGCCGTACGTGATTTTCGTCGGCCGGATCACCAGGCAGAAGGGCGTGCCCGTGCTGCTGCGGGCGGCGAGCCGGCTGATCGGTGAGGCACAGCTTGTGCTGTGCGCGGGGGCGCCCGATACGCTCGAGCTGCTGGCCGAGGTGACCGAGCTGGTCGACGCGCTCCAGGCGGAACGCTCCGGAGTGATCTGGATCCCGGAGATGCTCAGCAAGCCCGAGGTCATCCAGCTGCTCACGCACGCCACCGTGTTCGCCTGCCCGTCGGTCTACGAGCCGCTCGGCATCGTGAACCTGGAGGCGATGGCGTGCGGGACGGCGGTGGTCGGGTCCCGGACCGGCGGCATCCCGGAGGTCGTGGCCGACGGCGAGACGGGCCTGCTCGTTCCGCCCGACGATCCGGCCGAGCTGGCCCGCGCGCTGAACGTGCTGCTGGCTGATCCCGATCGGGCGGACGCGATGGGACAGGCGGGCCGCAAGCGCGCGGTCGCCGAATTCAGCTGGATCACCATCGCCGCCCAAACCGCCGATCTCTATGCGGAATTGACGAATCGGGCGTAAACCTCTTTCTTGCCCCGGAATTAGCTAATCGGGTGTATATCCCCGTGTTGACCGATACACGCGTGAAGCTGGTGTAAACCAGTGCCGACGCTGGCGCGTCATCATTGGGGATCAGGGGGCTAATGCAATGTTGAGAGGCAATTGATGATGCAGAGATCTCGGCGTACCGCCGTTTACGCGGTCGTGACCGGCCTGCTCACGGCCGGTACGCTCACCGCCACCATGTCGGCCGCCGATGCGAACGTGGCCGGCTTCTGTAATGGGTCAGGCGCTGCGGCGACCTGCACCGATACGCAGACGATGACCGCGCCGACCTCGGTCACGGTCGCCGCCCGGGCCACCGTCAACGGCATCGCCACCGTGAGCTGGAAGGCCACCTGCTCGCTCAATGGCCAGACGGTGTCCACCTCGGGCGGTGCCGCCTCAGAAACCCCGGTCACCGACACCTTGGTGCTGCCCTTTACCGACCCGGCCTCCTGCACGGTGTCCGCCACCGTGACCCTGCCCACTAGCGACAGCACCAATTCGCTGAGCGTCGCCATGACGTACACCACCGGGGCCAGCCCGTCGCCGTCGCCCACGCCCACCCCCTCGTCCACTACTCCCGCTGCCTACCACCCGTTCAAGGGCTACGACGGCAAGTGCATGGACGACTGGGGCAACGGCTCAGCCAACCGGACCAAGATCGCGATCTGGACGTGCAATCCCAGCGACAGTGCCCAGTACTGGCAGTACAGCGGCGGCGAGCTGATCCACCTTGGCAAGTGCGTGAACGACCAGCGCGGGGGCGGCAACGGGAGCCACGCCATCCTGTACACCTGTAACGGCGCCGCGAACGAGATCTGGACTCACCTCGCCAACGGCGAGCTCGTGCTGAAGGCCAACGGCGGGAAGTACTGCCTCGACGACCCGGCGTACTCGACCAAGAATGGCACCCAGCTCATCCTGTACACCTGCAACGGCGGTGCCAACCAGCGCTGGTCTCAGATTTAGGGACCACAGCATTTAGGGACCACAGCATTTAGGGACCACAGCATTTAGGGACCACAGCGAGATACTGGCCAGTCGCACCGTCGCGGCTGGCCAGCTTGCGTTGGGCCAGGTCCCCTTTCGTGACAGCATGGCCGGATGAAGGCGCTACGCACCCCTGACGATCGTTTCGCTGACCTGCCGGACTTCGGCTATCCCCCGCGCTACGCCGACGTCGGCGGCCTGCGGCTAGCCTTCACAGAAGCCGGGCCGGCCGACGGCGAGCCCGTGCTGCTGCTGCACGGCGAGCCGAGCTGGTCGTTTCTGTACCGCAAGGTCATGCCGGTGCTCGCGGACGCCGGGCTGCATGCGATCGCGGCGGACCTGGCCGGGTTCGGCCGGTCGGACAAGCCGGCGGACATCGGCGATCACAGCTTCGCCCGCCACGTGGAGTGGATCCGGGCGCTCGCGTTCGACCATCTTGACCTGCGCGGCCTGACCATCGTCGGGCAGGACTGGGGCGGCCTGATCGGATTGCGCCTGGTGGCTGAGCATCCGGACCGGTTCGCCCGGGTGGTCGCGGCCAACACCGGGCTGCCCACCGGGGACGAGCCGATGCCCGACGTCTGGCTGCGGTTCCGTGAGGTCGTCCGGACCGCGCCCACGCTGAGCGTGTCCCGGCTGGTGCAGTCCGGCTGCCAGACGCCGCTGCCGCCGGCGGTCCTGGCCGCCTACGAAGCGCCGTTCCCTGACCCGAGCTTCGCGGCCGCGGTCCGGGCCATGCCAGAGCTGGTGCCGACGTCTCCGGACGACCCGGCCACCGAGGCCAACCGGGCCGCCTGGCGCCGGCTGTCCGCCTGGGACAAGCCGTTCCTGGTGGCGTTCAGCGACCGCGATCCGATCACCGGGTCGATGGCGCCTGTGCTGAAGCGGACCGTGCCTGGCGCGGCGGGCATCGACCATCCGGTGATTACCGGCGCGGGCCACTTCCTGCAAGAGGACGCGGGCGAGCGCCTGGGCGCGGTGATCGCCGACTTCATCCGTGCCCACCCCACGAGCTAAGGAACTCTGAACGATGACCGGAGAGACGGATGTCATCACCAAGATCAGCCATCACCCGGTGGCCAGCACCGTCTCGGTGCTCACCGGCCTGATCGAGGCGAAGGGGATGAAGCTCTTCGCCGTGATCGATCAAAGTGCCGAGGCTCGCCAGGCCGGGCTGGCCCTGAGGGAGACCACGCTGGTGATCTTCGGCAGCCCGGCGGCGGGCACGCCGGTCATGCAGGCGTCGCCCCTGTCGGCCCTTGACTTGCCGCTCAAGGTGCTGGTCTGGGACGACGGCGGGCAGACCAAGGTCTCCTACGATGCTCCGGCCGCGCTCGCCGCCCGGCACCATCTCAGCGCGGAGCTGGCTGGCCGGCTCGCGGGCATCGACGCGCTGACCGATGCCCTGGTCGCCTCCAAGGGCTAACCGCCCGCCATCGCCCCCACGATCAGGTAGGGCTCGGCGCCCGCCGCGACCGTCTCGGGGAGCGGGGCATCGGGCGGTGAGTGGGACAGGTCCTGCTCGCAGGCGAAGAACCTGATGAACGCCCGCCGGCTCCTGGTGCGCTGGTCCCGGATGGTTCCGCGCAGCATCGGGTACCTGGCCTCCAGCGCGTCGAGCACCGAGTCCCGGGTGACCTGGCCCGCGACCTCGAGTTCTACTTCGCCGTCGACGCGGGCCAGCGTCCGCAGGTGCGCGGGCAGGATCACCCGGATCATGGCAGCGTCCCCTTCATGGCAGCGTCTGCACTTCTACGGACAGCACGGCGGGAAGATCGCGGACGATCGGTGCCCAGGTGTCTCCGGCGTCGGCCGACGCGTACACCTGCCCGCCGGTGGTGCCGAAGTAGACACCGCAGGCGTCGAGGGAATCGACGGCCATCGCGTCGCGGAGCACGTTGACGTAGCAGTTTTCCTGCGGCAGGCCCCGGGTGAGCGGCTCCCACTCGTCTCCGCCGGTGCGACTGCGGTAGACCCGCAGTTTCCCCTCCGGCGGGAAATGATGCGCGTCGCTGGTGATCGGCACGACGTAGACGGTCTCCGGCTCGTGCGCGTGCACGTCGATGGGGAACCCGAAGTCGCTCGGCAGGTCCCCGCTGATCTCGCGCCAGGACTCGCCGGCGTCGTCGCTGCGCATGACGTCCCAGTGCTTTTGCATGTACAGGACCGACGGGCGCCCGGGATGCATCGCCAGGCGGTGCACGCAGTGACCGACCTCGGCGCCGGGGTCGGGAATCCCTTCCGAGCGCAGGCCGTGGTTCACCGGCTGCCAGGTCTGGCCCGCGTCATCGGACCGGAACGCGCCCGCGGCCGAGATGGCCGTGAAGATACGCTCGGGCCGGACCGGGTCCAGGATGATCGTGTGCAGGCACATCCCGCCGGCGCCCGGCTGCCAGGAGGGCCCGGAACCGTGACCGCGGAGGCCGGGCAGTTCCTGCCACTGCTTGCCGCCGTCCGTCGACCGGAACAGCCCGGCGTCCTCGACCCCGGCGTAGACGGTATCCGGGTCATCCAGCGACGGCTCCAGGTGCCAGACCCGGGCGAACTCCCAGGGATGCGGCGTGCCGTCGTACCACTGGTGCGTGCCGGGAGCACCGTCGTAGCTGAAGTCGTTGCCGACCGGTTCCCAGGTCGCGCCGCCGTCGTCGGACCGCTGGATGACCTGGCCGAACCAGCCGCTGCACTGCGAGGCGTACAGCCGGTCCTGGTCCGCAGGCGATCCCTTGACGTGATAGATCTCCCAGCCGGGAAAATGCGGTCCGCTGACGTCCCACTGCTCGCGCCTGCCGTCCGAACTCAGCACGAACGCGCCCTTGCGCGTTCCGACCAGCACTCGTACACCACTCATCGGTAACCCCTTTCCTGGTTCGCCGGAGGCCATAGCCCCCCGCTCCCGTCGTCATGCCACGCGGTGCAGGGCCGCACCGTGGTTCTGACCGCTTCCGCACGGGAAATTCATCGGCCCCATTTCATCTAGCCAGCCCGGCCCAAAGGCAGCGGATGCCGATGGCGATCACCAGGACACCGACCAGGCGGCGTATCAGCGCGTCCGGGAGCAGGGACTGTATCCGGGCGCCGGTCTGTCCCTGCCGCCAGTACCGGTATAGCGCCCCGGGCGTCGCGACCACGTTGTACAGCAGGTTGGTAGGGGTGACGGCCGGGCTGGGCGTGTCCAGCACGTCCAGCTGGAACGGGAGCAGCAGGACCGCACCCGAGATGCCCGCGGGGGTGGCCACCGCCGCGATGACGTAGGCCGCGACCAAGGCCACGACCTCGGTCCAGCCTGCCCCCAGCATCTGGACACAGTAGCGGGCTCCGGCCCGGTCCATCAGCCGATGACTAGCTAATTTGCGCAGGTCAACCACCATTGGCGAGCCGCCGGGAGGAGGGCCGGGCCGCGTCTTCGGCATCGCCGGAGGCCTGACCGCGGTCGGCCCGATCGCGGGCGGCTACCTGCTTGAGTGGACCTGGCGGGCCATCTTCTGGATCAATGTGCCCGTCGCGCTCATCGCCCTGGCGCT
>OCZU010003043.1_pt1 | contig 10603 bp, 7 predicted proteins | sample 1539001 | NCBI WGS metagenome assembly OCZU01 (sample SAMEA3539306, study PRJEB22396) | soil metagenome | biome: tundra; feature: field; material: soil | place: USA | collected 2010-05 | depth 0.15 m | reverse complement strand
TCAAGAACAACCTGAATGTCTGCATCGATGCCCTTAGCCGCCTGGTGGCCGACGGCGTGGGACTTACGCAGTCGATGCTGGAAGGCAAACTGGCGGTGCGCGCCGACGCGGCCAAACACCAGGGCGACTTCAAAAAGGTCATCGAGGGCTTCAACCTCACGCTGGACAACGTCATCAAGCCCCTGAACGTGTCCGCCGAGTACGTCGACCGTATCTCAAAGGGCGACATTCCCCCGAAGATCACCGACGCCTACCAAGGCGATTTCAACGAGATCAAGAACAACCTGAATGTCTGCATCGATGCCCTTAGCCGGCTGGTGGGCGACGGTGTGGCGCTGACCCAGTCGATGTTGGAAGGTAAGCTGGCAGTACGCGCCGACGCGGCCAAGCACCAGGGCGACTTCAAAAAGGTCATCGAAGGCTTCAACCTCACGCTGGACAACGTCATCAAGCCGCTGAACGTGTCCGCCGAGTACGTGGACCGCATCTCGAAAGGCGACATCCCCCCGAAGATCACCGATACCTACCAAGGCGATTTCAACGAAATCAAGAACAACCTGAATGTCTGCATCGATGCCCTTAGCCGCCTGGTGGCCGACGGTGTGGCGCTGACCCAGTCGATGTTGGAAGGTAAGCTGGCGGTGCGCGCCGACGCGGCCAAACACCAGGGCGACTTCAAAAAGGTCATCGAGGGCTTCAACCTCACGCTGGACAACGTCATCAAGCCCCTGAACGTGTCCGCCGAGTACGTCGACCGTATCTCAAAGGGCGACATTCCCCCGAAGATCACCGACGCCTACCAAGGCGATTTCAACGAAATCAAGAACAACCTGAATGTCTGCATCGACGCCCTTAGCCGGCTGGTGGGCGACGGTGTGGCGCTGACCCAGTCGATGTTGGAAGGTAAGCTGGCAGTACGCGCCGACGCGGCCAAACACCAGGGCGACTTCAAAAAAGTCCTGGAAGGCTTCAACCTGACGCTGGACAACGTCATTAAGCCCTTGAACATGTCCGCCGAATACATGGACCGCATCTCGAAAGGCGACATTCCGCCCAAGATCACCGACACCTATCAGGGCGATTTCAACGAGGTTAAGAACAACCTGAACGTCTGCATCGAGGCCATTGGGCGGCTGGTCGCCGACGGTGTGGCGCTGACCCAGTCGATGCTGGAAGGTAAGCTGGCGGCGCGTGCCGACGCGGCCCAGCACCACGGCGACTTCAAAAAGATCCTGGAGGGCTTCAACCTGGCGCTGGACAACGTCATCAAGCCCTTGAACGTCTCCGCCGAATACATGGACCGCATCTCGAAAGGCGACATTCCGCCCAAGATCACCGACACCTATCAAGGCGACTTCAACGAGGTCAAGAACAACCTGAACGTCTGCATCGACGCCATCGGGCGGCTGGTGGCCGACGGTGTGGCGCTAACGCAGGAGATGGTGGAAGGCAAACTGGCGATGCGCGCCGACGCGGCCAAACATCAGGGCGACTTCAAAAAGATCCTGGAGGGCTTCAACCTCACGCTGGACGCCATACTGCACCCCATCGGCGAGGGCAACCGCGTGCTTACCTTAATCCGGGGTGGGAATCTGCGCGAGAGAGTCGAGATCGCCTGCAAGGGCGACCACGAGAAGATGAAAAACGCCATCAACGGCGTGCAAACCTGGCTGACGGATTTGATCGCCTATCTCACCAAGCTGGCCAACGGCGATATGACCGCGGCCATGGACAAGGCCTCCAGCGACGACCAGATCCACGAGTGGCTCATGCTATTGAAGAACAACATCAACGGCTTGGCGGACGATGTCAACACGCTGGCCCAGGCATCCGCCAACGGGAAGCTGGGCGTCCGCGCCGAAGCTGCCAGGCATCGCGGGGAATACCGCAAGATCGTGGAGGGTTTCAACAAAACGCTCGACATCGTGGTCGACCCCCTGAAGATCGCCGCCAGCCAGGCCTCCTCGCTGGCATCCTCCGCCGAGGAACTCACGGCCGTCAGCAATCAGATGGCTTCCAACGCCGAAGAAACTGCTACGCAGGCCAACGTGGTCTCCGCGGCCAGCGAAGAGGTGTCCAAGAACGTGACTGTAGTCGCCACCGGCAGCGAACAGATGCAGGCCTCTATCCGCGAGATCTCCAAGAGCGCCAACGAGTCGGCCAAGGTAGCTAAGGCCGCCGTGGGCGTGGCGGAAACCACCAACAGCACCATCGCCAAGCTGGGCGAATCCAGCGTGGAAATCGGTAAGGTCATCAAAGTCATCACCTCCATCGCGCAACAGACCAACCTGCTGGCGCTGAATGCCACTATTGAAGCCGCGCGCGCCGGCGAGGCCGGCAAGGGCTTCGCCGTGGTGGCCAACGAAGTCAAAGAACTCGCCAAGGAGACGGCCAAAGCCACCGAAGAGATCGGCCAGAAAATCGACGCCATCCAAACCGACACCAAGGGCGCCGTGCAGGCCATCGGCGAGATCAGCGCCATCATCAACCAGATCAACGACATTTCCAACAACATAGCCTCCGCCGTGGAAGAGCAGACGGTCACTACCAACGAGATCGCCCGTAACGTGGCCGAGGCGGCCAAAGGCACCGGAGAAATCGCCAAGAATATCGGCGGGGTCGCCTTAGCCGCGCAAAACACCACCCGCGGCGCCACTGACATGCAGAAAGCGGCCCAGTCGCTTAGCGGGATGGCCGCTCAGCTCCAAGGCCTGGTCGCCAAATTCACCTTCTAAGTTGTGGGGCGGACCTCCAGGTCTGCGCGGGTCCTCCAGGACCCGCTCCTCCCAATGTCGGTAGGGATGCAGACACGGCACGTTGAGAACGGGCCACACTAGGTCAGACCTGGAGCCATGAGGTAAGGTAGGGTAACAAGAACTAAGTTGAGAACCGGGTTGCATTAGCCACTACATGGATGAACGGTTCTTCTTATGGATTCCAACACAACATCCACCCATCTGTCCAAGTTCGACGAATTGTACAGTGCGGCGACGGTGGCCGGAGGCACACCGTCTAACAGCGATAACAGCGATATACCCGATGGAGAGTACGCGGCAATCGTCGAGGACGTAACCTTGACGAACAGCCCAACATCGACGCCAACGATTGTTTGGACCTTCCGCATTCGCGGCGAAAGCCATTCCGACCGGTTGCTGCGCAAGGTCCGGCCCATTTCGGAGCGCACCATTGCCTGGGTAAAAGAGGACTTGATTAAGTGCGACCTAAAGCTAGATGTGTTTTCAGATCTGTCGAACCGGATTGAGGAGTTGCGCGCCGCATGTGTTCCGGTCCTGAAGCGTGGCGATAATGATTTCGGCGTCCACATCCAATGGCCCAAAAAGACACAGTCTCAGGCCGGCGAAGAGATCCCCTTCTGATTCTGACAGCTCGCCGTCAGCTAGTGCTAGCCGCGACGGCTGGAGTTCGAAATGTGTCCGGGATGGGGAGCCAACTGGTTTCAACGGCTTCCCATCGTCACTCTGCAAGACCCCGTCCGACCCTCTGTAAGGTGGGAACCTGCCAAGTACCCCCTTCCACTTGCTGCGTCAGTAGCGGCCCCACGATCTTGCTACGCATGATGAAGTGCATTCTCGCCGGCGGTGCCTGCCGAAAAGCACAGTCTGCTCCCCGAACCTAAAGCCAAGCCCACACTCGTCCGATATACCAAAAGAGGCTTCCTATGTCCCAGGCCATGGTCGTTGACGACTCGCGCGCGGTGCGCATGATTCTGTCCAGAAACCTTGCGGAAATGGGTTACGACGTCTGCGCCGCCGGCGATGGCGCCGAAGCGCTCGCCCTTCTACGCGAAGATTTCTCGCTGGTTCTCGTGGATTGGAACATGCCGCACATGAACGGACTTGAGTTTCTCCAGAGGCTGCGCGCCGATCCGCGCTACGCGTCCATGAAGGTGATGATGGTCACCACCGAGACAGAGGTGGATCAGATGGTGAAGGCGCTGGCCGCGGGAGCTGATGAATACGTGATGAAGCCGTTCACCAAGGAGATCCTGTCGGACAAGCTGCGGATGCTGGGCTTGCTTCAGTAGATGCCGGGCTTGATTCAATAGAGGTCCAATGAACACAAGCATTTTCAGGAAAGCGATCCCGCCGGGCGCCCGCGTTCGCGTGCTGGTGGTGGATGATTCGGTGGTCATCCGCCGCCTGGTTACCCACGCGCTGTCGGAAGATCCCGCCCTGGAAGTGGTCGGGGCTGCTTCGAACGGTGTCATCGCGCTGGAGCGCATCGCCCAGTTGAACCCCGATGTCATCACCCTGGACATCGAAATGCCCGAGATGGATGGTCTGGCTGTCCTGCGCCGGATCAGGAACCAGGAGGTCCGGCCGCGCGTGGTCATGTTCAGCACCCTCACGGACCGCGGCGCCGCGTTGACCCTGGAATCTCTGGCGCTGGGCGCCGACGATTATGTTACCAAGGCGGCCAACGTCGGATCGCTCGACCGCTCGATGGCCAGCTTGCGTCAGGAACTGATCCCAAAGATCAGGCAGTTCTTCCTGTTGCCGGGCGCGGCTCCCATAGCCAAGCCGCCCGCCCCGGCGCCGAAGCTGCCCGGCGTCACGCCCGCTCCGTTTCGCAGGGCCGCGCAGCCGAGGGTGTTGGCGATCGGTGTTTCCACTGGCGGACCCACTGCGCTCGCGGCGATCATTCCGCAGTTTCCGGCGGACTTTCCGCTGCCCATCCTGATCGTGCAGCACATGCCGCCGTTGTTTACGCGGTTCCTGGCCGACCGTCTCCAGAGTGGCACGAAATTGAGAGTCGAGGAGGCCGCCGATGGCGCCCCCGTGGCGGCCGGAACGGTCTTGATCGCCCCCGGGGATTACCACATGCGCGTGCGAAACCATGGCGCAGAAACCGTCGTCCGGCTGGATCAATCGCCGCCTGAGAATTCCTGCCGTCCCTCGGTTGACGTGTTGTTTCGCTCGGTCGGAGAGCTCTACGGCGGCGCGGTCATCTCGGCCGTCCTCACCGGCATGGGCCAGGATGGCCTGCGCGGCGCGGAGGTCCTGAAAGCCAACGGAGCATACGTCATCGCCCAGGATGAAGCCACCAGCGTGGTATGGGGCATGCCCGGCGCAGTGGCCGGGGCCGGCGTGGCGAACTGCGTGCTCCCTTTAAACTCAGTGGTGCCGGAGATCCTCAGGCACGTAAGTAAAGGATGATCTGATGCCGGCAGCCGACTTACATCCCGAGAGCTACCGCTTCTTGCAGGACTATGTGTATCGCGAGTCCGGCATCGTGCTGGAAGGAGATAAGCGGTACTTGCTGGAAGCCCGCCTCGTGCCCATCGTGCATCAGATGCGCCTGGAATCCTTGAACGACCTTTGTGCCATGCTCGGCAGTGGGGCCAATAATACGGTCCTGAAGCGGCAGGTGGTTGAGGCGATGACCACCAATGAAACGTTCTTTTTCCGCGACCCCGCGCAGTACGACGCGCTGCGGTCGGTCGTCATCCCGAGCCTGATCGCGCAGCGCCAGGACGCCCGGAAGATGACCTTCTGGTCGGCCGCGTCGTCCTCCGGCCAGGAAGCCTACAGCCTGGCCATGATGTTGCTCGAGATGGGGCTGGGCAGTTGGAGACTCAGAATTCAAGGCACCGATCTATCCAGCCAGATGGCCGATCGCGCCAGCGCCGGCAAATACATGCAGATCGAAGTCAACCGCGGCTTGCCGGTCGGCTATCTCGTAAAATACTTCACGCGCGTTGGCCTGGAATGGCAATTGAAGGACGAAGTGCGGCGCATGGTCGATTTCACCACTTTCGATCTGCGGCAGAGCATGTCCGCGCGCGGGCCCTTCGACGTGGTCTTCTGCCGCAATGTCTTGATCTACTTCGATGTGGAATCCAAGCGCCGGATTTTGGACGAGCTTCACGGAACCCTGTTCCGGGGAGGTTACCTGTTGCTCGGCGGCAGCGAAACCACCCTGAATTTAACCAACCGCTACGAACGTAGAATAATCGGTCAAACGGTGCTCTACCAAGCTCCCTGAAAGGATAAAAGGACAACATGCCGGCTGCCTTTTCTTTGGACGTTTATCGGGACGACATGGCGCGCGTCGTCCAATCGGTCTTCCAGACGATGATGAATCTGGAGGTAGCCCCCTCCGATGCGCCCTGGACACCCTCACCGGACACGATTACCGCCGCCGTTCTTTACGTCGGAGAATGGCGGGGAGCCACGCTGGTCGAGTGCGCCGCGCAGCAGGCCTGCCAATTTGCGGTCCAGTTTATGGGGATCGAGATGCCCGCCGCGATCGATGACGACGTCCGCGACGTGATGGGTGAACTGGCCAACATGGTGGCGGGCAATCTGAAGTCGCTGCTACCGCGGGGAGTCGATCTGTCGATTCCTTCGGTGGTGGAGGGCCGCGACTACAGCCTGCACGTATGCGGCGGGGTCAACGCAACGGAGCGTATGACCTTCTCGAGCGCCACCGGCAATTTCCGCGTCACTCTGATCGAAGCGTTGCCGCCCGCTTGAGCGCAAGCCTCCCGGCCCGTTGTATACTCTCCTCATGCCCAACATTGAGAAGTATCCCGCGGGCGCGTTCGTCTGGGTCGAACTCGGAACCACGGATCAAGCCGCCGCCAAGAATTTCTATGCATCGCTCTTTGGCTGGAACGCCAACGACATGCCCATGGGGCCCGGCGATTACTACACCATCTTCCGGCTGGAGGGGCGCGATACCGCCGCGGCCTACACCCTGAACCCCGAGCGCCAGCCCGGCGTGCCGCCGCACTGGATGCTTTACATTTCCGTGTCGAGCGCGGACGACGCGGCGGCCCGCGCCGCGCAAGTCGGAGGGAAAGTGCTCGCGCCGCCCTTTGACGTCTTCGATGCGGGGCGCATGGCCGTCGTCCAGGACCCCACCGGCGCGACGTTCTCGCTGTGGCAGCCGAAGGCCAATCAAGGTGTGGGTATCGCCGGCGTGGACGGCACCCTGTGCTGGGCGGACCTGATGACCACCGATGTCGCCCGCGCCCGCCAATTCTACGCGGATCTGTTTGGCTGGGAGATCGCGCCCGGCCAAAACGATCCGTCCGGATACCTGCACATCAAGAACGGCGAAGCGTTCATTGGAGGCATACCGCCCGTAGGCCCGCAACCCGGCGTCCCGCCGCACTGGCTGCTCTATTTTCTGGCATCCGATTGCGATGGCGCGGCCGCCAAGGCCAAATCCTTCGGGGCTAATATCTACTATGGGCCAACCACCATGGAAGGCGTGGGCCGCTGGGCCGTAGTCGCCGACCCGCAGGGCGCGGTGTTCGCCATCTTCCAGCCGCTCCCGCATTGAGGTGTGGGACAGGCCTCCCGGCCTGTCCGGTTCTCAAAACGAAAACCGCAACTGCATCTCGATCCGGCGGTTGGCCGACGCGGAACCAAAAAAGCCGCCCGCCAGCGCGTTGGAAGTGCCGAAGAGCGGTGAAGACAGATTGCCGATCGGTGGCGCCAGGTTCACGCTGTTAAACAGATTGCGCGCCGAAATTCCGATGGTGACGTTGTAGCGCTGATTCGTCACCGCATCGCCGAACGGTCCGCCGCGCGGTCCGCCACCCCCACCGCGTGGACCCCCGCCGCCACCGCCGCCGCCCCGCATGCCGCCCACCGCCAGTCCGCCGCCTCCCGGCATACCGCCGCCAGAGGCCGCCGCGCTAACACCCCTCTCCCCCCCGAACCCGAACGTGCGGCTCAGCCGCAGGTTCACGCTAAACAGACCCGGACCATCGCCGTAGTTGCGCGGGATGATGCTTTCGCCCGGTTGCGGATTGGTGTCGAATACTCCGTACTTCGTGCTCACCACACCCGCCGCGCTGGGGTTCGTGGCAAATGCGGGCCGGTCGTTGAAAATCGAGTCGCCATTCAGATCCTGGCCGGTGGTGATATCGAAAGGCGAGCCGGACTGGGCGATGATGAACGGGCTGAACCGCAAGCCCAGCGGCGCCACCACGCTGCCGCCAATGAAGATGCGATTCCGCACATCGAATCCCGCGCGGCCCCAGTCGGGCTGCTCGTTGTACTGATTGGAGGGGAAAGTCCCCGCCCCATCGGTGTTGCTTTCGGCTTTACCCAAGGCGTAGTAGCCGAACAGGTTCAGCTTGGCGTTGATGCGCGCGTTGATGTTGGTGATCAACTGGTTCTGCGTGAACAGCCCGCTGGATTCGTAAAGGTAGATGTTGCCGACATCTCCGTATGGAAAAACGCCGCTTCCCGGCGCCAGCGGATTGAACGTGCCCGGCAGCGGCGCGTTGATATTGCGCGACCGCAGCATGTCCACGCCCCGCGAGTGTGTATACGTGACCGCCAGGGTGATGTTCTTGGGCAGTTGGCGCTCCACTCCCATGGCTCCCTGCATGGTGTAAGGCGCGTGCAGGTGCGCATCGATCTCGCGGATGGTCGAAGAGGCCAGCGTGAGTTCCGGCAACGGCGGCACGTTCGGATAGAAGGTTGGGTCGGTGACGAAGTACTGCTGTTGCAGGATTCCATTTTGCTGCACGGCCTGCATCACCATGCTTTCGCCGAAGCGATCGTAGAAAATACCGAATCCGCCGCGGATCACGGTCTTCGGTTGGCCCGACTTGCCACCCCCGACTCCCCATGCAAACCCCACGCGCGGAGCGATGTCGGCGTGGTCGCCGATATTGTCCTGCGTTTCGTAGCGCACGCCCAGGCTGAGCGTGAACCTGGGCCGCAGCCGCCAATCGTCCGTCGCGAACAGGCTGCCGTCGTATTGCTTCACCGTGGCGAGCGGAGTGCCGCCGATGATGGAGAACTGGCTGGGTGTGCCCGCTTGGTAATCCTGCAGAGTCGTAAACGTAAACGTGCCATTGTAATTCTGCGTCGAGAGGTCGTCCAGCCGCACGTCGCGCAAACGCCCGCCAAACTTGAAGAAATGCGTGCCGTGGCTGATGGACGTATAGTTCTGCAGTTCGTAATGATCTTCGTTGCTATAAGACTGTCCCAATCCAAAGGGCGTGCCCCCGCCGGTGAAAGCGCCCAGCACCGATATGCCGGGAGCGTTGTCGGTTCCCAGTTGCAGGCTCGTGTCGTGTATGTACTGGAACCGCGTCTCGTTGATCACCGAATTGCTGACCATGATCGTGTCCGTGAGACTGGCACTCTGCTCGCCCTCGTGCATGTTGTATGCGCGGCTGGCAAGCGTGAACACGCCGATACCCTGGTTCTCCCGCGTCGTATATTCATACCGGTAGCGCCCCACCAGCGTGTTCTTGGAGTTCAACTGGTAGTCGATGCGCGGACTCACCGTCGTACGCACCTGCGGCGCCAGCACCGCCTGGCTGAACGGTCCGGTAAGGAGTAGCGCGCTGATCACGGAGGTTTCCTGCTGATCGCGCCATTCCGCGTCGATGAAGAACGAAGCCTTCTTGCCCAGAGGTCCGCTCAGGTTTCCGGAAAGCATGCGCTGCTGATAGGGCGGCTTGTCCGGCGCGAAAGGATTTCTCGAATTGAAGATCGAGTCGCCGAAGTTGAAAAACACCTGGCCCCGGAACTTGTCCGTGCCCGGCTTGGTGAACACTTCGATACGCCCGAACCCCAGCTTGTCGTACTCGGCGGAAAACGGGTTCTGGTTGATGCGGATCTCGCGAATGGATTCCTTGGGCGGAAGCTGCCCTCCCGTGAAGCCGTCGATGTAGATCTGTCCGCCGTTGGGTCCCGCCGCCGGACCCGCCAGCGCTTCCAGATCGTTCTGCAAATCGTCGGGATCGTCCGAAAGCGAGTCCAGGTCGGTTCCCTTCAACACCAGCGCGCCCACGTTGGCTGAAGGATCCACGTCCACGTGCGCCGTGTCGGAAACGGTGACCTCCTGCCTTTCCGCTACCACGATCATCTGAATGTCGAGCCGCGAGGCGCCTCCCCCGGTGAGATCCACGCCGGTCTTCTCGAACAGTCCGAAGCCTTTCGCCGTAGCCCGCACCGTGTATATTCCCGGCAGCAGCCCATCCACGGTATAGCGGCCCTGCGCGTCGGTTTGGGCAACCTTTACGGAGCCTTGCGCGCCGGTTACGGTGACGGCTGTCGCCGGGACCGACGCCCCGGAAGGATCGATGACCACGCCCGTCAGCTTAACGGGCGAAGGCGCGGCCGCCAGAGCGGCAAACAGAAAAATCGAAGCGATCATTGCATACCGCCCATGTTCATATCCATATTCCAGGAGCCCAGCATCATGGCGCGCTGGCTGCCCGCGGGCGCCGCCGAAAGAATCGGCTCCACGCCTGCAATTAGGGTGATGGCCGTCACTTGCCCGGGATCGGCGCCTTCCGTGCTGGACACGATGATCGCATCGCCCGGCTTCAGCTCTTCCAGCTTCATGGCGGGCATGCGCTCCAGCATTTGCTGCATGTCGCCGCCGCGGCCGCCCCGCACGCCGCCGCCGGCTCCGCCGGGTCCACCCGGCCCGCCTGCGCCTCCAGCCGCTGCGCCTGGGGCAACCGGCGGACGCTGCGCCCCGTTTCCGCCCGCGCCTCCAGCCCCGCCCGCGCCATCCGCGCCACCCGATGCCCGCATGGCGATCATCTTCGCCACCATCTCCGGCAGCTTGCGTAAAGTCGTATCCGGATTCACGTGCA
>OCZU010003042.1_pt1 | contig 10604 bp, 7 predicted proteins | sample 1539001 | NCBI WGS metagenome assembly OCZU01 (sample SAMEA3539306, study PRJEB22396) | soil metagenome | biome: tundra; feature: field; material: soil | place: USA | collected 2010-05 | depth 0.15 m | reverse complement strand
CGGAGGTGTCCGCTCCGCGCTGTTGATCCTGACTGGCGCGGTTGGCCTGGTGCTCTTGGTGGCGTGCGCCAATGTAGCCAATCTGTTGCTGTCGCGCGGCTTACAAAAGCGACACGAAATGGCCGTGCGAGTGGCGCTGGGCGCGGGAAGAACGCGCCTGGTGCGGTTGCTGTTCGGCGAGAGCCTGGTGCTGTCCCTGGCAGGCGGCTCGCTCGGCGTGGCGCTGGCGGCCTGGGGCGTCCACGCCCTTCGGCCGTTCTATCCCGACGTGTTGCCGCGCTCGACCGAGATCCGCTTGAGCATGCCGGTGCTCGGGTTCACGATGCTGTTGTCCTGCGCGACCGCTTTGCTTACGGGCATCATTCCAGCCATGCGAATATCGCGCACAGACGTCAACCAGGCGCTGAAATCCGGCTTGCGATCGAGAGGCCTGCGCACCGGCCCGGCGAGGAGCGTGCTGGTAGTGGCGCAGGTTGCGATGGCAATGGTCCTGCTGACGTGTGCGGGGTTGCTGGTGAGAAGTTTCCTGCTGCGCACGCGCGTGAGCGGCTTCGATCCCTCCGGTGTGTTGGCGGTGGAGATCGCGAGAGTGCCGCCGGCCCGGCTCTCCGCGGTGCTGGAGAGTGTCCGTGCGCTTCCCGGCGTGGTTGCGGCCGGGTCCGCGGCTTCGCCTGTGGGCGCGCCGTCGATGGGCACCCAAGTCCACATCGGAAACGGCGGCGAGTGGGTGGACACGAAGATCGATATTGCGACGCCGGGCTATTTTGGAGCGCTGCGAGTCCCGGTGCGCATGGGGCGCGCGATCGACGAGCACGATATAGCATCCGCAACGCCGGCGGTTGTGATCAACGAGGCATTCGCTCGCCGTTACTATCCTGGGGAGGATGCGTTGGGGAAGCAGATTCGCGATGGCCTCGGCGATCCCAAAGGTATGTCGCGAACGATCGTCGGAGTGGTTGGGGATCTGCCTTCGTTCATGGGAGACAGGGAGCCGGAGCCCGAGGTTTTCCTGCCGTTCCTGCAGGCCAATCCAGACAGTTGGACCGCGCCGGGCCGCATGGTGGTACGCACAGCCGTACCGCCGGAAGATGTCGCGCCGGCAGTGCGCCGCCGGATCCGCTCGCTGGAACCGAACACGCCCATCGTGCGGATGGAGACCGTGGAGGAAGCCCTTGCTCAGTTGGTGGCTTCGCCGCGATTCTATATGTTGCTGCTGGGGCTGTTCGCGATGCTGGCGCTGGCATTGGCGGCGTTGGGAGTCTACGGTGTCGTCAGCTTTCGGGTGAGCCTGCAGACGCATGAAATCGGAGTGCGGATGGCGCTGGGCGCCACCGCCGGCGACGTGTTGCGCACGGTAATTCGCGAGGGCTTCTTATTGGCAGCGGTTGGCGCGGCGATCGGTTCCGCCGCGTCGTTCGCGGCCACGCGGCTGTTGGTGAGCACAAGCCTGCTGTTTCGGGTGGGGCCGGCCGACCCGCTCACCTTCGCAGTTGTGCCGGTGGTGTTGTTGGTTGCGGCCATGGTGGCCTGTTGGGCGCCGGCCAGGCGGGCGACGCAGGTGGATCCGGCGGTGGCGCTGCGGTATGAGTGAGCTGGAGTCTACGTTCTCACCGCCTTCTCTGGTGCGATCCCCAGAACTTCCCTGGCCAGCGTGTTCAAACTGTTGGTGATGCGGTCTGCCTCCACATTCACGAGCTCGTAACGGTCCCCATGCGGATGGCCCGACTCCAACAGCGCGTGGTGGTCTTCCCGCAAGTCGGGCAGATCGGCCTGCATCAAATCGGCGCCCCGCAGCTTCGCCGCCAGGTAATAGAGCGTCACATCCACATGGTTCGAAAGCGTGCGAAACTCATCGCGGGCGGGGACTGGCCGGCTGCGGACCAGGCCCCCCTCCAGCGACATCACCGCATGGATGAAGCGGTGCGAGTCCGCGAGCATTCGATGGAGCGCGTCCACGCGGTCCGCCGATACCAGGGGTTCGGCGGCCAGCCGCGCCACGGAAGCCTCGGCATTGGAGCGTCCCAGCCGGGCGGCCTGACGGGTGCGATCCAGATCGGCGCCCAACGGCCGATCGGGATGTACGTAGGCGTCGCGGACCGCCTGAAAGTACATCCGGTACCCCTCCAGCATGCGGGCGATCGCTTCGGGCGCCTGGGTACGCTCCCAGGTGGGCCACAGTTGGTACGCCGCCAGTGCGATGACGCCCCCCACCAAAGTACTGAGGCCGCGGTCGGCGATCACCTGGCCGGGGGAGACTCCCGTGACCGCGAACATCAGGACCACCAGGGCCGTGAGATTCACGGCGAAGACGCCATAATTGGCCGGCCCGAAGCACCGCAGCAGGAACGCAAAGAGGGCGATCAGCGCCACCTCAACGCCCCCGGCCGGCGCCATCGCGTGGAACACTGCCGTAGACAGGCTCAAGCCAATCAAGGTTCCGGCGACCCGCAGTACCCCGCGGCTGAAGGTGGTCGTGAAATCGGGCCGCAGCACGATCGCGATGGTCATGGGAATCCAGTAGGGCCGGCCCCAGGGGACCACGTGGGCCAGGAGTTCGCCGAGTACTAATGACGTCGCCACCCGGACGGCATGCCGGAACACGGCCGATTCCAGGTTCAGATTGGCACGGAGAACCGCCAGTACGCCACCAAGCCGCAGTGTCCAGGGCTGGGCGGCCTCGCGGCGCTCGAATTGCACAGTGCCCGCGGGTGTAGCATGAGCGGCCAATTCCAGCGCCGAGCGGAGCTGTCCGGCCAGAGCGTCCATTTGCCAGCGAACATCCCGCAACATTCCTGTGATCGGCGCGGTGGCCTTCCGCTGGCGTAGGGTTCGAGACAACGCGCGCAGCTCCTCAAAATCGCGAGGATGCAGGTGCGCAGGCGCCAGTTCGCGCGCCGCGAGCGACTCGCCCACGGAGGTCAGGACACGCTCCGCGATCTCCAGGCATCGATCCAGGGTCGCAGCTTCCAATTCGGAGCCAGCTTCACGGCCGATGCGAATGCGCAGGCGGGCCAGCGTCAGAAGCGCCAGCCGGATGCGTTCGGCCTGGCTGAGAAGCGCGAGACAGCGTTCGGCATCGAGGGAGTGGTCTCCGCCCAGCGCTGCCAGCGCGGTCTGAGCGTGCGTCATCTCCGCACTGGCGGGCGGAGCCTCGCTGACCCGCGGGCCACCCGGGGCCACGCGCGCCAGTTCCAGGTAGAGGTGCGCCAAAACGCGGCGCTCCGGCTGGTACCGGCGGAACGGCCAGAACAGCAGGGCCAAAATGGTCTGGAGCAGCCCTCCGCCCAACGCCGCCAGTCCCGCGGACACCGCCTGTTGGGCCGTCATCGCCTGCGCCGAAAACACGATCAGGGCGACCAGCGTGACGTTGGCGATGTCGGTAGCCTCGGTGCCCAGCGCCACCATCATGCCGGCCGCGAACCCGCAGGCCCCCGTGAGAGGCACCGTGAATGCCGCGTGGCGGCCGCACAGTCCGCCCCCCACGCAGGCCAGCGCGCAGGCCAGGGTGGCGGTCAACATGCGGCGCAGGCGGTGACGATACGGGTCCGACCCGTCCGAGAAAGCCACGTTGAGCGCTCCGGTAGCGCCGACCAGCCCACTGGTGGCGTGCCCCATCGCCACGCCGATGGCAAGGGGCACAGCCACGCCCAGAGCATTGCGGAGCGCCAACCAGGGAGCCACCTTGGCAGATTCGTAGCGGATCATGCCCCGCCAGAAGGGCGTGCGCGGAGGGGCTGGCCCGGGTGTCATTGCATTCAGGATAGTCGGGATTGTGGTTTTCGTGGCGCGGACACTTGTGTCTGCCGCGTCGGCACTCGTGCCGACGCTTGGCGCTTTCAAGGATCGATTCGAGGTACTAGGCGATCGAGGTTCACGCTCATCTTTTCGGCCGCGTTGACTGTGATGGTTTTTCCCAGCGTGCCGTATCGGGGGAAGAAATCCGGATCCGCGTAGGGGACGGGTGAATCAGCCTCCCAGCAATACAAAACGTAGTCGCCCGGAGCTACGCCTTGGATCGTGAATTGGCTTCTGCCCTGCATCACTGGCAGGCCGGCAGCGCGCGCGCGCGCCGACAGGCCCGCGCCCGCGGGAAGCGATCTATTTACGTAAGATTGTTTCTCCAGCACCATTTCGTTACCGGCATGCCGGAGCAACGCCACAATCACGTTTGCGGGCTGGCCGGAATCCGGGAGATCGAGCGTGCCCTCGACGGTTGCTCCCGGTCCGCCCACTACGATTTCGAGCGGCCCAGGCGACGATTCGGCCGACACCGCCAACCCGTCGCGCAACACATCGCGGCCGCCCTGCCATGCCGAGCGGAGGTAAGCGGTGCCGTTAGACGATACCACCAGGCGGTAAGTATCTTCGGGCAAGCCGTTGAACTTGAAACTGCCATCCGCATCCGGCTGTACATTGAACTGGGAGCGCGGGGAACGGAGTTGGATTCCCGCAACCGGAGCGGGCGGCTTCTCCTTCCCTTCAAACCTCACCACACCGGAGACCGTTGCCGGAGGGTGCGCTTCCAATCGAGCGCTGACGTCCCCGCTACCGACAGTCAGCGTCATACTGGCCTGCAACTGCTGGCCTTCGACGTTGGTGGATGCCTCCAGCACGTACACTCCCGATGGCACTCCCCAAATCTTAAAGGTCTTGGTCTTTTGATCCCACTGGTTGTTGAAGTCTAGAAACTGAGGGAAGAGCGAAACGTCCGCGGGCCGAAGCGCGATGCTAACGGAGTCGCCGGCGGGCGCAACCTGACCGCGAATCTCTCGGGCAGGAACAGGCTCCGGCAAACGAATCCGGAGGTGCCGCTCCTGGCCGGGCTGCAAGTCCATGAGTTCGGCCCCGTTGATGTCCGGCGAACGCGGATAGAAAACTTGCGGGTAGGCAACTTTCGACCGCCGCGAGCCGCTGGGTGCGGTCACTGCTACCCAATAACGGCCCGCCGTAAGGCCGAAGATGCGAAACGAGCCCGAATCGTCGGACCGATTGCCACCTGCCATCTGAGTCCGGCGATGTCCTTCCACTATGGTCTGACGAAGGATCTGGACACTGGCGAATGGCACAGGCGCGCCTTTCTCGTCCACCACCGAACCTTCGACCGCTACCTGGGGCGTGAGACGGATAATCAGGGGCGCGGTTTCCGCAGAACTTGCGGCGGCCGGAATCTGTCCACCCTGATAACCGGGCAGGTAACCCGCCCGCTGGCACATCACTTGATAGTTCCCATCGGGTGCGTTCTTGAGGTCGAACGCTCCGCCCTCATCGGTCAACAGCATCACGGTAATAGGTTCGCCGCCCGGCTGAGGGATCGTCAGCGTCACCCGCGCATGGGTGATCGGCGCACCGGTTTGTGAGTCCACCACTCGCCCTTCAATCTCATGCGGCGGGCCTGCGAAGACAGCGAGCCCACAGAACAAAGAGAGTATGAGACGCCGGTTCATCTGGGTTGCTTCTCCTGTTGGAGTAAAGGTACATCGATCTTCACGGGCTCGCCTTTCGTAACCAGAGCCGCGCTGGCTTGCCCTTCCACACTCCCCAGGCTGGCTGGACCCGCGAAAGAGGCCCCGTCTTCGCGCCATGCCCAAAGAAGATAGCGGCCGGGAGCGAGCCCTGAGAATGAGAATTCTCCTTCGTCGTCGGCGTGATCCGTCACCATGTTGCCGGGTTCCTTCGCAGACCCACTCACCAAGAGCAACACTTTGGCATTGGGTACCGTATTGCCGTCCGAAACGACGCGTCCCCGAATCTCGCCGCAGTCTTTCGAGAGCGTCACATCCAGTTGCCCGGCCATGCCGGACTTGACCGTCACGGCGCCCCGCAGAGCATCCTGATCGCCGAGTTTCGCCGACTGAACGCAGGTGCTCTGCTTCGTGCGGGTCAAGAGCCAATAGGAACCCGCAAACAATGCCGTCAAGCGGAGTGGTCCCTTACCCTCTCGCTGAGCCCAGTACGAACCCGAGGAGGAGCGCAGACCGATCTGTACGGTCTCCGCCTCGGCCTTGGCCGGTTCCGTGGCCCGAAAGACTACATCGATGAAGGCCGGTGATTCCAGCGGCACGTCGATGCCTTCCAGGTTCGCACCGCCAATTTCGACTGGTACTCGCGCTACCAGGTGCTTCGGCGGGTCATCGGGTGGTTGCAAGTTCAGTTCGACTTCCAGCCGGTAACGTCCCGGCAAAACGCCTTGGAGTGCGAACTTTCCGTCGCCAGAGGTGCCTGTGAACAAGGGTTGCGCGGTATCGAACGCATCCTCATGAACCAGGCGGATGCCGGTCCCGATTCCGGGTGGAAGATTGAGCACTCGCCCCCGCAAAGAAGCGGTAGATGCGGCGCGGAGGGTCAGATTGATCTCGGACTGCCGTCCCGGTGAGAGTTGAAGGGGGGCGAGCGGGGAAGCGCTCGCGTCCGGGAAACAGGTTTGGACGTAAAAGCGTGGCGCGGCGCGGGACGCAAAATCGACTGGCCCAGCGGCGGGCGCAACGGTTCCGGCACCATTGTTTGCGCCACCATGGGAGGCGCAAACGAAGTAGCCGCCTGGTCGGAGGTTGCCGATCCGGTATCTGCCGCGGTCGTCGGTTCCACTCTGCTGCCCCGATCGGAGGCTGACACGGCCGTCCACCCAAACCGCGCTGTAGAGAATGACGTTGGCGCCCTCCACCGGGTCGGAGAACTCGTCCCGAATAGTCCCGGTCAGCGCGCTTCTGGGCATGACGCGGAACAGGACAGTCTTCACGGTCTGTTCCGGCTTGATGTGGACCGTCTGGATGAGCCCGGGGTCGGGCAACTCGTCGAAGTAGACCGTCCCGAAATCGGGGCGGCGGGCGAACAGGATATACTCGCCGGCAGCCAGATTGTTGAAGACGAATCGCCCCTGCGCATCCGGCGTAATCGGTTCGGCCACCGGTTGCCAGTCGATACCGTCCAATCCGATTTCGACCCCGGCCAGGGGACGGCCGCTTACGCCATCGACTACCTGCCCGCGCAATGAAAACTGCTTCTCGCCGTGTTGAGCCTGGGCGGAGGCCGCCGCCAAGGACAGGAAGGACACGGCCAGAAGCCGCGAGTGCACGCTCATGACGAATGGGTCCTTCATCTCGCTGCTTAGACGCGGTGGACGGGCGCAAAGTTTCCCCGGGGCGCGGCTCTCTGGGTATTGACTTTATGATGCAAAGTACTTCATTATAGAGATCACGATGTTTGTCAAATTCATCCTCCCCGCCCTGACCGAGGCCACCAGCCCGCTGTTCCGTCCCATCAAGTACTCCCTGTTCCCGCCGCTCGGGCTCGCCACCCTGGCCGCCTATCTTGCGCCCGAGGACCACGCCTTCATCGTCGATGAACACGTGGAGCGGCTGCGCCTCGACGATGCTCCCGAGATGGTCGTGATCCAGGTCTACATCACCAGCGCGCGGCGCTCCTACGAAATCGCCGACAGCTATCGCCGCCGCGGCATCTTCGTCTGCCTGGGCGGGCTGCATGTCACTTCCCTGCCGGAGGAAGCGGCCGCACATGCGGACGCCATCTTTATCGGGCCGGGAGAAGATACCTGGCCGCGCTTCCTGGTGGACTTTCGCGCGGGCCGCCCCGAGCCGCGCTACGAGTCGCGGACGCGGACTTTGGAGGGAGCCCCTCCCATCCGCCGCGATCTGATCAAGCGGCATCTCTACCTGGTGCCCAATTCCATCGTAGTTTCGCGCGGCTGCCCGCACGTCTGCGATTTCTGCTACAAGGAAGCGTTTTTCCAAGGCGGCCGATCGTTCTACACCCAGACCGTGGATGACGCTCTGGCCGAGATCCAGCGCCTGCCGGGGCGGCATCTCTACTTCCTGGACGATCACTTGTTCGGTGCGCGTCGCTTTGCCGCCGAGCTGTTCGAGGGGATGAAGGGCATGGGGCGCATCTGGCAGGCGGCCGGTACGGTGAACTCGATCCTGGAATCCCGCTTCGAACCGCGTCTGCTGGAGAAGGCCGCGGCGTGCGGCCTGCGTAGCCTGTTCGTGGGATTCGAGAGCATCAACGTCGCCAGCCTGAAGGAGCAGCGCAAGTATCAGAACCTGAACCGCGACTACGGTGAAGCCATCGCCCGCCTGCACGGTCTGGGCATCATGGTGAATGGCAGTTTTGTCTTCGGGATGGATGAGGACGATCCCAGCGTCTTCGAGCGGACCGTGGAATGGGCCGTGCGCCAGGGGATCGAGACCGCGACCTTCCACATTCTCACGCCCTATCCCGGCACTGCCCTATATACCCGCATTGCGGGGCAAGGCCGCCTTCTGCATCGCGACTGGGATCTGTACGACACCCGCCACACGGTATTCCGTCCGGCCAGGATGACGCCCGAACAGTTGGAGGAAGGCTATTGGCGCGCCTACCGCGAGTTCTACCGTTGGCCCGCGATTCTGGAAGGCGCCATGACCAAGCCCTTTTGGGCCGGCCGGTTGCGCCACTTCGCCTACGCCGCCGGATGGAAGAAGTTCGAGCCGTTATGGGACTTCGTCCTGCGCGCGAAGCGCGTAGCGCAGATGCGCCCGCTGCTGGAAGCCGTGCTGCGCCATGGTGGGACAGACGATCGCCTTTTGTCGTCTGTCAGCCGGCAAAGCCGGCCGCGTACCGACACCCTCACCGACGCGCTCGCGCCGGCCGTTTCCGCCCCCACTCACCGCATCGACTTGGAAGCGCGCTCCACTTCCGACATCAGCCTCAGAGTATTCTCGCCGTAAATCTTGCGGATTCTCGGTGCACCAGCCCCTGCGGATGTCTCTGACCTGGGGACGCAAACCGGCGTGCCGAAATTCTCCGTATCAGAACTCGAGCCGGATCAGGGGCATCATCTGCTGCGGCTGGCGATTGTCGCCGGGCAACGTCATGAAGGGATTCGCGGGGCCCCTGCCAGGACCGAACATGATGTCCTGCTGAATGTCGGCGACGGAAAGGGGGCGGGCGCGGCGGACCTCTTGCATCATGCGAACCACGTCGGCATTGGCGGCCCAACCGGCGGGATCGTCGGCATAGTACTTCTCCACGATCATGGCCTGCTGCTCCGCATGGTAGATGTGGATCGATTGGCCGGGCACGATGGTGACAGCGTAGGCGGCCTGTCCGCCGGTGGCTTGGTGCCAGATGGAATCGGACAGATAACCTGCACCCTTGGTTTGGTATTGCCAGACGTGGGTAGTTTCGTGAACGAGCGTGCGGAGGTCAATGGCGGCATTGACAGGAAAACGAATTGTGTTGCCGAGCGTGTAGGCACGGCCGTTGACCGCGGCGCTGGTATGAGCCAGGCGGACTGCGTCGAGATTGACCGACATACCGAACACCCCGGATAGAATCTGAGTTTCCGGCTGAGTGAGCCGCCGGCCAGGGGTCGCAAGCGCTCCTTGCGACTGGATTAAGAATGTTTCGAGAGTCGGAAATCGAACACGAACCTCATCTCCCATGTGAGGATCCTCCGTTCGAAGACATATCAGATCGGCGATACCCTGTCAAGCCACGACTCAGCCACGACTCAGCCACGACTCAGCGCATGTCAGCGCATGGACTTGGAAACGCGTTCCACTTCCGACATCAGCCTCAAGGTATTCTCGCCGTAAATCTTGCGAATCTCCGCGGCGGTGTAGCCTTCCTCCAGCAGCGCGCGCGTCAGGTTGGGCCACTTGTCGACGCTGTCGAGTCCCTCGGGAGCGCATCCGATGCCGTCGAAATCGCTGCCCAGGCCGACCGCGTCCACGCCCGCGATCTCCGTCACGTGGTTGATATGCTTCACCACGTCGGCGAGCGTGGCCCGTCCGTCGCTTCCGCCCACGGCGGCGCGCGACTCCTCCATGGCGCGGCGCAAGCCATCGGGATCGTTGGCATAGTTCTGCGCAAGCCGATCGCGGATGGCCCGCCGCTCTCGAACGGCGAGAGTCCGTTGTTGGGTTTGTTAGCGTCTCCCGAGGAATCCGCCCAATGGTTGCTGTTGCCGTGGGTGAGCGTCATGTAGCGGACACCCAGGTCATAGTAATCGCGCAGGAGGCGCAGGCTGTCCTCAATGGCGTGTCCGCCCTCGATCCCCATCAGGGCGGCGATCTTGTGCCGCTCATGGGCGCGCCGGATATCGGCGGCGGTCGTCGCGAACACGAATTCGTTGGGGTGCTTTTCGATGATGTCGTGCCGCACCGTGTCGATCATCTGAAGCGTCCGGTTCGCCGAGTGGTTGCCCTCCACATAGGTGGCCGAGACGTACACCGCGAAGAACTGCGCCCCCATCCCGCCCTTCTTCATGCGGGGGATGTCGGTCATGTGGCCGGTGTTCGGCTTGCCGATGTCCAGTCCCGCCACGGTGGCGCTGGTGACATCGTTGTGGGTATCGATGAGAATGGCGGACTGGTGCACGCGCATCACCTCCGCGTCGGTGACGGTGCGCCTGGTGCGGCCCGGCGCCTGGGCGAAAAGCGCGGCGGCGAACGCCATAAGGAGAGCGATGCGGCTGATCGAAGTCATCCATACCTTGTACCACGGGCTTTCGTGCCTGTGTTGGTTTTGCTTCTTCGGCAGTGCGACCCCACTTCATGCCAAAATGGGATGGGATGAACGCAATGCTCGCCACGGCTGCTCCGGCT
>OCZU010003041.1_pt1 | contig 10610 bp, 7 predicted proteins | sample 1539001 | NCBI WGS metagenome assembly OCZU01 (sample SAMEA3539306, study PRJEB22396) | soil metagenome | biome: tundra; feature: field; material: soil | place: USA | collected 2010-05 | depth 0.15 m | reverse complement strand
GTGCCAGCGCTGCGTAAGCCACAGCGATGCCGCCGTTGCCGCGGATGCCGCCGTTTCCGGTGCTGCCGCCATCGCCCCAATAACCGGAATCAGGAACGGTGCCGCTGGTGTGCCAGATGGATTCCGCGTACGACTCAAAATTCGTGAGGCATTGAAGATAAATCTGCTGCGAACCGGTCTGCGCCGAAACGATCGCGCAAAAACCGCTGAGCGATAAAACAATTGCCGCAATGCGGAATGTGCCGTTCAGCACTTTGTCAAAACTGAATCTTTGAGTTGGACCTTCCACAGCAACGTGATCTTCAGCGAGGCTCCTGTCGTTTCCCAAAAGTCACGGCCAAGTTCTTGAAACTGATGTTGCCGGACGCGGACGCGGAATTAAAAAGTGCCGCGCCGCCCATAAAACCGACTGGCGAAGATTGTTGAGGCAATGTACGCGCTTTGCCCGTTCCTTCCCCTTGCTCAACGCTGACAGCAGCATCGCCGCCAAAATGGCAATGACGGCGAGGAGTTCAATGAGCCTGAACGTTTGCTGGTTTGGCAAAATTGCATTCTTCATAAATACTTGTGCTTTGTATCAATAATGACACGGGGTGAAAGCTGCCTATTAGCTTTCACCCCGGCCACGCGTTTTCAACAGTGATTACGGATAGACCATGCGATAAAAAACCGCACCATTCGCCGGATTGATGGCATTGGTCACCGAATTTACAGTGGTTGAGCCGGTGACGTCCACCCAGTTGGTGCCGAGGCCGCCGGCGAGCGAATTGGTCTGCGACTGCAAGCGCCAGCCAAGGTGATCGGCGGGCCAGCTCAAAATGAGGTTTCCGCCGCTGACGGTGGTCGTGATATTCGTCGGGTTGGTGGCAATGCTGGTTGCCACCAGCAAACTGCCCGCGCCGCTGATGTAGAGCGGACTCGTGGTGCTGTTATAAACGCCGAGGGCCTGACTAACTCCGTTCAGCACCAGGCCGGCTACCTTGTTCGTCACCGCGAAATCCAACTGCAAAACGGCGCCACTGGCCAACGTGACTGTTGAGTTTGCGGCCAGCGTGGCTTCGGCGATGTCCAGTGTTCCACCATTGACGGTCGTGTTGCCACTGTAAGCGTTCGTCCCGGTGAGAATCTGCGTGCCGGAATTCACCGTGAGCGACAATTTCCCAGCGATGCTGCCGCTGAACGAGTAGGAATTGCCCGTGCCCAAATCAAGCGTGAGCGTTCCCGCCGTGGCGCTGCTGTTGGTGACGACCGCAATGTTTGCCGGCGCCACGGTGTTTTTCAGTCCGGCCAGCTTCTGGTTGAATCCGTTCAGGTCAAAATAAGTCGGGTCGGTCGCGCTGCCGTTGCCCGCGATGTCCATCACGGCGTTCGTGGCGACGCCGTTGTTAGCACCGATGCTGGTGGTGTTGGCACCGACCTGGATTTCCGTATAACTGCCGCCGCCGGAGAAACGCAAGTTGCCCAAGCGGATGCTCATGATGGTGCCATCCGGCGAGCTGACGGGGCCGGAAACATTTAGATAGCCGGAGGAAGTGGGGCCGACAAAATCCCCACCGTTTGCCGCTGCAAGGCTTAGGGTGATTGGGCCGCTGAGAGTTGTGACGGTTCCATTGGTGTTGTCGTTGACCATCAGCAGTCCGAGGCCGACACCGGGAGAAACGTCCATGGCAACAAACGGATTCGAGAGGGTGACACCGTCACCAAGGACAAAGCGGGCGGCAGCACCGGAAGATTGGGCAGTGACCGTGCCGGACCCTAAAGCACCGCTGGCATTGACGCCAATGATCCCCGTCGTAAGCGTGGTGCCGCCACTGTAATTGTTGGCCTTGTTCAATGCCAGGGTTCCGCCGCCATTCACAGTCAACGCCGCGGCTCCTGTGAGGGTGTTGCTCAAAGTGAGGGTGGCTCCAGTGTCCAAGCCGATGGTTGAGTCCGATGCCAGTGTCACTGGGCCAAGGTAGGTCGTGAGACCCGCACCACCCTTGCGCAGCGCGCCGTTATTATCGCCGCTGCCGTTCAATGTCAAACCTTCCGCGACATCCACATTCGCCGTGATGTAGAGCTGCCCGCCATTGGCGACGATGGTTCCAGCACTCGCGGCACCGAGGCCGGAACTGCTTTGCAGGTTCAAAACACCCGCGTTGATCAGCGTGGCTCCAGTGTAGTCGCTCGCGCCGGAAACCGTCACGGTACCGCCGCCATCAAAGCTCACCGTGCCGGAGCCGTGAATGGCGTTGGGGACGTTCAAAGCGGCATCAGAGCGGTTGAATGACAGCGTGGCGTTGTTTGTTACCGGCCCGCTGCCAAGCGAACCCAAGGAGTCACCAGCACCAACCTGCAAAGTGCCGCCGGAAATGGTCGTGGGACCGGTCAAGTTATTGGTTAAGTCAATCGTCAGCTTGCCGGAGTTCAGCTTGGTGATCGAACCTTGGCTGACAAGCACCCCATTTGCGCTCGAGGTGAGAAGATAATCAGTCGCCGCATTAACCGTGATTTTGTACGGGGTGATGGATTGAGGAATATTCACGTTCGGCGAACCGCTGCCACGATTGTCAAAGATAACCCCGTTGGTTTGCGAAAATGCAGTGACGCCACCGGCGCTGACATCGTTGGTCCAGTTCAAGGACGTGGTGTTCCAATCGCTGTCGGCGCCGCCGTTTGCCGCGTCCAGCCACGCGAGCGTCGGGGGAAGGAACACGCTCAGGGAAGCCGTCGAACTGTTGGTAACGTAAGTGGTGACGCCGATCGTGTTCGTGGCGTAGGCCAGCACGGTCGCGTTATTGTCCCCTATCACCGTCGCGAAGGAATAACTGGCGTTGGTGGCACCGGGAACAAGCGTTCCGTTTTTGAACCACTGATAAGTAATGGGCAGGTAGCCGACCGCCGCCGCCGTGAACGTGGCATTTTGCCCCACCGGCATGGAGGTGTTGGCGGGCTGGGTCACAAAATTGCCGGGGCCATCCGCCAGAATCGTGTTCTGTCCCTGATCGTCGCTTTGCTTGATGCTCAAGCCGGCGAGCGCGCCCTTGTAAATGCGGAGTTCATCAATGCTCGCATTCAGATATGGATCCGCCGTGAAGAGTGAATGGCCGATAAAGGAGAGCGAGTCGTTCAGACTGGCGATGCCCACGGTCACGTTGGTGCTGATCGCCTCAAGCACGCCATTGGTGTAAATGGCGAGGGTTTGATTTGGCGGATCAATGACGCAGGCGATGTGCCGGGTGAGGCCGTCAAGCGTGCCGGCCGCCGTGACTTGCTGCTGAAAGGAGCCGTCACCCGGACTGATGTGAAGCTGGTGTCCGCCGGAACCATTATGAGGCGAGAAGCCGACATAATTGACACCGTTGTTCTGCACATTGGTGTTGCCAAAGTCAAAGACGCGCACAAAGTTCGCGTTCACGCCGAAGGTGGCCCAGAACTCCACGGTCAAAGCCGTTGAATTCGCGGCGGTAAACAAATTGGGAGGCAACTGCATGTAGGTGCCGCTCGTTCCGTCCAGCACGAGCGCTCCGCCGGTGACGGTGGCGGCCCCGAAATTTGTGCCCCAAGCTCCGCCGATGCTGTCCGAGGTGTCATTGGTGAAACTGTAACGGTGGTTGAGGAAATTTGCCGCGCCCACGACCAATAACGCCGGCGAACTGGTGGCGGCGAAGCCGGCGGTGTTTGTCACCACCACGTCGTAATAACCCGCATTGCCGGCGGCCACGTTCGTGATGACATAGCTGCTGTTGGTGACGCCCGCAATGGAGTTGGAGTTGTAACGCCATTGATAGCCTAGCGCGGTCAAGCTCGACGCGCCGACACTGAAGGTCACCAATTGGTTGTAGTCAATGTTCTGGCTGACCGGGTTTTGCGTGATGGAGACCAGCGGAGAAAAGAACTGCATCTGGTTGGCGGCACGGGCGACGCTGCTGATGCGCACTTCGTCAATACTTCCCAAAAATGGTTCTCCCGCGACGTCGCGGTTATCACTGCCGATGCAGAGCGGGCCTTGGACCGCGCCTTCCACCGTGCCCAGTGAGATCGCACCTGAATTCAGCAGATGAGCGGCCCCCACCGAGGGATCCATTTTGGTCCAGTAAAGCCTTAGCGTAGCGCCATCATAAGTCGCCGCCACATGATACCAGGTGCCGGCCACAAACGCATCGGGACCCGTCGTGGGAATGGTGCCGGAAATGGCCCGTGGCGATGGACCGCCGATATACTGAAGCTGAAAAGTTCCGGCATTAATTCGAAATTGGAATCCGCGTTGCGTATTACCGAGTCCCTGCGCGTCGCTGTCGGTGCAAATGATTTCCTGGCTTCCGCCCGTGGTCGTCGGACGGATCAAGGCTTCCAACGTAAACGGCGTCTGACCGCCCTTGCCGATGTTCAAGTTGGTCATCGCCAGGCGATCGGCGCTGGGGGTGGCGTTGTTGACATCGCCTTCATAGGCACCGGAATTGTTGAAGTCATAACCAAAGACGAAGCCTGAAGTCGGGTTGGTCATGCAGTTTTGAAAATTCGCCGCGCCACTCACAAATCCGGCGGCTCCCAGCATCGTGGTCACCGTCGGTGGCGTCGCCGAGGCGGGGTTTTCGTTCACAGAATAAGACACGCCACCCTTGCTGCCGACGTTGGTGGCAAGCGTGCCGCCAGCCGCTTCGTCAAAGTGGAATAGATAGAGCGTGTTCGCGTCAACCGTGTAGGGTCCGGTAAGATCGGCAAACGCAAATCGCGGAACCAGTGTTGCCAGCAGCAGGCAAAAAGACAATTTGATGGTTTTCATGAAACGAGATGTGGGATTGTTTGTTACGAGGTTTTTCAAGTTATGGCTCATAAATAACACACAAGTCTCCCCTCCTCCATCCCCCAAATACGGGATGCTCATAAAAACCGGCTGCAACCGTGAAAAGCACTAACAATAAATTGATTATGCTTTGCTCGTCATGTATCGCGCCACGGCCCCGGTTCGCGAACGTACATGGAGTTTTTCGTAAATATGTTTCAGATGACTGCCCACAGTCTCGACGCTCAACGAAAGTTGATCGGCAATTTCCTTGTTGGCATATCCTTTCGAAAGCAATATCAAAACCTCCTCTTCCCGGGCGCTTAACTGGACGGTCTGTTTGGGAGATTTTTTGGCGGCGCGAAACGATTCAACGACCCGCCGGGCGATTTCACTCGTCATCGGCGCCCCGCCACCCAGCACGTCGAGCAAGGCCGCGCGCAAGTCCTCCGGCTTGGTGCGTTTCAACAGATAACCGTCCGCGCCGGCTTGCAGCGCCATGAAAACCAGCTCGTCATCCTCGACGGCGGTGAGAATGATGACCTGTAATTTCGGCAGCAGTTGCTTGAGATGCGTGGTGCATTCAATCCCGGACATGCGCGGCAGAAAAATATCCATCAGCACGACGTCCGGGTTGACGGTAGGAATCGCGCGCAACGCATCCTCGCCGGAGGGACAAACACGGACGCAGGCAAAACCCGGAAACGAATTGATCAGCCGCGACCAGTTGTCACGCACCTCCGGCTTGTCCTCAACCAACACGACCCTCACGGGGGATTTGGCCGGCGGATTTGATTGGTGGGTGGAGGTGGGTGGCTTCATCAGGTTATAGTTTGACCGAAGGAGAAGCCCTCACATCGGAACCTGGGTAGGAATCCTTGAGCACGCCAGGGCCCGCAGGCGGGGTACGGCGCAGCCATTTCAGCCACCGGGATTGCGCTGTCACATCGAACGGCACTGTGAATTCAACCCGGCAGCCGTTTCCCGGCTGGCTCTCCACGCGGCACAGCCCGCCGATTTCGCCCATGCGCTGGAACATGTTGCCCATGCCGTTGCGCTCCCCATTCGGCCAGGCGGGATCGAAGCCCTTGCCGTTGTCTTCAATGGCGACGATTATTCTATGCTCCTGACGGTGAATGCGCAAAAACACTTCGCTGGCCTCCGAGTGTTTGGCCACGTTGTTCAACGCCTCCTTGACCGCGAGAAAAAGATTGCGCCGCACCGGCAAATCAAATGCGACGGGCGGAATCTCCGGCTCGACGTCCAGCCGGCAGCGAATGGGCGTGGACTTCAAGAAGAACTGCGCGTGCTTGCACACGTAAGTCACAAAGTCGCGCAGGGTGTCGCGCCGGGAATTCACCGCCCACACCACCTCGTCCATCGCGTGGGCAAGTCCGCGCGCCTTGTCGCAGATCTGGCTGATCTGGCCGCGCGTTGGTGAATCCTCCAGCAACTCACTTTGCGACACTTCACCCAGCAACAACAATTCTGTCAGGCGCGAGCCGAGGTCGTCATGAATGTCGCGTGCGATGCGCGCGCGCTCGACCTCCAACAAAAGCTGCGACTTCGATTGCGCGGAGAGCTGCGTCATCAACCAGACGGAGACCAGCAGCGCCAGTCCGCAAGAGGCCGCGAGTGAAAGTTGAAACCAACCCGCCTGCCAGAAGTGCGTCACGAGCGGGCGGATGGGCGGCTCCGTGACGATCCCGACGGGCCAGTTCTCCCAGGGATGCTGATGAATGGCACCCACCACCGTCGCCTGCGGCCATTCGACCGACGCGCTTTTTTTCCCGGCCCAGTCCGCCAGAATGTTCGGAACAATCCGCCAAGTATTATCCGAAACGATTTCCATGACGCTTTGATCCACCCGCTGAATTTCCAGACCAAAAATCATCCCGCCTTCGAGACGGTCATTGAATCCTTCCACCGCCAGCACGTGGGTGCCGTGATTCAGCAGCCACGTCACATCGTACACCGTCATCGTCCGCCAGTCGCTGCCGCGCCCGATCTCCCGACCGTCCAGAAAAAGCCGGTAGCCATTGTCCACCGTGATGCGCAAAATCGCGCGTGAAACCGCCGAGCCCGGCGGGATGACGAATGATTTCCACAGCCGGCACGTCTGCTTGTCGAAGGTCCGCGAATCCCAAATCCACCGGCCAAGATGATTGGTCGCTTCGGCTGTCCTGTCTGAATCGGCGTTGATGGAAGCACCGCCGGCAGAGAAGGTGGCGTCGGAGAAAATAAAAAACAGAACTGACAGGCAAAAGCACCGGACAGTCGCACAGTCAGAAAATGGGGAAAGCGATGTAATTCCAGACCGACGCATTGGTGTGAGCATAATTCAGAGATTACGCTGATTCAATGCGTTTGTTCCCTTGAGCACCGGCAGTGGCAAAGGCGAAACCGGATCCGACGACTATCGGCGTGCCAGGCATATCCGCTTACGGAAGACTGTTTTCCATTGCGCTGGACTTGAGCCGCGTTACCCCCGGCACCGCGTTTACCGGGACCACGATCTGGCGTGTGTCAAAGCAAGTGGATTTTTGCCGCAGGCTCCATTAACCTTGGCCTCATGAAAATGAAAATCATATCGGCGCTCGTGGCTCTGTCATTTTTGATTTCCGGCCAGCGAGCTTTCACCGCTGACACAAACAGCGTCACCGTCGAGTTGAATGACCTGGTCACGCGGATCAACTCCAAGCTTAAGCAGGAACAGCGGACTGAATCCGACCTGGCGGGCGAGCTGAAGGAATTCGATGTTCTGCTGGCGAAACATAAAGGCGCGGATGCGGAAGACTTGGCGCAAGTCTTGTCCATGAAAGGCGGACTCTACCTGCAAGTGCTCGACCAGCCGGAAAAAGCCGCCGAAGTATTCAAACAAATCAAACGCGATTATCCCAAGACAAAAATCGGCCAGCGCGCCGACGACATCCTTGAAACCATCGCCCAACAGGCCGAGGTGAAAAAAATCCAGGACGCGCTCGCGGTGGGAACCCAGTTTCCGGATTTCGATGCGCGGGATCTCTCCGGCAAACCGCTCTCAATCACGACCCGAAAGGGCAAAGTAGTCATGCTTGATTTTTGGGCCACGTGGTGCGGTCCTTGCCGCGCGGAACTCCCAAACGTTCTGGAGGTTTATCAAAAACACCACCAGGACGGCTTTGAAATCATCGGCATCAGCCTGGACGAGGATCGCGCGAAGCTCGAAAACTTCATCAAAGACAAGAATATGACCTGGCCGCAGTTCTTCGACGGGCAAAAATGGAAAAACAAACTGGCCGCGAAATACGGCGTGAACAGCATCCCGGCAACGTATCTCCTCGACGGCGAAGGAAAAATCATCGGCAAAGATTTGCGCGGTGAAGCATTGGAAAAAGCCGTCGCGGCGGCCCTGGCGAAGAAATAACTCGCTAACTCCGCCGGCTCACGAGCAGCAGGTGCTCGCACGCGAGCACTGTTTCGCCGCGCTGATTCAACACCTCCAACGCCTCCACCACCACGCCGTGTTCCGGCTTCTTCAAAATGTTTCGGTGTCATTCATGATATTGCCAATTCAGCCGTGAGTTCTGGTCGTGTACCCCTGGTTTGTTGCTGAGGCGAATTTTTACTTCAAGAAGGGCTCAGGACCGCCCGGAGAAGCGGAAAATTCATTCAATCCATTCCCGATGCGGCTGATCGTCCCGGAACCAGCGTCTCCGGTCCTGATCTGCAGTGCTGAAATAGAGCGTGTCGAGCTTCAGCGACTCGACGTGAGCGTCCGTGAATGCCGTGTTGAGCTTCCTGGCGTGCCTCTTGTAGACAAGCTCAGTTCCATTCGGAAATCCCATATTTCCTGTCGTGGTGCCTATCCAAGGCATTCCAAGGGTGACTTTTTTTCTCCAGAGATTTTGGCTGCACTATCGCTGAAGGCAATCATATTGCCTGGGTTGAGAACATCCGCCTCCCTGACCGGTTTATTTGACGGGTCGTCCGGCGACCAATTGTCGTCGAGCCCCATCCAGCGCAGTTCAAAACCGAAAGCGTTGTAACCGTAGTCCCAAAATTGATGTTGAGTTTCCGGCCCGCCGTAACACGCGGAAGGGCACCACAAAGGAGAGGTATCCTGGTAGTAGAAATCTGGACCGATTTTAGCGCCATACGGACGCAGGAGACTGAACCAATCTCCGTCGCTGAACGGGTACGAGCCAAAATCCGTCACGTAGAGGAACTGAGCAATGGCAATCTGCCGAAGGTTGCTTTTGCACTGCGCCGACTGAGCCTTTGCTTTGGCCGCAGCCAACGCCGGCAGCAACAGTGCCGCCAAAATCGCGATGATGCTGATCACCACGAGCAACTCCATAAGCGTAAATCCGGCTGTCCGTCCTTTCGATCCCATAATCCACACCGTAAGCGCTGCTGAAGAAGCCTGCAATGCTAATCGGACCCTTTTCCTGCTCATGTTCTTTCCGCACCACGCGGTGAATTCGGAGAGCTTCTGCCAACCGGCCAATTTTGCGTTGACTCGATTTTAGTAATGCTCTTGGCTTCCGCAAACAAAATGACTCCCTTCCTGGAATCGGAGCGCGAAAAGCCATGTCCGCGCGAACTTGAGAATCGCATCCTCACGGGCCAACTCGCGGACAAGGCTGTCCGCGCTCCTGGCGGTTTGTGAGGTTCTTCGCTTGTCCTGAACCCATGAACATCACCGACACGCACCAGCACCTGGTTTACCCGGATCGCTTCGAATATTCGTGGAGCAAGGGTCTGCGCGCGCTCGAGGGCAAACCGTTTCGTCTCGAAGAATATCGCGCCGCCGCGCGCGGAACGGGCATTTCGCAGACGCTCTTCATGGAAGTGGACGTGGACGAAACGCAGATGCAGGCGGAGACGGAATTTTTTTTGCAACTCGCCTCCAGGCCGGATTCCGGCATCGCAGGCGTGTTGGCCGCGTGCCGGCCTGAGCAGGAAGATTTTCCCGAACAACTGGAATCCATTTTGCACCCGAAGCTGAAGGGTTTGCGCCGCATTCTGCACACGCAGCCGGACGAACTTTCGCAAACGCCGATCTTCGCGAACAATCTCGCGCTGCTCGCGCAGCACAAATTGACTTTCGACCTGTGCCTGCTGTCGCGCCAGCTTCCGCTGGGCAAAGCCCTGTTGAGCCGAGTGCCCAATGTGCAATTCGTGCTCGACCATTGCGGCGTGCCCAACGTCAAGGACAACGCGCTCGACCCCTGGCGGCAGCACATCCGCGAGCTGGCGCAATTTCCAAACCTCGCGTGCAAAATTTCCGGCCTCGTCGCGTACTGCGATCCTCAGCACGTGAACGCGGCGGCAATTCGCCCGTTCGTCGAGCACTGCATCGAATGTTTTGGCTGGGAGCGGGTGATGTTCGGCGGCGACTGGCCGGTGTGCAACCTCACCTCGAGCCTCGGCCGCTGGGTTGAGGTCGCCAAGGAAATTGTCGGTCGGGAATCCATTGAGCGCCAGGCAAAATTTTTTGCCGGCAATGCGGAAACAATTTACCGGCTCGCAAAATGAAATCCGCACCCCTTGACGCCGGCGATTTGCGCTTCAGCGCCGGTATGCTGGCCCTCCGCGATTTCATCCGGCGCGATGAGTTGGACGAAATCGTGGACGGCGAGGCGCGGTTGAACGCGGAAACGTCGGGGGATTTGTTTCCGTTTTTATTGCCGGAATGGCGCGTCGAAATTCTGGTTCACACGGTTCATCGTCCCGATCTCGTCCGCCATTTTCTCGGTGGCCCACGACGGGTCCATGCGCGCACGGTGAAACATCCGCGCTTTCCGAAACTGGCGAGCATGCGTTCGAGCGTCATCCTTGACTATGACGGCACGATTCG
>OCZU010003040.1_pt1 | contig 10612 bp, 4 predicted proteins | sample 1539001 | NCBI WGS metagenome assembly OCZU01 (sample SAMEA3539306, study PRJEB22396) | soil metagenome | biome: tundra; feature: field; material: soil | place: USA | collected 2010-05 | depth 0.15 m | reverse complement strand
ACTTTATGTTCAACGATTCACGGCCAACATCGCGCTCCGTCACGCTCCGCTTGGGCTCGGATCAATTTTTTGACCTAACGAGGTTATTGGCCGGTCGTCCAGTTGTCTCCAAAGATGCCAAAGTCGTTCAAGTCCACCCGACCGCTGCCGTCCAAGTCCGTGCTCAGGCCGCCCTGCGGTTTGAGCCAGTCGCCCGTCAGTTGCTTCAAATCCAGCAAGTCCACCCGGCCGTCCTGGTTAAAGTCCCCCGGCGGCGGGTTGAACAGCGACACATTGTCCACATAAACTCCCGCTGAAGAACTCCCCACGTTGAAAAACACGCTCGCACTCAGGTCGGTGGCCGCATTCATTGTGAATACATAGCGAAAATGATTATGCACCGGCGTCACATAGGTGCTCGCGATGCCGCAGTAGTTCTGGTTCGGCGAGGCATCCTGCGCCACGATGGCCTGAATATACCGGGGTGACGTGGCCCAGGCGTCAAACTGAAACACATACTTATTGCTTTGCACCAACGGAATCTCCGTCTGCTTCAACTGAATGTTCGCCAGCGTGCTCGTTCCGTTGGTGATGTAGAAATGGCTCACGCCGCTCTCAATCGCCCACGCCGCCGTCGCCCCGCCACTCAACGTCCAAATCCATGAGGCGGTGCCTTGCGAGAAATCCGCGTTTTGAACCATGTTCTGTCCGGGCTTGATAATGTTGATGGTGTTCGTTGCCTCGTTAGAAAACTGTCCTTCGACTCCTTGTTTGTTCACCGCCGTGACGCGGAAGTAATAAGTGCTGCCGTTTTGTAGGTTGCTAAGTTTCTTCAGGGTAACACCAGAGGTAGCCAGCAGGTTGGTGGACTGCGGCGCGGTGCCACCATAAATGCGATAGAACGCCACGTTGGTGTCGCCGAACTGGTTGAAGATGAGCGTGAGATTGTCGGGATATGCCTCCGTGATGAGATAGGGTTGGATGGCCGAACCCTGCCAAGGGCAGCGCCAGACGCGATAGGTTTCCCATTGACCCACCCAATTCATCTCAAATGCTTTGGTTCCATCCGGCCGAACTTCGGTTAACTTGGGCAAGTTACCAACTGCCCAATTGATAAGCGTATTGCCGTTGGTCAACCGCTGCACGTTGCCCATGTAAAATGAGTATATACTGCTCGTCGGCGTTTGCGGATATTGCCACACAACAGTAGCGGTCATTTTGTTGGTATCTATCGCATACTCTACTCCACGAGACATGGACGGACTATGCAAATTCCCGTTGTCGAATATCGTGTAATGATTGGTGCCGACACAGCGCACGGCGTGCTGGTTGCGCGTGCCGCTCAGGAGATCGTTTACATAGGTGAATTGGTTGTGCCCGCCGCCCAATCGCCAGATAATGTCGCCGGTATCGCGATTGATCTTGGTGATTTCCGAAGTGTTCCGGCTGGAAATCAGGATGTTTCCGTCGGTGTCAATGTCAATGGCGTTCATGTGCGGAAAATCGAACCCGCTCGACGTGAGGTCTATGAACTGCGATTCGTCGCGAATGTCGAAGTAATCCCAGGCGCGCCACTGAAAGATAAGATCGCCCTGCGGCGAGAACTGTTGCAGTATCTCTTCGGTAACCGACGCGCCCGGATTGCCATTCGTAACAAAGCGCGTCATATCTACTACCGTGGTGTTCATAGCTAGCAAGAAATAAGTTCCATCCGGCATCACTTGCAGTTCGTGGTCGTCACCGCTGTAGCCGTTTACCGAGGCATAATTGGTGAATTGCTGGTAATGCTTGTCAAATACATTGAAATGAATCCCGCCGATATGGTCCAGCACGGTCAGGACGCCGTTATGCTGCACTTTCAGATCGCGTTGCTCATTCCCGCTCGTAACGCGCCGATACCAAATCGGCGAACCGTTGTTGTCGAAGATGACATCGTATCCTTGCACGCCGGCGTTTTTGTCATCCATGAAGATATAATCAGGATCAGGATTGTTGTTGACGGTAATGTTGACGCGCGGGAAGTCCGATGGAATGGAGACCGCATTTGGCATGATGATGGCCAAGTTTGGCACAGCACCAGACTGGACTTTTGGCTGAGTAGCCTGCGCCTGCGATACCTCAGGGACTGCCGCGACCGATGGTGCCGCAGGTTTTGAGATTTGTGGCTGGCTCTGCACCACCAAAACCGGGGCCGCGCCGTTGGTTGGGATGAGACTTAGTTCAGACAGTTGAACGCAGGTGGCCGTGGTGGGATCCGCCACGCGAGTGATTTGCAAACGGTAACCCCGGAAAGCGCGGGTGTTGGTAGTGGTGAAAAATTGCGTCAGGAATCGGTTGGTAAAAACCTGGTTGGTTTGGGTGTCCAACAAAGTGAGATTGCCGGACCCGCTGACACCATAAAACTGCCAGTTTTGCGGATCACGAACCGGAAAGTCGTTGGCGGAACTAATGGAATATCGGTTCACCACGTACGCTTGAATTCCCGGGTAAACGTATTGAATCCAGCTAAAATTCGACGTGCCATTCGGATCAATGGGATCCAGCCATTTGGTGGCGGTATTATTGTCAAAAGCTTTGTCCTTGGTTTCATTCGGCGGATTGTCGCCACGGGCAGTAATCACCGGATTGGGATTGGGTTCAAAGAACTGGAGTTCCGACAATTGGACGCAGCCTGCGGTTGGGTCAGGTATCCTGGTAATTTCTAGGCGATAGCCCCGGTAAGCGTTGGTGTTGTCTATCGGAAAGGTCAAAGTCTGGAACCGGCTGGGAAAGCTCTGATTCGTCCGCGTGTCGAGCAAGGTCAAATTGTTCGAGCCGTCCACCCCGTAAAAGTGCCAGTCTTTGGGATCACGCCCCGGCACGTCATTGGCCGAGGTGATCGAGTATTGCACAACGATCCGACTGTCGTTGGTCGGATAAACGTATTGAATCCAGCTAAAATTCCCGGTGCCATTGGGGGCGGTAAAATCCAGCCATTTGGTGCCGACATATCCATCGAAGGCACGCTCCTTCGTTTCATTCGGCGGATTGTCACCTCGCGCGGTAATGGTCCCGTTCGGCGGCAGATTGGTCTGGCCGCCCGAGATCGCACCCGAAACCATAAACTGATACTGAAACGGTCCGATGACACCAACCGTGCCCGGAGCCACCAAGGGATTCAATGAAACTGTCACCAGTTCATACGGAGAGAACGTGGTGGACATCGAGAAGATGACGGTTCGTCCATCCGAAGCCACCTTCGTCTGCCCGGCGTGAACTCCGGTTACGAATCCTGAAACCTGGATGAACTGCGCCTGATTAGTGACCGCCGCCGGAGAAATATTTTGGAACCGGACCAAGATGAACATGGTTCCCGGTGCACAATACTCCGCCCCGGGCAGGGGCGAAAGATACATGTAGCCCGCGCTGCGATAGTCCCCGCCGGCCGCTGGCATTGCCGAAACAATCAGCAACACCAAGCCGGCCAGCAGTAGACTAACGCTACGGTTGGACTTAGGAATTCCACCTTCTGGTGCGGGCCGCGTTGCTGTTTTGATCATGGGATGCTGAAGCGGTAAAACCGCGATGGACTATTGCTCGCCGCGGTATCCATGAAAGAAGCTGTGCTGTTCGTGACGAGCACGGCTTGCAGGAACTGCCAATTGACAAGATTCGTCGAGTCGAAAATGGACACTTGGGCGGCACCCGGCGCCACAAGGTTGAAACCGAATTGTCCGCCCGGAAGGACTTTCAGCGACGGCGCGTCAATGTAGGGCATGTCAATGCTGAAAGGCGCCTGGCTTGCAGCGAACAAGGCGGAGTTGGTTGAACTGGTGATTCGAACGGTATAGTCATTACCGGGAATGAGGCCCAACCCGACCTGCCATTGATAGGCGCCGGTGCTGGGAGCATTCGTGGCAATCGTGGTCAGATAGGCGCCGGATTTGTAAAGATCAATGTTCACGGCCTCGCCGATGTTCCCCTGCCACTGCACGAAATACTTCAGGCCGCGCCGCCAGAATTCGCCGCCGTTGGGCGAAGTCACCGTAATCAACGGCGCAACGGTCTGGAACGAACCCGTAGCCCAGCCGCTCGCACCCGCGTCGTTATCCGTCCGCACGCGGTAGTAGTAGGTCGTGTTGGCGGTTGCGTTGCTCCAGACAGAAAATGCGTCGGTCTGATAAGGAACGTCCAGCAGTGGATTCGAGAAATTCTGGTTCGTTGAGACCTGGAATTCATAATAAGCGGCGATGCCGGCTGGCGACCAGGAAAGCAGGATCGGGCGCTGTTGGTTGACGCTGTGGGTTACATTTGACACGGCCAAGGGTGAAACGATCACGTCGTCCGGCTGGACTCCGAGATAACTCTCGGCTTGCGCGAGCAACGGAGGAATGGCCAAGTCAGGCAGATCGGGGTAGCAAAAAATGAATTCGCCGAAATCTCCACCCTGCGCCGTCAGGTTCATGTTGTTAACACTCAAGATTCCGGTAACGGGATTAAAACTCGTGGGTTGCGGCGCGAAGACGCCCTGTCCGGTGGTGGAACGATAATACACGGTGGTGTTCGTTGGATTCGACACCCCGAAGCTGGCCGCATCGAAATTGACATTTAGATTCATGCTGCTACTAAAGCCGATTTCGCTCAATTTGACGCGAACCGGCAGCACGCGCGGAGCTTTGCCTTGAAACAAAGGATAAACCGGTGCATAGGGTTCGTTTGTCACCGTCACCCGATTGTAACCGCCTCCGCCGCCCAACACATCAATCGAAACGCCGGTGCTGCCGAAGCTGTAACTGTTGCCGGTTGCCAGGTCAATCACGCTGCTCAAGTTGGCCTGTGATGCGGATGGAAATGGAGAACGGAAAGCCCGATAACTCGTCACCAGTGAATTGGTGAATCCCATTTGGAAGACCACGTTGGTCCCGGAAACTTCGGTGCACGCAGGGGCTCCGACAGCCGATGTGCCGCCCCAACCGACGAAGGTATTTCCGTTGGGCAGGCGCTGGGCGTTTCCTTGAGACGGCCCCGCGACCGCAGGGCTGGGAGTGTAAGTCCAGATATGGGTGGCGATCAAATTCGTCTCATCCAGCGCGTATTCATGGGCGGTGGACGTGGGGCTGCCATTGTTGTAAATCAAGACGTGGCCGTTGGGCAGGCGATTGATGGCGTGGCCGGCAAAGGAGTTGGTCCCCACCTGCTGGCTGACGCCGACAAAGGTGAACTGATTTTCGGTTCCACCCAGATGCCACAGGATGTTGCCGGTTTGCCGGCTGATTTTCTTGACCCATTGCGGCGTACTGATTAGAAGGTTTCCATCCGTATCCTCCTCAATGCAATTCACGTGAAATGCGGAAATAATGGCGGCGCTGGAGCTGACCCACTGTTTGGTGAACGGATAATGATCCCAGGATCGCCACTGGAAGACGACGTTCCGCTGCGCGTCCAGTTCCTGAAGCAGCGCGCCTGAAACAAGCGCGGCCGGGTTTCCGTTGGTGACGATCTTGCTCATGTCAACCCGTGTCAGGTAATAAGCGGTCAACAATACATGGCCGTTGGGCAGCATTTGAAAATCGTGGCATTCAGCGTTATAGCCATTTCCAGGGCGGATGGACTCTGCGAGGTTGAAGTTTTCGTCCAAAATCTGGTGAGTCACGTAGGCGCCACCTCCAAACGGAAGCGTGTGATACTGTTGGGCGTAATGCAGGTAGCCGTTGGGCAACTCCTTGAAATCAAAGGCGGCGTTGGTCAGTTGCCGATACCAGAACGGCTTTGCGTCGTTGGTGAGCATCATCACATAGAATCCGTAGTTTGTTGGAGTGAAACTGTCGGTTAAAAAAACATATCCATTGGCAACTCCCGGAGCGTAGTTTGTGGTCACGGTCACGGGCGGGAAATCCGCCGGCAGTTGGGCGGTGGCCCTCACACAGGCGATGGCTAAAACCGTCGCAACCATCATCCAGACATATAGGTTGTGTTTTGTTTTCATGTTATTTGCAATTTATCACTTTTTGTTCCAGTTTGTTTTCCGGTTATTGACCAGGCGTCCAGTTGTCTCCAAAGATCCCGAAATCGCCGAAGTCAACCTTGTTGTCGCCGTTGATGTCGCCGCCCAGTCCGCTGCCCAGCTTTAGCCAGTCTTGGCTCCAGAGTTTCAAGTCGTTCAAATCCACCCGTCCGTCCAGGTTCAAGTCGCCGTCGGGGGCGTTGAACAGGGAGACGTTATCCAAAAACACGCCTTGGTTGGCGCTGCCCAGGTTGAAGATGACAGCCGCGTTGAAATCGGTGGCCGCACTCATGGTGAACACATAGCGGTAATGGGTGTGAGTTGGCGTCAGGAATGTGCTGCTGGTGCCGCTGTAGTTCAGATTGGGCGAACTGTTCTGGGCAACCTTGGCCTCGATATAGCGGGTGCCAGAGGCCGACCAAGCGTCAAATTGAAAAACGTATTTCTCGCCTTGTACGATCGGCAGGCCGGCTTGTTTGAGTTGAATGTTCGCCAGCGTCGCAGTGCCGTTGGTGATATAAATATGGCTGACACCGCTCTCAATCACCCATGCCGCCGTCGCTCCGCCGCTCAAGGTCCATACCCAGGAGGCGGTGCCTTGCGAAAAGTCTCCGTTCTTGACCATGTTCTGCCCGGGCTTGATGATATTGACAGTAGCGCTCTGCTCATTGGACGGAAGACCTTCAACACCTTGTTTGTTGACGGCGGTGACGTGGAAGTAATAAGTGCTGCCGTTTTGGAGATTGCTCAGACGCTTGAGAGTCACGCCCGAAGTGGCGATGAGATTCGTTGACTGGGAAGTCGGACCACCATAAATCTTGTAAAACGCTACATTTGTGTCTCCGAACTGATTAAAAATCAAAGTAATGTTGTCGGGATAAGTTTCCACGATAAGATAGGGCTGCGTGGCCGAACCTTGCCAAGGACAACGCCACGTCCGGTAAGCTTCCCATCCGTCTGCCCAATTCATTTCAAACGCCTTGCTTCCGTCCGGACGCACTTCCGTCAGCTTTGGAAGGTTGCCGACAGCCCAATCAATCAGAGTGTTGCCGTTGGTGAGGCGCTGCACATCGCCCATGTAGAAGGAGTAAATGCTGGATGTGGGCGGATTCGGATACTGCCAGACGAGCGTTGCGGTCATGTTCGTCGGGTCAAGCCGGTATTCAACGGCCCGGGACATCGAGGGGCTGTGCAGGTTGCCGTTGTCGAACAGGGTGTAATCGTTGGTCGTCACCATTCTGATCGCGTGCTGGTTGCGCGTGCCGTTCAGCGGGTCATTGATGTAGGTGAACTGGTTGTGGGCGCCCCCTAATCGCCAGATGATTTCGCCGGTGTCGCGGTTGATTTTGGTGACTTCGCTCGTATTGCGGGCCGACAGGAGGATGTTGCCATCGGTATCAATATCGATGGCGTTCATGTGGGGAAAATCAAAACCGCTGCCGAGGATGTTGATGAACTGCGACTCGTCCCGCACATCCAGGTGATCCCATGCGCGCCACTGGAAGATCAACTCGCCGGCGGAATCGAATTCTTGAATGACCATTTCCGTGACGGACGCCGCCGGGTTGCCACCGACCACATAGCGGCTCATGTCCACCGTTTGGGAGGCGAGCGCAACAAGGAGGTAGGTACCATCGGCCAGCATTTGAAGCTCGTGCTCGTCAACGCCGTAGCCGTTCACGGCCCAGCATTGCGCAATCTGCAGGTAATTCGTGTTGAAAACGTTGAAGTGATTGCCGCCATCGCGCGCCAGCATCGTCAGCAGGCCGTTGTGTTGCACCTTCATGTCGCGGCGCTCGTCGGGATACTTGCTATACCAAATGGGATTGCCGTTATTGTCAAAAATGACATTGAACGGATCGCCTCCACCGCCGCGGTTATCAATGAAAATGGGATCGGGATCGGGATTGTTGTTTGTTGAAATGACGATCCACGGGAAGTCACTGGGCACCGAAACACCATTGGACATGATGCCGGCAACGCCTTTGGAAGCAACGGTGGTGACGCCCGGAGGACCGACGGGCGAACCGTCTGAATTTGCGGCTGGCGCGGAGACAACGGCTGGAGCAACGGCAGCGCCGGGCAAGTGAGTAGAAACCACGAACTGGTATTGATAAGGCGAAATCGGACCGCCATTCGCCGCAGGCACGCCCGGCGTGAGCGAGACGGTCACAAGCTCATTCGCCGCAAAATCGGTGGTCATCGTGAAGATTACGGTGCGACCGTCCTGCGCGATCTTTGTCTGGCCGGCGTGGTTGCCGCTGGAGGCACCCGTCACCTGGATGAAACTGGATAAATTGGTGATGGCCGTCGGCGAAATGTTTTGAAAACGCACCAGCACAAATCGCGTTTGCTGCGACGTGTATTCGGAACCCGGCAGCGGCGAGAGATACATATAACCCAACGTCCGGTAGTCATTCAGCGAATGCACCCAGACGCTGAGGTTTTGCGTGTTGGTTTTATCGCCGTCAGTCGCGGTGAAGCCAAGCACAAAAATTCCAGGCGCATCGAAAGCGGTAGTCGGTTTGCAGGTGAACAGCGTGTAGGGAGGATTCGGCGAACCGGCGTAGGTGAACGCTTCGCCATTGGTGGGATTGCCGGACCAAACCACCCCCGAACTCGCGGCCGGCTTGGAGAGGACCGACCACCACCAGCGCAACTTGTGGGGATCGTTCAGGTCGGGGCTGCTCGGATTGGCGGGCAGCGGATTGCCGTCGTCGCTGACAGTGGCGGTGAGTTGAGTATTGGTTGGCGCGCTATTGAGCACCACCGAACCGGGAACCGTTACCGTGGGACGACTGTTGTAATTGGTCAGAACGAAGCCATATAACTGCGCCACATCCGCCGCGCCCAATGCGCGATTGTAGATGCGGACTTCATCAATTTGTCCCAGCCATTGCCGTGACAGAACCCCCCCGTTAATCCAAGCGCCAATAGTCACCGGGTCGCTGCCGTTGGTGTTGATAAGCCCGGAGACGCTGGTGTTCACCGCCTCCAGCGACCCGTTGATGTAGAGTTTTGCGCCCACGCCGTTGGAATACGTGCCGACCAAGTGCAGCCAGCGTTTCGGGATAAGAATGTCGGTGGTGGTGCCATCGGCACCGTAGCCGCCGGAGAGACCACTCAGATGGAAAGCGGCGTAATCCGTGGAATTTTCGCGGTGCAAACGCCAGGACCAGTCGCCACGGCAAAATATCGTTTGCCACGCCTGGTTGAATCCATCTACCGAAACCCATGCGGCGCACGTGATGTTACTGGTCAGGTTGAAGTCAGAGTGGTTGGGAATTTGCACGTAAAAATTGCCGTCGAAATTTAGCGCATCACCCAAACCGTCTGGCCCGGAAACAATCGTCGGCGCTTTGAGCGTGCCTTGGTCCTGCCGGCAAACGCCGTCATGTCCGTGACCGGTTTGATCCACAATGGCTTCCCCGACAATTCCGGCCAGGCCCTCGAAATTGTAGTAGGCTACCAGGTTGTTCGTTATATCGGCTCGGACAGACAGGGAGTCAGATAGCGATGTCAGGGCGATCAGCGCCAGCGCGAGTGGTTTGTTCATTTTGTCTTGCGAGGGGGTTGGCAATTTAAATCAGTGATAATGCACTCGAAAAAACTTAGCCGCAGTCACGCCAGGCGTTTCTGTGTAAGTGCCGCTCGTGTTGCCCGTTCCGGTCCAAGGTCCGCCCAGCGTCGGAGCGCTTTCGAGTTCCCCGCCTTGAAACAAAATGGTCATCATACCATTCGACAGCGACGTCTTGATGACTGCCGGACCGACCAGCGCGCCGGTAAATTGCGGGGTGATGACAACATCGCTTGGCGCGGCGACAATTCTGCCACGTGCCGAGTTGGCCGTCACGCTGACGTTGGCCGTTTGGCTGATTTGCAGCGCGCACAGTGTTCCACTCGAAGGCGGGAAGGCGGCCGGAACGGTCGGATCCCACAAGGCTCCCAACTCCAGCGTAACTGCGCTCGAATTAAGTCCGGACTGCGTGCCACCTGGATTGTCCTCCGGAACCGCCAGCGGGCTGTAGGTGCTCACACTCCAAGTCGCATTGGAACCAGTGCTGACCGTGACGTTATCCCGAAACGACGCCGGAAAAATCCCGTAGCCCTGCGCTGTCGCCGAACAGGGTCCGCGAAAATAATTGGTGATGCCGAGGATCTGTCCCCGGTCCACCGCGACATCCAGTGCAAAAGCCCGTACCACCTCGCCGGCGGTGCAATTGTAATTGATGTAGGCCAGCCCGTTTGTGGCCTGAACAAACACCAGCACGTTTGCGCGTGCGCACAGCGACACCACGAGCAGGTTTACGAATAGCAACAGGTTTTTCATGGGGATTTCTCGTTTTTTGATTATTTGCGCCAAAATGACATCAAAGAAGCGAGTCTTCAACATGACGAGATTGAGGCAATATTCAGATGACATCGATACGGCAGAAATGCAGATAGGCGCTTGCAGCGCCTCCAGCAGTACAAATTTTCAAATCTACCATAACAGGGAGCATCCGAATTTGCCAACAATTTTTGATAATTCCTTTGTAAAAATTGTGTGACGATGGAATCGAAGACCCTGAAATCAGCAAATAGAGGTTGGCACGCCGCTGCGCACGAAACCTTCCTGTAACCCTGTACGGCCAAAAAATTCAGCCGAGA
>OCZU010003039.1_pt1 | contig 10613 bp, 10 predicted proteins | sample 1539001 | NCBI WGS metagenome assembly OCZU01 (sample SAMEA3539306, study PRJEB22396) | soil metagenome | biome: tundra; feature: field; material: soil | place: USA | collected 2010-05 | depth 0.15 m | reverse complement strand
AGATTACAAGGTGACTGGAGTTCAGACGTGTGCTCTTCCGATCTCGGCGCTCGCCGCCGCCACTGCCCCCGTGTCAGCCAGGCTGGCCAGGTACGCCGCGGCGTCCCGGCGGGCCTGGTCGCCCCGGTCGAAAGCCTCGCGCCAGCCGGCCAGCAGGTCCAGGTAGACCTGATCGCTCTCGGTCCCGGTGATCGCGTCGTGGTGCGCTCCGAACACCAGCAGCCGCCAGGCCTTGTCCAGGCTCGCCACCGGGTAGGACGCACCTGCCAGCCAGGCGACGGTCGCAAGCCGCTCACCGTCGAGCACCGCAATCTCGGCGTCGCGCTGGGCCTGCTTGGTGTCGATATAGGTGACGTCCTTGCCGGTGTATACCGGGTTCATATCCCTGGTTTGCGGCATGATCCAGGCACCGGCAGCCGTGGCGTCAGCTCGCACGGCAGCGAAGAACTCGCGCGGCACGGCGGTGACGAACCGGGGCCAGACATAGCGCGCGTTCCAGTCCCGGTGGATGGCTGTCGCCCAGCGGGACGGGACCACGTGATCACCGCCAACCGGCAGCAGCACGTTGCGGGTGGCGGCCACCGGAGCAAGCTGACGGAACTGGGTGTAGGCGTCCTTCTCCGCGGCGGCCAGGTCCGCCGCGTGCTGCATCACCCAGCCCGCGCCGTAGTGGTTCGGCATGTAGCTGGTCAGCAGGCCATTGCCGTCCGGTGAGAGCCATTCAAATTCGGAGGGAAACTGCATCCGCCGGTTACCGCCGGTCGCGCGGTCAGGGCCCCACTGGTGAAAAGGGCCTCGGGCCCACGAGGACTCGGCCATCCCGGCCGCGGCCATCAGCCCGGGGTAGGACGGATCGAAGCCAAAGGCATCGAGCATCCAGGCGGTGGTCGGATCGGCGCCGAGCACGTCCCGCTGGAACGCCAGGCCGTACATGGCGTTGCGGATGGTCGACTCGGCGCAGGTGAGGTTGGTGTTCGGCTCGTTGTAGCTGCCTCCGACAATCTCGACCCGGCCGGCCGCCAGCAGGTCACGCAGCTCAGCCCGGTCCTGCGGATACGCGTCGAAGTGCGGCTTGAGGTAGTCGAGTTCCGCGAGCACGAACTTGTAGTCCGGATCTGACCTGGCCTCCGCCAGGTGCAGCCGGACCAGTTCGAATACGGTCCTGACATCTGGCAGCGAGCCGTCCTCCGCGGGCAGCAGCGGCCAGGTCTGGGTGTACCGGCCCTGGGTATTCCACCAGACCGGGTCATAGTGGAAGTGGCTGACCATCCACATGGTCCAGCCTGGCTCGGCGATCGTGACCTGCCCGGACGTCTGCCACTGCGCGTGCGGGCTCTGCGCGATCGCGGTGACCCGCTGCCGGCCGCCGACAGTCAGCGGTGCCGCGATCTGCACGCCGACATCGACGGTCCGCTGCTCGCCGTGAGCGAAACCGGTCAGCACGGCCGGCTCGGGCGTGCTGACACCGGCGCCCTGGACTCGGACCGCGATCAAGGCCGTCGGATCGCGGATCATGCCCGGGCCGTCGTTGGACAGCCTGACCCGGACGATCTGCAATGGCCTGGGGGTCGTCCCGCCGAACAAATCAGTCGAAGCAACCTCGGTGATCAGCATGCCTCATGGTGCCACGTCGGGGTACTGATGATCTACGGTCCGTCGGCAGTCTGCGGCGGCCGCCGGCCAGATTGTGCGGCGGCCAGGTCGGCCAGCGCCTGCCCGGCCAGCCGGTGCACCGTCCACTCGGTCATCGCGACGGCGTTAATCGACCGGTAGAACCCCCGTGCCAGCTCGTTCCAGTCCAGGACCCACCACTCCAGCCTGCCGTACCCGCGCCGCACGCACAGGTCCGCGAGCTCGGCCAGCAAGGCGGTCGCGTGACCGCGGCCGCGCATGGCCGGGGTCACGTACAGGTCTTCCAGGTAGATGCCGTGCTGGCCGAGCCAGGTGGAGAAGTTGACGAACCACAGCGCGAAGCCGACCACCTCGCCGCCGGCGACCGCCACGTGCGCGAACACGGCAGGATCAGGCCGAAAGAGGGCACGCGCCAGGTCTTCCTCAGTGGCCGTTACCTGGTCAACGGACCGCTCATAGTCGGCCAGCTCCCTGATCAGCTCATGGATCCGCGGCACATCCGCGCGGGTAGCCGGCCTGATCATGACGGCGGCCCGGCGACGGGAAAGCGGTATCTGAGCTTGACCCGGTCGGCCGGTACCGCTACCTCGCTGGCCTCGACCGCGCGGCCAGCCGCGTACTGGACCCGCTGGATGACCAGCACGAGCGCTCCGGCCGGCACCGCCAGCGCGGCGGCCTCTGCGCGCAGGGCCGGCCGGACCCCGATCTCCTCGACCACCTCATCGATCTCGATCCCGATCGAGCGCATCCGCTCGAGCACGCCGTGCCCGGCAAGCGGTCCCTGCTCGGGAAGCGCGATCGCCGACCCCGCGGTGAGCAGCAGCGGCTCGTAGCTGGTGGCAAGCTGCACCGGCTGGCCGTCGGCGGTCAGCAGGTAGCTGGTCACGGTCGCCAGCTCGCCCGCGGCCAGGCCCAGTCGCCCGGCGATCTGCGACGGGGCCGGCAACTGCTCGGTCTGGTGCTCCCACGCCAGCCGGCCCGACACGTCGCGGCTACCAGGGCCGGCCGTCGTCACTGCCTCCTGGACGCCGAACGGCGAACCGGGAAACTGCGGCCGGTCATGCTCAAGGAAGGTAGCGGCAGGAACCTTGCGCACGTATGAGCCCGATCCGGGCCTGGCCTCGATCAGGCCCTCGGCTGCCAGGACCTGGAGCGCGTGCTTGGCCGCGGTCTCGCCGACGCCGTAGTTCGTGATGATCGCGTTCCTGGACGGCACCCTGGCGCCCGGCTCAAGCAGGCCAGAACGAATCCGGCTGCGCAGGTCCTGCAGTACCCGCAGATAGACCGGCTCGGTCGTCGCGCCCATGGCCCCCGGCTCCCTGATGGCTCCCCGGCGCGGCTGCCAGGCCCGGCGCAGCACCTGACGCCATTGTCACCCAGGCAGCCAGCCAGCAGTGCGCCAACCAAGATATTGCCGGGCACGCGCTGGCCGAGCCGGTGAGCTAGGCGCTTCCTTCCTCAAGCAGCAGGTGATAGCCGTTGGGCGTCCTGGCATGCAGAACGCGGTACTGCCAGTCCTCGCTGGGCGTCATGAGCTCCTCGCGGTAAGGCACGCCGGCCTCGCTGAACAGCTTCTTCGCAACCTCGAGATCGCTCACGCCGAACTGCCAGGTGAGCACCCGGTCCGGGCCAGCGGTGGAGAATCCCTCATGCCACTCAATGCCGAACTCCACCGGCCCGTGGCCGAGCGCGATGAAATACGGATACTCGGGACCCTCGTAGGTCACGCGAAACCCGAGCCGGAGGTAGAAATCCCGTTCGGCCCGCAGATCGCTGACGAACAGAATCGGGATGATCCTCCTAAACAACACTGCCATAGCGCGACATAGTATCGAGCCGCGCGCACTAGGGTGGAATCATGCCGCGACGTGTCGGGGATCCGTTGGTCAGGATCGCCGCATGCCAGGTCAAACTGCAGGTCGGAGAGTGCGACCAGAACCGTGCCGCGGCGGTCGCCGCGATTACCGAGGCGGCCGATCTCGGTGCCCAGATCGTCGTGCTGCCCGAGCTGACGGCGTCCGGGTACGTCTTCGCCAGCCGGGCCGAAGCCTATTCGCTCGCTGAGCCGGCCGACGGACCAACGGCGGAGCAATGGGCGCGGCTGGCGGCCGGGCACGATCTGGTCATCGTGGGCGGTTTCAGCGAGCTCGGCACCGACGGGCGGCTGTACAACAGCGCCATGCTGGTCGACCCGTCCGGTGTCCGGGCAATCTACCGCAAAGCGCATCTGTGGGACGCCGAAGCCGATTTCTTCACTCCCGGCGACCAGCCGCCACCGGTGCTGGATACCCGCTGCGGCCGGATCGCGATGATGATCTGCTACGACGTCGAGTTCCCCGAGTGGGTCCGGCGGCCGGCCCTGGCCGGCGCCGAGCTGCTTGCCGTGCCGACCAGCTGGCCGGCGGAGCTGGTGCCAGCCGGAGAGCGGCCGATGGTGACGGCGAACGTTCAGGTGGCCGCGTTCGCCAACCGGATGTTCATCGCCGCGGCATGCCGCTGCGGCGATGAGCGCGGGGTGAGCTGGACCGGGAGCAGCATCATCGCCGGCCCGGACGGTTACCCGATGGCCGGACCGGCCAGTACGTCCCGTGGCGAGCTGCTGCTGGCCGATTGCGACCTGAGCACCGCTCGGGACAAGGCGACCGGCCCGCGCAATGACGCGCACGCCGACCGCCGACCCGATCTGTATCGCTGACCGCGTCGGCGTCAGAGCTTGCGGGCGAGAGTGAGCCCGTCGCCGATCGGCAGCAGGACCAGCTCGACCCGTGAGTCGCCGCGTGCGTGGTCGTTGAATCTCCTGATGCCTGCCGTGGTGTCGTCCCGCGCATCGGGATCGACGACCAGGCCGTGCGACAGCGTGTTGTCGACCAGGATGGTGCCGCCCGGCCGGATCCGCGGCACGATCAGGTCCCAGTACTCGACGTAGCCCACCTTGTCGGCGTCGATGAACGCGAAGTCGAAGCTGGCTTCGGGCGGCAGCGATGCAAGAGTCTGCGCGCCCGGCCCGAGCCGCAGCTCGATCCGGTCGCTGACGCCGGCCCGCCGCCAGTAATCGCGGGCTACCGAGGTCCATTCCTCGCTCACGTCGCAGCAGAGCAGCCGCCCGCCTTCGGCCAGCCCGCGAGCGACGCAGATCGCCGAGTAGCCGGTGAAGGTGCCCACTTCGATAGCGCTGCGCGCGCCCGTCAGCCGGGCGAGCAGCGTCATGAAGGTGCCCTGCTCAGGCCCGATCTGCATCCCGGCGGAATCGCCGAATCGCTTCGCCGTCTCATCGGCCAGATCACTGAGCACCTGATCCGGCGGCGTGCTGTGCGCTACGAGGTAATCATGCAGTGCCTGACTCAGCTGCTCACTTCTGCGTGTCATGAGGCTGACGTTAGCCGATCGCCGACCAGCGCCCTGCAATCCGCCGGCCCGCCGGCCCGCCGGCCCAGCCAGCCTGGCGCTGAGCATCGCGGCTGCGGGTCTACCCTCAGTTGCATGGTTCCGGATCCCCGCGTCGCGCCGCTGAGCTTCCTTCCCAGCCCGTCGGTCAACGGCTTCCATCTGGGCCCGCTGTTCATCCACTTCTACGGGCTGATGTACGTGATCGGCATCGCGCTGGCGGTGTACATCACGCGCAGGCGACTGCAGGCCGCAGGCGGCAATCCCGCGATCGTGGCCGACATGGCGACCTGGGCCGTGCCGGCCGGCATCATCGGCGGACGGATCTACTTCGACATCACCACGCCGGGCGACATCCCGCACGTCTGGTATGGCGTCTTCGCCGTCTGGACCGGCGGCCTGGGCATCTGGGGCGGCATCCTGGGCGGCGCCCTGGCTGGCGCGTGGCGGGTCAGGCGGTCAGGCGAGAGCGTCCGGCTCGTCATGGACGCGGTCGCCCCGGCGCTGCTTGTCGCCCAGGCAATCGGGCGGATCGGCAATTACTTCAACCAGGAACTCTTCGGCAAGCCCAGCGGCCTGCCCTGGGCGCTGGAGATCGCTCAAAAGTACCGGCCGCAAGGCTACGGTAACAACCCCACCTTCCAGCCCACATTTTTGTACGAGCTGATCTGGGATCTCGCGCTCGCCGCGCTCCTGGTCTGGCTTGGCCATCATCGCCGGATCAAGCCCCCCGGCCTGTTCGCCCTCTACGTGGCCGGCTATTCGGCCTTCCGCATCTTCGAGGAGTCCATCCGGATCGACTCCTCCGAGCACTTCTTCGGCCACCGGCTGAACTTCTACGTTGCCTCCATCCTCACCCTGGCCGGCCTCACCTGGTTCGTCATCACCCAGCGCCGCCCGACCCCGCCCGCCCTAGCCACCAGCACCGGCAGCGACACCAATGGCGCCAGCATCGCTGGTGACACCAGCGACGGAAGTGGCGGCGGCGGCGCAAGCGGTATCAGTGGCGGCAGCGACGACGGCGATGCCACCGGCAGCGACGGCGGCGGGGGCGGGGGCGGCGAGACCAGCACGAAAAGTGCGAACGCGCCTGCCACCTAGCCGACTGGCCCCCGGCCTGATCCGCCCAATCCGTGCGAAGTCACGGAGACGACGACGCGCCATGCCGGCGGAATTGTCTCGACACGGCAGGTCGCAGTCGTGCAGCATGGTCCCCTTGTGAGCAGCGGTGGATCGGCCGAGGACCAGCCTGGCCCTAAGAGTCGCACGTCGCGGCTCCGGTCGGCGGCGGGGCGGCTGAGCCCGGATCTTGCCCCGATGCGGCACTCGCGCGACTTCAGGTTGCTCTACCTGGGCCAGGCCGGCAGCTCGGCCGGCGTGATCATCTGCTACGTCGCGCTGCCGTATCAGGCATACAGGCTCAGCGGCTCCTCGCTGGTCGTCGGCCTGCTCAGCTGCGCCGAACTGCTGCCGCTTCTGCTGGCCGGCCTGCTCGGCGGCGCGCTAGCCGACGCGATCGAGCGCCGCCGGCTGATCCTGATCACCCAGGGCGCCGCTACCGGATGTACCGCGATGCTGGTCGCGAACGCTCTGCTCTGGCGCCAGCTCTGGGTCATGTTCGTGCTGGCCGGCCTGCTCGCCGGGGCGTTCGGGCTGCAGCGGCCTTCAGTCGAGGTGATCGTTCCCCGGCTGGTCGACCATGACGACCTGCCGGGTGCGGCAGCACTGTCCGTGCTGCTCGGCACGGTGGCGAACACTGCCGGGCCGCTGATCGCCGGGGCGCTGCTGGTCGGGGGCGTGCCGCTGGCCTATGCAGTCGGGGGAGCGGCCTGCGCGGCCGCGGCAGTGCCGTTCGCGCTGATGCGGCCAAGCTCGCCGGCCCCGGACTCCGGCCGGCCAAGCATGCGCGGGCTGGTCGAGGGCTTGCGTTATGCCAGAAGCAGATCTGACCTTCTCGGCACTTACCTGATCGACATCGGCGCGATGTTCTTCGGCGCACCGTATGCCGTGTTTCCGCAGATCGCGGCGCGGCTCGGCGGGCCGGCCGTGCTCGGGCTGCTTTACGCGGCACCCGGGTTCGGTTCCGTCGTGATCAGCCTGACCAGCACCTGGACCAGGCACGTGTACCGGCATGGCCGGGCGATCGCGCTGGCGGTGTGCGGCTGGGGGATCGCGATCGCCGCGTTCGGGTTCGCGCCCGACCTGCCGCTCGCGGTGCTGGCGCTGGCCGCGGCAGGCGGCGCCGACACGATCAGCGGACTGTTCCGGATGACGATGTGGAACCAGACGATCCCCGCACGGGTCCGGGGCAGGCTGGCCGGCCTGGAGATGATCAGCTACACCACCGGGGAGCCGCTCGGCAATCTGGAGACCGGTGCGCTTGCCACGCTCACCGGCTCGGTCCGGATCGCGGTCGTCTCCGGCGGAGTACTGAGCCTGGCCGGAGCCCTGATCGTCTCGCTGGCGCTGCCGGCCCTGCTGCGCTACGACGCTCGCCAGACCCGTCCCTTGCAGGACGCGGGGCCGGCGGGCGGCGCTGAAGCCGCCGCCGACGCCATCGCGGGCCCCAACCCGACCCGGCCGGCTGTGCCCTGACCGGCCACCGATCGCAGCCGCCGCGCGGAAGGCTCGGCCGGTCCGGCGCCGCCGGCGGGCGTAGGCTCGGCATGGATGCGGGGGCGGAGCGAAGGAGACCGTGATGGGGTTCGAGCACATTCTGGTCGAGCGGTCCGGGGAGTTCGCCACCGTCACGATGAACCGGCCGGAGCGGCGCAACGCCCTGTCACTGTCGCACATGCGCGAGCTGATCACCGCGCTGCACGATCTCGGTGACAGCGACGTCCTGGGTATCGTGCTGGCCGGCAACGGACCGGTGTTCAGCGCCGGGCATGACTTGGCCCACGTCGCTGACGCTGACCTGTCGGCGGTTCGCGCCCTGCTGGTGACCTGCACCGAGCTGATGACGCTGATCCAGCAGGTGCCCCAGCCGGTCGTGGCACGGGTGCACGGGCTCGCGACCGCGGCCGGCTGCCAGCTGGTCGCCAGCGCTGATCTCGCCGTGGCGAGCGAGGCGGCCGGCTTTGCCGCTCCTGGCGGGAAAGGCGGCTGGTTCTGCCATACCCCGATGGTGGCAATCGCCAGGAACATCGGCAGGAAACGAGCCGCGGAAATGGCGCTGTCTGGCGATGTGATCGACGCGCGGACGGCACTGGACTGGGGGCTGGTCAACCAGGTTGTGCCCGCGGCTCAGCTCGACTCGGCCACCCGCGACCTGCTCGACCGGGTGACGCGCGGGTCGGCGGAGAGCAAGGGAATCGGCAAGCAGGCGCTGTATGCCCAGATCGACCTGGACCAGCCGAAGGCTTACGCCTATGCCATCGAGGTCATGGCCGCGACCAGCCAGCTTCCGGACGCACGCGAGAGTATGCGCGCTTTTCTCGAAAAGCGGAAACCGCAATGGCGCCGCGAGCGACCTTGAGCTGCCGCGTCATCGCTGCTCGGCTGGGTAGGCGTTCACCGCTGCACTGACCGGCAGACGTTCACGCTGCACGGGCCGGGTAGATTCGGGATAGTGAAGAAGATATTTGAGCTGATCGTCTGCCTGCTGCATCCACTCGCCGTCATCTTGATGTGGATCGACCTGGCTTCCCGGCATGACCTGGGCGCTGGGCCGAAAATCGCGTGGGCCATCTTCGGCCTGATCCCGCTCGTCCCGTTCATCTACGTGCTCACCGGCGGCGACCTGTGGTGAGCCGCCCGCGCGCAGTGGCGGGTCAGGCGGCGCGCGGGGCCGGAATGCCGTCCGGAGGCGGCGTGCGCAGCAGCCAGACGGGGTTGGACAGGCCGATCACGGTCCCCGCCGCGCTGAGCACCTGGGTGCGCACGAAGCTGGCCCGGCTGGTGTCGAGCTGCTGCGCGACCGGTCCGCGGGCGAGGCGGCTGGCTGGATAGCTGCCGATGACCACGGTGCTGGCCGCCGGATCGGCGGAACCCGCGTAGTCGACCGCGCCCTGCAGGACCTGAAGTGAGCCGCCGGCCGGGATTCTCGTCGCGGTAGCGACCAGATTCCTCGCGGACACGCGCGAGACGCTGACCGAGCCCATCGGGCAGGAGCCGTCGACCAGCAGGTCCAGGCTGCCCCGGTAAGCGGACAGCGACCCGCACCAGGCCCGGCCCGCGGCCAGCGAGGCGAGCAGCGCCCTTTCCGCGGTGCTGGCGGCCCAGGTCGAGGTGACCCAGTTGTTCTTGATCCCGTGCCAGTTCCTCCCGAAGTGGTCGTCGGTGGTGCCGTTGCCGGTGAGGAAGACCGCGTTCCGCGACATGACGTCCCATAGCGCCACGTGATGGGCCAGGTCGACCCCCTGGCGCACGGTGTAGCCGACCTCGAGCAGATCGGCGTCCAGCGCCGCCCGCCTGGTGCGGGTGGGCAGCAGCGCCCTGGCGACCTGCGCGAGCAGCGCGTCCTGCTGGGCGGCGGGGAGCGGTGCCGGGTCGCCGTAGCCGTAGGGGTGGTTGTAGCTGACCAGCCCGCCGGCCGCGTGGATCGCAGGTATGGCCGTGTGGCGCAGGTAGGCCGGGTATTCCCCGTACGTCGTCTTGCCGTAGTCGGGCATGACCACGGCCCCGCCGAACCAGTTGATGTGCGGCAGTCCCCGCGACACCTCCAGGCCCTGCCGCTGGACCACGGACGGGTACCGCCTGGCCAGGACCTTCGTCATCGCCGCCTGCTGTTCCAGGAAAGCCTCGCCGCTGACCTGACGCCTGAACCTCAGGTAGTCGAAGTACCCGCTGACCTCCGTGCGGCCCTGGCTGGCCGCGCTCAGGGTCAGCCCCGATAGCGCGAAGTCGCGGTAGTCCAGGTCGGGCCACAGCGCGGCGATATCGGCGGACGGGGTGACGGTCACCGTGCACCAGGGGTTGCGGGCGCTGGCCGGGCGCACCGGGATCGTGATCACCCCGTGAATTCCGTCGCGTGACCGGCCCGCACGTGCACCTGCGGGCACGAAACGGTAAGACAGCGTGTAGACGCCGGCCGGCCGGCCGCCGATCGCGGGGTGCAGGGACGTGGCGATCAGCATCTCCAGGTAACCGTGCGTCCAGCCATCGCGGAGCAGCACGTCGATGCTGAGAGACTGGCCGGTCAGGTTATCCCGGTAGTTCCAGCCTGCCGGGTGGCTATTCGCGTAATACCCGTACTTCGCCGTCGCTGATGACCTGCTCGCAGCGCTCACGTGCAGGCTCCCGCCGGTCACCGGGTCGTTCGGGGAGCTGGGGGCGGCCACGATCCCGCCGCCGGATCCGGCCGTGAGCGGCCCGCTCTCGGCTTTCGTCCAGATCCACGGTCCGCGCTGGCCGGGTCCTCCCGCCTCGGCGGTGAGGCTGGTGAAATGCACGGTCCTGCGGTAGCCGAGGCCAGTCATCCTGACGTCGTGGTCGGTCCACCACAGCACGTCGACCGCGTTCGTGGCCGCCTGGAACAGGTGACTGTCCATCGAGCCGGTCTGCTCGCTGAACGAAGAATGCACGTGCATTGCCATCGAGTACGCCGCGGCGCCGTCCGCGGCCCGGTCGCGGGCCGCCGAGTGCAGCGGCAGCCT
>OCZU010003037.1_pt1 | contig 10614 bp, 10 predicted proteins | sample 1539001 | NCBI WGS metagenome assembly OCZU01 (sample SAMEA3539306, study PRJEB22396) | soil metagenome | biome: tundra; feature: field; material: soil | place: USA | collected 2010-05 | depth 0.15 m | reverse complement strand
GACGACCTCATCGTTGCGAACGATGCGCTCTCCCAGCTGAGCTATAGCCCCACAAAGGTTGGGAACACGGGAAGTGCGGGCGGCAATGCGACACGCGCTCGCGTCTCTCATTATACAAAGAATGTCCCACGCATGAAATACGCGACCGCCAGCTCCCGATAGATCGCGCGCACTCTTTTCGTTCGTGCCGAATTACGACGACACGTGCTGCTCCATTGGTGAACCTGTGGGCTCGTGGTGCCGCCGAACATACGCCCCAAACAGGGTCATGCCAAATCCCGGGAAGAGAAAGTAAGGCCACAGATCGCCAAGCCCGCTTTCTCGTTTCACCACGCGAAGTGGCAACGAGAGATCCGCGCTTTCGGCATTGCGGCTGAGCGCAATGTTCACCGTCCAGTCGCCGGCTTTTGGCAGATCCAGTTCTGCGGTTTGCAGCAGCTTGTTTTCGGAATCCTCGTGGGTTGCACGGACCGAGGGGGGTGGGGCACCTACAGCAACAGCCGGCCGCGCACTGAGATCAACCGCCGGGTCGAGCAATACCTCTTGCGTGCTTCGATCCTGGACCAGAATGCCGAAGCTTGTGGGGCCGGCTTGAAGATCGCCGGCTGGCGCAAAAACCGCAACGCTAAACGGTCCGCTTTGTTTCCATAGCCGGAGGGCCTGATCGTCATCGTCGGACGAAGTTGCGATCAGGAATGAAAAGCACAATCCGGTTACGACGAATACAACCACAAACCAAACCATCTCGGCGGTTCTGCCCTGGATTCGCGGGCGCAGGAAATCGGCGAGCCACGGAAATTTGCTGCGGAAGGACGGCGATTTGTCAACGGGAGCGCGTTCTCTGTTGCGAGTTGGAACCACCCCGGGACGCTTGGAGAGACAATGTACGGCGATGACAACCGCCGGAAACACGTATGCGAACCCACCCAAAACCCACATGATGGCTCCCGCCGCGGCTTGGTCCGCTTGTGCCGAGAGACCGAACAGGCGAGGTGTCAGGACATAGGAGGGATAGAGCGCTTGATCGGAGAAAACCAGGATGGCAGACAGAATAGTGTTTTGAAGATCGCCAACGAACAGGTAGGGCACCATCGCCCACCGCGGCCACTGTGCCCGGCTTGGCCACGGTTGCACCACCGGCCACCAGAAAATTATCGAGGTGAGAAAGAAGCATGCATGTTCCACCTCGTGCCACGAACTCGAACCCAAGGCCAGCTCGTAGAGCTTTGGGGTATGCCAGGCGAACATTACCGCGCCCATGAGGACCAGGGCGCAAATCGGATTTGTCAGCGCGGTTCCAATCCGATTGGCGAGCGGCCAATTCAGAAACGGTCCTGCAAATTCGCGGGCAGCGAAGCGCGGCAATCCGCGCACGATGGGGATAAGAGGCGCACCCAGAAGAATCAGCGGGGGCGCCACCATCATCAGCAGCATGTGTTGCAGCATGTGGGCCGTCAGCACGAATCCCGAGAAGGTATCGAGCGGAGAAGCCAGCGCGACCCAAAGGGAAAGAAGTCCGACAAGAAAAGTGACGGCGCGCCAGGGCGGCACCTCGGTAGAGCCCGCGCGGCGAAGATCGGTCCAGCCGCGCAGGTAAACCAGCGCCATCAGTAGCAGCGCGAGCGTGGCGACCGGGGGAATGGACCAGGAGCGCAGCGCGGCTTGAAAGACGGATTGCATGACCCTCAGCGATTGCTGGCAGGGGGAGAATTTTCTTGCTTGGTGACGGTGGCTTGGGCGGCATCGCGGGCGGGCGGGCGACCGGGGAGATGCAGGGTTTCCAGGAAGGAAACCAAAGCAGTCACTTCCGCCGGGTTCAGGTTCTTGCCGTAGGCGGGCATGTTGCCGCCGCCTTGGATGACCTGCCGTACTAGTTGGTCACGGGTTAGAGTGGTGGCGATCGTATCTAGGGCGGGTCCGCGCTTGCCGCCGGAGTCGCCGATGGAATGGCAGTTGCGACACTGCTTCACCTGAAAGACCAGCGCGCCTTGCCGCTCCAGCGGCGATCGCCCGTTGAGATACTCCACGGGCACTGGGTCACCGCTCCAGCCGTCCATCACGGGACTCCAGGGCGAATAGGTGGCCAGTTTGGTGAAGGTTCCCAGAGCCACCGCGATCAGCAGCACCGTGACCACGGCAATGGGCCGCCGCTTCCAGCTCTTCTCTCCCTCGCCCGACAGGAAGGGCAACAGAATCAGGAAGCCCAGGACGACCACCGGGGCGATGAGCAGGATGGCGGTTTCCATCTGTGGAGGCAGCAAGGCCAGCATGGCATAGATCCACAGGAAGAAGAAGTCGGGTTTGGGAATGGTCTGGACGATGGTGGGGTCGGGATAGCCGCTGGGACCAAACGGTCCGAAGTAGGCGGCACAGGCCATCACGCTGACGATGATGGCGGCGGAAAAGAACATGTCTTTCCATACTGCGTCGGGCACGAAGGGAACGCCGTCGCGGTGCGCCATCTCATGGTATTCCTGAACATAAGTGGAGCGGCGGACGATGCGTCCGGGCATGGGCCATTCGTTGATGCCCAGCTTCAGCACCATGAGCAGGTGCAAGGAGACGAACCCGATGAGCAGGCCGGGAATCACGAACACGTGCAGGGCGAAGAATCGCGACAGCGTGTCGCCGGCGATGATGGGACCGCCCAGCAGCAGATGCACCAGACTGGCCCCGAGAATAGGAACGCGGCCCATGATGGCGACCCCGATGCCGAGGCCCCAATAGGCATCCTGGTCGAAGCGCAGGACCTGGCCGGTGAAGGCCATACCCAGGGTCATCAGCAGCAGAAACACACCGAGGATCCAGGTCAGCTCGCGGGGAAACTTGTAGGCGCCAAACAGGAACACCTGCGCCATGTGGATGAGCACCACCGCGACCATGAAGTTGGAGCCCCAGCCGTGCACTCCGCGCAGGAACCATCCCAGGGTGACATCGTGGTTGAGATATTGCAGGCTGTTCCAGGCTTCGCCGGCCGAAGGCACGTAGATCAGCGCCAGCATGATGCCGGTGAAGACCTGCAGGATGAAGATGGTCAGCGCGGCGCTGCCGAAGACATACCACCAGCTCGCCGACTGGCGGGGCACCGGATGCGTGGCCGTCTCGCGGATCACGCCCGCGATCTGCAGGCGCTGCTCAAACCAGTTTCCGATCTGCTTTAGCCTTGACATCCACCGCTCCTCGTCTGCAAGCTCGCGGTCGTCGACAAGGTGGGAATCTGTCCCGCTTCAATCATCAACTTGCCGTCCTCGACTTTGTAGGAATACTGGAACAGGCCGCGCGGAGGCGGTCCGGAAGCGCGGGAGCCGTCCTGGTAATACACTCCACCGTGACAGGGGCACATGAACAAGCCGGATTGCGGGAACCAGCGGACGGGGCAACCCAAGTGAGCGCAATTAATGGCGAACACCTGAAACTGCTCGCCCGTCAGGCGGCGTACCCAGCAGGGAATCTTGTCGGTATCGCCGTCCCAAGCATTGGAGATGGGGTTGCGAAACTGGGCCAGGCGGGTTTGGCCTTCGGGGAATTCATCGAGATCTCCCAGTGATACCCACCGTTGGTACTGGCCGCGCTCTCCGCGCAAGATCGGCGCCAACAGATAACCTACGACCGGCGTGGCCAGCACCACGACGGCGAGGCCGTTCAACATCATGCCGATTTTGGCGAACAGGTCGCGGCGTGAAATCTCAGCCTTGCTGTCAGGCTGGGGGGCGTGGGTGGGCGCCTCGCTCAATGCACACCTCCGGGCGAAGAGTTCGCGGTAGAAGATGGGTTCGCGGTATACGGTACGGGTGACGGCTGGCGACGCTGCGCCGCCAGCCAGGCCACCACATCGGAAATTTCCTGATCGCTCATGGGGTGTCCGGGAACATTGCTCCGCCAATCCGGGGCGTTGAAGTCGGGTCGGCCGGCGATGACCAGGGTGCGCAGTCCCTGGTCGCTGATCAGGCTGAGATAGGCGCCATTGGTGACCGAGCCCGCCTTGGATCCGCCCTGGTTGCCGTTGCCGTGGCAGGAAGCGCAGAACGTGTTGTAGACCGCCTGGCCCGGCTGCGGATTACCCGGCGCTTTGGCCGCGTACGGCGGAGCTACCACCCCACTCAAGACGTTGGGCTGGCTCCAGCGCTGGCGGATGCCGTGAATGATGGCGTCGATCTGTTGCGCGGTCAGCATGCCGCCTTCCTTCTGCGCGAAGGCTGACATCGCCGTCCCCGTCCGGCCCTTGGAAATCGTGGTGCGCAGCGCGTCATCGTCAACGATCGCCAAATAAACCGGATCGCCCAGCGTCATGGCCGGTCCATGCTTGCCCTCGGCGCCATGGCAAGCCGAGCAGTTCTCGCGATAGAGCACGACTGGGTCCAGTACGGAATCCGGGCGCGGCACCTCGGGACCCGGACCGGGCTTGCCTCTCAGCGAACAACCCGCGAGCGCCAACAGCGCGGCCAGCATCAACGCCAGCAATGCGAAACGATGCTTCATCGGCGAGTGTCCTCGCCGTCGTGCTCATGCTCATCGACGATGCCGGGCGATTCAATGCCGGCGCGCATGGCCAGCGGCAGATTCTCTGACGTCCACACTTTGTTCTGGCGCACCACCACCAACCCGGCCACCACTCCGAAGGCCACCTGCGATAACGCAAACCAGTACCAGTTGATCTGCTGGTCCAGCAAGGGATTGATGTAACCCAGAACGTGATACAGCAATCCCGTCCATAGCAATGGCCCGATGATCCCTCCCAGAACAATCGGGCGGGTGGGCAACATGGGCAGCATCGCGCCATACAGAAGTCCCACCAGCAGACACATGGTGATGTGCATGGCCAGCGCGAACACGAACCATCCCAGCCGGAAGTGCAGCAGCGCTTCGGTGGTGGGGATCGCGGGTGCGTCGTACAGACTGCCCGCGATCAAGTTGATCGGATACCACAGGCTATGGAAGAAAACGACTCCGTAGAGCATGGCCAGCACCGCCATGGCCACACCGCCCGCCAGTCCACCCTTCACTCCGGCGGAGACGGGATAGATCTTCAAGGGCAGCCAGGCGCGCTGCACCTGTTGCGCCACTGGCAAGCGCATTACTTCGCGGGCTGGAACTGTTCCTGTCTCCGCTTCAGGCTCGGCAGGCACCCGCACGTGACGTTCATGCGGAAGTACCTCGCGGAACCATCCCACCGCACCGGACAGATACAACACAGCGCCCAGGATGCTGATCGACACGTTGGTCAGCATCCCGGCAAAAATCAACGCCAACCCCAGCGCCAGGGTAAACGGCCACGCCGTCGGTGCGGGCAGCATGACGTCGGTGGGCTCGGCATTGCCGATCTGTGGTTCCTGCGTATGCATACTCTTGCTTGCCTCTTCGCTTTTCCTTCCGTCCCACTCAGCGGGTGATGAAGTACACCACCGAAAGCACCACCACCCAGATGGCGTCTACGAAGTGCCAATACATGGCGAAGACTCCGATCCGTTCCGCGTGCTCCTGCTTCACGTATCCCAGAGCGGTGAAGGCCAGGATGATGGACAGCCCGGTCAGCCCCACCAGCACGTGGAAGGCGTGCAATCCCACCAGCGAGTAGAACGTGGTTCCAAACAGGCTGGAGCTGATGGTCAGTCCATCCCGGTAGATCAGCCCGTACCACTCGCGTGCCGTACCCAGGATGAAGATCGCGCCCAGCACAATGGTCAGCAGCCACCAGATCCCGAACAGCCGGGTCTTGCCACGCGCGATGGCATGCTCCGCCATCACGATCGTGAAGCTGCTGGAGAACAGACAGATGGAGTTGAAATACGGTACATGAAGAACTTCGCGTGGCGTCGGCCCGCTGATACTCTTGCCCGCGTAGTACAAGTACGCCACCACGAAGATGCTGAAGATCGCCGACTCGGCGACAATCAGACACCACATGCCCACCCGTCCGCGCAATTCGTGCGAGAGCGGCATTTCGGGTTGCGGTACCGCGATGGTCGTAGCTGCCAAGCGAGAGTCTCCTTTTTCCTCGACGCAAAACCGCCCGCCATGGCGGGTGGCCTCGGCTGTTACTCGTACTTCCAGTCAGGATCTTCGGGATGTTTCAAGTCCCACAACGGACGACGGCTTCGCACCACAGGAATCGTGGCGAAGTTGTAATCGGGCGGCGGGGAGCTGGTACTCCACTCCAGTGTCCACGCGTCCCAGGGATCGTCGCCCGCCAGCTTGCCCTTGAAGTACGACGAGACCAGGTTGTAGACAAAAATCAAAATGCCGACGGCTTGAAAGAGCACACCGATAGTGATGATGAGATTCCAGGTATCCCAGCCGCGCCCCGGCTCGTACGTGTAAATGCGACGGGGCATGCCCAGGATGCCGGGAATGTGCATAAAGTCGAATGTCAGGTGGAAGCCAATGAGGAACACCCAGAAGTGCAGCTTGCCGAGCTTCTCGTTGTACATCCGGCCCGACATCTTGGGGAACCAATAGTAGAAAGCGCCAAACAGGGCAAACAGAATCCCGCCCACGATGACATAGTGGAAGTGGGCCACCACGAAGTACGACCCGCCCAGCTGCCAATTGAATGGCGCCACGCTCAGCATGACCCCGGTCAGACCGGCGATGAGAAACTGAAACAAGAACGCCACGCAGAAAAGCATCGGCGTCTTGAATATCAGCTTGCCGCCCCACATGGTGCCCAGCCAATTGAAGATCTTGATTCCCGTCGGCACCGCAATCGCCATAGTGGAAGCCACGAAGAAGGCGTTGCCGTACGAGGTCATGCCGACCGTGAACATGTGGTGGGCCCACACGCTCATGCTGATGAAGCCAATCGAGATCGTGGCCCCTACCATGATGGGATAGCCGAAGATGGCTTTGCGCGAAAAAACCGGAATGATCTCGGACACGAAAGCGAAAGCCGGCATCACCAGGACATAGACTTCGGGATGGCCGAAAACCCAGAAGAAGTGCATCCAGATGATGGCCGATCCGCCGGCTTGGGTATCAAAGAAGTGGCCGCCTAGGTAGCGATCGATCAGCAGCATAAGCTGGGCGGCGGTCAGCGGCCCCAGGGCCAGCACCACCAATCCAGCGGTCACCATGTTCATCCAGGCAAACAGCGGCATCTTGCCCAGGGTCATCCCCGGACAGCGCAGGCAGAAAATCGTAGTCAGGATGTTGATCGCCGTGGCGATGCTGCCGAAGCCGCTGATCAGCAGTCCGATGATCCAGTAGTCGGTGCTGTGTCCCACCGAGAACGATGGCGAGGTCAGCGGCGCGTAGGCGAACCAACCCACGTCCGGAGTACTGCCGGCGCCGTACAGGCCGCTGCCTCCCAAAAAGCTGAAGTACAGGATGATACCGCCGAAAGCGGTCATCCAGAATCCCCACGCGTTCAAGCGCGGGAACGCCATGTCGCGCGCTCCAATCATCAGCGGAATCGCGTAATTGATGAAGCCGAACATCACCGGCATAGCGACGAAGAAAATCATCGTCGTCCCATGCATGGTGAACATCCGGTTGAACACCTGCGGCGAGACGAAATCGTTATGCGGTCGTATCAACTGCAGGCGCATGATCGAGGCTTCGATCCCGCCGATCACCAAAAAAAACAGCGCGTACACGATGTAGAGGATGCCCAGCCGCTTATGATCGACGGTCGTGATCCAGCCATGCACCCGGTCGAACAGCGGCTGGACGGCGTCGCGCCCAGGCGCCACCACCAGCGGTTTCGAAATCGGTTCAGCATCCCACATCGTTCGGTTCCCCAGTTCTATTTCAGCGTCAGCAGATATTCCGTGACGGCGTCCAGATCACGTTCATCCAGTTGCATGGCCGGCATCAGCGCTCCCGGCTTGAAGCTGTCCGGGTTCTGCACCCATTGCCGCAGGTTCTCCCGGTTGTTCAATGCCGCCCCGGCCGCGATCGTCTCCCGGCTCATCAGGTGAGTCAGATCGGGGCCAAACTTTCCATTGGCGTTGGTGCCCGCTACGGTATGGCAGTTGACACAGGCCGTCGTCTCGAAAACCTGGCGGCCTTTGGCAACGCTGTCGCCCGGCGGCTGCGCCGGTTGCCGCTGCTCCACCACCCAGCGCTCAAAATCCGCGCGCGATTGCACGATCACCCGCAATAGCATCTTGGCGTGCTGGGTGCCGCAATATTGCGCGCACTGCCCGACGTAAACTCCGGTTTCATGCGGATCGATCCACATGTTGTTGGTGCGGTTGGGAATCAGGTCGGTCTTGCCGGCCAGTCTCGGCACCCAGAAGCTGTGATCGGTATCGGCCGACAGCAGCGTGAGGTGAGTGGGCGTGGGATGCTGCGGATCGCTGACCGGAACGTGCAGCTCGTTGGCCGCGATGAAGCCCTGCTCGGGATACTGAAACTCCCACCAGAACTGATGACCCACGACCGTGACTTCCGTCGTGCCCGCCGGGAAGCGCGCATCCTCCACCGCATGAATGACCCGCGCCGAGGCCAGAAACAGCACCACCACAATCAATACCGGAATCACCGTCCAGGCCAGCTCCATCTGGTTGCTGCCATAGATTTGCGGCGGCTCGCGCCCATCGTCGCCGGCGCGCCGCCGGAACTTCACCACCGAGTACACCAGCAGACTGAACACCGTGAGAAAGATCGCCCCGCAGATCGCCAGCACAAACAACGACAGATGGTAGATGGAGTCGGCCGGCGTCGACGCCGGTGAAAATATGCTTGCCGACCCGGGCGCTGCCCCCGCCTGCGCAAAAGCCGCTTCCGTCATTCCAATGCAGAGCCAGGCGGAAGCGCTGCAAAACAATTTTCCGGGTCCCAGATTAAAGCTCAAAACACTATTCTCCCAGCTTGCCAGCGACGTGTTCGTCGTCTGGTTGCACGATGTATGTTGCCAAGACAGCGGTTTGCCCCAGGGGCAACTTTATGATTTCTTCGGTGACGGGATGATTGCTGCCCACGCGAAGTTTGTCAAGAAGTTTTGTGGGCCCGATTTTCCCGAGTCCCGCGGCCATCTCTTGTCCAGCGCCGGTTTCAGACGACACGGGCTGCGTCGGAGAGGGTAAGAGCGGCGCTTCACCTGGTTTATTCATCTGTTTCGCCAGCGGAAGCCAGCAAGTTTTGCAGGGGCACGGCTTCACGGGCTGCTGAAAAAACTAGGTTTCGCCTCTTCGCGAAACACCGGCTGGGTGGAAAGCCGTGAGATCTACGATCTTCCAGCGAACCTCTGCGCAAACGCCTTCAGCGGGAATCGGATTCCTTCGAACAAGATCTTCCGGCTGAACTTGGATTTGCCGGATTCGCGTTCGGAAAAAATGATTGGGAATTCGCAAAAACGTGCTCCGCGCCGGTGCAGGCTGAATTTCACTTCCATCAGGAAGGCGTATCCCTCAGAGCGAATGTGGTCCAGATCGATGCCCCTGAGGACCGCCGCTTGGTATCCGACAAAACCTGCGGTCATATCGTGCACCGGTACTCCAGTAAGGATCCGGGCATAAAGATTTGCGCCAAAGCTGAGAAATCGCCGGGAGAAACTCCAGTTTTTCGCGCCACCGCCCGCGACATAACGTGAACCAATCACCACGGGACACACCTTGAGCAGCTCGATCATGCGCGGCAGCAATTCGGGAGGGTGCGACAAGTCAGCGTCGGACTGTATCACATAGCTGGCGAGATCTTTCCGCAGGATCTCTTTCATCGCGTCGCGGCACGCCGATCCGTAGCCGCCTTTGCCCGGACGTGCCATTAGGTGAATGTGACTGTCGTTCTGCTGAATGCGGCGGATCTCATCGGCCGTGCCATCGGGAGAATTGTCGTCTACAAAAAAAATCGGCTCCTCTCCAACGGCTTTTCGGATTCTGGCGACGAGGACCGCGATACTCTCCCTTTCGTTATACGTAGGGATGATCAGCATTGGGCCGGCCTTCCAAAGTGTGGGTTCATCATGTGCGGAATTGGCAATCCTACAAGATTCAGTGGCTCAGTCGTCAACTATTATGGAGGCATCAGGACTTGTGCAGCCTGCGCCAAATGCGGATTCTCTATCCTTCCCGCCGCTGGTACCGCTGGGCGGCTGACTGAAAGGCCGGCTCTCCCCGGGCCACAGCAATTCTGAAAACGCCATAATTGACAGATGGGCTACACTACTTCATCTCAGGGAACCACTCCTTCAGAATAAGCGAAGAAGTGATCTTGCAGTGTCTATGCCGACATACGGAGAGGAGCGCAGCGATGGAAACCTTGAACGTTGGGGCCGCTGCAGGAGGGGCCGCAGGTGTGCCGCCGGCGCCCCCGGCAAACGTTGCAAATATGCCTCTTGGCTTTGATATTAGCTCGGACAATGGACCTCAGCCCCCGAGTCTGGCTGATTTTGAAGTGCTACGAACAGCCGGGAAAATCTTTGGCATTCTTAAAGTTGCGCAGAACGTCGTCGATGGACAGTTTGATGTAAGGTATCCCTTGGTTAGGGATGCTGGTCTGATCCGAGGTTCCTATGACTTCTTCGCTCCCAAAGATGTGGCCATCCAGGTACAGTGGGTTGTAAGTCACGTCCAAAGGCTGACACCGGGAGACCTGGCGCCAGCAATTGACCTGGAAGACCAAAGCGGAGCCCTGGACGCCAAATACAGCTACAGCGCCGGGTTGGCAGGCCGG
>OCZU010003036.1_pt1 | contig 10619 bp, 10 predicted proteins | sample 1539001 | NCBI WGS metagenome assembly OCZU01 (sample SAMEA3539306, study PRJEB22396) | soil metagenome | biome: tundra; feature: field; material: soil | place: USA | collected 2010-05 | depth 0.15 m | reverse complement strand
AGCGTGCTGGCGCGTATCCTGGACCGGCTGGTCCAGTACACCGCGGTGCACTTCGCCCACGAAGAACGCCTCATGCAGTTGCACCGGTATCCGAACTTCGCCAGTCACAAGGCGGAGCACGATGCGCTGGTCAAACAGGTACTGGCATTTCAAGCCGAGTTCACCAGCGGCAGGGCCACCATGGCGGTTCAGGTTCTGCAATTCATCAAGGACTGGTTGGAAAAACACATCAAGGGGTGCGATTTCGCCTTTGCCCCGTGCCTGAAAACGCAGAAGGTGGCATAAGAAGGTTGATGCCTGGTGGGACAGTGGTGGGACAGACGATCGGTTTGTGTCGTCTGTCGCATTTTCGCTTCGACCAGGCCGGCAATGTGAGCTTCCCGAGACGCGACAGACCACAAAAACCGATGGTCTGTCCTACAGCCCGAATAGAGCGTGGTAGCGCTCCGGCAGATGCGTCGGCCGCATGGCGCGAGAAACGAACACATGCCGGGTGTAGCCCGTAGCCAGGCGGCGATCGCTGTCCGCCAGGCGCATTTCGTAGGCGAAAGTCACACCCCGCGTACTGGCTTTCTCAATCCACGTCTTGACGATCACTTCGTCGTCGAAACGCGCCGGAAAACGGTAATGGCAGTGCGCTTCGGCCACCGCCAGGAAGATGCCGTCCTCGGTTTCCATGTCGCGGTAGTTGAAGCCGCACGCTTTGCAGAGTTCCACCCGGCCCACTTCCATCCAAATCAGGTAGTTCGCATAGTAGACCACGCCCATCTGGTCGGTTTCGGCATAGCGGACGCGCAGGCGGCATTCGGTCACGGGAGTCATCGGAAGAATGATTGTAACCCGGCGCAACCGGACGGCCGTCCGGAACCGTCTGTTAGACTGAGAGTTACCGACCTGCCATGCGCGCGCGTGTACTTTTTTTTGGGATGCTGCGGGATATCGTGGGGATGTCCCGGGAAGATGTCGAATTCCCCGAAGGAGCCGATTTGCGCTCGGTGTTCGCCAGCTACGCGGTGCGCTTTCCACGCCTCGGGGACCTGGCTCGCAGCATTGTAGTGGCGCGGAATCAGGAGTTTACCGATCCAGCGGCGAAGCTCGCGGAGGGCGACGAAGTAGCTTTTCTGCCTCCCGTGAGCGGCGGGTGCGACGCCCGCGACCGGGAAATCGCCGAAGCCGGACACTACTTCGCCCTCACCCATCGACCCATCGACACTCGCGCCGTGATCGCGCGTCTCCTCACCGGCGCCGAAGGCGCGGTCGTGACGTTCGAGGGCACGGTCCGCAATCACACCAAGGGGCGTCCCACCAGATGCCTGGATTATCAGTGTTACGAATCCATGGCGCTCAAGCTGATGGCCCGGATCGGGCGCGAAATCGCCGCCACTCATCAGGTGGAGCGGGTCGCCATGGTGCATCGCCTGGGACGCCTGTTGATCGGCGAGACCAGCGTGGCGGTGATCGTCACCGCGCCGCACCGGCGCGCCGCCTTTGAGGCTTGCCTGGAGGGCATCGACCGGCTCAAGAAGGTGGTCCCCATCTGGAAAAAGGAACATTTTATGGACGGCGAGGTCTGGGTGGAAGGAGCGTGGGATGAAAATATTCCCGCGGCGGGCTAAGCTGGTTGAGATCCCCCACGCCAAGCGCTGGCTGGCTGCCGTTCTCTGTGCCGGCGCGCTGGTAGCGCAGCAGCCCACCGTCTTCCGCAGCAACGTCAATCTGGTCCGCATCGTCGCCACCGTCAAGACGCAGACCGGCCAGATTGTGGGCACGCTGGGCAAGGACGAGTTTGAGGTCTACGACAACGGCGCCAAACAGCAGGTCGCCGTGTTCGAGCACCAGACCGAGCAGCCGCTCTCCGTCGTCCTGATGGTGGATACCTCCGGCTCCACGGCCAAAGAACTTAAGTACGAGGCCGATTCCGCATCGCGCTTTTATCACGCGCTGCTGGGCGAGGGCAACCTTCAGGACGTCGCCGCGCTTTACACCTTCAACTGGGAGATCCGCGAACAGCAGCCGTTCACCCGCGACTTGAAGACGCTCGATGCGCGTCTCAAATTGATGCACGGCGAGGCGGGCACCGCCATGTACGATGCGGTGTACCTGGGCGCGCAGCGCTTGGAGCCGCGCCAGGGCCGCAAGGTCATCGTGGTGGTCACCGATGGCGGCGATACCGTCAGCAAGCTCAGCGTCCACAAGGCGCTCGAAGCGGCGCAGCTGGCCGACGCCGCGATCTACGCCATCGTCGTCATGCCCATCACCAACGACGCCGGGCGCAATATCGGCGGCGAGCACGCTCTGGAATTCATGGCCACCGGCACCGGGGGACGCTGCTTCCTGCCCACGGTTGGCGCGGAACTCGACACGGCGTTCGCCTCCATCATCACCGAGTTGCGCACCCAGTACCTGCTGGGGTTTTATCCGCGGGATGTCCCCTTGAACAAGGACCGATTTCATAAACTGGAAGTGCGCGTGACGCGCCCGGATTTGCGCGCTTTCGCGCGCAACGGCTATTATGGGGAAGTCGAGGGCGGGCGCTCCGGGTCGCCGGATGCCCACATCACCGTTTCCCCCGGCGGGCAGCAACTGCAACAGAAAAAGAAGCCTTAGGAGAAACTACTACGCCACCTCCAGCAGGAAAATCCGCGCGCGCACCGGAACAAACGTTTGAAGAGGCAAAGTATCTCAAACTGTTGATCGAGAATTCGACAACGGTCCGGGTGAAATTGGAGGACGGAGAGGAAGTGGTCGGCATCATCGAGTATTACGACCAATCCTTCATCCGCCTGACTCGAAAGGGTAACGCCAACCTTTTCATTTTCAAACACGACATCAAGTACCTCACGGAAGAGTCCTAGGGCGTGGCGTACCTGGAAACAGCCGTGGAAATTGCGCGCGAGGCGGGCGCCCTGCTGGCCCACTTTTTCGAGCGCCGCGTCGCCTTCGAACTGAAAGGCGATTTCGACCTGGTGACGGAGGCCGACCGCTCCAGCGAAAAGCTCATCGTGGAGCGCTTGCGCAGCCACTTCCCCTCGCACGGCATCGTGGCCGAAGAGGGCGGCGGCCACCAGAGTCCATCGGAATACCGCTGGTTTGTGGACCCGCTGGACGGCACCACCAATTTCGCCCACACTTTCCCCATGTTCAACGTCACGCTCGGTCTGGAAAAGGCGGGGGAGATCGTTGCCGGGGTGATTTACGATCCCATCCGGCAGGAGATGTTCACCGCCGAACGCGGCGCCGGGGCATACCTGAACAACCGGCGGATTCGCGTGTCCGGCGCCCAACGGCTGGAGGATAGCCTGTCGTCCACCGGGTTTCCCAGCCGGAAGCGGCACCAGAACGTGAACATCCACTTCTACCACCAGATGGCCATGGCATCGCACGGCGTACGGCGCACGGGTAGCGCCGCCATCGATCTGGCGTATGTCGCCAGCGGCCGTCTCGACGCGTTCTGGGAGTTCGGACTCAAGCCCTGGGACATGGCGGCGGGCACGCTGCTGGTCACCGAGGCGGGCGGCGCGGTCAGCGATATGCACGGCGCCCCGCACCACGTTGCCTCGTCGGACACGCTGCTGGCCGACAACGGCACGCTGCACGCCGGGGTGCTCACCCTGTTCGGCGAGGTTTTCCGCGGCCAGTTCCGCGAGCCGATGCCACAGATTTCCTAGTAGGGCGCCACTCCCCTACTGGCGGACCTGGAAGTCGATGAACTGCGACGCCTGGCGGGGCGCCCCGGCAGGCGCCAACTGGTCCCGGACCGTCACCTGCAACAAGTAGTTGCCAGGCGCCATCAGCGGATCCAGCTTGAGATGTCCGCTGATCTGGCTGTGCGTGCCCTTCGCCGGCTCACCGAAGGTGAGTCGGTCCGGTTCCCCGTCCAATACCACGCGCCCGTCGGCGAAAAGACGCGTCTGGATCTCCAGCTTGGAACGCTTGTCCGGACCGGTGAGCGGGTTGAACACGTGGTAAAGATAGGTGCAGAGCTGGCCGGGTTTGAAGATGCGCACCCCGGGGGTACCCCGCGGATCCGCCGTTATACCGGCCGCCGCAGGGGAATCGAAGTACAAGGTCAAACCAGAAAGCGCCAAAACACCTTGTGGGATGTTGGGCGTCTCGACGTAGCGGGTAGCCGAACCCATGCGATCGCTGGTCACATCCGCCACCACGGCGCGAATCTGCCAGCCCGCCGGACCGGGCGGCAGCTTGATCGGGAAGGCGGCGCGCAAACCGACATCCCGGCCGGAGCGGTATTCGGCGGGCCGCAACGTGAGCTGGTAGCCGCGTTCCAGCGGGGCGGACGTGCGGCCATCGTCGGAGTAGGCCGCGAGCCTCAGTTGCACCGTACATTGATAATTGTCCTGCAAATCGTGGATGCAGGAAAAGTCGCGCACATCGAAGTTCAGAATCGCTTCCACCACGGGACCATCTTTCGGATAGTCGGAGAAAATCGCCGTCAGGCGGGCGCCAATGTCGCGGCCGGCGAACGGCGAACGCAGAGCTTCGGTCAGCAGCGTGTTGCGGTCCACCGGCGCCGGGAACTCAACCCGCGGCCGCTGGATGATGTAACCGGCGCGCGACCGTACCACTACGCCCGGGCGCAGGACCTTTAACGCGACGGGCGCGGACGGCGACCAGCGTCCCGAGAGATCGACTGAGTTCTCCTCCTCCGGCGGCAGAAAGCCAATCGCATAATAGCCTTGCTCATCCTGCACGACGCGGGCGAAATCCCCGCCGAAAAATCCGCCGGTATCGCGGGCCAGCGATTCCAACACGGAGGGCCCGGCGGGAGTTGCGCCGGGAGCCTTCGACAGAGGATCGACCACGTACACCACAGTGGCGGCCGCATGGGCCGTCAGCGCCACCTCCCGCTCCGCGTGGATCCAGGGACCGGCCGCGCCCGGATTCGCCGCCAGGAGCACCACCACCTTGCGGCCGGGAATATCGCGCAGGCCGTCCAGCGCGTACCCCAAAGTGATCCAGGCGGCGCTGCCCGCGCTAGCGGCGCTGGTGCCGCCTCCGAGATAGACTATGCCGTCGATCGCGTCGACCAGCGTCCGCGCATCTTCAGTGAGTTGCTGCAGCACACCGGAACCGCCGCTGGTGCGAAGGATGGCCATACGGTCGCCCGGTGACATCGAGTTGGCGAGAAATGCCTTTAGCGCACCGCGCGCCGCACCGACCCCCTCGACCGACAGGCCCAGGTCATCGACTACCACCACCAGATTGCGCCGGATCTCGTCGGGCAGAAGATCCAGCGCCGGCAGCAGCGTGGTGGGGGTGACCGCCGCGTGCAGGCGCGTATCGAACCAGGTGAAGTGGGTGATCTTGCGGGCACGCCCGCCCTGCACAATTTCGAAATCCCCGGCGGTGAGATCCGCCACCGGACGCCCCGAGGCGTCCAGCGCTACAGCGTCCACCACCCAGGGATTGAGGCCCGCCGATGGCGGCGGCGAACTGCGCTGCCCGAAAGCGATCAGAGCGCAGCTCAACAGGACGGCAAAGCGTCGCTTCATTCCCTCTCAGTGTAATGCGATGCGGCGGGTTGATGCTAAGGCAACACGCCCGTGGCGCAGGCACTGGCCCAGGGGGCACCCCCTGCCGCGTCGAGTCTCTACTCGACGCCCCTCCGCCCAGGGCAGCGGGCGTCGGCATGAGTGCCGACGCTGCAAGCAGGAGTGCTTGCGCCACAAGGCAGTCGCTTCTAATGACTGGGCTTGTCGCGCGGCGGCTCGTACGCGTAGAAATCCTTCGTAAAGCGGGGCTCATAGGCCGATAGCAGTTCGCGGATGCGCGCCGCCGACGGGGATTTCAGGAGCAGTCCCGCGTGGTGATCCTGCACCATGCGCCAGACGATTTCCGCATCGTTGTAGGCCGACGTATCGGGATGCTGCTGGCGCGAAAGAGAAATCAGCAGGGCCGCGTAATCCCGATTCGGGACCGGCGGCCGATATCCGCCATCCTCGCCCGCCACTTCCACCTTGGCCCATTCGGCCCACAGGTTCAGGCCGGTCGCGGCCTCCACCAGGTCCACGATGTGCGCCCCGCCCACGCGCGCCGAAGTCTCCAGGAAATGAATCCGTCCATCGGTTCGCGCCTTGATGAATTCGGTGTGCGACACGCCGCGGACCATGCCCAGCGCCGCCATCGCCCGCTCGTTCTCCGCCACCAGGCGCAGCGCATCGTCGCTCTCCCGCTCCAGAATGCTGGTGGTGAAGATGCCGCCGCCGTGGGAGACCTCCATCGGCGGACGCCCGTAGCCGGAGGCAATGGCGAACACCACCTGCTTTTCGGAAACGATCGAGTCCACGTGGAAGATATCGCCCGGGACAAACTGCTCCAGCAGGTAGAAGGACTGCATATCACCCAGCAGCTCGAGGGCGGGCCATAATTCTTCCGCCCGGTGAATCTTCTTGATTCCGATGGCGCCCGCCATGGAGCGGGGCTTCAGCACCCAGGGCGCGGGCGTATTTTCCATGAATCGCGCCAGGGCTCCATGATTCAGAACGTGCACGAAATCCGGGACGTTGAGGCCATTCTCGCGGGCCTTCATGCGCATGGCGAGCTTGTCGCGGAAATGGCGGACGGTGGTTTCGCCCATCCCCGGCAGGCGCAGGTGCTCGCGCAGGGCGGCGGCCATTTCCACGTCGAAATCGTCCAGCGCCACAACGCGGTCGATGGCGCGGGTGCGGGCCAGATAGCTCACCGCCTTGATGGTGTCGGCGCGGTTCCACGCGTGGTCCTCGTCGGGCATGTAAAAGATCTCGTCGATGCTCTCCAATGGCCAGGCGGCGTTGCCCTGGAGACTCAGCGAGGTCAGCAGCAGGACGCCGCAGCCCTGGCGTTTCGCCTCGCGCAAGAATTCCTGGCCTTTCTCGTAGCTGGCCAGACACAAAATGTTCACCTTGTCTCTCCCGAATTGGACTCCCGCGACTGGCGCGGGAACAGGTATTGCAGCACGTCGCCGAAGCGGGCGCCCCAGGCGCGCTCATGGTGAGGGGCGCCCGGCACCTCGCTGCACCGCATGTCCACACCTTCGCGCCAACCCTTTTCCATCAGGGCATCGCGCAGCAGTTTCAAATCGGCGATTGACTGGTGCGGCGCATCGCCTTCCTCCGTGCCCGTATCCAGCCAGATCCGCGCCCGCACCTCGAATTTGTAGGCCCGCACCATTTCCAGAATAGATCGATTGTCCCACCATACCGATGGCGAGAGAATGGCCAGCCGGCCGAAGACGCGCGGATACAGCAGGCCCGTCTCCAGGGAGACGAGGCCGCCCAGGGAAGAGCCGCCCACCCCGTTGTGCGCGGCCGAACGCCGCGTGCGGTACTCGCGGTCGATGAAGGGCTTCAGCTCGTGCGCCATCATCTTGGCGTAACGGTCGCCCTTGCCGCCCTTGCGGCGCCGCGGGTCCTTGGTGGGCGTGTATTCGGAGATGCGGCGGACACCCGTGTTGTAGATGCCCACCACGATCAACGGCTCGATGGCGCCGCGCCGAATCAACTCGTCCGCCGTGACATCGGCGCGCCAATCCTGGCCGCCGAAGGCCGTGTGGGGATCGAAAAGATTCTGCCCGTCCTGCAAATAAAGCACCGGGCAGGGGGCGGCGCCCGATTCGTATCCGGGAGGAAGATAGACGACGATATCGCGCGGCGTGGAGAGATACCGCGACGTGAAACGGGGATGCAGACGGATCCGCCGTTGGTCTTTGGCTCGATTGTCGGACAACGCACCAGTGTAAGTCATAGCCCCCGGACTTGCCCATACCGGTCTCCAACCGCTAGGATGGCGAGGGGATGCAAAGACAATACATCAAGTGGCACAGCCCGTCGCTTCACCGCGAAATGGAGATCTTGGCCTTTGGCGACCGCGGGTTTCCCGTGCTTGTGTTTCCGACTTCCGGCGGCCATTTCTGGGAGTACGAAGACCGCAACATGGTGAACGCGCTGCGCCCGAAAATCGACCGCGGCGAGTTGCAGGTAATCTGTGTGGACTCGGTGGATCAGGAGTCCTGGTACAACCGCTCGATCCACCCGGCGGACCGCCTGCACCGGCAGAACGCCTTCGATGCCTACCTGGTGAACGAGGTGGCGCCCTTCGTCCGGGACCGCACCAGTTGGCCGCAGATGGGCACGACGGGGTGCAGTTTCGGCGGCTACCATGCCATCAACTTCGCGCTACGCCATCCCGACCTGGTCACGTACGCCGTCAGCATGTCCGGCGCGTTCAACATCCCGCAGCAATTCCTGGACGGCTACTACAATACCGACGCCTACCTGAACAGTCCGCTGGATTACCTGCCTTCGCTCGACGACCCCTGGTTCCTGGAACGCTTGAGGCGCAACTACTACGTGCTGGCCATCGGCAATCAGGACCAGCTGTTCGATCAGAACGTGAAACTGGCGCACGTTCTGGGCAGCCGCGGAATTCCGCACCTCATGGACGTCTGGGAAGGTTTTGGCCACGATTGGCCCTGGTGGTACAAAATGGCAGAGAAGTTTTTCCTTTAGGAGACGGCATGGCAAGAATCGCAGTGCTCTACGGAATGGAAGAGTCGTTTCCGCCGGCGTTGGTGGACCACATCAATGCGCGCGCCATCGGCGGCGTCACCGCCGAACATCTGAAGGTGGGCGGCGTGGAGATGGCGGCGCCCTGCGGCTACAGCGTGATCGTGGACCGCATCTCGCACGATATTCCGTTCTACCGTTCTTTCCTCAAGAACGCCGTGCTCACCGGCACGCAAGTGATCAACAACCCGTTCTGGTGGAGCGCCGACGATAAGTTTTTCAACTACGCGCTGGCCGCGAAGTTGGGGGTAGCGGTGCCGCCGACGGTGCTGCTGCCGCACAAGAAGCACCCCGCCGGCACCACCGACCGGAGCATGCGCAACCTGCAGTACCCGCTGGATTGGAGCGGCATCTTCCGATACGTCGGCTTCCCGGCATTTCTCAAACCGTACGACGGCGGCGGCTGGAAGAACGTGTACAAGGTGGACACGCCCGAGGAACTGTTCGCCGCCTACGACGAGAGCGAGCAGCTCTGCATGACGCTACAGGGCGCGGTCAAGTTCCAGGAGTACTTCCGCTGCTACGTGGTCAACCGGGAGAAGGTTCACGTGATGCGCTACGACCCGGGCCAGCCGCACCATCTGCGCTACGTGCCGGGCAATCCACCGCCCTCGGTGGAACTGGGCGAGCGCATGGTGGCCGATGCGCTCAAGCTCTGCCGCACGCTGGGGTATGACCTGAATACGGTGGAGTTCGCCGTGGAGGACGGCGTTCCGTACGCCATCGATTTCATGAATCCGGCGCCCGATGCGGGCCTGGAATCGGTGGGAGCGGAGAATTTCCAATGGATCGTGGAGGCGGTGGCCGGCATGGCGATCGCGCGCGCGCTCGCGCCGCCCGCGCCGCTGGAATATCGCTGGGCGCAGTTTCTGGGGGCATAGTGGAATTGTGGGGCAGGCAAGATTGCCTGCCCCACACTAGAGTGAGGCAACTATGAGCGGAGTATCCAACAGAAAGCCGACACTGAACATCGGCATCGAAGAGGAATACCAGACGGTGGATCCGGTGACCCGCGATCTTCGTTCGCACATCCACGCGGAGATCGTACGGAAGGGCAAGCTGATTCTGCACGAGCACGTCAAGCCCGAAATGCACCAGTCGGTGGTGGAGATCGGCACCGGGGTCTGCAAAAACATCAAGCAGGCCAGGGACGAAGTCCGCATGATCCGCCAGAAGATGATCACCCTGGCGCGGCAGAACGGGCTGCGGCTTTCGGCCGGCGGCACACACCCCTTCGCGTTGTGGAGCGATCAGGAGATTTATCCGGACGACCGCTACAAGGTGATTGTGGAAGACCTCAAGATGGTGGCGCGCGCCAACCTGATTTTCGGACTGCACGTGCACATCGGCGTGGAGGATCGCGAAACCGCCATTCAACTGATGAACGGCGCGCGCTACTTCCTGCCGCATCTGCTGGCGCTTTCGGCGAATTCCCCGTTCTGGCTCGGTATGGAGACCGGACTGCGCTCCTACCGCTGCAAGGTGTTCGACAAGTTCCCGCGCACCAACATCCCGGACCTGTACTCCAGTTGGGGCGAATTCGACAATTACGTGAAGCTGCTGATTCACACCAACTGCATCGACGACGCCAAGAAGATCTGGTGGGACATCCGCCCGCACCCTTACTTCCCCACGCTGGAGTTCCGCGTCTGCGACATGCCGATGCGGCTGGATGAGAGCATCGCGCTGGCGGCGCTGTGCCAGGCCATCATCGCCAAGCTCTACCGCCTGCACGAGCGGAACCAGAGCTTCCGCCACTACAGCCGCGCCCTCATCATGGAGAACAAATGGCGAGCCGCGCGCTACGGGCTGGACGGAAAAATGATCGACTTCGGCAAGCAGACTGAAGTGCCGGCCCGCCAATTGATAGAAGAGATCCTGGATTTCGTAGGCGACGTGGCGGACGAACTGAGCAGCCGCGAGGAGATCTCCTACATCCGCAGGATTCTGGAGAACGGCAACGGCGCGGACCGCCAGCTGCGCGTCTATCACGAGACGGGCGATTTCAAGAAAGTAGTGGATTACATGATTGAAGAAACCGAATTCGGACTCTTC
>OCZU010003034.1_pt1 | contig 10624 bp, 6 predicted proteins | sample 1539001 | NCBI WGS metagenome assembly OCZU01 (sample SAMEA3539306, study PRJEB22396) | soil metagenome | biome: tundra; feature: field; material: soil | place: USA | collected 2010-05 | depth 0.15 m | reverse complement strand
TCCCCGATCTTGCGCCGCAGGTTGGCGATATGGTTGTCCACAATGCGCGCCGAAGTGAAGGTGTCCTGCCCCCATGCCGCGGCGATGAGTTGATCGCGGCTGAGCACGCGCCCGCGGGCGCGAATGAAGGAATCCAGCAGCTTGAACTCGATGGGCGTGAGATCCACGGGCCGTCCCCGGAGGCGCAGTTCGCCGCGCGCGAAATCCACTTCGACCTCGCCGAAGCGGCAGCACTCCGCGTCGGCTTCCCCACAGGAGCGCCGCAACAGCGCCTTGATGCGGGCGCGCAGTTCGCGGGTGCCGAAGGGCTTGGTGACGTAATCGTCCGCGCCCAGCTCGAGGCCCATCACTTTCTCGGCTTCGCGCGCCTTGGCGGTCAGCATGAGGATGGGCATCTTCAGGCCGGCGCGGCGTAGTTCGCGGCACACTTCGAAACCGTCCTTGCCGGGCAGCATGACGTCGAGCAGAATCAGATCGAAGGCGCCCTCGCGCCCGCGCCGCGCCGCCGTGATGCCGTCGCGCGCCACCTCCACGTCGTAGCCCTCCATCTTCAGATCGTCTTCCAAACCGAGGGCGATCGCCGGCTCGTCTTCCACGATGAGAATGCGGCTCATGATTGCTCCAGAGAGGGCAGCATCACGGTGAACGTGCTGCCCGCGCCGGGTGTGCTGTCCACCCGAATATCGCCGTGGTGCGCCGCGATGATGTGCTTCACCATGGCCAGGCCGACGCCCGACCCTTTCACGTTGGCGGCGGCGGCGGCGCTGCCGCGGACGAATTTTCGAAAAATCGCCTTGCGCTCGGCGACCGTAATGCCGAGCCCCTCGTCGCGCACCCGGATGGCCACCTGGGCGCGCTCCAGGCCCCACTGCACCCAGATGGCGGGATGCTCCGGCGAGTATTTCAGCGCGTTGTCGATCAGGTTGCGGAGCACCACCGAAAGGGCGTCCGGGTCGGCGTGGATCGGGCAAGTGGCTTCGGGGCCGCTCAATTCGATGCGCCGCCCTTCCGCCAGTTGGGTTTCGAACTCCCCCGCCACGCGGTGGACCAGGCTGGAGGTTTCGATCTCTTCGAACCGGTATGGGCGCGCCCCCGCTTCCATACGTCCGAAATTGAGCAGCGCCTCCACCAGCCGTTGCAGGCGCTGCGTCTCGCGCACCAGGGTCGAATAGTACACCTGCCGGCGCTCCTCGCTGGGCACCCGCCCCAGTTCCAGAATCTCCGATAACTGCCGGATGGAAGTCAGCGGCGACCGGAACTCGTGCGACACGGTGGAGACGAAGTCCGATTGCATGCGCGAAACCTCCATCTCGCGGCGGATGGCGCGGGCGATAAAATACGTCCCCGCCACCAGGAACACCATCATCACGCCCATGGCGAGCAGCAGGAATCGCTGGCTCTCCGGCAATCCCGCTCCCGGGGGGTTGGGCGCGCCGGTGACGTACAGCGTCCAAGGCAGCTGGCTCTCCGCCGCGGGCCGTATGGCGGCCCGGTCGTTGCGGTCGCGCTGCCCCAACACGACGCGGCCTTCGCTATCCACCGCCGCGCAGGCCACTGGTTCTCCAGCGGGAAGTTTGGGCGTCTCCAGCAGCACGACACGCCGCGCGCCGCTTGTCCGCCACATCGCAAAGAATGGACGTCCGCCCGCCCACACGGTGGTCTGGCCGCGCGCGCCCGCCGGCTTCCAAGCCTGCTCCGCGGCTTCCGCCAGCGCCTGGCGCTCTTCGGGCGCCCCTCCGCCAAAGTAGAACTCGAACTGTCCGCGCGTCAGGTGCCAGCGTGCGCGCAACAGGTCCTCGCGCAGCGAGGCGTCGCCGAGCGCGTGACGCGCCACCAGTTCCGCGGGGGCGCCCGCCACCCGCACGCCGCCGATGGCGGCGAGTCGCGTGTATGCGGCGCGGCTTTGGTCGCGCCGCCCCAACTTGCCCAGCACGCGCGCCAACCGCAGCAGGGCTCCCGCCCGAATCGCGGCGTTCTTACTCTCGGCCAGGACGCGATAGGTATCGACGGCGTTGACGGGCTGTGCCTGCAGGAACTCCAGCAGCTCGCCCTCGGCAAAAATCTCGGCGGGCGCCTCCTGCTCGTGGGAGGGTGCCGGGTAATAGAGCAGCCGTCCCGCGGGATACGCCGTCACCGAGTCTTCCTCCACGGTGAGCAGCACGCCATCGTCGGGTTTGCCCTCCGGCGGAGGCGTGGTGAGCCACGCGCTCAGGCGCTCGCCGGTTTCCGCCACGGTCCCGCGCAGGGCCGCCGCCATGCGGTCCGCCGCCTGTTCCAGCCGCTCCTGCCGCCGCTGCGCCTGCACCATGCGGTCCTGTTCCAGCAGTTTGAACCCAAACCACCCCACCGCCGATACCGACACGAGGCTCAGCAGAACCAGAATCAGCAGCAGACTCTTCGGCGGTCTGAGCCACTCCCGTAGTGGCACCATGATATCCCCAATTGTAACCGCCGGATGGCATGAAGCAGTCCCCGATATGTCACGTTTCGGTCACGATGGCGGGGCGCCGCCGGTGGGGACAGGCGGACCCAGAGGGTACCCCGGCCTGTCCTACCGCAGCACGAGGGTTTTCTCGCGTAGGGCGAGGGCGAGCTGGTGCAGACTCTGGCCGCCTTCTTCGAGCACGCCGATGAGAGCCGGCCGGCGGTCGGGGCGATTGGCGATGCCGTGCGCCTCGTCGAGCAGCGCCTCCAGCCGTTTGCGGAATAAGCCGATTTTGGCGGCCGCGCCAGCCGTTGTCTCAGGCTTGGGCCGCATTGCCGCGACCGCGGAGGCCAGCTTCTCGCGGTTCTCGCGGACCAGCGGAATGCGTTCGCCATTGCATTCGAGTCCTTCCCCAGTGACCGCGCCGGCAATCAGGCGGAAAGTGGCCGGTGAGATTTGCATTACTTCGACGAATTGGAAATAATTCGCGCCGAACTCCTCCAGGCAATGAATCTGCCGGTCCGCCGAAACGCGGCTGATGCCGGCGTGCTGCGTGCAGAACTGATCCCAGGTGAGGCCGAGTTGCTTGTACTCGCCGCCATCGCGTATGGCTTTCAGGCATTCGGCGTCGGCGGCCGAGCAGCGGGTGGCGATCAGGCCGAACGCCTGATGGCGCCCCAGCCAGGCTCCCAGGTTCATCATCGCGTCTGCGTGCGAGCTGTTCTCTTGACTCATGAAATCCTCCGAAAACCGTAAGGGTTGAACGGTTCTGTTTTTCCTCTGTTGAAAATAAAAGGGATGCGGCAGCGCGACCGTAAGGGTTGAACGGTTTTGCGCTGCCGCATCCCTACTTCGACTCTGCCACACGCGCCGGCGCGCGCCGGCCCCGCGGGGCGGCAAGCGGTTCAAATCATGGAGAAAAGAAATCTGAAGATCGTGTCACGCTACGGCTTGCCGGTCCCGCGCCTCACTTTTCCGTGGCGTTGACGTTGAAGCCTTCCACCACGATGCGGGGTTTCTCGCCGCGGGTGTCGGCGTCGCGCAACTCGGTCGTGATCTGGCGCGTCTCGCCGGGCATCAAGGCGACGTAGCCGTCGCTATAGATCGCCGGGAGGATGCGGTCGCCGGACTTTTCGCGCACGGCTTTCAGGCGCACCAATAGCGCCGGGTCCTTGGACGTGTTGGCGAGCGTGGTGGAGAGGAACCAGCGGTCGCCGCGGTGTTCGGCGGTGGTGGCGACGTTGACGCCGGCCTTGGGGAGATCGCGCAGGGCGCGGTAGTTCTCTTCCTCGACGCCGCGCCAGTAGAAATTGTCGGAGACCAGCTTCTGGCCCTGGCGGAGTTCCAGGCGGATGAAGTGGACCGGCGTGAGGCCGGCCGGATACTCCATCTTGAATGGCGCGGCCATGGAATCTTCCGCGCTGTCGAGGGTGGCGGACTTCTCCCATTTCACGGTGCCATCGATATTCAGGAGTTTTACGTGGGCCGTGAGGCCCGGCGCGTTGCCGGCGCTGTAGTTGACCACTTCGATATTATCGGTGGCGGCGTTCCACTGGATGTGCAGGGGTTCGGTGCCCTTCTTGGCGCCGAAGTAGGCGGCGGTGGGGTCGAAGTAATAGTCGTAGGTCTGCCAGACCAGCGACGGCCAGCAGGAATGGCTCATCCAGATGAGCAGGCCCATGCGGAGCTTGCTCTGCGCTTCGAACATGGCGCGGTGGTCCTGGTAATTCTCGAACTGAGCGAGCCAGATCCAGTCGGCCACGTTGGTTGCCGGGCCGTAGCTCTTCTCGACGCGCGCGCGGAAGGAATCGCCGTTTTGCGCGCCCTCATTGGTGAAATCGTGAAGACCCCAGATGGAGCCCTGCGGCCACATGGCGGATTCGGGCATCATGAGGCGCAGGCTGTCCAGGGTGACGATATTGGGCATGCCCATCTCGCTGTGCATCAGCGGGGTGGCTCGCTGCGAGAAATAGTACTTGGGCGATTGGGCCTGATAGGGGCCGTGGCCGCTGACCACGTCGTCGGCCGAGCTGGGGATGTAGTGTATGTCCGGATGGAACCTCGCCAGCGTGGCGCGGATGCCGTCGTCGATCGGCTTGGGCGGATAGCCCTCGTTGCGGCCCACGTAGAGGCCGATGGAGGGGTGGCTGCGGATGCGCAGCACGTAGTCCTTGACGTTGGCGAGGAACATGGCATTGTCGTCGGGATTGGGGCCATCCCAGGGATTGGCCAGCCAGAAATCCTGCCACACGACGACGCCGTGGCGGTCGCAGGCCTCGTAGAACTCGTCCTCGCCGATCTGGCCCACCCAGTTGCGGATCATGTTGAAGTTCATTTCGGCGTGATAGCGCACGGCGGCGTCGTATTCGCGGGCGCGGTAGCGCAGCATGCTCTCGCCGAAGCCCCAACTGCCGCCCTTGGCAATGAAACGGCGGCCGTTGATCCACATGTTCAGCTTGCCGCCCGCTTCGCTGTAGGTGAACTGCCGCACGCCCGCCTGGAACTGCCTGGCGTCGGACACGGCGTTGGGCGCCGTCTCGAATTGCAGATTCACTTCATACAGGTTGGGCTGGCCGTATCCGGCGGGCCACCACAATTTCGGGTTGGCAAGCTCGAGCGTGTGCTTGACGGATTTCGACTGGGACGCCGCGAGCGTGACCGGGAGCGCGAAAGCCTCGGCGCCGAAGCGCCCGCGCAGGGTGCCGGACACGGGGGCGGGGGAGTGGTTGGCGAGCGTGACCTCGATGTTGACGCTGGCGCGCGTGGTATCGGGGAGCGGGAGGGTGGAAGTGACCGCCGGGTTCTCCACGGTCACCGGGCCGGTGGCGTTGAGGTAGACGCGATTCCAGATACCGGTTTCCCGGCCGCGGATGGTGGGGATCCAATCCCACCCGATGGAAGCGTGGAAGGCGGGATTATCGGCTCCCAGAGCGCCGCCGTTCTTGTCGGTATTGAGAATGGTGGCTTCCTTGATGGCGCCGGGCGTGGCGGTCTTGAGGATGCGCACGGCGAGGGCGTTCTTGCGGCCGGCGAGCAATTTCGCCGTGACATCGAAGCGGCCGCGGATGAAGGCGCCTTCGATGCGGCCGAGTTTCTCGCCGTTCAGATAGACTTCGGCTTTCCAGTTGATGCCGTCGAAGTTGAGCCAGACTTTTTTGCCGGAAAACGCGGGCGGCGCGGTGAACTCGTTGCGATACCAGAAGTCGGCCTGAAAAAACGTGTCGGAGACCATCATCTGGTTGTCGGAGAAGTTGGGGTCGGGGATGGCACCGGCGTTGAGGTAGCTGGCAAGCACGGTGCCGGGGACGGTGGCGGGGAGCCAGGTGGCATCGTCGAAGCCGGGTTTGGCGAGCGCGGGGCCGTCGGCTTTGACCAGCGAATCGCGTTCCACGCGCCAGGCGCCGCCGGAGAGTTCGAGCCGTGTGGCGGAGGGGCTTGGACCGGGTTTGGCGTGCGGCACCGGGCCGCCTTTGCCGAAGACTTCGAGTTCGCTGAGGATATAGCCCTCAGGCGACGCGGGCTTGCGCATGAGGACGCGCACGTACCTCGCCCGGGCGGGCGGCGCGAGCTTCAAATCGTCAGTGGCGCCGGTGGAGGGCAGCGCGGCGACCTGCCGCCAGGCGACGGCGTCGTCGGATACTTGCAATGAGCCTTCGGCGGCGGATCCAGTAGAGCGCCACGCGGTCGAACGTGCAGGCGGCGCCGAGATCGACGTAGACCCACTCTTCGCCCGCGCCGGCGCTTTTCCAGGCGCTGGTGAAACGATGCGGTCCGCCGACGGGGACGGGCTGTCCGCCGCGGAACAGGGTGACTTCGGTGACGCGCCAGCCGCGCGCGCGGGGGTCGGAGAAAGCGATGCGGTAGAAGCGGTGGCGCGAGGGCGCGGCGAACTTGACGGAGGGGCGCATTTCGCCCGTCGTGCGCGCCATGCCTTCGGCGTGGCCGAGTTCGTGCCAGGTGGCGCCGTCGTCGGACCCGGAGACCGTGCAGGCCCAGATTTCCAGATCGGCGGCCAGCGACCTGACGGTGCCGTCGATGTCGATGCGGTCGATCTCGAGCGGGGTCTCGCCGCCGCCCAGTTCGAGCTGCACCCACACCTGGGACGCGGAGAAATCGACGCCGGTCACCCAGTTGCCGTCGAGGAGCCATTCGCGCTCGTTCTTCTTGAGGAGACCTTGCTGGCTGGTGGAGGTGGCCACCCAGCGGGGCACGGCGGTCTCTTTGATGCCGTCGGTCACCAGTTGAGCCGTCAGGTTGTAATCGTAGCTGGAGGAGTGCCAGGCCGGACGGTGCAGCGCCAGGTTGCGGTAGGTGCCGGAATCGAGGGACATGGCCGGCGCGAAGTTTTCCTTGGGATCGCCGGGGTAAACTCCGACGCCGAGCGTATAATCCTGCGCCTGCATGGAAAGTGCGATGAGTAAGAGGTAGAAGATGCGCGTCATGAGATTCCTTTGTTTATCAACGTGGGACAGACGATCGTTTTGTGTCGTCTGTCAACCTCCCGGGCTTCCGCGAAGCACGACAGACCACAGAAGGCGATGGTCTGTCCCACTCATTTGGGCATTGGATCGCCGCGGCTGACCACCCAGGGGTTGCTGTAAGCGGCCTTCAGGCGGTCGGCCTGGCGTTCCACGCCACCGCCCCAGTCCATGAACCACACCCACCTGGGTTGCGATTTGAGCACTTCGGCCGAAGGCGGCGCTCCCACTTCGCCGAGGGCAATGGGCTTGCCGTTCGCCAGGTCGAGGATCTCCCAGTAATACTTGTCGTCCAGCGAGCGGTAGTTGTCATAGCTCACCACGTCGGCGAAGTTCTGGCCGGGAAAGAACTGGTGAAACTCGCCGAAGGGGGCCGGGCCGTTCTGGTTCCATACCCAAATCAGGTTGTTCAGGTGGTGTACGTTGACCATGCGATAGTACAGCTCGCGGTAGAGCTGCGCCGTGCCGGACTGCCCCGGACGGCCGCCCCACCAGAAGAAGCCGCCGTTGTTCTCGTGCATGGGGCGCCACAACACCGGAATGTGGGCATCCTGAAGCTGCTTCAGGTAACCGGCCGCGGTGTCCATGTATTTTTCCCAGCGCTGGTGAAGCGGCGCGTCGGACGTGATCAGTTCCAGCCACTGTTCGTCGGTGAGTTTGGCCTGCACGCTGCCGCGCCAGCTTTCGCTGGGCCTGCCGTTCTCGCCCGCCTTGCCGGGTTCATCCTCGGTGGGCCGCAGCATGTGCCAGCAGATGTAAATGATGCTGCCGGCGGCGGCCTGCTTTTTGGCCTCCTCGATCATCAGGTCCCGATGCATGATGGAGTCTTTATCTTCGCCGTCGAGGAAGCCGAAATCGGAACCCCAGATGGCCGGATACTTGCCGGTGGCCGCGAACACCTTGTCGGTGTCCTGCGACCGTTGATTGGGAAAGTTATGCTGCCCCGACAGGGTGCCCTTGCCGGAGACCGCGCACAAGGTTTTCAGCAGGGCGCGCGCCTCCGGGCTCGCATTGGGGTTGACCGGATCGCAGGTATAAGGAGGCGGCGGAGCGGGCCGGGGAGGGGCGGGCGGCGCGGCCTGGGAAAACGCGTTCAGAGCTGCGCCGGACAAAGCGCAAACCGCAAGTATCGATTTCCGCATAGCTTTAACCGAATCTCCAGGAATATCACACGGCGCGGGCCAGAGCGGCATCGTCTTCGCCCCGCTGAATCCACCTGCGTACGTTGTCCGGAGTCCAGTTGAGGGCGTCGCGAACCGACCCGAGGCGGGTGTGGGGACTGATCGTCACCACGTCGAGGCCCGCAACCCTGGCGGGCTTCTGCCCGAGGAGACGAACTCCGCGGAGGAAGCCGCGGAGGGGAAGCGAAGGCATCAGCGGGAGCACATTCACGGCGATGACGCGGGTGGCGCCCATTTCGGCCGCGGCCCAGATGGGCAGGACGTCGAGCAGGCCGCCATCCACGTAGAGCTTGCCGTTAATCTTGACGGGCGGGTAGCCAAACGGGATGGCGCAGGAGGCCATGAGATGCTCCGGAGTGATCCGCTCCAGGGGCACGCGCACCAGGCGCAGGCTTGGGACCTCCACCACGGTGGCGGAATAGGGCATCACGGGCTTAAACCGCGTGTACCAGTCGCGCACTTGCCGGTCGAGCGCCGCCGGGTTGATGCAGCCATTCCAGGGTATGAGAGGAAAGCGCATGCGCGTCAGCCCGGCGGTGGCAGGCTCGCGCCACATGGCCAGCAGATCGGCGGCGGAACATCCGCCGGCGATGGCCCATCCGTTGAGCGCGCCGACGGAAGTGCCCACCACCAGATCGGGCTGAAAGTGCCGCGAGAGCACGTTCCAGGCGCCTGCCTGATAGGCGCCGAACATGCCGCCCGCCGAGAGTACCAGCGCAGTGGGCATGGCGGGTCACCACTTGTCGATGTAAATGGGATTCGCCGGAGGCTTGCCTTCGCACCAGTAGTGGTCGAAGCTGGTGACGCCGGCCAGGGTGGTAAGCGCGTCCTCGTCGAGCCACTGATGCCCGGTGCAGGAGCGGGGTTCCTGGGCGAAGATGGCGAGCGAGGCATCGCAGACAATCTCCGGGGTACGCCATTGGGAGCGGTCGGCCATCTTCCAGGCGATGGACGCCTGCGTTTCGATGATGGTGCGCGGCCAGAGCGTATTGCCGGCGATGTTGTCCCGTTTGTGCTCCGCGGCCACGCCCAGAGCCACGCGCGCCATGCCGAGTTTGGAAATCATGTAGGCGACTTTGCCGGGCGAGGCGGCGAGCGTGAGCTGCGGGCACATATTGAGGACGTGCCCCCACTGCTGGTTGACCATGTGCGGCAGCGCGTAATAGCAGGCGATATAGGCGGCGCGGGCGTTGACCTCCATCATGAGGTCGAAACGCTTGGGCGGCGTTTGCAGGATGGGCTGCACCCAGATGGCGCCGGCGTTATTGACCAGAATGTCGAGGCGGCCGAGTTCGGCGACGGTGCGCTCGATACAGTTGCGGATGGCGTCTTCACTGCGGACATCGGTGGGGATGGCGAGAGAGCGCCGGCCCAGGGCGCGGATGGCATCGGCGGTCTCATGAATGCTGCCGGGGAGGCGCTCGGTGGACTGTTCACTTTTGGCGGCCACGGCGACATCGGCGCCTTCCCGGGCGAGGCGGATGGCCAGAGCCCTGCCGATGCCGCGGCTGGCCCCGGTGACCACGGCCACGCGGCCGCGCAGGTCGGGATGAAGAACGGATTCGGATTGGTTCATACAAAGACCAAAGTCATCTAGCCACAGATGAACACAGATGAACACAGATAAAACAAGAGCACAAATGCTTATCTGTGTTTATCTGTGTTCATCGGTGGCCATTTGTTTTTTCCTCAAGTTTGTCGTGTCGGTTTACACTAACACGGGTTCCGGCTGGGCTGCCTGCTCGCCGGCCGTGGCGACGGCCGCCAGGGGTTCGGCAACGGGCGCCGCTGGTTCCACCGGCTTCGCGGGCTTCGTCCGCTTTGCCCGCGGTTTGGCGGCGCTCTTGACTCCGGCGGCCTTGCACAGCTCCTGGAAACAGATCCGGATGTAATCGCGCAGGCGCGCCGCGTCGGGCGCCACGTGGGCGTCGGCGGTGACACCGAAGAAGAGTTTGCCGTCGTAGCTCTGCACGGCAACCCCCAGCCCGAGTTCATAACCGGTGGGCACATGGGGATAGGATGCCAGCAGGCGCCGTCCCGCGGTGTAAAGCGGCGTGGGCGAACCGGGCACGTTGGTGCAGATGATGTTGAGCAGCGGAAGCGGCAAGGGGACCAGCGGTATGCCGCGCCAGAACAGCTCCTGCATGGGCGCCGGAGCGGTGCCCAGGCAGCTGGCCGCGATGGCGATGAGTTCGGCGGCGCGCACGCTCTTCATGATTTCCATCCGGGTGGCAACGGCGCGCAGCATTGCCACCGGGTCGCGCACGTCCAGCGGCAGCACCACCGGAAGAAAAGTGATGCGATTGCCGAGCGATTCGCCCTGCTCGTCGACACGCAGGTTGACGGGGCAGACGACGCGCAGGAAGCGGCCGTCCACCTTCTCGCCGTGGAGCCGGATGTAACGCGCGATGGCCCGCACCACGACGCTCAGGATGCAATCGTTGACCTTGCCACCCAAGGCGGCGCGAATCGCCTGCACGTCGTGGAAATCGACTTCCGCCCAGCAGAACTTGCGGTCGCCCGAACAGGGCTTGTTGAAG
>OCZU010003033.1_pt1 | contig 10625 bp, 5 predicted proteins | sample 1539001 | NCBI WGS metagenome assembly OCZU01 (sample SAMEA3539306, study PRJEB22396) | soil metagenome | biome: tundra; feature: field; material: soil | place: USA | collected 2010-05 | depth 0.15 m | reverse complement strand
TCCGCTGGTGGCGATCCACTGCGGCGCGCTGACCGAGACGCTTCTGGAAAGCGAGCTCTTCGGTCACGAGAAAGGCGCGTTCACCGGCGCGCAATATCGCAAGAAAGGCAAGTTCGAGATTGCCGAAGGTGGAACGGTTTTCCTCGACGAGATTGGCGACATCTCGCTCAAAACGCAGACCGACCTGCTGCGCGTGCTGCAGGAGCGCGAGATCACAAGAGTCGGCGGCAATCAGAACATCAAGGTAGATTTCCGCTGCGTTGCCGCTACGAACAAAGATCTGGAAAAATTGATCGAAGAGGGCAAGTTCCGGCCCGATCTTTTCTACCGGCTGAATGTTTTTCGTATCGAATTGCCGCCCCTGCGCGAACGCCGCGACGATATTCCGATGCTCGTGAACCATTTCGTTCGCAAGTTTTCTTTGGCCATGAACAAACGCATCACGCGAGTTTCTCCCGCAGCCATGAACCAGTTGCAAGAACAGCCCTGGGTGGGAAACGTCCGCGAACTGGAAAATGCGGTGGAACGCGCCATGGTGGTGGGACAAGAGCCGGAATTGCACGAACAGGACTTCATCTTCAAAACCCAAACGCTCCCGAATGGCTCCGGCAAAAAACTGGAGGAAATGGAGCGCGCCCACATTCTCCGCGTGGTGGAAGAGTGTGGCGGCAATCAGAGCCATGCCGCCGATGTCCTCGATATCGATCGCGTCACGCTCTATCACAAGCTAAAAAAATATGGCTGGAGCCGCGCGGCGGTGGAGGCCAGTAGCGCGAAACATTAGTTCCCGGTTCTCAGTTCTCAGTTCCAATCTTGGTTTCACTGAGAGCTGAGAACTGAGAGCTGAGAGCTGAATTAATGAAGCTGCTGCATCTCTTGCCGATTGGGAACGTGGAGGACGGGCTATTGAGGGACCTTCGTCCCGCCGTCGAAGAAACTTTCCGCGTCTCGTGCCGTGTACTACCAGTCCGGCTGGATCCCGAGTTCGCATATCACGGTGAGCGGCAGCAATATCATTCGTCGGAAATCCTGCACCGCATGCAGAGTTTTCTGACGACCGATTCCTGGCGCATGTTGGGCGTGGTGGCGGTCGATCTCTACATTCCGATTCTGACTTTTGTTTTTGGCGAGGCGCAGATGGGAGGACCCTGCGCCGTGATTTCAGCGCATCGCCTGCGCCAGGAATTCTATGGACTTCCCGCCGATCCGGAACTGTATCGCCAGCGCGCGATCAAGGAAGCTGTGCACGAGATTGGTCACACCGTGAGTTTGACGCATTGCGAGGACTACAGTTGCGCGATGGCTCCTTCGCATGCGGTGGAATATATCGATCTGAAAGAAGCCGTGCTGTGCAGTTCCTGCCAGACCATGGCCACCCCCAAGACCCTCATTCAATCGGCGCGCTGGTTTTGATGAGGCTGGCAGCCAGAGGAATAGTTCCCCTTTCTCAGTTCTCAGTTCTCGGTTCTCAGTAAACCCGGCTCTCGCCAGAGCTGAAGCGCCAGGCTCCGGGCGTTTGTCCCTTCGGGCCACACTTGGCATTGGTATACTAATTGGACTCTGCCCGGCCCCGTAGCCTGGCGGCGTTGGACACCGCGATGAAGCCTTCATTCACGCTTGGAATCGAAGAGGAATATCAGACTGTCGATCCCGAAACCCGTGATCTGCGGTCGCACATCCACGCCGAGATCATCGAGAAGGGCAAACTGATCCTGCAGGAACGGGTCAAGACGGAGATGCACCAGTCGGTGGTCGAGGTGGGGACCTCGGTTTGCAGCAACATAAAGGAAGCGCGCGAGGAGTTGAAAAAGCTGCGCGGGCACATGATCCGTCTGTCGCGGGAAAACGGGCTCAGACTGGCTTCGGCCGCGACCCATCCCTTTGCCGACTGGCGCGTGCAGGAAGTGACTCCGGGCGAGCGCTACAAAAATATTGTGCAGGATATGCAGTTGGTGGCGCGGGCAAATCTGATTTTTGGATTGCACGTGCACGTGGGCATCGAAGATCGCGAAATCCTCATTCATATGATGAATCACGCGCGCTACTTTGTGCCGCACTTGCTGGCGCTGTCGTCGAATTCGCCGTTTTGGCTGGGAATGGACACAGGGTTGCATTCCTACCGCTGCAAAGTCTTTGACAAGTTTCCGCGGACGAACCTGCCGGATTATTTCCCCAGCTGGGGCGAGTATGAGAATTACGTCAAGCTGCTGGTGAAGACGAATTCAATCGATAACGCGAAGAAAATCTGGTGGGATATCCGGCCCCATCCATTTTTCCCGACGCTGGAATTTCGAGTGTGCGATCTGCCTATGCGGCTGGATGAGACGATTGCTTTGGCCGCGCTGATTCAGGCGACGGTGGCGAAGCTCTACAAGCTTTACACACAAAATCAGGGCTTCCGCATGTATCGCCGATCGCTGCTGATGGAAAACAAATGGCGCGCATCGCGCTACGGGATCAATGGCAAGCTGATCGATTTTGGCAAGCAGACAGAGGTGCCGGAGCGCGAGTTGATTGAAGAATATCTGGCGTTCGTCGATGACGTGCTGGATGAACTGGATTGCCGGGCTGAAGTGGAATACATCCGCGAGATTATGAAGATGGGAACGGGCGCGGACCGGCAGTTGAGCGTGTATCGCAAGACCGGCGACATGAAAGCCGTGATGGACTACATCATAGAGGAGACTGAGGTGGGCGTGGACGAGGTGGAAAGTTTGCCTACGGCACGTGCTGTCTAATGAATTGGATGAATACTCTTACCGATACTGCAGAGCAATCGAACCGGCAACTGAACAAGATGGCGTTTGATCCGGAGTTGACGCAAGGGGCGCGGAACGCGGTGCGCGTGTGCCTGCGTGTGCTGCCCACTGAAAAAGTCACGGTCATCACCGATGAAGCAAGCCTCGAGATCGCAGCGGCGATCGTGCGCGAACTGGAAGAAGTAGGCTGCCGCTACCAGAGTTGGGTGCTGGAGGATCTGGCGACGCGTCCGCTGACGGATTTTCCGGCGGTGATCGCGGAGGATATGGAGTCAAGCCAGGTCAGCATTTTTGCCGTGTGCGCGCAGACGAATGAGTTGAAGTCGCGCATGCAGATGACAGAAATCGTAAACCGCCGCAAGATTCGCCACGCGCACATGGTCAACATCAAGAAAAGGATCATGCTGGAAGGGATGCGCGCCGACTTCCTGAAAGTGGACCGTTTGAGCGTCAAGGTGATGGAGCGGTTGCGCAACGCGAAACAGGTACGCGCGAAGACCCCGGCGGGAACGGATCTGGTGGCGGATTTGAATCCTAATTATCGCTGGGTGAAGACGAGCGGAATTATCAGCACCGAAAAGTGGGGAAACCTGCCAGGTGGCGAGGTATTCACGACTCCGGGCGAGGTGAATGGCACTTTTGTGATCGATGGAGTAGTGGGCGATTATTTGTGCGAGAAGTTTGGCGCATTGAAAGAGCATCCGCTGACCGTTCAGATCAAGGGAAACCGGCTGATCGAAGCCCATTCCTCGAACAAGGAACTAAAAGACGATTTCTGGGCCTACACGCATACCGACGAGAACAGCAACCGGGTGGGCGAGTTTGCCATTGGCACCAACATCGAACTCAAGGATGTAATTGGCGAAATTCTGCAGGACGAGAAATTTCCGGGCGTACATATTGCATTTGGAAATCCGTATGGGGCGCATACCGGGGCGGAGTGGGATTCGTCGACGCACATCGATGTGGTCGGGCGGAATTTCGATATCTGGGTGGATGGCGAGCCGATCATGCGGGCCGGGCAGTTTTTGATAGAAGCGTAGGGAAGCCATCAGCCATCAGCCGTCAGTAAAAGCCGGCGGTCCTTGCGGTTCGTATCAGGGCATCGCTTTAGCGATGCCGCTACGGTTCAGTGATAACGCCCCTTTAGGGGCTGGCGCCCACTAACCGGCGGGTCTCCTCGACTTCTATGATTCCCTCCTACCGGCAAGACTTCAACACGCGCTTTACTCCCGAAAAATACGAGCGGCTACGGCGCGAGATGACTTCGCGCTGCGGGATGGAGGTGCCATTCGCGCTGTGCGAGACGCCATGTTTTTTCCCTGGCTCTCTGGTCCGGCGACTAGCGAGTGACGGCGAGGCGTTGATCCGCCAGTTGGTGGAGAATCAGGATTATCTGGCGCGCTCGGAGGCTTCGATTCCGGCCCAGTTTCGGGTGCCGAATGAACCTTCGCATCCGATGTTTATTCAGGTGGACTTCGGGCTGGTGCGCGATTCAACGGGCGAGTTACAGCCGAAGCTGGTCGAACTGCAGGCCTTCCCTTCTCTATACGCTTATCAGCCGGTGTTAGCGCAGGCCTACATGGATGTGTTTTCGCTTGATCCCGAGCTTCGTTACTTTTTGGGCGGGCTGAATTCAGATTCGTACCGGCAGCATCTGCGAGATGCGATCGTCGCAGGGCACGATCCGGCGAACGTCGTCTTGATGGAGGTCCATCCGGAGGCGCAGAAGACGCGTCCCGATTTTCTGTTAACCGAGAAGTTACTGGGGATTCGCACGGTCTGCATTACGAAGATTCGCAAGCAAGGGCGGCGGCTTTTTTACGAGGAGGCGGGCAGGCAGGTTCCGATCGAGAGAATTTATAACCGCACCATCGTCGATGAACTGGAGCGCAAGGACATAACTCCGCCGTTTGATTTTCGCGACGATCTTGACGTGGAGTGGGCGGGGCATCCGAACTGGTATTTTCGGATGAGCAAGTATTCCATTCCTTACTTAAAGCATCCGTCGGTGCCGCGGACGTGGTTTCTGGATCAACTGCCGGAAGTGCCTGCCGACTTGGATAATTTCGTGCTCAAGCCGCTCTATTCGTTTGCCGGTTTGGGAGTGGTGATTGCGCCGTCGCGTGGCGATATCGATGCGATTCCGGAGGCCAAGCGCGGCGAATATATTTTGCAGGAGCGGCTGAACTTTACCCCCGTGATCGATACTCCGCACGGCGCGACCAAGGTTGAACTGCGGATGATGTATATCTGGCTCGATCAACTAAAGCCGGTAATGATTATCCTGCGCCTCGGCCGCGGGCTGATGATGGGCGTCGACCACAACAAGAACATGGCTTGGGTGGGAGGATCGGCCGCGCTGGTCAGTGGATAGACTTCGGGGTGACCCACTCCTTGCGTTCTGTGCAAGGGCGGGCGTTCCGATTACAAACGAACTCTTCCACCAACCCCGGACATCCTTTTTCTTATCCACACCTCCAGATTTGGTTGACCCGGCCCCATTCACCGCCTAACATTACGCCTTCACGGGCCGAGATCAACTTTCGGACCTGTAACTAGAATCAAAGGCAACGGCGGCGGACAGGAGTGTCCGCCCCACACAATCCTATGGAGATAGTTGGCCAGACCGTTTCTCATTACCGCGTGCTGTCGAAGCTCGGCGGCGGAGGGATGGGAGTGGTTTACGAGGCGGAAGACGTGCGTCTCGGCCGTCATGTCGCCCTGAAATTTATTCCTGAACATCTCGCGAAAGATCCGCGCACGCTGGAGCGGTTTATGCGCGAGGCCCGCGCCGCCTCACAGCTGAACCACGGCAATATCTGCACCATCCACGACATTGAGGACAACAACGGGCATCCGTTCATTGTAATGGAGAAGCTCGAGGGCGAAAGCCTGAAGCAGCGCATCCACGGCAAGCCTCTGGAGATTGACGACCTGCTGGATATAGGAGTGCAAGTCGCGGACGCACTCGCGGCGTCACACGCGAAAGGCATCATGCATCGCGATATCAAGCCGGCGAATATTTTTCTCACTCCAAATGGGCAGGTAAAGATTCTCGATTTCGGGCTGGCGAAACTGGCCAAGGATCAAAGTCTCGGCATGACTACCGACTCGTCGCTCGAAGAATCGCTGACCCAGGTGGGAGTGATTCCGGGAACCGCGGTATATATGTCGCCGGAGCAGGCGAGATCGGAAGACCTCGATGTGCGCAGCGATATTTTTTCGTTTGGCGTGGTGCTGTTTGAGATGGCGACGGGCAAGAAGCCCTTCACCGGAACCAACGTTGTGATGACTCTCCACGCGGTCATCAATTCGAAGCCGGCGTCGCCGCGGTCGATCAATCCGGCAGTGCCCCCGGAACTTGAAATCATCATCGGCAAGGCGATGGAGAAGGATCGCAACCTCCGCTACAAAAACGCGACGGAGATGAAGGCCGCCCTGTCGAAGCTGAAAAAAGGGACAGATCCGACTCTGCGGAGCGGGCTGCGGCAGGCCGTCGGTCTACAGCCAGTGACGAAAACTTTCGCCAAATCAAGTTCGAATCTGAAGTGGGTTGTCGTCGGGCTCGCGGCGGCGCTGCTCGCGGTAGTCGCGACCCTGGGGACGTTGTGGTTTAAACATCGAATGGCGCCGGAGCAGACGAGCATCCAGACGATCGCCGTTCTGCCGCTGCAAAATCTTAAGAAGGATACGGAGAGCGAGTATCTGCGGGTTGCGCTGGCGGATGAGTTCGCGAACGCATTGACGTCGGTGCCGTCGTTGGAAATCCGGCCATCGACGGCGACCCAAAAATATAGCGGGGAGGATCCGGCGAAGGCGGGCCGCGAATTAGGTGTGAGTACGGTGGTGGTCGGACATTTTCTGGCGCAAGACAAGACGGTGCAGGTGACGCTGGAAGCCGTGGACGTGAGAGACAACAAGCTGATCTGGACCGGAACCTTGACGTCGCCGATGGATAATCTGATCGGCTTGCAAAACCAGATGTCAAAAAAAGTGCGCCTCGAACTGATGCCGGCGCTGGGCATGGCGAAGACGCCCGTAGAGAACAGTAGTGTTCCCGCGAATCCCCGGGCCTACGACCTGTATCTACGCGGCTTTGGCATGGCGCACGATGGCGCCGCCAACAAAGATACGATCGCGCTCCTGGAGCAAGCGGTAGAACTCGATCCGAATTATGCGCCAGCTTGGGAAGAACTGGGACGGCGGTATCACTTCGACGCGAGTTATGCGAACGGCGGGACCGCGGCGTACGAGCGATCGAGTGCGGCATACCGGCACGCAATAGCTCTCGAACCCAAGCGCGTGAGCGCCTCCGCGTTGCTGGCAGCGAATGAGGTCGAATTGGGCAATCTTGACAAGGCCTATGAAGACGCAAAGGCGCTGGTGGTTCGGCGTCCGGATAGTGCGATGGCGAATTATTCGCTGGGCTATGTGTTGCGCTATTCCGGGAGGCTGGAAGAGGCCCAGCGTGAATGCGACAAGGCGCTGGCGATCGATCCGAAAAACTATACCTGGCGTTCCTGCGCGTTTGCGTTTTTTGAGCAGGGCAAACTGGAACGCGCCCGGATCTACTTAAATCTCGATACGGGCTCGGAGTGGTCAAACGCGACGCTGGTTTGGGTGCTGATGCGCGAAAGAAAGACGACCGAGGCGCGCTGGGCGGCGCAACAGATGACGGATAATCCCGTCTGGATGCGAGGATTCGTGCAAGCTTGCTTGAACAACGCTCCGGCAGCAGAGCTGCACCGGATGGCAGAGGAGGCGGAACAAGAACTTTTGCCGGAACAGGACCCCGAGTCCAAGTACTCCCAGGGCACAGTGTTGGCCGCCTGCGGGGAAAAAGAGATTGGTTTCCGATTTTTGCGTCAGGCGGTAGCAGGAAACTATTGCTCGCAGGAGGCCTTGCAATCGGACCCGCTTCTTGCGGCAGTGCGCGGAGATGCAGATTTCCGGCCCGTTCTGCAAGCGGGGCTCGATTGCGAGCGGAAGTTCGCCACGGCGCAGGGGTTGGTCAAGTAGAGTCGTCTGTGAGTTGTTGTTCCATGAAGATCTACCGAATTTATCCGCGCAATATATTTGCTCCCTTCATTGGATAGAATCCATCAGATGGTCATGTTTTCAAAATGGACAAAGTTCGGGCCCGGATTGATATGCAAACAACTTGGAATTGTAATTCTGTCAGCGGTATTGGCGGCCGGCGCCACAGCGCAACATGAGGAACTGGCGCCAGCCAATCATAAGGGCCCTCCTGGATTTGACCACTATTACGAGCCGCTCCCGCAGGAGGCCGGCGCGGCGGGGCTGAAGCTGATGTTGCGGCGGCTTCAGACCACCGGGCGGCTGATGCAAACGACGGCGCATCCCGACGATGAAGATGGCGGGATGCTGACGCTCGAGGCGCGCGGCAAGGGCGTCTCTACTTTGCTGATGACGCTGAACCGCGGCGAAGGCGGACAGAACAAGCTGGGCAGCAATTTGTTCGACGCACTGGGCGTGCTGCGGACGCTGGAGTTGCTGGCGGCGGACCGCTATTACGGAGTCGAGCAGCGCTTCTCGCGGGTGGCTGACTTCGGGTATTCGAAGACGCCGGAAGAGACTTTTCAGAAGTGGCAGGGGCACGATATCCCGCTCGGCGACATGGTGCGGGTGATTCGAATGTTTCGTCCCGATGTGCTGGTAGCGCGGTTTTCGGGAACCGATCGCGACGGGCATGGGCACCATCAGGCCTCGGCGATATTGACGAGAGAGGCGTTTCGCGCCGCGGCCGATCCAAAGCGGTTTCCGGAGCAAATCAAAGAAGGCCTTGAGCCCTGGCAGCCGAAGAAGTTATATATCGGAAACGTCTGCGGCTTTGGGGCGATGACCTGCGATGCGGACAAATATACGCTGCGGCTGAACACCGGGGCCGTCGATCCAGTGTTGGGAGTTTCGTACATACAGTTTGCGATGCAGGGTCTCCGGCACCAACTGTCCCAGGGAGCAGCGAATTGGACGGTTGAACCCGGCGACCGGTACACGTTCTACAAACTCGTCGAATCGGTTGTGGAATCGGCAAAGGATAAGGATAAAGACGGGCACGAGCAAAGCTTTTTTGACGGGATCGATACCAGTCTGCCGGGATTGGCTTCGCGGCTGGGTGAAGAAGAAAAGAGGGTTCCGTGGTTGCGCGCCGAGTTAAGCGCGATCGCAGCGAAGATCGATGACGCAGCAATTGCTGCAGAGAAAGACCCCTTGACTGCGGTGGGACCTCTGACAGCGGGCAGTCTGTCGATCGGAAGACTTAGCAAAAGGATTCAGGAATCGGAACTCTCGACGCCGGATAAGAACCGTGTTCTGCCGACAATCGACGAAAAATGGAGTGAGATTGGGAAGGCGATCGCGCTCGCTCGAGGCGTAACCTTGCATGTCGTGGTCGATGCGCCGGTGGGAACGAGCCCGGACGAGGCGTTCATGGCGGTGCCGGGCCGGACGTTCGAAGTCACGGGTAAGGTAGTGGCTGCGGACGGCTCTGCCATAGATTCGAATATCAGCTTGTTGCTCCCTGAGGGATGGAATTCTCACGTTGAATCGCGAGCAACCGAGGGCAACGGGGGCGTCACACGTTTCAAAGTGTACGTACCTCCGACTGCGAAGCCGACGCGACCCTATTGGCATCGCAACGATCCGGAGACCGAAGCGCTCAACACGATTGACGAGCCGCAGTATCAAAACCTGCCTTTTCCGCCGCCTCCGGTGCGCGCCTTGGGCATGATCGCCAAGCCCGGAGCGGGCGCGCTCTCGGCGGTGTGCATGGTCCGATACAAGGATGCTTCGGGAGCGATTGCCGAGCGCCCTCTGGCGGTGGCTCCGGCTTTTTCGGTACTGCTCGATCCGGGCGAGCAGGTCATCTCGACCGAAGACGGACCGCAGCCTAATGTGAAAGTAGATGTGGCGAGCAATCTTGATCCGAACACGCTACAGACCACACATTGGGCAGGCGATCCCGAGAAGGATGAGGGAGTGTTGCGAGTCGCTGGGCCGGAAAGTTGGCGGATTGAACCGGCAGAAAAGTCGCTTGAATTTCACGAGCGCGGCGAACGCCAGAGCGCAGACTTCACGGTCCATCCCGGAACCCGAACCGAGGGAAGGAAGGAAATTCGAGCGTCGCTGAAGAGCGGCCACCAGCGCTACGAAGAAGGCTATTCCGTCGTCACGCGCGAAGATCTGGGAACGTTCTACTATTACCAGCCAGCCGTCCAGCACGTCAGTGTTGTCGATGTGAAGGTGCCAAAGGATTTCAAGGTTGGCTACGTAATGGGCGCGGGGGATGAGATTCCGACCGTGCTGCAGCAGATCGGGATGGATGTCACGTTGATTCCGGCGGAGAAACTGGCTGCGGACGATTTGAGCCCGTATCCCACAATTGTGCTGGGGATTCGCGCTTATGACACACAAAAAGATGTGATCGCGAATAATAAGCGGCTGCTCGACTACGTGCAGGCCGGCGGGCGATTGGTGGTGCAGTACAATACGCTGGGATACACCGCCGCGGCGGGCGATTTCAATGCCGGGAAATTCACGCCCTATCCTGCAACCCTGAGCCGGGCGCGGGTTTCGGTGGAAGAAGCGCCGGTGGTGATGCTGGATCCCGCGAACCCGATTTTTCATTCGCCAAATGAGATCACCGAAATAGATTTCGCCGGATGGGTGCAGGAGCGTGGTCTTTATTTTATGTCGCAGTGGGATAGTAACTTTACTCCGCTGCTCGAATCGCATGATCCGGGTGAGGCTCCGCAGAAGGGCGGGTTGTTAGTGGCGCATTATGGCAAGGGAACTTATATCTATTCGGGATATGCGTTCTTCCGGCAACTGCCGGCGGGCGTT
>OCZU010003032.1_pt1 | contig 10625 bp, 6 predicted proteins | sample 1539001 | NCBI WGS metagenome assembly OCZU01 (sample SAMEA3539306, study PRJEB22396) | soil metagenome | biome: tundra; feature: field; material: soil | place: USA | collected 2010-05 | depth 0.15 m | reverse complement strand
GGTCCACGTAACCGCTGGTCACGAAGCGGTTCGAATTCGGGTACTCGGGCTGGATGGCCGAGTAGTCACCTTGCGAGCGGTCACCTCCGCTATTCACCGAGCCGGCCGCGATCACCTGGAACAGTTCGGCAGGAAGCGGATCGATGATCCCGGCGGCAGGGCTGGGCGGATTGTGCGGCCCGCCGTAGGAGAACGAGATGCCGATGTCGCCATTCGCGCTCGTCGCGAACGCGGGATCGACGATCGCCACATCCGGGTTCCAGATATTTCCTTCCTGCAGCAAGGGCCAGGTCGTGGCGCCGCCCGACGCCACGATGTCGAGCGGGGATAGCGGGATCTGGAAGACCGCGTACTGGACGTGCGCCTGCGGCCAGACGTCGGTCGTCTGGCCTGCGTACCCGCGTGCCGCGGTCCAGCCCAGCCAGAGCTGATTGCCGCGGACGGTGGCTGCCTTGACCGCCGAACCCGCGACCCGGATGGTCCAGTCCTCGCCGAGCGGCGTGAGCGAGGAGTAGCCGCAGGTCCCCACGGTCTCCGACGCCGTGCAGGCCCGAGTCGGAATCGCCGTGTGCGGGAGTTGCACCTGGAACATCAGGCCGGAACTCTCCTGCAGGTAATCCACCGCCGCCACGGTTGCCTGATCGCCGTAGTTCTGCACCCAGTAGCCCGTCGAGCCGGGGTTCTGCGCGAGCCGCCGGAACGTGGCCGAGTTCTGGGAGAAGTAGTAGATGCTGATGGCTCCGCCCGCGGCGAGCTGGGCCAGGTTCAGGCGGGCAAAGATGACCCCGGCGTCCGCCCGGTTCCAGGTCAGGTAGAGGGCGTGGGTCCCGATTGCCATCGTCGGATAGTCAAACCAGGTGCTTCGCTCCCCGAAGAGGGACCGGGTGAGCCGGTAGATCTGCCAGGCGGACTCGACGGGACGATGCGCGGCCACCGCAGCCCGGATTGCCGCCGGGCTGCTCACGGCCAGGACGTAACTGTCGTTCATGTCGGTCGAGGCGCCGCAGAGCCGGTCGGCCGGAGTGCAGTCGCCCTGCATAAGCCAGAAGAACCGGTCGACACTAGGTGCGTACCGGACGACGGTGTCGCAGCAGAGCCCGCCCTGGAAGCTGCCGAACACCGTATAGGGCGACATCGAGCCGAAGGTCACGCCGTCGTCGGTCGAGTAGAACGCGCTGTCGTTCCCGCTGATGACGACGACGCCGTTGCCGCTGGCGACCTGTACCTCCTGCGGGAAGCTCCAGACCGGCGGGACGCCGACATCGGTGCGCTGGTAGATCCGCAGCGAGTCAGTCGTCGGCGTGCCGAGCGCCGGCCGGGCGCCGAACGCCGTCCCGACGATTGTGCTCGCCTTCCCGCGCTTGTGGAACAGCCGAGCGTTCTTCGGCAGGTGCAGCACAGGCTGGTCATTGCCGTCCTCCGCAGGGCCTTTATGAACGGGCGGCTTAACGGGTTTTCCGACCGACTGCGGCACTATTTTGCCGGTCGTCTTTCCGGCGAATACGCAGCGCCCCTTGACCTTGCCCAAGGCGATGATGTCGTTGTCGATCCGCACGACCAGGGCGTCCAGGTGGTGGCCGAACGTGGTGACCCGGCCTGCCCGGTAGGTCTTCGGCGACTTGACCGGGGCTCGCAGCGCGTCCAGCGCCCGGATCGCGACGCACTTCCCGTCGGCCCGCAAGCGGGCGGAGCCGAATCCGGCCACGCGCTGGAACTCCCTGCGCGCGCTCTTGGTTAGCTGGCGCGAGCCTTCAGAACCGCCGACGAGCTTCGACAGCCTGCCGATGTCGCCGAGCGCCCGTGTGAGCGTCGCCAGGCCGACCGTCGAAAGCGGTGCACCGCCCGCGCGGCCGGGGCGCGAGTGGCCAGGGCGTGGGGGTTGCCTGTCAGCGCACTGGCGGTACCTGGCAGCGTCAGCGTGACCACGGCGCTGACGAGCGTCAAGCACCAGAACCTCTTCGTGATTACCGCGAACCGCCCCATGGATGCCCTCATCGTCCTCGCCCGCGACCGCTCCGGGAGCATGCCGCAACAATGGTTGTCGGCCACGCTAGGTAACCGGGGGCAGCCTGGAAATACGGGAACCCGCACTCTTTCCCGGCGACGGGACTGCCCGCGGTCGCTCCGTGCAGGTCATCGCCGCGCGACGCTGGGATGTCGGCCCGCGCGGGTCAGCGCCTTCGCGACGCTGAATCGTGCGATCCTGCTGGGCAGGGAGGAGCCAGGGTGAGCGAACTGTTCGGGCGTGCTGCGGAGACTGCCTCGGTCGAACGATTCATCGCTGCCGTGCCGCGGGCAACCTCAGTGCCTGGCACCCCGGCGAACCTCATTATCGCGGGCGACGCCGGCATCGGAAAAACGTCGTTGTGGCAGCTAGCTATCGCCAGGGCAGAGCGCGCGGGCTACCAGGTGCTCACATCGCGGTGCGTCGAGGCCGAGGCCAAGCTCTCGTTCACCGCACTAGGTGACCTGATGGTAGGCGTCCCGGACAGCGTCCTGGCCTCGCTGGCGGGACCGCTTCGGCGGGCGCTTGCTGTGGCGCTGCTGCACGAGGACCCCGGTCCTGATCCGCCGGACTGGCGTGCGGTGGGGATGGCGGCACTCGCTGCCATCCGCGCACTTAGTGCAGTCAGCCCGGTGATCGTGGCCGTGGACGACGTGCAATGGCTCGATGACCCCTCGGCCCGGATCCTGTCCTTCGCGCTGCGCAGGCTCGCGGACGAGCCGGTCGGCTTCGTGGCCACCGAGCGCACCGGGCCATTCGCGGACGGACACAGCTCGCTCCGCGACCGCTGGGGTCGGGACAGGTTCCCAGACCCAGCCAGGACGGTCGCGCTGACCATCGGGCCGCTCGAACCGGCCGAGATCGAGCAGGCGATCTGCGCGAGGTTGCCGGACGCTGCGACTAACGGCTCGCTAGCCAGGGCGCAGCTGGCTCTAACCAGGGCACAGCTGGCTGAAGTGGTCAGGATTTCCGGCGGCAACCCGTTCTTCGCCCTGGAACTCGCGGCGGCGGGGGCGCAGGCCGGCGCTGCACGGGAATCCGGGACACTGCCAGTCCCTGCCGCTTTGGCCGCATTGCTGCGGCGCCAGCTCCGGCGGATGTCAGCCGACGCACGAGAGCTGGTCGCGATGACCGCTTCGGTGACCCAGCCCACGATCTCGATGGCTGAGCGGTTCTTCGCCGGCGCGGAGCGTGCGGCTAGGGCGCTGGACGTAGCGACGGGCGCCGGAGTTCTCAGCATTGATGCGAATCGGCTCTGGCTCACTCATCCGTTGCTTGGCACCGCCGCGTGCGCCGACCTCTCGCCGGCCAAGCGGCGGGACATGCACCTGCGGCTGGCTGACCTTGTCGAGGACGACGAGGAGCACGCCAAACATCTGGCAGTCGCGGTCACCGCGCCGGATTCAGAGGTAGCCACCATTCTGGAGAAAACTGCGGCCCAGGCGCGGTTGCGCGGCGCACCGGATGCTGCGGCCGCGCTGTCGGAGCGCGCGGCCGTACTCACCCCCGATGCGGATTCCGAGAGTCGCAGCCGTCGGCTGGTGATGGCCGGGGAGTACCGGTGGCAGGTTGGCGACATGGCCGGGGCCCGGCGGATTCTGCAGGAGGCCACACCGCTCATGTCGGCTGGGCCCCTGCGCGCGAGAGCCCTCATCTGCCTCGGTCGGGTGCTCTTCCACTCCCAGGTCACCGCCGCCGTGACTGCGGCCAGGACGGCTCTCGCGGAGTGCGGCGACGTTCAGCCGCAACGCGTGCAGGTGCTCGTCGACCTGTCGTTCATGCTGAGCGATACGATCGATCGCGGTGCTGCGCGGCCAACGGCGCAGGCAGGTGTGCTGCAGGCGCAGCAGCTCGGCAATGACGACCTGACCGCCCAGGCGCTTGCCGCACTGGCGCTGTGCCAGGCCGTAGATGGCATAGCTGCCGCCGGCCAGACGCTCGACCACGCGCTTGAGCTCGAGGCGAGGATTCCGTATCTGCCGCCGGCTCGCAGCCCGACCTTCGTCGCCGGCCTGCGGGCGCTGTGGGCGGGCGATATCGACGCCGCCAGACTGCGGATCGGCGAGGTCTACCAGCGGGCCATGGACTGGGGAGAAGAAAGCTCGATCCCTGACATCTTGACGGCGCTCTCCGAGGTGGAGTGCCGGGCGGGGGACTGGACCGCAGCGGCCGCCTACGCTAGCTCCGCAGGTCAGCTCGCCGAGGCGGAGACACACGATCGCGTGCAGGCATCGGCGCTCGCTGCGACCGCCATGATCGCGGCGCTTCGGGGGGACGCGGCTGCCTGCAGGACTGCGGCGGCGGCCGGACTGGCGCTGGCCGGCAAATCTGACTCCCTGGCCGGGATGGCGGCCTGCGCATGGGCGATGGGCTTGCTCTGCCTCGGAGCGAGGGACTACGAAGGGGCCAACCGGGAGCTGGCGTGGCTGTGCGATGCGCTGGTGATTCGATCCTGCGATCCCGCCGTCATTCCCTTTGTCACCGATGAGATCGAGGCTCTGATCGGGCTCGGTGACCTGCCTGCCGCCACAGCCACGCTGGAGGTCTATCAGGCCCGGGCGCGCGAGCTCCAGTCCGGCCCGGCGCTCGCCGCCGCACTGCGATGCAGGGGTCTGCTCGACGCTGCCAGCGGTGAAGTGCCGGCTGCAATCGCGGCCATCGACGAAGCACTCGGGCTGATGGCCCGCTTCACGCAGCCTTTCGACCTGGCCCGCACTCAGCTGGCTTACGGCCTGGTGCTCCGAAGAGCCCGCCGATGGCGGGATGCTAGGCAGGCGCTTGAGCAGGCGAGCGCGGGGTTTGCGGCGCTCGGCGCGCCGACCTGGGCCGCGATCGGGCGCCAGCAGCTTGACCGGCTAGGCGGCCGGTCGCCTGGGTCGGCCGAACTAACCGAGGGCGAGGCGCGGGTGGCACGGCTGGCGGCTGCTGGATACACGAATCGCGAGATCGCCACCGAGCTGTTCGTGAGCGTCCGCGCTGTCGAGAAAGGGCTGACCGGTGCGTACCGGAAACTCGGCCTGCGCTCCAGGACTGAACTCGCGGTCAAGATCGCCCATGATGGCCAGGCGACGGCCAATCGCGCGAATCCGTGACGGACGAAGACTGCGGGATGTCTGGTGGATCCCACTGCATCGCAATCGAGGTATCGTCTCGGTCTACCTCGTGGAAGCCGAGCCGCTGGTAGAAACCAAGCGGGGGGTTCTGCAGGAAGACCTCAAGCCGGGCAGGTACCTGGCGCTCGGCACACTCGCGGAGTAAGTCGCCCACGATCGCGCTGCCGAGTCCATGTCCCTGGAACTGGGGGGTGATCTCGATCCGGTTCAGCCGCGCCATTTCCGGCCGCCACTCTATGTCGACGGCTCCGGCGATCTGATCTCCGACCATCACCACCTGGGCTCGTCCCGCGCGCAGCCACATGTTGTGTTGCTCTCGTGCGAAGTCATCGGTCCAGGGGCCGAGCGCCTGCGCCAGGTACTCGCCCATCGACGCGCGATGGATGCGGAACAAGGCATCGGCGTCATCTGCTGCAGCGGGCCGAAGCCGGTAAGGGGCCATGCTGCCAACCTACGTTCCGGCAGCATGGACGAGTAAAAGAACGAGACCTCGGCGTGCTGCTGCGGCCGGACAGCCACGTCGGCGAGAGTCCGGCAAGTCCGAAGCGCCAGGATCAGACTGGGTGGCACCTGGATCAGACTGGGTGGCATCCAGATCAGACTGGGTGGGCATCCGGCTCCGAGATGTAGGTGCGTCCGGCCGGGGTGGTCCATTGGAATATGCCTGACCTGGGCTGGTTAAGGCGCCATCCAGCCAGTTGCTTGATCTGGTGATGGGTACGGCAGAGAGCGCCGAGGTTGCAGCGGCATGTTCGGCCGCCCCGGTGGTGCGGGATGGTGTGGTCAAGGTCACCGCGCCAGGCGGGTTGCCGGCAGGTGGGGAATCGGCAGGTCACGTCTCTCGCGACTACCTGCTCCAGGAGACCGCGCCGGGGCCGGTAGGTCGGCGATTCTGTGCGGTGCGCGCATCCTCCCGCGACCGTGTCTGCTTCCGCCAGCTCCGCCGCGCGGGCAACTGCTGCGATCGCGGTGCGGAACGCGGCGATCGCGATGGCACCTGCCGGGTTCCGACCGGGCGATCCGTGATCTGGCGGTACGTGGTCTAGTGGTTCGTGGTCTGGCGGCCGGTCCGGATCAGGCTGGAGCGCATCGCGGCTGATGGTGAGGGTGACGCGGCCGACCAGTCCGACGCCCACAGCAGGCCGATCCCGGCTGTCTGGCCACGGCCCGTCGCGGTGGTTCGGTCTAGGCCCATCCCGGCTGTCCGGTCCCGGTCCCGGCCGATCCCGGCCGCGCCGGCTTCCTACCAGGTGCGGAACCCGTGCGACCGCCAGCGCCTGTCCGGCCGAGTTGGTCACAATCACCCGCCAGACCGCTGCGGGGTCGCGGGCGGCATGGTCGGCCAGCTGGCGAGCCTGCTGGCAGGTGATGGGGCCGATTCGGCCAAGCATCCCAGGTTCGTCGGAGACTCTGGCCATGACCGTCCATGGCATGGTCAAGTCAAGCAGTCCGCCAGTTGGCCTCCCGTCAGCTGGCCTGCTGGCTGGCAATGCCCCTAGCCCTGGCGGGAGGATATCCGGCAATTCTGGCCACGCTGGTACCGGCCCGGCACCGACCAGCCACTCGTCATCATCGTCGTGATCCCAATTCTGAGACGGCCAGCCCGCGTCAGCGTCCTGGCATCGGTCATCATCTGGGCACCCGTCGTCGGATGGAGCATCCTCATCACGAAGGGGAGGTATGTCTTCCCCACGCTCCGCTCCGGTGTTTCCTGGGCCGCCGTCTGCTGGGCCGCCGTCTGCTGGGCCGCCGTCTGCTGGGCCGCCGCTGACTGGGCCGCCGCCGACTGGTCCGCCGTTTCGCGGTCCTGAGGCGGCCGGCCGACCGTCGTCGCTGTTGCCGGCTGGTCGCAGGTCAGGCCGTGGTTCGTCGGGTGGTTCGTCGGGTAGTTCGTCCGGCGGAGCGCCTTCGGCCGGCGGAATATAGGGCAGCGTCCCGCATAGCAGCCCGATGAAGACCTGAGCTTGCAGCAGGTCATTGCCGCCGCCCGCACCTGAGGCCTTCCACGCACGGGCGATGGCCTGGATCCTGGCCATGGCGGCAGCAGCATGGACCGCGGAAAGTCGCTGTCCGGCGAGGCCCGCGGTGCCTTCCTCGTCGGGATAGAGCATCACTCGGGCGCGCCGCTCGGCCTCTTTCCTCCGCTGATCGGCGCCGTTGGGATCGGCGGAGATGACTGCCCGCCGAAGCGCTGCTCGCAGCTGCCCGATGGTCTGGCGCCCTGCAGTCGGCAGAACTTTCTGCTCAACTGCACGGGCCGCGTCGTCAGTGAGCACGCCGGTGGCCTCAGCGATCAGCCGAGCTCGGGACAGGTCAATCAGTCCACCGGACAGTGCCGCACCGGTCGACCGCAGCCGCCAGGTCAGCACTACCGCGAGGTCCGTCCACCAGGACGCGCCGAACTGGGACATCGTCTCCGCCAGCGCCACCTCCGAGGCCGCCTCCTGGCTGACCCGAGCGGGACGGCCGTCATCGAGCACACCGATCTTCGAGTCGCGAGCCGCAGATCGACAGGCAATCTGCGCGACGGCCGACAACTCGGCAGCGGTCGCCCAGGACGCGATCCGGCGGAAACCCGCAGCGACCGCGGGCAGGTCATGATCGGCCAAGGCCGGTGCCGGGACGGCGCCCAACATGGCCGCAAGGCCAGGGCCGGGGATCAGCCGCTCGGCTACGCGGCTGGCCACCTCGCCAGCCCCCAGAACTCGTCCCGTCCCCATCGGCGGCAGATCAGCCTCAGCGCCGTGCGCAGTCTCAGCCGCTGACGTGGGCGTAGTCTCAGCCGCTGACGTAGGCGCAGTATCGTCGGCTGGCTCGGTGAGGATCCCACCTGGCGACCCCTGATCTCCGGGCTCTGCGTCTGACAGAGCTTCAAGCAGTTCCGCGAGGTCGATGTTCCACGACCAGGCCAGGCCCTGCTCATCTGCTGTCACGGTGTCACCACCTCGCTCATTTCCATCGAACGTCTTCGATCATTCTAGCTATTGGTACTGACAATTTTCGATCGCCATAGAACTGGTCTTCGAGACGCCGCAGTGCGACGACGCATATCTGGCGGCTAGCGTGGTCGCATGCGGACAGGTACGGCAGCGGCTGGTTCAGGCTGGCGCGTGACCGCGAATGAGCAAGCGCCTGACGCGGTTGACCGGCTGCTTCATTTCCTCCCTAGCTGGTTCGGCATCGAGTCGTCGATCGTCGAATACGTCGAAGCGGCTCGTCAGCTACCCACCTACCTGGCCTGGCCTAGTTCAGGAGCACCGGCTTCAGGAGCAGCGGCTGGGGACGCAACGCTGCGACCGGCAGGCGTGCTCCTAGCCGCCCGGCACTTCCCCGGCGCCGCGGAAATACACCTGATTGCGGTCGAGCCGTCACTGCACCGTCATGGTGTGGGCCGCGCTCTGGTCGAGGCTCTTGAGGTGGATCTGATCGCCGACCAAGTGAGCTTGCTGCAGGTCAAGACACTAGGCCCGTCGCATCCAGACGCGGGCTACCGCGAGACTCGAAGGTTCTATCAGCGGATGGGCTTCCAGCCACTGGAAGAGATCCACGGCCTATGGCCCGAGAATCCGTGCCTGATCATGATCAAGGTCATTCATGCAGTCATGGCCGGGCCGGGCGGCTCGGCCGAGTGGAGATGACCGCCAGTTCCCCGCCGTCGGTGGTCAGCACCTGGACTCCGGTGCCGAAATGAGTGCTCAGCAGGTCGTCGCGGAGAACCGCCGCGGGTTCGCCGTTGGCTACTACCTGGCCGTTGGCCAGCAGCACGAGCCGGTCAGCGAACTGACCGGCCAGGGTGAGATCGTGGATGGCTGACAGTACCGTCAGGGAGTGCTCCCGACGGAGTTCGTCAATCAGCTCAAGCGCGTCTACCCGACGGCCAAGATCCAGGGAACTGGTTGGTTCGTCGAGTAGCAGGATCGGAGCTTCCTGGGCTAGGGCACGGGCGAGTACGAGCCGTTGCGCCTCTCCTCCTGACATCGTGTGCAAGGGTCGTCCGGCCATATGTGACAGCGCCATCCGGTCCAGGAGCCTTGCGCAGATCTGCCGGTCCGCCGGAGATTCCACCTGGAAGTAGCTGATGTGCGGAGTCCGGCCGAGCAGAACGTAGTCGCCACCGGTCATCTCCGGTGGCAGCTGAGGATGCTGTGGTACATAGGCGATCAGCCGGGCCAGCTGGCGGTGGCTAAGACCGCCGGACCGCCGGCCGTCCAGCGTGATGGCGCCACGAGCGTGCACCATCCCGCCTACCGCCCGCAGGAGGGTCGTCTTTCCCGCGCCGTTCGGCCCGATCAGGCCGATCCATTCCCCGGTGGCCACTGCGATGCTGACCGAGTCGAGCGCCACGGTGCTGCCGAACCTGACCCGAAGATCATCGACCGTGATCACGCGAAGTCCTGCCTAGCACGCCGCGATCGGAGCACGAACAGGAAGAATGGCGCTCCGACGGCAGCTGTGATGACCCCAATCGGAACCTCGGCTGGGGCTTGAACCGTCCTGGCCGCGATGTCGGCAAGCACCAGGAACGCAGCTCCGCCGATCATGGAGACCGGTAGTACGACCCGGTAGCTCGGGCCAGCGGTAAGCCGGATGACATGCGGAACGATGATGCCGACAAAGCCGATCAGCCCGCTAACTGACACGGCGGCGGCGGCGCCGAGGGTCGCGGCGATCACCACGATGAGCCGGAGCCTGGCGACATTGACGCCGAGGCTGCCGGCCTCGGTCTCGCCGACCCTGAGCACGTCAAGCAGCCTGCGGTGCGCCAGCAGGGCGACTGCAGCCACCGCCACGTAGGGGATGATCAGCTGCACCTGGTCCCAGTCGGCCCCGGACAGCCCGCCGAGGATCCACGCGTAGATCGACTGCAGTGACTGCGAGTGCGACTGCTGCAGATAGGTCTGGCCGGCTGTCAGCAGCGCGGCGACAGCGACCCCAGCGAGCAGGATCGAGCCGGTGCCAGCACGTCCACCTGCGCCGGCGCTGCGGGCCGCCTCATCGCCGCGGCGCCCGCCACCGGCCCCGAGCGAGTAAGTGAGGGCAACTGCGCCGATCGCACCGGCGAACGCCGCTGGCGGCAGCAAGGCTGGACTGGCCCCGCTGATGATCACCGCGGTCGCTCCGAGCCCGGCACCGGCAGCTACTCCCAGCAGGTACGGGTCTGCCAGCGGGTTGCGGAACACACCCTGGTAGGCGGCTCCGCCGCCGGCCAGCATCGCGCCGACGATGGCGCCGAGCATGACTCGCGGCAGCCGGATTTGCCAGATGATGGCCGAGTCAATCGGGGGCACCGACATCGCCGGGTGCCAGGGCAGGTGCATCAGCAGCGATTCGGCGATCGCTCTCAGTGGCACCTCAGCCGGGCCGATCGATACGCCGGCGATGATCGCGATGACCAGCAGTGCGGTGGCGACGACGACAGCCCGGCCGACCCGGACCTGGCTGATCGCGCCGGACGGCGCCGGGACAATGGCCTCGGGCTCGGCCTCGGGCTCGGCCTCGGGCTCGTC
>OCZU010003030.1_pt1 | contig 10631 bp, 10 predicted proteins | sample 1539001 | NCBI WGS metagenome assembly OCZU01 (sample SAMEA3539306, study PRJEB22396) | soil metagenome | biome: tundra; feature: field; material: soil | place: USA | collected 2010-05 | depth 0.15 m | reverse complement strand
CGTAAGGCCAGCTTCCGCGCTCGTAGGACCAGAAAATGGTGCAAGCGATGCCTCGCCCGAATGAACGTATCGGCGTCGAACGCATCGGATTAGTGGCTTGCCGACCCATTCACGACCGATCCGTCGCGCATGTGCAGAACCCGATTCCCGTACGTCGCCGCTTCTGGATTGTGTGTGATCATCACGATCGTCTGTCCCAGGTCCTTATTCAGCCGGCGCAGCAACCCAAGGACGGCCTCCGAGGTTCTGGTGTCGAGATTCCCAGTCGGTTCATCGGCGAGGACGATCTTCGGCTCGGTGATGATCGCTCGAGCGAGCGCCACCCGCTGCTGTTCACCGCCGGAAAGCTCCGATGGCCTGTGATGCAAGCGATCGCCGAGGCCCAGCAATTCCGCGACAGCCTGAAAACGGTGCGGGTCGAAGCCGTTACCGTGTATGTGTTGGGCCAGCGTGATGTTGTGGTAGGCGTCGAGCGTGGGTAATAGATTGAACTTCTGAAATACAAATCCGACTTTGTGGCGGCGCAGCAGCGTGCGCGCCGCATCGCTCATCTCCGTGAGGTCGTTTCCGTCCAGTAGCACGCGCCCGCGCGTCGCTTGGGCCAACCCTCCAATCACGTGAAGGAGCGTCGATTTTCCGCACCCCGAGGGGCCCATGATCGACACGAACTCGCCCGGAAGGATCGAGATGCTGACGCCGCGCAACGCCGGCACGTCCATCTTGCCCGTGCGATACACTTTCCACAAATCTTCAGTCTTGAGTATCGGCTCCAAAGCCGGCTCCCGCGCGAGTGATCATGCCTGTGAGGATGGAAATATTCTAGTCGCGTTTCGTGTTTCTGCCTAGAAGTGATCTGGCAAAACACACCAGGCTCCGACTCGAATATCTCGCGTGCACGAGGGCGCGGACCGTTCGGCCGCCAACGCTGGAAAGGAATAGGACTGCGGCTTATTCGTAAGCCAGAGCTTCGACCGGGTCTTTGCGGCTGGCGAGCCACGCCGGATAAGCCGCGCCGAGCAGACCGCCCGCGACCGCGATCATGCCCGCCAGGATGATCCAGCGGAAAGTGATCAGGATGGTGAGCGAAGGGAAAAGTCTGAGGAAGATCGAACGCATCAGGAAGCTCAGACAAATCCCGGTCGCAACGCCGGCCAGGCAAAGCAAGGTCGTTTCGCTGAGAATAATTTCGACGATGTAGGTCTTCGAAGCCCCCAGCGACTTCAGGACGCCGATTTCGCGGGTGCGCTCGATGATCGTCGTGTACATCGAGAGGAACGTCACCAAAAATCCGATGGCCACGGCGATGCCGATCATTACGTTGATGAAAGCGCCCAACCCCGGCAGATTCGATGAGGTCATCAGCGAGATGTAATCCTTCAGCGGGCGAACTTCGTAACGCGGCAGCAGCTCGCGCACTTCATCCGTCGCGGCCGCGGTATGGTCCGTACGATCGCACTTGATGAAGAAAACCGAGGCCTTATCGTGCGCTCCGGACATTTCCTGCAGCGTCGACATCAAAACGAAAAGACGCGCGCCCTTGCCATGCTCCACAATCCCGGCCACGTGAAAATCGTGTTCCAGGATATGCAGAGTCTGCCCAAGCTTTAGTTTCTTGGCTCGCGCATACACGTCGTCAACCAGCATATCGTTGGGGTCCTGCAGTTCCGTGCCCGAGTGCAAAACGAAGCCACCCGAAACGGCGCGGAAAGTATCAGGCTGAATGCCATACACGATGTCGAGGCCGTTCACGGAATTAAATTGCACCAGCACGGGCGCGACCGCCTGCACATATTCGAGCTCCTGCAATTTGGTGCCAATGCTGATCGGCATCGGCGCCCCGCTGAACGCCATAAAAACGGACGCCGAAGGCGGCTGGACCATGATGTCGGCGCCCACGCCTTCGGTGCGTTTCGCCGACTCCATCAATAAGCCGCTCGTCAACCCGACGACGATGATCACCAGAGTCACTTCCACCGCCACGGCAATCACCGTAATCGCCGTGCGGATAGGCCGGTGCATCGTGTTCTGAACAATCATGTGCCCGATCAAGGTTTTTTCCCTTCCGCGTTGGTTTCCGCCGGATTGGTTCCCTCGGACTCTTTGCCCACGTTCACTAACTCCGTCCCAGGCGGTTGTTGCAGCACGAACCGGGCAGCAGGAATAGCTGCGTTGAGCGTCGCCTTGGTGATCCCTATGTGCAACGTATAGTCATTCTCCGGCCGCGCCAGCGAAATTTCCCGCGAAAACTTTACTCCGCCGAAATCGGTCCAGTCGCTGTAGCGAACATCGGAGCCGATTTTGCCGCCGACCTCGTATGTCTCCATGCGAGCCACATTCAAATCCGAGCGATCGAACCAAATTTTCTGCGCGATTTCCCAATCGCCCGCCGCCCGGTCCGTGCCGCTAGCCGCGTTCCTCACCACCGTCAGCACGTAAAACTGCGACGCAGTTTCGATCTCTTCCTCCAGCAGGACCAGAGATTTATCCGGAATCGCGTCCCAGAAAATCGCCGCCGTCAAATGTTGCGGCCGGAGATTTTCAATGGGCTTCGCTGAAGCACGCTCCAGATTCGTAGGCCCGGTGATGAACTTATGCTGGGACGGAATGAATATGTGAAAGGTTTCTCCGTCGCTCTGCATGTCGAAAATGTTGGTGCCCACCACTGGCGCCTGTCCAATCGCGCGAATGCTCGCGGGCTTTTGCACGACCAGAAATCCGTTGATCTCATGATACTGTTTGATCACGCCGGTATAGGCGAATCCCGCCGTCAGCGTCATCTTCACCGAAGAATTCAGCGACGTGACGGCCGCAGCCTGCTGATTGTATCGCTCGATCAGCTCTTGCTTCGTCGCGATTTGAACGGGCGTCGGCGCTCCGGATGGCCTAGTGACTGTCGTTTTGCTCGCGGCGCAGCCCGCGACAAGCGTCGCCGCCAGAGCCATTGTGACCACAGAGAGAAACCCGGCGGGCATCCGTTTTCGTGGCTTTACAAGCACAACTTAGGAATCTATCAGCCGCTTTCGGGGGTGTCAACGAAACCGGGATGAATTCGGGTGTTAAACGCGAGCGCGTTTTACGACGGCTTACTGCGCGAATTTGCCCCCCGCCGAAACCCACGCCGCGATATCTGCCACCACCTGCTCGTCCACGTGGCCCGGCTTCTCATATTCCTGCGGAACAGAGGGACTCGTTCCGATAATAAAAAGATGGTTCAGATTCGGATACAGCTTCAGAGTGACGTTCGTGCGCCCGGCCATGGCGGTTTTCCACTCGTCGAAATTCGTGGCGGGAGGAACCTGAAAATCACGCTCGCCCTGCAGAATCAGGATCGGAATCTTCAGCGCCTTGGCTGCGTCGATTGGGTGGTAATCGCCCAAGTCCAGCCAATACGAAGCCGGCATCGTGCCGCCAAGAACATTGACGGTATCGCCTGGTTTCAGGTCCGGACTTTCAATTTTCTTGGCGGACTCTTCCACCGCCGCAACCTGCTTTCGATCGCTTTCGGTCGCCGCCGTTCCGGACAACGAGAGAACGTAATGAACTTCATCCACCAAAAGCTGTTCCATCGGGCGCGTATTCGCGGTGAGCATCACGATCCCGGCAATTTGTGTATCGCCCGTGGCAATCCGCGGCGCTAAATATGCACCCAGGCTATGGCCAGCGAGAAAGATATGCTTGTGATCGATTTTAGCCTGGTTGGCGAGAAGCGCCACGGCGGCGCGCGCGTCGCGGATGGTTTCGTCATCGACCGTAAGCTTCGCGGGGTCGTCGCTACTCTGCGCACCGTATTTCTGTGTGCGTTTCGTGTAGCGGAATACAGCGACTCCGCGGCTGGCAATTCCCCACGCGAGATCCTCGAGCAGTTTGTTCGGGCCAATCGTTTCGTCCTGATCGTGAGGACCGGAACCCTGAACGAGGACGATAGCGGAAAACGGGCCCGCGCCCTTTGGCATTGTCAGCGTTCCCGGTAGTTCGTACTTGCCGTTGACCAGGGTGAGTGGCTGCTCGGTAAAAGAATCAGGCTTTGCGTATGCCGGGGGAACCCAGGGTAGCGGAGGCTCGCGGTGGGCACGGAAGTAAATTCCGGCGATCTTTCCCTCCGGACCGAGAGCAATCTGCGCGTCGAGCAATCTCTTCTGGAATTTGCAAACCAGAACCACGACGTCGATCGTCTGAGACTTGCTTGCACTCGACGAAACAACCGAATCGAAAGACCCTGCCTCTTCGAGGACGCCTGCCCACGCTGCGGCAAGCTTTCCTGGAGCCAGAGCCGCTGACAATCGCGCATCGTACTGCGCCTCAACTGTATCGAATTGGCCGGCGGCAATTTTCTGGAGCACTTGCTTCGCGGCTGTGACGGGAGCGCGCTCCGCTTCTTGCGCGACCACTGGCAAGGCAGCGGAAAAAATCAGCAACGCCATGGCACAGATCTTCATCGTGAAATCATTCCGGCGAAAAACACAGTTGCGCACTCGAGACGGATCCCTCCTCATTGCACAGTTTCTTTAGGAGCGGTCGGAAGTGCGGACGCGTGGTGAGCCACCATGAGCCATTGGCCCTCGCGTTGGACGAAAATATTCGTGGCTTGAACAGTTGCTTCGTCGAAGCCCTCGGCAAACGCGGTGGTGATGCGGGCCGTGCAGGCCACCCAGCCGACATTGCCTTCCACGCGCACACAGAGACCGCTGAGCGCCACGCGGACACGCTTCGTGTTTTTGAAAATACGGGCCCAGCGTTCGCGTACTTCCTCCCATCCCAAAAGCAGTTCCCATCCCGGCTGGATGCATTCGACGCGGTCGTCATGCGACCAGACCGCCACCATCTCCGCGAGGTCGAGCGATTCGAACGCCGCGTAAAAGCGCCGGTTCGCAGTGCGAACCGCTTCTTCGGGTGTTTGCTTTTCTCGGATAACTTGTGTAGACATTATAGAGACAGTAATTATGAGCCTTACGATCGCGAGATCAATGTCCTGATTCCAGACCGTCCGGCAGATATTATACCCGAGGCCGCGAGGCGCGACGGAACCTTTCGCCCGAGCCTCTCAGGGTGAGGAAGAAATCAGCGGATCGTTGGCCGTCGCTGCGCCGCCGTGATTGTCCGCTCCGTGAACATTTGCCGCTGAGTCGAGAAAAAACGAACGCCTGCCTGTCTTGCTGTAGTCTTCCGGAATGGCGACGAGTTCGAAGGACGTGTCGTCCTGGCCCACCGAAATAACGTGGTAACGAAACCGGTAGCCGCCCTCGCTTCCCGCGGCAAGATGCTCGTCCACAAGATCTGCCAGCTCGGGCGAGATTTCATTCTTCGGCGCAGGCCCGAGTTGCGCGAGCGAATCGGGCAACTTGCCGTACGCGCGGCGATATCTTTGGATGGCCTCGCCGAGATCGCGCAGCGTCGCGATCGCGGCGTCCTCGCGCGCTGCAAGTTCACCTTCGCCCCACTGCTTGGAAAGTTCCGGAATGTCCAGAAGCACGAGCCCCAGCGAAAGCAGGCGCCAGCCGCCGTTTTCGCGGACCAGCCCGAACTCGACCTTCTGGCTGTTGACGACCGAGACGGGCACAAAAGCGAGATTTTCGTGCGTGCGCGCATCGCCGAACCGAAATTCCGCAGTCCCTTCGGGAGCCGCGCACCGGAAAATCGTATGATCCTGCGCGTCGGACGATATGAGAGGTTTCCCCGCTTCGTCGGCGAGAGAGAACCGCTTCATCAACGCCGCTCGCTGCGCGTCCGGCAGCGCGTGAAATGCGGCAGCGTTTTCGGCCGTAAGATAATTCGCGAATTGCGTTTCATTGGCGCGGCAAGCGGCGGACAGAGCGGCGGTGAGCGCGGCCTCGGGCTCGTGGCCCTCCTGCGCGCGCATGCCGGCGGCAGAAAGCGACAACATGAGGATCAGTGTGACGGCGACAGCCGGGAGCGCGGCGTGAATCCTCATCAAGACTCGGATTTCGCCCGCCCGAGGATGGTTGCCATGTTCTGCGTGAATCTTGATCTTGGTATCACTTCGCGGCATCCTGCCGCGCGGGCGCGTTCGGCAAGATCGACCTGCACATGCGATAGGAAAGCAATCAGCGGAATCTCGAGGCCGCTTGCATGTACGCGCGCCACTGCGTCCAAGGGACTCGATGCCGCATTCAAATCCACCAGGACCAGCTTCGGCACGGCCTTCGCGATTTCAGCATCGAGCGCGTCGGCCGTCGCGCAGGTGCGGAGATCCACTCCAATATGCCGTGCGGTCTCGAGCAGCTTCGCTTGAAAAAACAGGTCGTCGACGAGCGCCAGAACCTGCGCCATTCTGCGGTTCTCCTTGTCTCGGTTTTGAATGCTGGCGCGAGAAAAGAAACGCCGGTGCCCCGCGTGACGGCGTCCCTAATTAGAGGATGCGCGGCTCGCTTGAAAGACCTTACTTCGTTCTGACGGCCGAATAGCGGCCGTTATCGAGCGCGTCCTGCCCGACCCACATGCCGTGGAACGTCATGCGGACGCGGTGCGGAAGCTTTATGATCGCCACAGGCCCGGCCTCCACATTTTGCGCATCGAGTATGGCGAGATCGTTGCGGTTTTCAGCCATGCGGTTCACCAGAGTCAGGAGATAGCCGTCGCCGTCGGGTGAGTTTGCTTTCCGCGGCGCAAAGCACGGTTCCTGGACAGCCGAGTCCGGGCCAGGACTCCATGAGTTCGCGTTGCCGGTCTTGTGGTCGAAGTGGCCCACCGAGCTGAGACCAGGCGCGCCAGCCGTTTTTCGGCTCGGGTCATGGCAAATTACGTAGCCGTTCCGGTATTCTCCGTTGCCGTAATAACGATCGTCCGCTCGCGGCATTTCGCAGAGCCAGTCGTTGAGGATCTCCGTTTTGTATTCCTCGGTGTTGCCGGCGAGATCGAACGTCAAACGAGTCAGGTGCGGCATGCCCTGCGTAGGATCGGCCGGCGCGCCATCGTGGTTCGGGAAGAACGCGAAAGAATTTCCGCGCGAGAGACAGACATCAAGGCTCACCTTCGTTCCGTTCGTGCTGCCATTCATCATGTGTCCAGCGAAGCTCGTTGGACCGCGGAACCAGCGGACCTGGTCGGCGGTGCCATAGCGCGGCACAATGGCGACCACGGTTTCCTTGTCCCGATGCCATTGATAGAACGGCCCGCCCTTTTTTAGGACGTCCACATCCGTCAGCAACGGAAAAAAGGGAAAGATCACGTATTTATCTGAGATGGCGAAGTCGTGCACCATCCCCGGCCACGGCGCGTTGAACCACATTTCGTGCTTAATTTTGCCGTTGGGACCAATCACGTAGTAGGCAACGTCGGTGGTGCCATCGCCTTTGGCTTGATATGCGAAGGTCAGCAGCTCGTTCGTCGTTTGGTCGAGATGCGGATGTGCCGACAGCCACATCGCCTTGATGCTGCCGTTGTAATCGTAACGACCGACCGTCTCGAGCGTGTACGGATTCAGCTCGTACGGCATGTCGTCTTCTTTGAGGGCGAGCAGCTTGCCCGCGTGCCAGACCACATTCGTGTTGGCCGCGCCCGGGTTGCAGTTCTTAGCGATGGGATCGCGCGAGTAACGATTGCGATACCGGCCAAAGAGTCCGCGGCGGTGCTTTTCCTGTATCAAGTAGCGCTCGGTGCGAACGTAGCGGCTCTTGTAATCCACGTGTCCGTTCTCGAAGCGGAACATGATGACCATGCCCTCGCCATCGATGAAAATATCGTCGCCCAGCATCGGAGGATATTGGCGATCGGGTCCGCAGCGGTAGAGGATGCCGTTGAGATCTTTCGGCACGGCTCCGTCGGTGACTTCGCAGTCCTTCAGGTCGGCTTCGAGGCGCATGGGCGCGCCAAAACCCTGATATAGCGGAATGTCGGGGAAGCGAACCGCACCTACAGCCGATAGCTCTTCCAGATATATGCTGCCCATGTTGAACTCCTCATTATCGCGTGCACATTGTCACGCGAAATATTACGCGCAATCTCAGTGGGCCGAAGCGTTGACCACGCCAGCGATCAGGCAAATGCTAGTCGCATGCAATCGAGTTTGTCAACGCCAAGCGGGATGATGTGGTGGCTCAATCCAGATAAGTCCCATAGGCGGTTGGTGCTATGATTTCGCAACGAAGATGGAGGTTAAGTATGAAAATTTGTGCTCTGCTCTGCCTCATCCTGTTAATTTTTACATCGGCGTTTGGGCAAGACTATAGATCGAAAGAAGGCTACGTTCCCGACTCGGCCACTGCCGTCCAGATAGCTGAGGAGGTGCTTATTCCTGTTTACGGTAAAACAAAGATTGAGTCCGAGAGGCCGTTCACTGCCAAATTGAAAGACAGCGTGTGGACTGTGTCGGGTAGTATGCACTGCCCAGATGGGAAGGGTGGTACTGCCACGCTTTGCAATGGTGGCGTTGAGATTGGTCACCTGAAAGCCGACGTAGCCGGGAAGGATCGTAGATAAACGAGTGAATCATCTCGTGAAGTAGACCTGAAGTCGAATAAATTGAAAACTGTGGGCAATTGACCGGTTAGCGCTAAGCAGTTGAGAAATCCCCAACTACTCGAAGTTAGAAGGATGACCGGGCGCTGGCTCAGAAACCGAAATTAGTGCTCGATTTCTTCTTCGTGCACGCCTACGGTTTCCCCCGGATTATCGCCGATGCGGCCCTTCACGCGGTCGTACACGCTGTAGGCGCACGTCGATCCGATAGCTTCGTTGTAATAGGTCGGCACGCCAAGCGCCGTGCGTAGCTCTTCGTTGAAGCGCCGCAGCTCAGCGAGTTGAGTTACGCGAATGGGAAATTTGCGCCCTTCATTCGTCAGGAGAAACTTCTGGTAGCCGGCGTCCCATAGCTGCGTGAACTGGCCCTGCCTCATGATCGAGGGGATGATGGTCATCTTGTAGCTGCCGTGCGGGTCCTTGCGCAGCTCCGCGCCGCAATCATACTTCTCGATGCGCACGACTCCGCCCGAGCTGCGTACCAGAAAGCCCTTGGCCGAAAGCGATTCGATTTGCGCCTGCTCGAAGAGATTGTTGACGTACCACATGGCTGTTCAGGATATGAATTCCGCTAGCCATCTGTAAAGGTAAAAATGGTCGCTGTCCATGCGCAAATCGCAGCTTCAACCGATCGCCTTAAGCTGTAGCTCACCCCGTAGCAGTTTCCGGGTGAGGCCTTACCGCTCTGTCGCCCATCGTCCTTCCGCCGTCCCCTCCTCCCAGACTAGGCGACGAAAAGTCTACAGGGGTGCGTGTTTGCACTTCCCGCACAGTACCGTAGAATGGCGCCCGTGAATGAACAGGCCACAATTCGTGAACGGGAAGGAAGGCCTCACTGCTTCAGCGGTGGGGCCGGGGCAACCCCTGCGCCGCGATTTCTACTCGACAATGCCTGCCGACTAGAATGCGACGACCCGGCGAGGGTCGTTGTCCCAAGCGACCAATGGGAGCCCAGGGATCTCCCCCGCGCCGTCCAACTACGCCCCACTTTTACTCGACAATGGTGCCGAGTAGAATTTGACGTAACCTGCAGAAAACAAAGGATCGGCGTCACGTCTACTCGACAGTTCGGTGAGGCGTTTCACAAGCGACGAAAGCGTACAGTTGGAGGCGGCATGACGTCCACAGGGATCCGTCTGCGGGTTTTGGGTTTGCTCCTCACTGTGAGCGTGCTCGCCGCTCGCGCACCGGCCCAAACAGCGCCTGATGGCGCAGCGCTCTTCCACGCACAGTGCGCGACGTGCCACCAAAACACGCCTGTCGCCGACGGACGCGCGCCTACGCCAGCCGCGCTCGCGCAAAAGTCGCGCGAAGAAATTGTTCGCACGCTCGAATCCGGCACGATGACGATCTACGGTAGTCGAATGTCGGCTGTCGAGCGGCGCGCGGTGGCTGCGTTTCTTTCGTCAAACGTAGCGAACAGCGCGGCTTCGTCGATGGCAAACCCATGCAGCGGGAGCAAGCCGATCACAGCCAGTTCTCTGCTCAGCCCGCTCAACTGGAATGGCTGGGGCGTGGACATACAAAACTCTCGCAATCAGAAGCACACGTCCATTTTCGGGGACAATGTTTCCGGGCTGAAACTGAAATGGGCTTTCGGAATTCCCAATGCGAGTACCGCGTACGGGCAGCCCACCGCGGTCGCCGGGCGCGTTTTCTTCGGCTCGGGCGACGGCACGGTGTACGCGCTCGATAGCGCGACCGGCTGCACGATATGGACATTTCACGCAGTGACAACCGTGCGGAGCGCAATCACCATCGCCGCAAATGGAAAAAGCGGCTACCTCGCCTATTTCGGTGACGGCGAAGCGAATCTCTACGCCGTCGACGCGGACAAAGGAACTCTGGTCTGGAAAGTGAAAATCGACCCGCACCCTTTCGCCAGGATTACGGGCGCGCCCAAACTTTATCGAGATCGTCTCTACGTTCCGTTGGCCTCAAACGAGGAGCTGACCGCCGCAGACCCAAATTATCCGTGCTGTACGTTTCGAGGAAACGTTGTAGCGGTTGATGCTCACACGGGAAAGATAATTTGGAAGGCTTATGCGATCTCGGAAGTCCCGGGTCGGACGAAAGAGGGAACCAGCCATGCGAAATTCGGGCCGGCCGGCGGCGCAATATGGGATTCTCCTACCATAGATCGGAAGAGCACACGT
>OCZU010003029.1_pt1 | contig 10632 bp, 3 predicted proteins | sample 1539001 | NCBI WGS metagenome assembly OCZU01 (sample SAMEA3539306, study PRJEB22396) | soil metagenome | biome: tundra; feature: field; material: soil | place: USA | collected 2010-05 | depth 0.15 m | reverse complement strand
ACCAGCGGCAGCATCTCTTTCGGCTGAGCTTTGGTGGCTGGGAGAAAGCGCGTGCCCAATCCGGCGGCGGGAAAAATCGCTTTGCGGACGGTCCGGATCTTGCGCCGGTCGCTATTCGTTCGTCGTTCGTGCGTCGGCTTCATTGCGGGATCATTGTAACCGCTTGTCTTTATACCTGGCGCACCGCTTCTTCGTGCGCCGCCAGCTCTTCCAGCAGATCGCGCAGCGTTTGCAGGATTCCTCCGGCGCTGTCGATCTTTATCGAGAACTTCAGCGTCCCGTCCGGAGTAAATTGCGTACCGCGCTGCGACGCCACAAAGCGCGCCAGCTTCCCCGGATCAATCGCAGCATTGGCGCTGAACTTGATGTTCACGAACTCGCGCTTACGCTCAATAGCATTTGCGCCGACCCGCATCGCCTGCAGTTTGAGCGCGGCGTACTCCAGCAGGTTGCGGACAGCCCTGGGCGTCTCGCCATAGCGATCGATCAGCTCTGAGCGTACGTCGTGCAATTGCGACTCGGTCTCGACTCCGGCGACGCGCTTGTACATTCGCAGGCGCTGGTTCTCCTCTTTTATATAGTCGGATGGAATGCGAATGTTCAGCCCAAGATTGAGCTGGATTTCCGTGACTTCAACGCCCGCCTCGCCCTTCATCTCACGCACGGCGCGCTCCAGCATCTGCGTATAAAGTTCGAATCCCACCGCTTCGATGTGGCCGCTCTGCTCGCCGCCGAGAAGATTTCCCGCGCCCCGCAGTTCGAGATCAAGCGCGGCGATTTTGAAGCCGGCGCCGAGGTCCGAGAACTCTTTCAAAGCGGCAAGACGCCGACGCGCGACAGGCGTCAACTCGATTTCGGAGGGCAGAAGCAGGTATGCGTAAGCGCGCCGGTTCGAGCGCCCAACCCGTCCGCGAAGCTGATAAAGCTCCGACAAGCCAAGCCGGTCGGCGCGATTGATCACGATCGTGTTACAGAGCGGGATGTCGAGGCCGTTCTCGATTATCGTGGTCGAGACCAGAATGTCGGCCTCGTGATGCATGAATTTCAACATCACTTTCTCCAACTCGCCTTCGCCCATCTGCCCGTGGCCCACGGCGATGCGGGCATTGGGGACCATGGCTTGAATCTTGGCCGCAATCTCCCAAATCGTCTCGACCCGGTTGTGCACGAAATAGACCTGGCCGCCGCGCTCGAGTTCCTGCTCAATTGCCGACTGGATGAGCTTTTCGTCCCAGTTCGCGACCACCGTCTGAATTGCCATGCGATCCTTGGGCGGCGTTTCGATCACGCTCATGTCGCGCAGGCCCACCATTGACATATGCAATGTGCGCGGAATCGGCGTCGCTGACATGGTGAGCACGTCGACTTCCGTGCGCATCTGCTTGATGCGTTCTTTGTGGCGCACGCCAAAGCGCTGTTCCTCGTCGACGACGAGCAGGCCGAGGTCGGCGAACTTCACATCCTTTGAGAGCAGGCGGTGGGTGCCGATCAGGATGTCCACCTTGCCGGCTTCCACTCTTTGCAGAATTTCTTTGATCTGCCTGGCCGTCCGGAAGCGGCTGATCATATCGACCGTGATGGGGAACGGCGCGAATCGTTGCTTGAAAGTTTCGTAGTGCTGGAAGGCGAGAACGGTGGTGGGCGCGAGCACGGCGACTTGTTTGTTGTCGCTCATGGCCTTGAAGGCGGCGCGCATGGCAACTTCGGTTTTGCCGTAACCGACATCGCCGCAGAGCAGGCGATCCATGGGGAGTTGCGATTCCATGTCGCGCTTTACGTCGGCGATGGCCTGCGCCTGGTCGTCGGTCTCGTTGTATTCGAAGGCGTTTTCGAACTCCTTCATCCACTCGGTGTCGGCTGGAAAAATATGACCCTGCGCGGCTTGCCGCTGTGCATAGAGCTTGAGCAACTCGTCGGTCATGTCCTTCATCGCCTTGCGCACGCGCGCTTTGGTCTTGCCCCAGGCGGCGGTGCCGAGGTGATTCAGGACAGGCTTTGCGCCCTCCGCCGAACGATATTTCTGCACCAGATCGAGGCGAGTCAGCGGAACATAGAGCCGGGCGGCTTCGGCATACTCGAGCAGCATGAATTCCGCGGCGCCGTCGCCCTGGTTGATTTCCTTTAAGCCTTGATACTGCCCGATGCCGTGCTCCACGTGAACCACGTAGTCGCCGACCTGCAAATCGCGGAAGTCGGAAAGAAACGCCGAGACTTTCGATTTCTGCCGTTGCGGACGCGCCGCCACCAGGTCCGATTCGTCGAACAGATCGCGTGCCCCAAAAACCGCGAGGTGCGCTTCCGGCAAAACAAAGCCGTCGGGCACATAAGCCTTCAGCAGGGTAGTGGTAAGAACGTCGCCGGCAAAATAAGAGGTTTCGTCGGCGTAGCTTTCTCCGCTGCGCGTGCGGCTTCCCAGACGATACGAAGCGTTGTACTCGGTGAACATGTCGGCGAGGCGCTCGACTTCGCCAGTGTTGGGCACCGCAAGAATTACCTGTGTGCCGCCGCCGACCAGCTTCTGAACCTCCCCGATCATGGCGGGCACAGCACCGTGGAAGCGCGTGGCGGGCTGGGAAAGAAAAGCGGCTTCCGGTCTTTCTTTGTGGGCTTTGTGGGCCTCGTGGGTTTGGTCGGTCTGGCGCGCCACCGCCAGGTATTCGAAATCGGCTCCGGGGAGCGCGGCCGTTGTTTCCTGCCAGCTTTCCGGCGTCAGATAGAGATCGGCGGGACGAACCAGGTTTCCCACTCCGCTGCGTTCGTGCGCTTCTTCAATGCGGGCCCAGACTTTGTCGAGTTCCTGCTTCAGCGTCTCGGGTTCGTCGAGAATCACCCGCGCTTCCGGAAGCAGTCCGAAAATGCTGCGGTCGGCGCCCGCCACCGGAGCGTAGAACTCCCAGCCCGGAAAGATGCCCGCGCCCGCGTCGCGCACCGCTTGCTCCACAACCTCCGGCGATCCGGTAATGCGTTTCCCGGAAAGCCGCGCGTTGATGGAACCGAGCAGGTCTTCCGTGACCGGCGTTTCCGTCAGCGGCAGAAGCAACGCTTCATCGACTGGGTTTGACGACCGCTGACTGGCCGGGTCGAACTTGCGCATCGATTCGATTTCATCGCCGAAAAACTCGACGCGCACCGGGCGATCCGCTTCCGGCGAGTACACATCCAAAATGCCGCCGCGAGCCGCGTACTGTCCCGGCATTTCCACAACATCGGTGGCGCTGTAGCCGACCGTGTTGAGGTGCTCGAGCAGCTTTTCCAGGTCGAAAATCTCGCCGCGGCGCAGAACCCGCGCCAGGTCGGCGTAGTAGTCGGGAGAACGCAGCAGAATTGTGGTCGCGGTCACCGGTGAAATTACGAAAGCGGCGCGCCCCGTCGCGATCTTCCACAACGCCGTAGCGCGTTCTTCCTGAATTTCCGGATGCGGCGACAGATTCTGAAAGGGCAGCACATCGCGGGCCGGAAGGCTTACCGCCGAGTCTGGATCCGCGGCTCCAGTCAGTTCGCAGAACGCCCGCAGCACGGGCAGCAGCTCTTCGGCGGCGCGGTTGTCGGCGACCACCAGCACCAACGGACGCTCGACCGCGCGCCGCAACAAGACAATGATCAGCGCCTTGGCCGCCGCGGACAGTCCAGTGACACTGATCCGCCCCGCGCTCTCCCGTAGATGGGAGGCGGCACGCGTGAAGGCAGGTAATTGTTCTACCTCCGCGAAAAGTTCGCGGACGAACGGCAAAAGCATTTCCTTTTGATTCTACCAAGCCGGACGGAATGGAACTGCAAGGAAATCAGCCCGGAGGGGAGACTGAGCTCAGCGCAGCGCTAAGCGCTAATGAACATGAAAGAGATAAGAACTAACCGTTAGAGCAGGTCCCCCTTTTGACCCTTAGCCAACAAGCCAAGGCGGGGCGGAACACATAATTTTACAAAATACCCGTATCATCGACTCTTCACGCGCGCAGTGACACGCCTCACCCATTGCTGTGACTAGGCCGGTAATCTCCATCTTATTCTCTTGCCTAAACACCCTTCTCTGATGTACATATCAGCGGTATCTCTGTCAGCAGCGTGCTCATAGGTCAAGTGGTTGGTGTGATAAACCACGCCCTTCGATTCGAGCCTTCATGAGGGCGGAAGATCCCAGGAGCCTTATGAAACCGACACTACGTCTTTTCTGTTTCGCGGTACTGCTCTCGCTCATCCCTCAAGTTGCATTTGCGCAGGGCGCCGCCACCGGCGACCTCCACGTCAGCGTGAAAGATCCGAAGGGCAACGTCGTGACCAACGCTACCGTCACCGTGCGAGATGCCGCCAAGGGTCTGGAACGCGCCGGCACCAGCGACGGCCAGGGCGGCTACAGTGTGCGTCAGTTGGCTCCCGGCACTTATTCCGTCACCGTGGACGCGTCGGGCTTCGCCAAAGCCGAAGCCAACGGCGTCGCCATCACGGTCGGCGAGATGGCCGAGTTACCCGTTGCGCTCACCGTCGCGGGCGGCAAGGAAATCGTCGAAGTCAACGCCCAAGCTGACATCGTGGAGACTTCGCGCAGCTCCACCACCGACACCATCGGCGAGCGCCGCATCGACAATCTGCCCATCAACGGCCGCAACTATATTCAGTTCACGCTAACCGATTCGCAGGTGCAGCGCGACAGCGCCCCCCAAATCGGCGCGGCGCCGACTTCCGGCCTTAACATGAGCGGCCAGCGCGCCCGTTCCAACCTGGTCAATGTCGACGGCGCCGATGCCACCGACAATTCCACCAACGGCGTACGCTCCACCGTCTCGCAGGAAGCCGTGCAGGAATTCCAGATCATCGCCAACAACTACGCCTCCGAATACGGCCGCGCTTCGGGTGGCGTGGTCAATATCATCACCCGCTCCGGCTCGAACGATTTCCACGGCGACGTTTACGGATACCTGCGCAATCGCAATTTCCAGGCCATCAACGCCTTCAGCACCACGCCCAATCCGGCTTACACCCGCGTGCAGGGAGGCGCAGCCTTCGGTGGACCGATCAAGAAGGGCAAAACTTACTATTACTTTTCCTATGAAGTCACGCGACGCCATGAAACCGGATTCTCGGCTATTGCCCCGGCATCAAATCCGTCGTACTACGGGCTGACGAACGTCGACGTCTCGCCAATCTTTGGAGCGCCGGCGGGAACCCTCGACATCCTGGCGACGGCCCCTCAGGCGGCCTTGCTCAGCAACCCTGATGGAATCCCGCTCCCCACTTTGCAGACTTATGCCTTCATGGTCGGCGCTTCTTCGGGCATCGCTTTGAACGGGAGGTATCCGTCTGCGTTCGAGACCTCACTCTATCTTGCACCTTACGCCCCATTTTTCTTCCCCGCCGGATTGCAGCAGTTTCCTTCCTCCTGTAATCCCGCTTTTGCCTCGGTGGCCGGGTTCGCGCCCTATTGCACCGGACTACCCGCGTCGTTCCAGACCTTGCAACAGCAATCAGGCAACTTCCCAATCTTCGAAGGCACCAGCCTTTACTCGTTGCGCATCGACCACAACGTGAGCAACAACAACCGCCTCACGCTGCGCGTCAATGCCAGCCCGAGCACCGTCACCGGGATCGAAGTCAGCGGACAAGACCAAGCCGTCGGCCAAAACGCTTACTCGCGCACTTCGCAGCAAACCTACCGTGACGTGGCTGGCGTGGTGCAGGATACCTGGACCCTTGGCACCAGCAAGGTGAATGAATTCCGCTTCCAGTACGCGCGCCGAGGTCTGAATTACTTCTACAACACCAAGATTCCGAGCGGTTCCTACCCGGCTGTCAACATTGCCGGTTTCGCTTATTTCGGACACGAGCCCTACTCCTACATCCAGCGTGTCGAAAGTCGCTATCAGTTCACCGACAATTTTTCCTGGAGCATCGGACGTCATGGCACTAAGTTCGGAGGGGACTTCAACTATCTTCCGCTCACGGCCACCTTCACGGTAAATTATGGCGGCGTCTATAACTTCGGCGCCCAGTCCCTGTTTCCGGCTCCTTTCCCCGAGTTTAACCCGGTGCAAGCCTACGGCCTTGGCATGCCGGGAGTATTCATCCAGGGCATCGGTACTCCCACCGACTCGTTCTCCAACAAACCGCTGGGCATATTCTGGCAGGATTCCTGGCGTATGCACCACAATCTCACGGTGAACTACGGCGTGCGCTACGACGTGGAATTCCCGCCGACGTTCAAGCCCCCGACCGGGCTCGGTCAAACCGGATACAACTTCCTGGGAGTGCAGAAAGGCATCCAGACCGACAAGAACAACATTCAGCCTCGCCTCGGCATCGCCTGGGATCCCAAGGGAGACGGCAAAACCGTAGTCCGCGCGTCCTTCGGAATGTTCTATGACCACCCCTTGCTCGGCCTCTATTTCCTCGGTGATGCCTCCGACGGCTCGGACAGCGGTCAGTTGGCATTTGCCGGCACTGGATTTTGTTCAGGCGCCGGCAATCCGGGAAACTTGAACGCGTTCCCGATTTTCCAAGGCAACCTCACCTCGCCCGCTGCCCCGCAGTGCGCGCCCGGGCCCCCAGCACTGGTGGGCCTTCTCGGTTATCAGCAAGCATCCGCCAACGGCAACCCCAACCCGCAGCGTTTCGATCCCTTCCTGCCAAATACATTGTTTCTCCATCAGAACTACATCAACCTCGGCTTCCCGTTGTTCTTCCAACCCTTTGGGTACCCGCAGGCCAAGAACTTCGTGTACGCCTATGCACAGCAAGCGAACCTGACCATAGAGCGCGACCTCGGCGGTGGCTTCGCTTTCAACCTGGGCTACAACTTTAACGGGGGCCGCCACCTCAACCATCCCATTAACGCCAGCGCGGTTCGCGGCGACTTGTTGGTGGCAAACTGGCAGGCGGCTTACAGCGACCCGACGTCTTATGCGATCACCGGTGGACCATTGGGCGTCGGGAGCGGTCCCACCGCGCAGGGCTTTGCTCCCTGCGGTGTCAACCCAAGTGGGGTGCCTTGGGTTTCCGCTGCGTTGACCAACCTCTTCCGCCCTAGCGGGATGAATGTCTCGATCGCCAACGCCCTGATTGGCGCCGGTGGCTCCCAGTGTGTAGCCGAGGTGCCGCTGGTCATGCGGTATCTTCAGGCCAGCGGATACAGTACCGCCGGGTTCAACACCGCTTGCAATCCTCTAAGCGGAACCGTCGCCGGCTGCGTTCCCTTCGGCGACATGGACGCCAACTACTCTAATGGCAGTTCGGTCTATAACGGGCTGACCGCCAATCTCCGCAAGCGTTTCAGCAACCGCTACGAATTTCTAGCCTCATACACGTGGTCGCACACCATCGACGACTCGACCGACTTGCAATCGACAACCACCCCGCAGGACAGCTACTTCCCCGGTCTCGATCGTTCCAATTCCACCTTCGACCAGCGTCACCGCTTCGTCTTCAGCGGCGTTTACCAGTCGGGCAAACTCAGCGGCAGCGGCTTCGCCCGCAAGCTCTTCAGCGATTGGACGTTCGCCCCCCAGATCGAATTCAGTTCCGGGCGGCCCTTCAACATCATCACCGGCTCGGGCGACAACCAGCAGTTGTCTTCTCAAACCGGGCGGCCCAACACCTTCGAAACCACTGCCTGCACGCAGGCGGGAAACCAGGTAATACCCTCGAAATTCTCCCCCACCGGTGTTTTCCAGGAGCCTTGCTATCAAGCTTTCACTCCCGGCGCATATCCCTACACCCACGTCACCCTGCTGGGGCTCGACGGTAACCTGGGCCGCAACGCGGGCATCACTCCCTGGACCGTTTTCAACGACCTGCGCATCGCCAAGAAAGTCTTTTTCGGCGAGCGCTTCAACATGGATCTCATCGCCGACATGTTCAACATCGCCAACGTGTACAACGTGGCGGGCGTCAACCCGCAAATGAATTTTGCCGGCCAAGCCACCGCCGCCTACGACCCGCGCCAGTTCCAGTTTGCGTTGAAATTGAACTGGTAAATCAGATTTTGGAGTTATGCGCTGGTTGTTTCTGCGCGAGAGAACGGACGGATAAACGGAGCGGGCGAAGCTCCGCTCTCTACGGTGCTTCGATTAGTTCCATCTTGCCGTCCCGTGTCCGGTGCAGCACCATCAACTTGCCCTTGGGGTCGCGGAATACAAAAACATCTTTGTCGCGGAAGTGCGCCTCTTTAATCGCCTCTTCCAATGTCATCGGACGAAGCGCCACCGAATCCTGGGCATGCACCAGGTGCACTTCGGTGGTTCGCGCCACCGATGGAAATTTATGAACGAGAACGGAAACGGTGGCATTCTCCGCCAGTCCGAGCGCCGCTTCCACGTTGTCTTCTAACGACTGGCCGTCGAACTTCTTGACCGCCTTGCGCTTCTTGCTCAGCCACTTCGTTTTATGTTTGAGCGCCTGCTTGTGCAGGTGGTCGAGAGCTTCACTGACGGCCGAGGCCATGTCGGTGGTCTGCGCCAGCCCTACAATGGGACCGTTGGGCGGGTTGATGGTGATTTCGGCCTTGTGCCGGCGCTTTTCGACGGCCAGAATCACCTTGGTCTCGAATCGGTCGCCTAGAATTTTGCGAATCTTGTTGAGGCCGGTTTCAACTTCCCTGCGGATGGTGGGAGTGATTTCGTATTTTCTCGCGGTGTATTCCACGTTCATCAAGCATCCTCCTGAAAAGAAATCGGGTGATCGGGTCATCGGGTGATCGGGTCATCTAACGTCAAACGCCCTTGACTTTCGATGGCCCGATCACCCGATGACCCGATGACCCGATTATTTTTTTACTCTTCTTTGATGGGTGCTCGGGATTTTCATATCTTCCCGATATTTCGCGACCGTTCGGCGAGTGACCTGGATACCCTGCGATTGCAGAATGCGGGTGATCTGTTCGTCGGTCAACGGCCGGCTTGGATCTTCTTCTTCGATCAACTTCTTGACACGGCGTTTCAAAATCAGTAGCGAAGTACCGCCGCCTTCGGGCCCCTGCACGCTCTCGGAGAAGAAATACCGCAATTCGAACACGCCCTGCGGCGTGTGGACGTACTTATTGGCAACCGCGCGGCTGACGGTAGAAGGATGCACACCGATTTCTTCGGCCACTTCCTTGATCATCATCGGCTTCAGTTGATCGATTCCGCGCTCGAGAAAATCCTGCTGGCGCGCCACGATCGAGTAGCAGACCTTGGCGATCGTCTGCTTGCGTTGTTCGATATTCTTGATGAGCTGGATAGCGGATTTGTAGCGATCTTTGACATAGGTCCGCGTGTCGCGGTCATTGCCGTCGCGGGTCATCAGGCGCTTGTACGCGGGATTCAAGCGCAACTGCGGCATGTCTTCGTCATTCATGATGACCAGCCACTCGTCGCCGTGCTTCACGAAAGCGACATCGGGTTCAATCAGCCGGGCCGGGACTTTGTTGTAGCGCAAACCGGGTCGGGGATCCAGCGTGCGGACATACTCGAGCGCCGTCTGCACGGCTTCGACTGGACGCCCAATCGCGCGCCCAATTTCCTTGAACTGCTTCAGCGTCACCGCTTTCAAATGCTGATCGACGACGGCAATCGCGTCTCTCACAACTTGCTCGGTCAGGGCACTGCCGTTTCTGTGCAGTTGCAACTGCTCCAGATGGTAGCGCAACTGATAGAGCAAGCATTCGCGCAGGTCGCGACAAGCGATGCCCGGCGGATCGAACTGGCGCACGACTTCCAGCGCTTCGTGCAGATCGGGGACCGTGAAGTCTAAGATCGCCATCCGGGCGGTCGCGGTCGCCGCTCCCGTGGCCGGTGTTCCCGTGCCGGTGGTTCCGGGGCTCGACGCGCCAGGCAACGGCGGCTCGGCTGCCATCGTTGTTTCTAGATCAGGGTGAACATCGAGCTCAACATTCGGCTCAACATCCGTCGCAAAAGACTCTGTTCCAGCGCCTTCCGCCGTCAACTTCAAATGGCCGACGTTTTCCGCGGCGAGGTCCTCCGGCGAGAGAACAGAAGTTTCGAGAGGGAAAGTTTCGAGGTCGGAGGTTTCATGCGCAGCCTCCGCGACGGCAATCCCTAGCGCCTCCGCTTCACCAACGATCTTGGCCGCTACTTCCACATCCGCCTCGGGAGCCGCGACCGGAGCGATTCCCAGCAATTCTTCGTCGCTGGCAATCAGATATCCTTCTTCGTTCAGATTCCCAATGATCAGCTCGGCCGCCTGATGCACCGGCGGCCGCACTGAAATAGCGCCTAGTTGCCACAGCAGGTGGTCGCTCAGGTTTCCCGGCTTCGATAGGAAGTTCTCGAAGGAAGGCTTCTCGATCTCTTCCATTTCCCCCGAACTGCGATAACCGGGATCCAGATAATCCTGGAAGAACGAGCCGAAATCGATCTCCTCGAAAGGATCCTTCTTCTCATCCGCGATGGTCGGACCATCTTCCGCTGGGGCGGTCACCTTGGCGGCAAGGCGGTCGCGTTCTTCCTCCTGGCGTCCGACATCATCGAGCATCGGGATAGCATCTTCGAGCTCTTCGAGCACCGGGTTCTCGACCATCTCGGCATTGATCATATCTTTGAGCTCGAGCTTGTTGAGCGCGAGCACGGAGACCATTTGCACGAGACCCGGCGTCAGAATCTGCCGCTGCGACAACTTGACGTTCAGTTTGTGCTGAAGAAGCAC
>OCZU010003028.1_pt1 | contig 10633 bp, 9 predicted proteins | sample 1539001 | NCBI WGS metagenome assembly OCZU01 (sample SAMEA3539306, study PRJEB22396) | soil metagenome | biome: tundra; feature: field; material: soil | place: USA | collected 2010-05 | depth 0.15 m | reverse complement strand
GAAAGCTTCGGAGAGAAATCCGGCGTCGCGGTAGGTGGTAACGCTGACCACGGGACCGTGGCGGCGCTTGGAAAGTTTGGCGCCGTCGGGTGCAACCAGTAGCGGCAAGTGGGCGAACTGCGGGGGCACGAAACCGGCAGCTTCGAAGATGAGGATGTGCTTGAAAGTATTCGAGAGGTGGTCCTGACCGCGAATGATGTGGGAGATGCGCAGGTCGGCGTCGTCGGCACAGGAGGCGAGGTGGTAAGTCGGCATGCCGTCGGAACGGAGCAGAGCGAAGTCTTCGATGTCGCCATCGGACTTAACCTGCTCGCCGTAAACAGCGTCGGTAAATTTCACCAGTTGCCCGCCCTCCCGTGGCACGCGAAAGCGCAAGGCAAATGGCTCGCCCGCTGCGGCGCGGCGATCGCTTTCCCCCGGCGTAAGGTCGCGTGCGCCAGCATTGAAGAGCCAGGTTCCCTGCGCACCGGATTTTTCAGCGTCGCCGGTGTGGGCGGGGGTGAAGTCACGGTAGGCGAGGCCTCTTTCAAAGATCGCCCACGCGGTCTTGCGGTGCAAGTCGATGCGGCCGGATTGCTTGTACTCCTCGTCCCAGCCCAGGTTCAGCCACTTCAATCCTTCGAAAATGGAATCAACCGAAGCCTGCGTGTTGCGTTCGACGTCGGTGTCGTCGAGGCGGAGGATCATGGTGCCTCCGTTGTGGCGCGCATAAAGCCAGTTGAAAATGAACGTGCGGGCGCTGCCCACGTGGAGGAAGCCGGTAGGCGAAGGCGCGAAGCGCACACGCGGCTTGGACGATTCAGAGGATCTCGACGAAACGGTTTCAAGCATAAGGGGCGAAAGTTCGATGGTATGGGGGCGAGAAAAGTATCGTCAAGCGGCCCGGGCAAGCGATTACTCAGTTAAGTGATTGATTCTACGTATTCTAGGGCCGGGGCAGTGTACTTAAATCCTGTTGTGCTCGAACCCCGGGTATGAAAACATTACTTATTAGTCTGCTCCCAAGGTTGCTGGCGCAAATCTACGCAGCAAGCCTCGCTGGACCTCATGAATAGCATCGCTACCAGCATCGTCATCATCCCCGGCGTTGTCGCTTTGCTGCTGTGCCTGCTGTTCACCTATCTCTACCGGCAAAGCCGTCAGGCGTACTTCCGCGCCTGGCAGATAGCCTGGGCCTGCTATTCCATCCACTATGCGCTGGACGCATTCCGCTACTACTACCCACCAGCGCAGGCGGCGTTCTTTTTCAGTTCCTTATTCTCGATAGCGATGGCGATGTGCATCTTGGTTTCGACTCGCCTGATGCGCGGATCTTTCCGGCTCCGCTGGTATGACTGGGGTTTGGCCTTGGCCGGAGTTGTGGCGGCCTGCGCCGACCTGCGGGTCCGTCTTCTGGCGGGCGGACCTCATGCGGGAGAGCGTCCCGTAAGCCTTGCCGTGGTTTTCTTGAGCGCTGTGCTGCTGTATTGTTCGGCAGCGTTTTACCTGCACGCTCACCGGAGGAACTCCGGCGCCTTTAAACTTTTGGCTTTTTCCTTGGCGCTCTGGGCGGTGCTGCTCGGTGCCATTCAGTCCAGCAATCCGTGGATGGAAGTGTTCGGCAGCGTCGGTCATGTTCTCGGCCCCATCCCGCAAATGCTGCTGGGCATCGCGATGGTGATGGTCCTGTTTGAGAACGAGCGCAACGCGGTGCAGGAGAACACGCTCGCTCTCTCGACCCTGGGAGTAGATCCGCGGCGCCTGCTTTCGGCTGATGATTTGCTGCCGAGCATGCAGTCGGCGCTGGACCGGCTCGCCGGCGCTTTGTCCGCGCGGCAGGCGATCATCTACATCTCGGAGCGCTGGCGGGGTCTGCTGCCCTCGGTGGAGCGGGGATTTTCCTCTGCATTCCTTGAGGTTTTGACCAGGACCGGAGCGGGGGAGTACATCTGCGAGTTGGCCTTCCGGCAAGGTGGGCTGTTCTCGGTGAATGACCTGGCTCATCTGACGGAGCCGCTGCCGATTGTGTCGGCTGGGACCTTCGCCGATTTCAAGAAAGTGCTCGCGGAAGCCGAAATCAGCAATCTGACCGCCGTGAGCCTGCAGACCCGCGAACACGCGTTCGGTGTCATTCTGTTTCCGCAAGCGGAGCACAGGGGGTTCGGTGCGTCGGGTCCGCGTCTGATGGTGGGACTGGCCCTGCAACTCGGCCTCACGCTCGAAAACTACCTAATCACGCACGACGCCCACCGCCGTACGCAAGAGTATGAGTTGCTCACCCAAATCGGGCAGGCGATCAGCTCGCGGCTGGATCAGGACGAAGTGCTGCGCACCATCCACACCGAGTTGGGGCAGATTTTTAATACCAGCACCTTCTACATCGCATTTCAGGAGGGGGATGAAATCCGCTTCGAGCTGGAAGTAGAGGACGGTCGCACGCTTCCCAAGCGTTCGCGCAAGCTGGAAAATGCGTTCACTGAATATGTGATCCGGACAGGACAGCCGCTGCTGATACGGTCCGACCTGGAGAAGACGCGGGCACGATTGGGCGTCAACTTCAGGCCGGAGCATCCAGCGAGGTGCATCTGCGCCGCGCCTATTCTACTGGGCAATACGCCGGCGGGCGTCATGGTCGCCATGAGTACCGAACGGGAATTCATGTTCGAACAGCGCGATCTGGACGTGCTGGTGACCGCGGCCGGGCAGGTATCGGTAGCGGTCGAGAATGCGCGCTTGTTCGCGGAGGAGCAACGGCGCTCCCGACAGCTCGCATTCCTCAATAACATCTCGCGCACCGCCATTTCGAGCGACGACCCCGTGCATATGCTGGGGCAGATTGTGGGAGAAATCCAGAAGAACTTCAGCTTTGATCACATTGGCATCGGCCTGCTCGATTACGGAACCAAGGAGATCGAAATTAAAGCGGAGGCCGGCGCTACGGCTCACGCTATGGGCAAGCGGATTCCCTTGGGGGTAGGGATTCTGGGGCGGGTGGCGCGGACAGGCGAGCGAGCTCTGGTGCAAAATGGCGCGGAAGGCCAGATGGGCGCGATTCTGGAGGAGTCGCGGTCCGTGCTGTGCATTCCGATCACCTATGGCGAGACGCTGCTGGGTGCGTTGAACATCGAAAGCCGCAGCGAGAGTGCGTTTTCGCCGCAGGATGTCCTCATTCTCAACACCCTGGCGGATCTGCTGGCCACGGCCCTGCACAATGCTTTCGTGTTCCAGAAGCTGCAACAGCAATCGATCACCGATGGCCTGACGGGAATCAAAACCCGGCGTTTCTTCTGGGAGGCGTTGTCGGCGGAGTGGAAGCGCGCTTCGCGCTCAGGACGCCCGTTTTCAGTGGTGCTGATTGACCTGGACAAGTTCAAGGAAGTAAACGACACCATGGGCCACTTTGAAGGCGACCTGGTGCTGGCTCGGGTCGGACGGCTGTTGGAACAAAAGTCCCGGCAGTCGAACGTGGTAGCGCGCTATGGCGGTGACGAGTTCATCATCCTGATGCCCGAAACCGGGCCGGAGCAAGCCCAGGTGCTGGCCGAGCGCTTGCGACAGTGGATTGTCACGGACCCGATGCTCAGCGAAAACCACGTCACGGGCAGCTTCGGCGTGGCCAGCTTCCCAACGCACGGCTTCTCCATCGAGGACATCATCCGCGTGGCCGATGCGGGCATGTATGTCTCGAAACGTTCCGGCGGCAATCTGGTATCGGCGGCCGAGGAATTTGCCGAGGGTGAGGAGTTTGCCGCCCAGCGGCAACAGATTTCTGCCTATATCGAAGGCTTTCTGCAGCGCGAGCACAACGGGCCGGAGCATCTGGAAGAACTGGCTTCGATGTTGGTAAAACTCTGCGGCGGAGAAGAGGACTGCAACGTGCCCCTGCTGAAGGAATCGATTGAGATTCTCAGCCGGGCCGCCGAATCCCGCGAACTGCGCACCGCCGGCCACGGCGACCTGGTGGCGCGTTATACCGAGATTCTGGCGCGGGCGCTCCATTTGCCTCCGGAGGAAACCGCCGATCTGGTCTATGCGGCGCGGATCCACGACGTCGGCAAGATCTTCGTTCAGGAACGCATTCTGAATAAACCGGGGCCGCTCACCGACGACGAGTTCTTTCTGGTAAAGATGCACGCCCGCGTCGGAGCCGAGATCGCTGCTATCCTGCCGCACAGCGCCATGATGCGCCAGGCCATCGAACATCATCACCAGCGCTTTGATGGCACCGGCTATCCCGATGGCGCCAAGGGTGAGCAGATTCCTCTTTGGGCGCGCATTATTGCCCTCGCCGATGCTTACGCCAACATGCTGACCGAGCAATCCATTGCTGCCGCGCGCACTCCGGACCAGGCGCTCGATGAGCTGTCCAAGATGAGTGGCACCGGCTTCGATGGGATGCTGGTGCGATTGCTGTTGCGCGAATTGAAATCAGAACGGGCGTCCTCGTCCAGTTTGGGGAGCTAAACCCTACGGGCTTGGACTTATGCACGCTTACCCTCCCGAGCCACTTGAAACTTGCAGCTCGAAACCTGAAACTGTCTTCATGTCCATACCTCTCTCCCTCTCCGGCAAGGTTGCTTTAATCACAGGTGGTTCGCGGGGTATCGGAGCAGCCACGGTGCGGCTGTTCAGCGCAGCAGGCGCAAAGGTCGTGTTCAGCTATCAGAAAGCGCGATCACAAGCTGAAGCCTTGGCAAAGGAATGTGGCAATGCGAATTGTCATGCCGTTGCCAGCAACCTTGCCGGCGCGGATTCTTCCCGTCCCCTGGTGGCGGAGGCAGTTAAGCATTTCGGTCGGCTGGACATTCTCGTTGCCAATCATGGCGTTTGGCCCGCAGAAGATGTAGCGATCGAGAAGATGACGGATGAGCAATGGCGGTCCACTCTTTCAATCAACCTCGACGCTGTGTTTGGTCTGGTGAAGTACACGGTTGCGCAGATGAAGGCGCAGCCGCGAACCGCCGCCGCCGCCGGGCATATCGTTCTCATCAGCTCCACCAGCGGCCAGCGCGGGGAGGCGTTTCATTGCGACTACTCCGCCACTAAGGGCGCGCTGATCAGCATGACGAAAAGCCTTTCCACGGAACTGGCAACGTCCGGCATCTATGTAAATTGCGTTGCCCCCGGCTGGGTCGATACGGATATGTCGAGACCCGCGCTGGACGACCCGAAAAGCGGCGACCAGATTCGCCGGACGATTCCGCTGGGGCGCGTGGGCAAGCCCGAGGAGATTGCGGCTCCGGTGCTGTTCTTGTGCACCGAATACGCCGGCTTCATTACGGGCGAAGTCTTCAATGTGAATGGCGGAGCCGTGCTAGCCGGATAATTAGCAGGCGGGGAAATTCCCTCGGAGCGCGACGCCACCGGTTTTTTCTGCATCCAACAGACTGCGGAAGTCCGCAACTGCTAGTGTGGAGCGGGCGCTCCTGCCCGCCTCCATGCAGCCGTCGAAGGGCTCGCGGGCAAGAGTGCCCGCGCCACACTAGCACCCAAGCAGCTACAATTTCCTGTTCGGGCGTCCGACTACCGGTTGAATGAAACATCTGCTTTTCATATCTATGCTGGCGATTGCGCTGGCGATCCCCAGCTTGGGCGGGCTTGCGGCTGCGGCCCAGGCAGGCGCGCAGGTTCCTGCAGAATCTCCCGCCGCAACCGGCCAGGCGATCCCCGCGGATCAGGAAAACGCACGCAAGGCGCGCGCGCTGATCGATCAGGCCATCCAGGCGTTGGGCGGACAGGCATACCTGAACATCCACGATATGCAGCAAGAGGGACGCACGTATAGCTTCCATCACGGTCGCCCCACCAGCAACGGCGTTTTGTTTTGGCGATTCGTGGAGTATCCCAATAAAGAGCGGATCGAGGTCACGAAAGAAAGGGATGTCGCTTACGTCTACACCAGCGACAAGGGCTATGAAGTCACATATAAGGGCCCGCACGCAGTGGAGAAGAAGGATCTCGACGATTACCTCCGGCGCCGCAGATTGTCTCTGGAGACGGTCCTGCGCGATTGGATCAACGATCCTGCCGTGGCCCTCTTCTATGACGGCAATGCCCTTGCCGGCAACCTTCCGGCGCACCAAGTCACGCTGATCAATGCGAAAAACGAAGCGGTGAGTCTTTTCTTCGATCTTGAAACCCATCTGCCCATCAAGAAGAGCTATAAGTGGCGTGATCTGGTGGACAAAGAGCGCAACATCGAGGAAGAGATTTATGACAATTACCGGCTGGTGCAGGGCGTGATGACACCGTGGGGGTTCACGCGCTACTACAACGGGGATATGCAGACCCAGCGCTTTCTGAATGCAGTTCATTACAATCAGGAGCTCAACCAAGCTATGTTCGATCCCAATTCCCACTACGATCCAAACAAAGCCGCGGGGAAGCACTAAAGTAAACCCGCATTGTGACCCGGCTGGAAGCTCTGTCGATCCCCACATAACTGACTGACACGCTTCCCTTTACGAGCAGCCGGGGCCTTGACCAGGTCGGCTCCGATTTGCCTCGCACCACGCACTGTGGCTTTTTTACCACAGTCAATGTTGGGGGTTATGGCTGTAATCTATTCATTCATCGAGACATACACAGGCACCCTTTGACTCAGGAGCAGACAGTTCGGTCGGCCGTGGAATGCAGTGGGGTAGGACTCCACAGCGGGGCACCCGTTTGCATGCGGATTCTTCCGGCTCCACCCGGAACCGGAATTGTGTTTCACCGCATCGATCTGGACGACTTTGCGATTGAGGCCATCAGTCGCAACGTGGCGCGCGTCAGCTACGCCACCAGCCTCATGAAAAAAGGCGTGCTCATCTCGACCACCGAGCACCTGCTCTCTGCGTTTATCGGCCTCGGCGTGGACAACGCCATCGTGGAGTTGGATAACCTCGAACTTCCCATTCTGGATGGCAGCGCTCTCCCGTTTGTAGAGCTGATCCAGAAAGCGGGCATCCGCAAGCAGCGCCGCCCGCGCAAATATCTCAAGATTCTTCGGGAAGTGGAGATGCGGGAGGGCAACAAGTTTATCTCGGTCTATCCGGCGGACAGCTACTCCGTCTCGTATTCGATCAATTTTCCCCACCCTCTCATCGGGAAAGAAACTTTCCAAGTGGAGCTTTCCAACGGCAGCTACCTCCGCAAGATCGCGGGGGCACGCACGTTCGGCTCGCGCGAGGACGAGAAAGCGATGCGCAATATGGGACTGATCCGCGGGGCGTCCCGGGAGAATTGCATCGTGTTAACTCGCGATGGAATCGAAAACGGTCCACTGCGTTTTCCCGACGAGTTCGTAAGGCACAAAGTCCTGGATCTGGTTGGCGACCTCGCGCTGCTGGGTAAGCCGATCCTGGGCAAGATTGTGGCGGACCGCGCCGGTCACGCCATGCATACTGCGCTGGTCTCGCGCATCCTGCGCGACAAGACGCTATGGGAAGAAGTGACCCTGCCTGAGGAAGAGAACGCAGGCGCCAGTCCCTACGCCGCTCAGGCCAGCGCCGGCTCTTCGCTGTAGCGTCACTCCGCGCACTTCACTAATCGGCAGGCTCGCAGGGAACTTCTCCGGCTTCAGGACCCGACTCAGGCTGCTCCTCGAGTAGCCTGTCTAGCTCCGCACGGGTATGGCTGATAAGGGCGGCCGCGAATTGGCGAGCGGACTGCTGGCGTTCGGCCGATAGATCTTTCACTCGCATGTTCAGCAAAGGGACATCTTGCTCAAACCAGCGCAGGGTTTTCTGTACGCGGGTGATGCGGTAAGCACTAGGAAGCATAGCCATGGTTCTCCAGTATCCCACCAGATTGCCATGCGCAGACGCGGGCACAAGTTACAAAGTGAATACCTGGAGAAATGAAGCGAAGCAGAGCAGGCTTATTGAATGGGCTCGGAGCTTGAGCCCGCCAGTTTTTCGTTGGGTTTTTCCATCTGCTCGTTGAGCCATTTTTCGAGGAGTTCCACGGAACTCCGGGGCACATTGAGAAAGCGCAATCCGGCGTGTCCTTTGAGGTCAACCCAGGCTACTTCCGTTTCCACATCCAGAGCCAGTCTGGTTTCGGGCAGGGTGAATTGCAAACGGGGCGTAGCGCTCTTGGGGAGCGCCTGGTGCAACATGAGGGCAATCCCTCCCTCGCTGATGTTCGTGCTGGTGGCTTTTACTTCCTTGTCGCCCAAGACCACTTTGACCAGCATCTTGACCGGCTGGCGATAATAGCGTCGCCGCTCGCGTTCCATGAAATGCAATGCGGCGTGGAAGCAGCGCGACGCATTCACCGAGCTGATGGGCTTTTGCAGAACAAAATTCACGCCCATCCCGAAGGCTTCCTGGGTGGTCGTTTTCTTACCGTTCAGGACCGCAAATGCTACGGAATTCCTGTTGCTGGGAGTGGCGCGCAGGCATTGCAACACCTCCCGCCCCCCTTGCAGGTCATCGCAGTCCACAATCACAGCATCGAACTTTTCTGAGATTAGGATCTCGCTGGCTTTCTTCGCCTCCTGGCAGATTTCGACCGCAATTGACAACTTTTCCAGCGTCGGGCGGAGGACCCGGACCACCTCGGCATCCCGGCTCAGAAGTAGAGACTCCAGCGTCATCCTCTAACTCTAGCGTTCAGCGGCACCCGCCGAAAGTGACCAAGGTATCGGGTTTTATGGATTGGTATCGGGGACCGTAGCGGCGCGAACCTGTGCTCGTGATCGAAGCGAAGGCAAATGGCGCGAGAACTTTCTAGTGGAAACCAAGGGAATAAAGCCTGACACTAGCTCCCGGACCATGCCCAAGCTCGTCTATCTCTCTCTCGGATCGAATGTCGGCGACCGCGAGACGCAACTGCGAGACGCCCAGGCTCGGCTGAGCGCAGCCGGTCGCGTGGTTGCGGTGTCGTCCTTCTATGAAACCGAGCCCGTGGAGTTCACCCAGCAGCCGTGGTTTCTGAATTGTGCGGTCGCACTTGAAACCGGCAAGACCCCGCAGCAACTGATGACCGCGATTCTCCGCATCGAAGAGGAGATGGGCCGGCAGCGAGGCCAGAAAAAGGGTCCACGGTCCATTGACATCGATATTCTGATCTTCGAAGACATGATCATGGATTCGAACGAACTCACCATCCCGCATCCCGCAATGCATCAGCGCCGCTTCGTCCTGGAACCTCTGGCGGAGATTGCGCCGGAACTGTTGCACCCAATATTCAAGAAGACAATTAGCGAACTGCGCGATGCGCTACCGGCAGGACAGGCGGTACGAAAGCTCAGAACAACTCGGCCACGGATTTGACGGATTAAAACGGATCAAGACACCCGTTTTTGGGAGAAGTTAGTCTACTTCCCGGGTTATCCGTGGCATCCGTGAAATCCGAGGCTGGTTTTCGGTCCACGGTAGCCCTACGGCATAATGATCCGGCTGGCCGCGTCCTCCGGCGAGACCACGGCCGACTGCTTCTCGGGAAATTGAGCGAAGAGAAAATCGATAAAGGCCCGTGATCGGGGCCGGCCCGATGTGCGTCCGTGGCCCAGGCGAACCAGGAATACCAGAGCTTTGAGCACGTCGGAATCGCGCAGGGTGGAGTATCCCAGCTGTTTCTGCTCGGCCTCGCGATACTGCTTCAACATTTCTTCCACTTGCGCCGCGGCGGCATGCTGCGCGCCGCTGGTCAGCGGCTGATCGTAGTGCAGCCCCGAGTTAACCAGCCGCTCATAACTCTTACACATTGCCGAAAGCGCCGCGATCAGATCGCGATCGTTGAGGCGGCGGTCGGCCTGGGCCGCCTTGACCAGGGCGTAGCTCAGCCCCATGAGCAGGTGCTCGCGCTCGTAGGTGAATTGCTCCGAAATCTCAACCTGCAGGAACAACGACGCGCGGTCGAACTGGTCCGCGGGACGCGGCTTCTCGTGTTCCCTCGCCTGCTGCAGGTACGGGCAGTCGCTGGGACAATCGAGTGTCACCTCGCGCTGCTCGCCGCAGCACTGGGGGCAGATGCGGCCGTGTACGGCAGGACAGAAGCGTTTCTCCTTGCGAATCTCGCAGATCGCACAGCTCAAATTGCAGTTCTCCTCCTTTAAGCATTATGGCATTGGGCAGTGGCAACGTGGGGCGACGAAGTGCGGAGGATTGCGTTGGTGGAGGACGATCCGGTCCGTTGCCTCTGCTGCCAGTAACTGTTCTGATACGCGTGTTTGGGCCATTTCGGGATCCTCATCCGCAAATGAGCATGTAAAAATGGCCCTTTTCGAGTGCTATCTGTATGGAACCCGCGTAGAATAAGGGTGTTTTCCACAGGGCAGTGGTATAAGATCAAGCCCGCTGGAATTAAAATCCGATCTTTTCCGAGGAGGAAATATGGCTTCAGGTTTGACCAAGACCCAACTCGTCCGTCATCTGGCCGAGAAAGTTGAACTCCCCAATAAGACTGTGGCGTTGTTTCTCGAACAACTGGCCGACGTCGCTGTGAAAGAAACCAAGAAGAACGGCGTGTTCGTTGTGCCCGGCCTGGGCCGGCTGGTGAAAGCCCACCGCAAAGCCCGCATTGGACGCAATCCGCAGACGGGCGAACCGATTCAGATCAAGGCGAAGACTGTGGTCAAGTTCCGCGTGGCCAAGGCCGCCAAGGATGCGATTGCTCCCAAGAAGTAGTGCTTGATTGAGATTGATTGCGAAGGCCGGCCTCAGGC
>OCZU010003027.1_pt1 | contig 10638 bp, 9 predicted proteins | sample 1539001 | NCBI WGS metagenome assembly OCZU01 (sample SAMEA3539306, study PRJEB22396) | soil metagenome | biome: tundra; feature: field; material: soil | place: USA | collected 2010-05 | depth 0.15 m | reverse complement strand
CTGACCTCTGCCGTGCGAGGGCAGCGCTCTCCCAGCTGAGCTACCGCCCCGAGACCGTGGTCACGCCGAGGCGTTTTGCAGTATAGGGCTGGCGCTCGAAGCGCTTACGAGGCAGTCCGCGTTGCGAAGAACGTTTTGACCGCTTCGGCGAGCGCCGGCAGGTTGAACGGCTTGGGGAGCATGCCGTCCGCCCCCGCCAGCCGGGCCGCTTCGGCCTCTTCGGACAGGGCGCTGAACATGAGCACCGGTGTCTGCGCGGTCGCCGCGTTCGCCCTGATCCGCCGACAGGCCTCGATGCCGTCGATGCCGGGCATCATGATGTCAAGGATGATCAGGTCGGGACGATCGGCCGCGGCGATCCTGACGGCAGCCTCGCCATCTGAAACGGTCGACATCTCGTAGCCTTCGAGGTCGAGGTAGCGGGAGACGACCGACAGCACCCGCGGGTCGTCGTCGGCGAGCAGTACGCGCGGCCGGGACATTGCCCCCATGGTAAGGAGGCGTCGCCGAAACGGGCGGCTCGCGTCCAATCCTTTACAGCCGAGATTCTGCTTTGGGCTGAGGGTCGCGGCGGCGCCCGGCACGTGACCGGTGGCTATACTCGCCCGCAGGCATGTCGAGCACTCCGGCGTCCCTGGTTCTCTTCGGGATAGCGGTCGCCGCGTACACGTTCGCGGTGGTCGCATTCGTGCTTCATCTGGCCTTCCGCAAGCGGATCCTCGGCGATATCGGCATGGTCCTCGTGCTGGTCGGCTGGCCCCTTCACTTCGCGTCGATCTTCACTCGTGCGCTGGAGGCCGGCCACTGGCCGCTCGGCAACATGTACGAGTACTCGACCGGGATCGCCTTCGTTGTGGTCACGGTGTGCGTGGTTCTCATGGTCCGAGCCCGGATGCGGCTCATCGGACTGCCGGCGATGATCGTCACGGTTGCCTTGATGGGTGTGGCCTACATGCTCTACGTGCCGCCGGGGCAGCTCGTCCCCGCCCTGCACAGCTACTGGCTGACCATCCACGTGACCTCCATGGCCACCTCCTCCGCGGTCCTGAGCTTCTCCTTCTTCTTCGGGATGGCCTACCTGGCCCGGCGCTGGGCCGACAACAAGCTGCTCGCCGTGGCACCGGCGGCCGTACCGGCGAGCGTCAGCAGCGGCGGTGTCGCGACCATGACCATGGGCGGCGGCGGCGGCGCGACCGGAGGATTCGCCGGGGGAGGCGGCAAACACCCCATGGCATCCTGGCTGCAGCGCGCGCTTCCCGGGGCGGGCTTGCTGGACAGCTGGAGCTACCGCTTCGTGATGATCGGCTTCCCGATCTGGACGTTCGGGGTCATCTGCGGGGCCATCTGGGGCGAGCACGCCTGGGGTCGCTACTGGGGCTGGGATCCCAAGGAGACGTTCGCCTTCATCACGTGGGTCATCTTCGCGATCTACCTCCACGCCCGCGTGACCTACGGGTGGAAGGAGAAGCGAGCCGCGATCATCACCGCCTTCGGGTTCGCGGCCATCCTCTTCACGCTGTACGCCGTCAACCTCTGGATCGCAGGGCTGCACTCGTACGCTCGCGCCTGACGCCCCGTCAGCGCTCGCCGGATCCAAGGATTGTCGCAGTGCCTCTTCGGCATGCGCACGAGGTCGCCCAGCGAGGACCGATGCCAATGCGTGGACGTGCATGTTCGCGCATTGGACAACGGACGACCGGCGCACGACGAAGGAGAGGAGACAGCGTCGCGACTACGTGCGGCGCGCCCACCTCGTCTTCTTCAGCATCTTCTTATGCTTGTGCTTGCGCATCTTCTTGCGCCGCTTCTTGATTACGGAACCCATCTGCCAACGACTATAGCGGTCCGAGGCGAGTGAAGGCCTCGCGCAGATTCGCGGCCGTGGTCTCGAGAGCCTGCGGGAGCACCTTGACGTCGCCGAGCACCGGCATGAAGTTGGTGTCTCCGGCCCAGCGGGGCACCACGTGGACGTGGACGTGCTCGGCGCTCGCGCCCGCGGCGCTTCCCTGGTTGACGCCGATGTTGAAGCCGTCGGGGTGCATCGCATCGGTGAGCACCTGGATCGCGCGCTGGGTGGCGGCAAAGATCGCCGCCCCCTCATCGGGCGTCATCGAGAGCACGTCCGGGGTATGGCGGACGGGCGCCGCCATGAGATGGCCACTGGTGTAAGGAAAGCGGTTCATGAGGATGCAGGCCAGCCTGCCGCGGCCGACCACGAGGGATTGGTCGCCGGCGCCGCTCGCCGCCGCGCAGAGGAAGCATTCGTCGCGGGATTCCCCCGGCGAACTCGAAACGTAGGCCATGCGCCAAGGCGCCCAGAGATGCTTCACGCCCCGACGTTAGCCGACCGCCCCCTTTGTTCGGGCGGGTGCGTCGCTCACAGCAGCGTCAGGGTCACCTCGACATTCCCGCGAACCGCATTCGAATACGGACAGCGCTGCTCAGCCTCGTCGATCAGGGCCTGCGCCGCCGCACGATCGGGCAGCGAGGGAAGCGTGATCACGAGTTCGACTGCCAGGCCTAGGCGGCCGGACTCGATGCGGCCGATGCCGACCCTGGCAGTCACTGTGGCGTCCTCGACGTCGAGGCCCTTGCGGCGCGCGATGCCGAGCATCGCGTTCTCCCAGCAAGCCGCGAACCCGAGTGCGAAGAGCTGTTCGGGATTGGTCCCCCGGGCGCCGTCGCCGCCCAGTTCCTTTGGCGAGGTGAAATCGACCTCGACGACGCCGTCGGAGGTCAAACCGTGACCCCGGCGCCCGCCTGTGACGGTCGCCTCAGCGGTATAGAGAATCCGTGGACGCTGATCGCTGTCGCTCATGACTCCTCCGAAGACCGCCCTCAGGTTGCGGGACCCATCTTATGAGGGGCGGTGGGACCTCGGAGTCACCCGGCGCGCTTCGGGTCCGCGACCTCCAGGTGCGCCGGCGCTTGGAGAACCCGGTTCCGCCCCCCATGCTTGGCCGCGTACATGGCGCGGTCCGCGGCAGCGAGCAGCTCGTCGAGGTGGTCACCGTGCTCCGGGTATGACGCGACCCCGATCGAGGCCGTCAACCGCTCCAGGCGGGCGGCTTCGGGCAGCGCGAGTTGGAAGATCGCCTCCCGTACCGCCTCCGCGACCATCACCGCTCCGTCGCCATCGCAGCGATGGAGCAGAACCACAAACTCCTCGCCACCGAGGCGAACCACGGCGTCGGCACCGCGGACGCTGGCGCGCAGCCGGGCGGCGATCCGCTGCAGCACCAGGTCGCCGGCAGCATGGCCGCCGTTGTCGTTCACGGTCTTGAAGTGATCGAGGTCGACGAGGAGGAGTGAGAACGGCTTGTGGTCGCGTGCGCCGCGAACCAGCTCGCGCTGGGCGGTGTCCCGGAGCCAGCGGCTGTTGTACAACCCCGTGAGGGGATCGGTCATGGCGGCACTCAGCAGCTCGGTGTAGAGCTGCGCGTTGCGCCACGCGGCAGCGGCGATGTGCGCGAAGAGCGAACCGGCTTCGAGCTCGCGCGCGCTGAATTGCCCGATCCCGACCCGCCAGCAGTTGATGATCCCGAGCTTGCGCTCGGCGGCCACGAGCGGGATGAGCAGGAGGGACTCGTGCACCACCGGCGTGCCGGGAACCTGGCGAGCGAGCGGGTGATCAGCGGTGTCGTCGACGTTCTCGGGGATACCTTTGGCGAATGCCCACCCGGTGATCCCCGCGTCGAGCGAGAAGGCGTCGGCGAGGATCTCGTCGGCATCCGGCCCGGTGGCCAGCACCGGGGTGAATCGATGGGTCTCGTAGTCGGCCATGAAGATCGCCATCTCGGTGACCGGGACCACTCGAGCCAGTTGCTCGGCCATCACCCCGAGGATGCGCATCGGGTCGTGCTCGGTCTGCAGGGCGAGAGCCGCGTCGCTGAGCGCCCGGGGAAGGCCGCTGCGCAGCCGTGAGGGCCGGGGCTGCACCGAGGGCAGCACGGCCGGTTGCGCGAGGTGGAGCAGCGGCCCCTCCGGCGCCGATCGAACGCGGGAGACGGGTCGCTGGGCGAACCACCCCGGGATGACCACCTCAACGTCGGCGTGCCCCTCCACAGGCTGGGCAAGGACCGGGCGCCCGAGGTGCCAGCCCTGGCCGAACTGGACGCCCAGCGACTGGAGGACGTCCTCCTCGGACTGGGTCTCGATTCCCTCGGCGATCAGCCGCGCGCCGATGTGCCCACCGAACGAGAGGAGCGACACCACCAGCGCCCGGCGGGCGCGGTCCGTGTCAACCGCGTGGATGAGCGACCGATCGACCTTGATGAACTCCGGCCTGAGCTCGGCGATGACCCGCATGCTCGCGTGCCCGGCGCCGGCGTCGTCGACCGCGATGCGGTAGCCATGGGATCGGAGGTCTGCCGCAATGCGCTGCAGGTGGTCGAGGTCCGGGACCGGGTCGCGTTCGCTGAACTCGAGCACGATCGAATCCGGGTCGAGGCGGGCGTCGTCAACCGCCGCACGCAGTGCGCGCATGCCGCCTTCGTCCATCAGGGTGCGGATCAGCACGTTGACGAACAGGTCGGTGTCGCCGATGTTCGGTGCTTCGCGGAGTGCGGCGCGGATGCAGGCGATGTCGACGGCGGCCTTCACATCGAGCGATGCGGCGGCTCCGAAGAGCTCGTCGGGGGTCGTGAAGTGCTCCGTCGGAGGGAATCTGGCAAGCGCTTCGTAGCCGATGCTCGTGCCGTCGTAGAGCCGGACGATCGGCTGCACGGCGGCGACGATGCAACCCCCATCGATGAGCTGCGTCAGTTCGCGCCGAAGCGCGGAGGTGGACCGAGGCGACGTGGTCGGTGCATACCGTCCCCCCGCCGAGCTGTCCACGGCACGGTGCATCACCCGTCTCGCGCTCACCGGGTCGAGTGTGGCGACCGGGGGTTGCGGGGCTGTGACGGGGGAGTCGCTAGCGCGCGAAGGATTTCGACCATTCGAATGCGCGCACCGGTCGAATCGGTCAGGTGCTGACGGCGATCTTGGTGCGCACCTGCTCCGAGAAGTGACATGCGGCGAGATGGCCGTCACCCTTGAGCTCGAGTTGCGGCTCGACATCCGCACACACCCCGGGGACCTGCGCGATCGGACAGCGCGTGTGAAAGCGACAGCCCGACGGTGGATTGAGCGGCGATGGGATCTCACCCGACAGCTCGACCAGCCGGCGCCTCGACTCGATCCGCGGATCCGGAACCGGGATGGAGGAGAGGAGTGCGCGCGTGTACGGATGCTCCTGTGAGGTGTAGAGGTCCTCGCTCGGCGCAACCTCGCAGATCTTGCCGAGGTACATCACCATGACCCGGTCGCTGATGTGCCGGACCACGGAGAGGTCATGCGCGATAAAGAGATACGTGAGCTCGAATTCCCGCTGCAGGTCCTCGAGCAGATTGATGATCTGCGCCTGGATGGAAACGTCGAGCGCCGATACCGGCTCGTCGCAGATGATCAGCTTGGGATTGAGCGCCAGGGCGCGCGCGATCCCGATGCGCTGCCGTTGACCACCGCTGAACTCATGCGGATAGCGGTTGTTGAAATAGGGGTTCAGCCCCACGGTGCGCAGCAGCTCCTGCACGCGCGCGTCCTTCGCGCGCCCGCTGATCATCTTGAAGTTGACGAGGGGCTCGGCGATGATGTCGCCGACCGTCATGCGCGGATCGAGTGACGCATACGGATCCTGAAAGATCATCTGCAGCTGCTTGCGCTGCTGGCGCAGCTTCTCGCCACGCAGCTTGGTGATGTCGACGCCGTCGAGGTACACCTCACCCGAGGTGACCGGGATGAGCTGGGTGATGAGGCGGCCGAGTGTCGACTTGCCACAGCCCGACTCGCCCACGAGGCCGACCGTCTCGCCGGGGAGGACGTCGAAGCTCACGCCGTCCACCGCCTTGACCGACGCCCCGACTCCTGCGCCGAAATGCTTCACCACATTGACCACGCGGAGGAGCGGTTCGACGGACGGCGTGACCCGCGGGGCGGGTACGACCACGGTGTCAGTCACCGACCGGCTCCGCGATCGCCGCGGGCACCTCGGCAGGCGGGAGCGAACGCCCGGCCGGATGGATGCCGCTTGCCGCGCCCGGGCTCGTGTCGGTGATGGTGCCGGCGCCCATCTCCGCGTAGGCGCGCTCCATCGTGACCCAGCACGCCGCGTGCTGGGCCGGCGCGACCTGCTCGATGGGCGGCGATTCCTTGAAGCATCGCTCCACACGGAAGGGGCAGCGCGGGTTGAACTTGCAACCCTGGGGCAGGTCGATGAGGTCGGGCGGCAGGCCCTCGATGGAGAGCAGGCGATGTCCGCGGTTGGCATCGATGCGCGGCACCGACCGCAGCAGCGACCAGGTATATGGATGCTGCGGGGATTCGAAGATCTGCTCGACGGTTCCCTCCTCGACGATCTCGCCCGCGTACATGACGAGCACGCGCTTGCACAGGCCGGCAACGACACCGAGGTTATGGGTGATGAGGATGATCGCGGCGCCCGTCTGCTCGTTGAGGTCGCGCAGCAGCTCGAGGATCTGCGCCTGCACCGTGACGTCGAGCGCAGTGGTTGGCTCGTCGGCGATGAGCAGATCCGGCTTGTTGGAGAGTCCCATCGCGATCATGGCGCGCTGGCGCATCCCGCCACTGAACTGGTGGGGGAAGTCGTTGATGCGTCGCTCCGCGTCGGACACCCGAACCTGCTTGAGCAGATCGATACCGCGGCGCTCGACGTCGCCGGACGCGATCTTGTCGTGGGCGTACATCGCCTCGTCGATCTGATAGCCCACACGCAGCACCGGGTTCAGCGAGCTGAGCGGGTCCTGGAAGATCATCGCGATGTCGCGTCCGCGGATGTTGCGCAGCTCTTCCCTGGACACCTTCAGGAGATCGCGGCCCTTGAACATGATCTCGCCGCTGACCACCTTTCCCGGCCGCTGCACCAGGCCGAGCACCGACATGGCGGTGACGCTCTTCCCGCAGCCGGACTCGCCGACGATGCCGAGCGTCTCACCCGGGGCCACGCCGAAGCTGACCCCCCGGACTGCTTTGACCTCGCCATCGTCGGTGAAGAAGTGGGTGCTGAGGTTGCGGACCTCGAGGATTGGATCCGTCACCGACGCTGTCGTGGGTCGAAGGCGTCTCGGAGGCCGTCACCAAGGAAGTTGAAGGCGAGCAGGGTGAGCGAGAGCGCAACCGCCGGCCAGAGCATCATGAATGGCTCCAAGGGGAGTGCAGCATACCCCTCGGATGCGATCGATCCCCAGGAGGCGAGGGGGCTCGGGATGCCAAGGCCGAGATAGCTCAAGAACGCCTCGGTGAGGATGGCGATCGGGATGACGAATGTCGCCTGCACGATGATCGGCCCGAGCGAGTTCGGCAGGATGTGCCCGAAAAGGATCTTGCCCGACCTGGCGCCGCTCGCCCGGGCCGCCTCGATGTATTCCCGCTCGCGGATGCTGAACGCCTGACCTCGTACCAGCCGGGCCATGTCCATCCAGGCCGTCGCGGAGATGGCGATCATGATGTTGCCCAGACCGCGTCCCAGGACCAGGTACAGGATGATCGCGACCAGGATGCCGGGGATCCCGTAGAAGATGTTGATGAACACGCTGATGACGTTGTCGATCCAGCCCCGGAAGTAACCTGCGATCAGGCCGACCACGACCCCGACGGTGAGCACGATTGCCGACGTGCCCACGCCGACGATCAGCGAGATCTGCGCTCCCTGCATCATCCGGCTCAGCAGATCGCGGCCGAGGTCGTCGGTGCCAAGTGGATGCGCCGCGGACGGCCCGAGGAACGTGAGTGTGTTCGGCAGGATGGTCGCGGGGTTGTAGGGCGTCCAGAAGACGGCGACGATCGCGATCAGGAACAGGGCGGTCAGGTAGACGAGCGCTGCCAGGGCGAGGCGGTTGCGGCGCAGACGGCGGAAGCCGTCACGCCAGAGCCCGACCTGCGCCCGGGCGATCGTGCCGCCCGCATATTCCTCGAGGATTGGGGTCGCTACGGTGGCCATCAGTATCGAATCCTTGGATCAACGACGGTGTACAGCAGGTCGACGACGAGGTTGGCGATGCCGATCAGGAGTGCGTAGACGGTGAACACGGCCACGGTGACGTTGTAGTCGGCTCCCAGGATGCTCTCCACGAACTCCTTGCCCAAGCCCGGGATGCCGAAGATATTCTCGATGATGACGCTGCCGGTGATGATGCTGATGACCAGCGGCCCGAGGATGCTGATCACGGGGATGAGAGCGTTGCGCAGTGCGTGCCGCACCGTGACGACGCGGCTCTTGAGCCCCTTGGCCCTGGCGGTCCGGATGTAGTCCTGCTGGAGCACTTCGAGCATGGCCGCTCGGGTGATCCTGGTGACCTGGCCCGAGGTGTAGAAGCCGAGGATGATCGCGGGCAGCGACAGCTCGACCAGCGTTCCGTACGTGCCTGTCCAAATCGCTGGGTACGAGATCGCGCCGTTGGTGACGGTGGGCAGCCAGTAGCTGAAGATGAGCACGCCGAGCCCGGCGAGGACGAAGCTCGGCACGCTGTAGCCCACCACCGCGATCGATGTGAGCGTGTAGTCCACCCAGCTGTTCTGGCGCATGGCCGCAAGAACGCCGAATGTGGTTCCGAGGCCGATCGTGATCAGGAGTGCTGTGCCACCCAGCTCGGCGCTGACACTGAGCTCGCGCATGACCAGCGGCGTGATCGGCAGCCCTCGAATCTGGAATGAGACACCGAGGTTGCCCTGGATCGCGTTGATGAAGAAGCTCCAGTACTGCACCAGGATCGGCCTGTCGAGCCCGTACTGATGCAGGACCAGCTGCAGCGCCTTGCCATGGACGCGCTCGCTCTCGAAGGCGCTTCCCGGCAGGCTGTGAACGGTGATGAAGACCAGGAATGACACCGCGATCAGCGTGAAGATGATCAGCAGCAATCGCTGCGCGATGTAGATCAGGGTTCCCCGGGTCAGCATCTCCTGGTCCTCCGTCCGAGGGGAAAGGCGAAAGGCGCCCGGCTCGGTGCCGGGCGCCTTTTCATTCGGTTTTTAGCGAGAACCTCTCAGTGAGAGAGGATCTTGATCTCGTTCCAGTAGTTGTCGAAGGCGGTGTTCGAGCCGGCTCCGCTCACGTACGGCTGGATCAGGAAGTTACCGACCGAGTAGTAAAGGGGGATGTAGGCGACGTCCGCCTGAAGGATCCCGGCCAGCTGGTTGTAGAGCGGCAGCGCCTGGGACAGCGGCTCGGCGTCGGCCGTCTTCAGGGTGCTGTCGTAGGTCGGGTCGTCGAATCCGCTGGTGTTGGCGCCGGCCGATGTGGCGTAGACACCCCAGAGGTTGTCGTACCAGTCCTGGGGATGGTTGTAGTCGAACTGCCATCCGTCACGGTCCATCTGGTACTTGCCTGAGAGGCGGTTGCTGATGAAGATCGACGCATCGGAGACCGCGTTCAGGTTGACGTGGACGCCGAGGTTGGTCTGCCACTCGTTCTGCAGGTAGGCGGCGACGCTCTCGTTGAGGCTGCCCGCGTTGTACGAGTAGGTGAGGTTCTTGGTCAGCGATCCCGATGGGTCGTACTGGGTCAGCAGCGACTTCGCCTGGGTCTTGTCGAACTTGGCCAGTGGGTCAGTGTTGGGGCCGCCGTTGCCGACCAGCCCGGTGGTGATCAGTCCGCCGGTCGCTGCCGAGCAGGTGACGTTGTGGCAGACGGTTGTGGCGAGACCGGTCTTGTCGACCGCCAGGTCGAACGCCAGGCGCAGGCCCTTCGCAGCCGCCGACTCACCCTGGAAGGGTCCGCCGGTCGGATACCCGATGCTGAAGCTCACCCACGTGGTGCGCCCCTTCGGCTGGGTCAGAAGGTCCGGATGCTCCCGCGAGTTGGCCTGGATCGCGAGGATGTTGGCCAGCGGGATGAGTGCGCTGTCGCCCCCGTAGCCGACGATGTCGTAGCCCTTCTGGAAGAAGGCGTCCACGGTCGTGGGTGCGGTCGACGGATCCTTGACGTCGATGTTGATCGTCTTCAGCGTGGGCTTCGGAGAACCCCAGTAGTTCGGCACTGCCGAGAACGTCATCGACTGCTTTGGGGTGTAGGCGGTGAGCGTGTAGGCACCGGTGCCGACGAGGTCGGCAGGGGTCTGCCACCAGTTCACGGGATCCACACCGGCGCCGTTGATGACCTTCTCATCAACGATCGCGCCGACTGTGCCCTCGAGTGTCCACGCGGTGAGGCACCAGCCGCACGCGCTGCTGAGCTTGACCTGCACGGTCTCAGGATCGGGGGCGGTCAGTCCGCTCATCATGAATGCGGAGTTGCCGGCGGCGAGCTGCTTCTCGATGTTGCCCTGGAACGTCGTGGGGGTACCCGAAGACGGCGGGTTGCCCGCCGCGGTCTGCACTGCGCTGTAACCCTGGATCGCGCTCAGGATCGAGGAGTACGCACCGTGGAGGTCAGCGCCGCGGTTCCAGGAGTACAGGACGTCCTTGGACGTGACCGGATCTCCGTTGGAGAACTTTGCCGCGGGGTTCAGGTGGATCGTATAGGTCAGGCCATCGGCCGAGATCCCGCCGTTCGCCTGGGTCGGAATCGCGGTCGCGATGTCCGCAACGATGTTCAGCTTGTCGTCGAACCGCCAGAGGTTGTCGAACACGTTCTGCATGAGC
>OCZU010003026.1_pt1 | contig 10638 bp, 8 predicted proteins | sample 1539001 | NCBI WGS metagenome assembly OCZU01 (sample SAMEA3539306, study PRJEB22396) | soil metagenome | biome: tundra; feature: field; material: soil | place: USA | collected 2010-05 | depth 0.15 m | reverse complement strand
CGAATGCGCGGCCGTTGATGGAGACATGGACGCCGCTGTTGTAGTGCAGATAAACGGCCGTGTACCCGAGGTCACGCGCCAGGGCGGCGCCGTGATCGTGCCCCTTGCGTCGCCACTGCAAATCGTTCATGCACAAGCCGTGCAGCAGCACGATCAGTTTGCCGCCGGCTTGCGGGATCGCCGCGGTCAGCGATAGGCGCTCGCCTGGCAATGCGATTCCACCGCGACGCAAGCGCGTGGTGATCGCCAGCGGATTGTTCGACGCCGCCAGGTAGTCGCCGAGCACTCCGTTCAGCGCGGCGAGCATCGCCTCGCGGCCACGCCACGCACTTCGCTGGTTGAGCAAAGGCTCGAGCTGCGCCAGCAATCGGTCGAGACCGTGGCCGACGAGGCGGATCACGCCGCGGATGCTCCCGTAGACCAGGCGTGTGATGCCCGTCGTCCGGCCCGTGTTCGGTTGGGCCAGTATTCCCGGGACGCTGGCTATGTTGTGATGCATCGCCTCGACCAGGTCGACGACACCGACGATGCCGGCGATGGTTAGCCGGTTGATGCCGCGAAGATCGCCTTCGTGTGCCCGGAGATTTTTGGCCATATGTTGGGAAACGACGCCGGGGGCGGCGCTGAATTGCGCAGCGGCCTAAGAACTGCCCTTCTTAGTCACGCCACGATTGCAAACAATTTTCCTACGCCAGCTGTCAGCGCCATTGCGAGCGCGCCCCAGAACGTGACGCGAATTGCGCCCATCGCCACACTTGCGCCCCCCACGTACGCGGCCAAGCCGCCAAGTATCGCGAGGAACACCAGCGAGGTTACCGAGACGACGGGGATCATAATCGACCCCGAAACCATGGCAACCGCCAACAGCGGCATTGCTGCTCCAACGCTGAAGCTGGCTGCTGATGTGAACGCGGCCTGTATCGGCCGCGCACGAAGCGTCTCGGAGATCCCGAGTTCGTCGCGGGCATGCGCGCCCAGCGCGTCATGGGCCATGAGTTGCTCGGCCACCTGCTTCGCGAGCGCTGGATCCACGCCGCGGCCGACGTAGATCGCCGTCAGCTCACGGTGTTCTCCCTGCTCGTCTGCTTCGAGCTCCGCCCGTTCCAGGTTGAGCGCGGCCTGCTCGGAATCCGCCTGTGAGCGGACCGACACATACTCGCCGGCAGCCATTGACATGGCTCCCGCGACCAAGCCGGCGATACCCGCGATCATTACGCTGCTGTGGGTCGCCCCGGCAGCTGCGACCCCGAGCACCAGGCTCGCGGTCGAAAGGATGCCGTCGTTGGCGCCCAGTACCGCCGCGCGTAACCAGGCGATGCGGTTGGTGAGGTGCCGTTCCCGGTGACGTACTTTCATAATCGCAGGCGCTCTGTGCGTTCGCGTCTTCCCATGCTCACCGAAAATCATGCTTCGCAATGCATCGGATCGCTACCTTCGGTCGGGCCTGGTTTTTGTCAAACACGCGATTCTGTCGCTTCGGGAGGAATGATAGCGCTGTGCTGACAACCAGCAATAACCCAAAGCCGCCTAAGATTCCGATGAGCTCACGCTTCAACGGTTCCATCGCCTGGTAGAAAACGTGCGTGGTCACGATGCCATAGACGGCCCACGAGGCAGCGATGGCTACCGTCGACGAAGAAGGATTTTTCATGATGTACCCTTTGGTTGGTCAAAGAGCCAGGACGATTGTTCACGAGAGTGGCTCGATCCAGAGCGCATGGTCGTGAATCTCCTCGACTCCGGTCACGTTTTCGCAAACCACGTGTAATGCCTGACGTTCGCGCTCCTCGAACAGCGAACCCCAAAGGTCGACGCGGCCCTCGCGCACGACGACGTTGATGGTGTTGCGCGGTCACCACGGCTCGCGCTAGTCATCTCATCGAGGATGCGTTGCCGAATGACCACGTCGGGAATGGTAGTCACCTGTTGCGTCATGAGATCGCTGACTTTCATTGCGCTGCTCTCAAGGCACGTTTAAGGTTCCATGCTACGTGCACTGAGCAACCGCATTTTGACTTCGCGCAAACGTCTTGCTTGGCACTCGGCTACCCTACGACGTTACTCACCGCGGAGCGGTCTGCGGGTATGGCGTGACCGAATGCAGACCGGGAAAGGGATATGCCGTCAGGTAGCGGCTCGCGCCAACGTGGCGACGTGGCAGCAATGCGTTGACCAAGATCAAGTCGCGTGGTCTATGGATCGGCAGCATGTGCAAACGGCGCTGGCGGCGCAGCGGCGCCTTGCGGATCGGGGGAAGTGCGGCGATGCGTAGCAGGTCAGGCAGGTCTTCGGCTGCACGCTGGTCAACGAGCACGGAGCGGGTTTTCTACGCCAGGGTAAGGGCGCAAGAGTCCATGCGGCAACGCTCGCGCGCGCGATGCGTGCGCTCGGCATACACTTCGGGACCGGAGTCGAAAGGAGTCGAAACGATGCCGAGCATGACCGATCGCATAAAGGGCCGACGGTGAGCGTCAGAAATCTAGAACACTTTTTCCGCCCTCAATCCGTCGCGGTTATCGGCGCGTCGGAAAAGCCGCACAGCGTAGGAGCGACGGTGCTGCGCAACCTTCTCGAAGGAGGATTTTCGGGGCCGGTCATGCCGGTCAACCCGCAACACGCTGTGTTGGCCGGCATCAAGGTTTACCCGACCGTGGCGAGTCTGCCCTCCGCGCCGGAGCTGGCGCTCATCTGCACGCCGCCGGCGACCGTGCCGGACCTGATCGGCGAACTCGGCGCGCGAGGCACGAAAGCCGCCATCGTGATCAGCGCGGGACTCGGCGCCGTCAAGGATCAGCAGGGAAGGACCCTGAAGGAGGCGATGCTCGCCGCCTCGAAGCCTTATCTGTTGCGCATTCTCGGCCCGAACTGCGTCGGCCTGCTCGTCCCCGGCCTCGGGCTCAACGCGAGCTTCGCGCACACGGGAGCTATGCCCGGAAAGATCGCGTTCGTTTCGCAATCGGGCGCCCTGGTCACCGGCGTGCTCGACTGGGCGAAGTCCCGCAGCATCGGTTTTTCGAAGTTCATCTCCCTGGGCGATAGCGCCGATGTCGATTTTGGTGACGTGCTCGACTATCTCGGTAGCGACGCGGAGACGCATGCAATCCTGCTCTATATCGAATCGATCACCGCGGCCCGCAAGTTCATGTCCGCGGCGCGGGCGGCGGCGAGGAACAAGCCGGTGCTTGTGGTGAAGGCGGGGCGCGTTGCCGAAGGCGCGAAGGCCGCCGCCTCGCACACCGGTGCGCTCGCGGGCGCGGACGATGTTTACGACGCCGCAATTCGCCGCGCGGGCATGCTGCGCGTGTTCACCACGGAGGATCTCTTCGACGCCGTGGAAACCTTGGCGAGGGCGCGCCCGCGCATGGGGGACCGCTTGGCGATCCTGACCAACGGCGGGGGCCCCGGAGTCATGGCGACCGATGCGCTTATTCTTGGCCGAGGCCGCCTGGCCGCATTGTCGCCGGAGACGTCGCGCAGGCTCGACACTATCCTGCCACCCACTTGGTCGCACGGCAATCCTGTCGACATCATTGGCGACGCGCCGACCGAGCGATATGTGCAGACTTTGCAAATCCTATTGAAGGACCCGCAGGCGGACGCCGTCCTGTTCATTCATGCCCCGACCGCGATCGTACCCAGTGCGGAGATCGCGGCCACGGTCTCGCCGGTGGCCACGCAGACGGACCGCAACGTGTTCGCGTGCTGGCTGGGCGGCGATGCCGTGAAGCAGGCACGCGCGACCTTCGCGCAGGCCGGCATTCCAACCTACGACACGCCCGAAGAAGCGGTGCGCGCGTTTCTCCAAGTCGTGCAATACGGCCGCAACCAGGACTTGTTGATGGAGGTTCCTCCCGCGAGGTCGGCCGAGTACGCGCACGATCGCGAAAAAGTACGTGCAGTGGTGCAGAGCGCTTTGGCGGAAGGCCGGGCGATGCTGTCGGAACCCGAAGCCAAGTCGGTGCTCGCGGCCTATGGTATTCCGGTGGTCGACACGCGGATTGCGACGACCGTCGAGGACGCGGTGAAAATCGCGCCCGACATCGGCTTCCCCGTGGCGCTCAAGATTCTCTCGCCGGATGTCACGCACAAATCCGATGTCGGTGGCGTCGCCCTGGATCTGCAGAATGCGGCAGCGGTCGAAACCGCGGCCCAATCCTTGCGAGCGCGATTGCAACAATACCGGCCCGATGCAAGCTTGCAGGGTTTCACCGTGCAGTCGATGGTGCGGCGCCCCAACGCCCACGAACTCATCGTCGGGGTGACGACGGATTCCGTGTTCGGGCCGGTCATCCTCTTCGGTGCGGGTGGCACGGCCGTGGAAATCACCGCCGACCGCGCCATCGGCCTTCCTCCGCTCAACGTGGTGCTGGCGCGTGAGCTCATTTCGCGAACGCGCGTTTCCAGGCTACTCGCCGGGTATCGCGAGCGGCTGCCGGCGGACCTCGCCGCGATCAGCCGGACGCTGATTCAGGTGTCGCACTTGATCGCCGACATTCCGGAGATCGTCGACCTCGACATCAACCCGCTCTTGGCCGACGATCAGGGGGTCCTCGCGCTCGATGCCCGCATTCGTGTCGCGCCTTCGAGCGGAACGGGGGTCGATCGGTTCGCGATCCGTCCCTATCCCGGGGAGCTCGAGGAATGGGTCGGCTGGCAGGGTCGGCAGGTGTTGCTCCGACCCATAAAGCCCGAAGACGGTGCGCAGCATCTCGAGTTCTTCAACGCGCTGGCCGCCGAAGATGTTCACTCCAGAGTGTTCATGTCCGTGCATGAGCTGCAGCCGTCCCAGCTCGCGCGCCTGACACAGATCGACTACGACCGGGAAATGGCATTCATCGCCACCACCGAGCGCGAATGCGGCGGTGCCGAGACACTCGGCGTGGCGCGCGCGATCGCGGATCCGGACAACGTTACCGCCGAGTTCGCGATCATCGTGCGGTCAGACTTGAAAGGGAAGGGACTCGGCGGGATTCTGTTCAAGAAGCTCATCGATTATTGCCGCAGCCGAGGCACCAGGGAACTCGTCGGCGAGGCGCTGGCGGAAAACCAGGCAATCATCGCGTTGACCCGGCGCTTCGGCTTCGCGGTGACTCCCTCGTACGGCACACATACCGTGAATTTGAAGTTAGAGCTTCGGCCGCTCGCTGACAATGCAGACGAGGAATCGCGTTGTTTCAAGTGATTGTGGCGCCGATCGATGGAATGTGCTCAACAGTCTGAGCGGGTTCTGCCATAGGTTGATCTACCTCAAGATCGGAGATCCCGACTGCTGGCACGATACCCGCATGGTTCACGCCGCGCCTTCCACAAGCCTTTCGTTCGACGCGGATCTCATCCGCAAGTACGATCATTTTGGCCCGCGCTATACGTCCTACCCCACGGCAGACCGCTTTACGGAAGCATTTACCGCCGAACATCTAGTCAGTGCGCTTTTCACCCGTGCAGCCGAGGGCGCTGCGCAACCGTTGTCGCTCTATGTGCACGTTCCGTTCTGCAACACCGTCTGCTACTACTGCGCGTGCAACAAAGTCGTCACCAAGGACCATGGCCGTTCGGCTAAGTACATCCGGTACCTTGGAAGGGAGATTGCGATGCTGTCCGCTCTGGTAAATCCCCAGGTGCCGGTGAAGCAATTGCACTGGGGCGGAGGCACCCCGACGTTTTTGTCGGCGGATGAAATGACGCAGTTGATGCGTGTGCTCCGCGACAACTTCAATTTTGCGCACGATGCCGAGCTGTCGATCGAAATCGACCCACGCCAGGTGAGCGTCGCGGACATCGCGTTGCTGGCCCAATTGGGCTTCAACAGGATGAGTCTGGGGGTCCAGGATTTCGACCCGGACGTCCAGAAGGCTGTGAATCGGCTCCAAAGCGAAGCGGAGACGCGTGCAGTGCTGGAAGCGGCCCGTGCGCATGGATTCCGGTCGCTGAACGTCGACTTGATCTATGGACTCCCCCGGCAGACCCTGAGCGGCTTCGACGTGACGCTGGACAAGGTGCTCCGCGACGCGCCGGACAGGATTGCTCTATACAGTTATGCGCATGTCCCACACCTGTTCAAACCGCAGCGGCGCATCAGCGATGCCGATTTGCCGTCGCCCGACGTCAAGCTTGCGATCCTCGAGCGGGCCATCGAAAAAATGACGAGCGCCGGTTACGTCCATATCGGGATGGATCATTTCGCATTGCCCAACGACGAGCTTGCGGTCGCGCAACGCGAGGGGAGGCTGCAGCGCAACTTCCAGGGCTACGCCACCGATGTCGATTGCGATCTCCTATCGTTCGGCATTTCGGCGATCGGCAAAGTCGGCACGGCTTACTGTCAGAACGTGCGTGCCCTCGATGAATATTACGAGCGGCTCGACGCCGACGCTCTGCCCACGTTTCGCGGGTGGCAGCTCTCCGCAGACGACCGGTTGCGGAGAGACGTGATCCAAGCACTTATGTGCCAATTCAAGGTCTCGGTGGACCTTGTGGAAGACGCGCATGCCATCGCGTTTCAAGAATACTTCGCGACCGAGCTCCAGGCACTCAAGCCGCTGATCAACGATGGACTGATCGAAGTCGCGCCGGATGCGATCACTGTCACGAGACGCGGCCGGCTTCTGGTGCGGACGGTGGCCATGGTGTTCGACCGCTATTTGCGCGAGCAGCGCGAGCAGGCTCGCTACTCGCGCGTCATCTGATAATGCTCGACCACCGGTCGATGGTGAGCCAGATTTCAACTGGGCGTGTATGCGGTCGCCGCTCAGCATCTGTCAGTCGTCGTAGACGGCAACCGAGCCGCGTCATCTTCTGCAAGCCTGCGCTTGCGTGAGGGCCTCAAGCCATGGGGCAACCGCGCGGACCGATCCTTCCAGGTTTCAGCGGATGACCAACACCGGGATCGCGCTATGGGTCAGGACCTTGTGCGTTTCGCTGCCCAGAACGACAGCCGACACTCCGCGGCGGCCATGGGAAGCCATGCAAATGAGTTCGCATTTCTTTTTTCTTGCGAGGGCGATGATCTGCCGGTAGATATCGTCGCTCTCGACAAGTGCGCAATCCAGCTCGACGCCGGCGGCAGCTGCGAGCTTCTTGATTGCCGCGAAAAGCTTCTCGGCTTCGGACTCGTGTTGTTGAGCGTACGCTTCGGCGATGACGTCTTTCGCGGGGCCGAATGTGCTATAAGGGCTGCCCGAAAATGTGGGATAGACGTGCAGTGCGACGAGGCTCGCCCCGTTCATCATTGCGAGCTGCATGGCTGCGTGAACCGCCTTCTGCGAGAGCTTGGAACCGTCGGTGGGCACCAGGATCTTGTTGAACACGATAATTCTCCTCGTCGATGTAAACAGGTCGCACGGGCGCGCCACGGACCTTGACACTTGGGAATTTTGGCTCGACGCTCGACAACAATCCTTGATTTAGGCCAAGATTGATGAGCGAATGGCAAGTGACCCTGGGTTGATCCAGGTCAAGGCGCCCTGGCGCCACGGCACTAACATGCATGGGAATCGCTCCAGCGCAACCAGATCAGAACAACCAAGTCGTTCGCACGCGACTGCCGCGCTATGCAAGCACTCCGCATCATCTATGACGAGCACCGCGGGCTAGCGGCCGTCCTGGACGGGATGCTGTATCTCGTCCACGAGATCCGTGACCGGAGGGGTAAGCCGAATTTCGAGTTGCTCGGGGCGATGATTTACTACATCGACGCGTTCCCCGAGCGCTTCCATCACCCCAAGGAGGACGAGTACCTGTTTCGGCTCTTGCGCCTGCGTTGCCCGCAGGCCGCTCCACTGCTCGACCGACTGGCAACGGAGCACCGAGCGGGCGCCGAGAAGATCCGCACGCTCGAGCAGGCGCTGGCGCGCTACCAGCAGGGCGGCGACGGCGAGTTCTCCAACTTTCTGGCGGCAGTGGAGGCATACGCAGCATTCCATTGGGAACACATGCGGCTCGAGGAAAATGAGGCTTTGCCTCTGGCCGAGAAATTCCTCTCTGCCGGCGATTGGGAACTCGTTGACGCTGCATTTCTCGGTCACGCCGATCCTTTGCTTCGCGCGAAGGCGGGCGCCAAGTACGACGCGCTGTTCACCCGCATTGTCAATCTGGCGCCGCCGCCCGTCGGCCTGGGCCCCGAGCGTCAGCCCGCATGAGCCGAAAGGCGCCGCGCAATCGCCGCCCGCGATGCGGTCGGTAACGATCGGCCGTGTCGAGGAACCCCGTGCAGGCGAAGCGCATTATCGAGGAGGAGCATCGCTCTTTGGCGGCAATGTTGCACGGCATGCTTTACGTGCTGCGCGAAATTCGCTACGTCGGAATCGAGCCGGATTTCGTGCTGCTCGGCGCGATGGTCCATTACATCGATGCGTTTCTGGAACGCTTCCACCATCCCAAGGAAGATGCCTATTTGTTTACTGTGCTCGGGTCTCGGTACCCTGCCGCAGCGCCGTTACTCGATCGCCTGAAGCGGGAGCACGAAGGGGGCGCCGTGAAGGTGCGTAAGCTGCAGGAGGCGCTGACCCGCTACCAGCATGGCGGCTCCGCCGATTTTCCGGAGTTTGCTGCGCTGGTCGCGGACTACGCAGCGTTTCACTGGGACCACATGCGGGTCGAAGAAAACGACCTGCTCCCGCTTGCCGTGCGGCACTTGGCCGTCTCGGATTGGGACGCAATCGACGCCGCGTTTCTCGGGCACACCAATCCGCTGCTCGGCATGGAGCAAGGCGACGAGTATCGGGATCTCTTCCGCCGCATCGTCAAGCTGGCCCCGTCGCCTATCGGCGTGGCGCGGGCGCCTTAGCGCGTTGATGTCGAACGCTGCGCCCCGGCGGAGGGTGAGGCGATTTGCCGCAGGCGAAGATCCGCGCGACGCCTTAACGTATCGAGCTTGGTGCTTGCGTCATTGAGGATCAGGGGCATATGCCCGAAGATTTCCCGTGGCAGCGAGCCGACGTCTACCGTAATGCATGCGTGACGACCGAAATCGCCGCTATGTGCGCCAGGACACATACAGGATGAATTGATCGGGGTATGCTTCGTCGATCCTGAGTCGCTGCCGCGAGGAATCCAGGGGCGCAGGAGTGCTGGGAGTCAAGCAGTCGCTCGGTCAGGGAGGGACGGACGATGAAGGTGCAAAAGATCATCGGTTTGAATACCTGGATCGCGTGTTTGCTCGCAACGTCGGTTGCGGCAGCGGAAGATCCCGCGCCACAGGAGACGATGGCGCAGAAGGCGCTGGCGCGAGACAAGGTTTGCACCGTCTGTCATAACGAAAGCTGGCGAGTACCCGTGCTTTCGATCTACCAGACGCGCCATGGCAACAAGACGGACCCGCGCACTCCAGACTGCCAGTCCTGCCATGGAACAAGCGACGCCCACCAGAAAGATCCAGGCGGCGTACATCCGGATGTCGTTTTCGGCTCCAACTCAAAGAACGTGTCGTCTGCAGACGAGCGAAGCGGCGCCTGCCTCACTTGCCACGATTCAAAAGTCCTGCCTCGCGCGCACTGGGCCGGAAGCGAGCATCAAAGCAGCGGTGTGGCCTGCAGTAACTGCCATACGATCCATACGCCCCACGACCCGGTCCTCACCAAATTTACTCAGGCGGATGTCTGTTTCGTCTGCCACCAGACGCAGCGCGCGCAGATCCATCGCATTTCGACGCATCCGATACTCGTCGGCAAAGTGGTGTGCTCGGATTGTCACAACCCGCACGGATCGACGGGACCGAAGCTCCTCGTCAAGAACTCGGTCAACGAGACCTGCTACACCTGCCACGCCGAGAAGCGCGGTCCGTTTCTCTGGGAACACAGTCCTGTTGTCGATGATTGCACCAACTGCCACACGCCGCACGGATCCACGAACACGCCCTTGCTGAAAGCGCGTGTCCCTTGGCTATGTCAGGAATGCCACACCGGGGACCACGGGGCCGCTATCAACAGCGGCGCGAACCTGCCGAACGGAAACGCGACGACGGTCAATGGCATGCAGCCGCTGGCAAGCCAGAGTCCGCGCGCACAGACCAACGCCCGGGCCTGCCTGAACTGCCACGTGTTGATTCATGGGTCGAACCATCCGGCAGGGGCCAAATTCCAGCGCTGATCGACGTCGACTCGGGGAGCACGTCATGAAGACCAATAAGCGTTGTTTCGTCATCCGCGCATCGGTTGTTGTGGTCCAGAGCACGCTGGCGGCCTGGGTCGTTGTCTCGTCTGCGCAAGCAGCGGAAGGCGACGACCCCGCGCGTCAACTGATTCAGCCCACCAACCAGATCGAGGTCGGCGGCGGTTATGTCAGTCAGGACTCATTCAAGTTCGGCCAGTACAACGGGCTTTTCAACAAGGGTTTTTACAGCACCCTCAATATCGATGTGCGCAGTGCCGATGCCCCCGATAGCGACAGTGCGTTGCGCTGGCGAGTCATCGGTACCGATCTTGGCCTCGATACGCGCAAGATAACCGCCGAGGTCGGGCAGCAGGGGAAATTTCGCGTTAGCGTCGGCTTCGATGAATTGCGCAGCAACCGTTCCGACACTTACCAGACTCCCTACCTGGGCGCGGGTACCAACAACCTGACGCTGCCGGCAGGGTGGCTGGTACCGGTGGTCCCACAAGTAAGCGCAACCAGCGGCAACTTCCGGGGCTTGGATCCGAT
>OCZU010003025.1_pt1 | contig 10639 bp, 9 predicted proteins | sample 1539001 | NCBI WGS metagenome assembly OCZU01 (sample SAMEA3539306, study PRJEB22396) | soil metagenome | biome: tundra; feature: field; material: soil | place: USA | collected 2010-05 | depth 0.15 m | reverse complement strand
CACCATCACAATTCCCTTGTAAAACATGGCGGAGAGAGGGGGATTCGAACCCCCGATACGGTTTAACCCGTATACCGGTTTAGCAAACCGGCGCCTTCAGCCACTCGGCCATCTCTCCTCCAATGCCAACCAACTCGAATTTGCGGGCGCAAGTTTGGCACTTGTTAAAACGGAGTCAAGCACTCTGCGGAGACTTTGCAAACCGTTGCTTGGAGAATCGAGCCACCAACAGATAAACTTGTGTCAATGCGTCGGCCAAGCGAAGCCGTCCCCGATTCAGTTCAATCGTAAATTGGCCGGTCGTCCACGCAGCCACTGGTTCAGGGCGAACAACACGATGGCGAAAGGCGGCAATGCGAGGTAAGGCCAGAGGCCCGTCAGTCGCCTTGGTGCCATGCCAACCGGCAAGGTGCAAGTGACACTCGCCGTTTCGCTGCCTTGCCGAACCAAAGCGCGCAATTGCCAGTCACCGACCGCTCGCAAAACGACGGTTGCTCCATAAAACAGTTTGTTCGCCGCCCGCCCGCGCGTTGCTCGAATGGCTGTCGGCTGGCCTGGCGCGTCCGTCGGCTCCGGTGAAGCCATGTTGTTGGTGGAACCACAGAGCACATCGTTCGCACTGAGAATTACGCCGGTTGGTGGGACAAAGCTCAGATCCACCGCGGCATCCATCACGACCTCGTCCGTCTCGCGTCTTTGGACCATGACTGTCACTTCCACAAAGAGATCACGCGAAACTTCCGGTGACGTAAAAATCGTGACGATGAATGTTCCTTGAGCCTCGCGCGTCCGCACCATTCCCCCATCCGCCTTCGCCACGGACGGGGATAGAATCGTGGCCCAAATCAGCACGATGCCGAGCGAGGTCGCGAGCTTTTGGCCCATGCTCAACGATTGGTTTGCGCTGCTCATCTTCACTTGATTGACTCCATCATTCCGCGCATTTGCATGGGCTGAAGAAAAATCCAGATGCCGCTGACGTAAAGCGCAACCGCGACGCAGGCCCAGGGCGACAGCAATCCGAGCGCAGCACGAATGCGCGGCACGCTGTCGCGGGCGATGCACCAGCCAAGGTAGAGCGTCAGCAGTAATCCGGCGTCGAGCAACAAGGTTTGCAGGACCAGCACCGCGTCCGCACTGACCCGCAGGCTCGACATGGACCAATCCGGCTGGCCTAAAAAGTGGAAACCAAAATCTCCGGCCGTCTGTTGCAAGATCGGCCACGCGGTGGCGTAGCCGGACAACAGATGAAACAGGAAATGCGCGGCCCACATCGCGGCGCCCAGCGGCACCAGCGCCATTGAAAACCGGCAGAGCAGCTCGCGGGTCGGTACGGCGACCTTTCCGGCGGCCCGACCCAGCAGCACCGCTGTTCCCATCACTATGGCAGGGCCCAACACTAGCGCGGCCGCAAACAGAATCGTGATGACGAGGAGCGGTGAACCCAGCCCCAGTTGCGACACCAGACGATCCTGCCATTCCGTCACGGAACCCGCCATCGCCGCCGCGCCGGTGAACGCGGCGAACACCAGCACGAGCGCCATCGCCGCCACATCGGTCCGGCGCGAGAGGCGGCCCAGCGAGGATCGCTGCGGATCACGCATCAGGTCCGCCCCCGGTGCGACGGCCAGCACGCCGATGTTGTCGTGCGGGCAGGCGCGGACGCAGTCGAGGCAGAATGTGCAATCCAGGTTTCCAACTTTGTCGGGCAGATGAAGGTCCGTTTCGCAACCGCGCTGATGTTCATTGCCGCGCAGGCAATCGTGTGTCCGGCAACTCGCGCAAACGTCCGGCGCACGCACCTTCACTTCCAGCGGTGAAACCAACGAGTTGATGAATTGGAACTGGCCGACAGGACAAACATATTTGCAGAAGCTCGCTCCGCGGAAGAAGGCATCAACGACAAAGGCGGCGAGGAAATAGTTGAGGACGAGCCACGCAGTCCAGATCGGTTTGTCCCAAAGTTGGAACGCGTCCGTGACCCAGAAAAAAACGACGAGCAACGCGACGGCCAGCCACTTGGATCGCAATGCTCGTGGCCACGCGCGCGGTTTCAAGCCGAGACGGCGGCCCAGTTCGCGCGGCAGCATGAACGGACACGCCATACAAAACAGATTGCCGGCGGCCAGCAACGCAACCACGGTCAACGCGCGCCAATAATTCCACGGCAGCACGCCGGCCAGATTGCTCGAACTGGTTTGCGGCCCGAAAAAACCGTCGGCCATCACCGCGATGGCGATGAGGAGCAGCACCGTTTGCATCAGCCGCCGGCCCCAGCGCGCGCGCAGGAAACCACCGACAAATGGCACTGCAAGCAGGTCGAAGCCGGGTTGCCGAATTCGTAAAGAAGCGCGTTTCAGCACCACTGCGGTTTGGAGTTCCGCCGGCTGGCGGTCAGAGGGACAAGCTTTGCCGGGGCCGCCTGAAGGCGGAACTCCGATCCCGAAGGCGTTCCTCACCGGGTGCACCAGTTTTTGGCCCGACGAAAGATACTGAATCGCCAGCACGGTTGCGGGAATGAGGAACGCCATGGAACCCGGCACCCACATGATGACGCCCGCCGAGGCCTGATCACTCAACGCCGACATGCCGAAGAGTCGCGGGACATTCGCATAGACCGGATAAAGCACATGCTCGGTGAAAGAGAGAATGGCGCACAACGCGGTGTTTACGATGTCGGCGGCGAAAAGATAAATCGGAATGGCCCAGAGCGGCCAATGCGGACGGCTTGGAAACGGACGGATGACCGGCCACCAAAACAGCACCGCCGAGCCGAAGAAGCAGGCGTGCTCCACCTTGTGCCAGCCAGGCGAACGCAGCGCGAGATCGAATGCCCCCGGTACGTGCCACGCGCACAGACTCACCATCATCGCGATCCAGCCGACGATCGGATGTGTCAGCGCATGGCCGAACCGCCGCAGCGCCGGCCAGTTGAGGAACGGCCCTAAGCCGTCGTGCGCGAAAGCACGCGGCAGTCCGCGCAGCAACGGCAGAAAAGGTTCGCCCAGAAGAACCAACGGCGGTGCCACCGACAGCAGCAACAAGTGTTGCACCATATGCGCCGAGAGCAAAAGGCCAGAGAGAACGTCGAGTGGCGATGTGATGGCCAGCCAGAGTGTGGTGAGTCCACCGAGAAACGCGCACAACCGCCAGACGGGGAAACGATTTGGCGTGACGCGATGCAGTACCCGCCATCCGCGCAGATAGAAAATCGCCGTGATGAGCAAACCCAACGCGAGTTTCGGATCAATGGACCACGAACTGAGAACCGCTTGCGCGCTGGGAGACATCCGGGTCAGCGTGCTTGTGTCGTCGGAGCGGCGCTTACCAGCGCGGCATCCTGCGCCGGGCGTTCGTTCGCGGGGTGCAATGTTTTTAGAAACGACACGAGCGCAGTTGTCTCCGCCGGACTGAGATTTTTTCCGTAGGCGGGCATGTTGCCGCCGCCTTGGAGGACTTGACGAAACAACTGGTCTTCGGTCAACCGTGTGGCGACGGTGTCAAGCGCAGGACCGCGTTTGCCCCCTTCGCCGTCGAGGGCGTGGCAGTTGCGGCATTGCTTGGCCTGAATCACGATTGCTCCCTGGAGTTCGAGCGGGCTGCGGCCATCGAGAAATTTCTGCGGCACCGGCGTGCTGCTCCAGGCGTCCATCACCGGCGACCAGGGTGAATACAGGCCGAGCCGGGTGACGGCTGCCAGCGCGATGACGATCAGCAACAAGGCCAGCACCGCGAACGGCCGGCGGCGCCAGCTTTTCTCGCCGGTCCCGGAAACCAGCGGCAAGGCGATCAACACACCGATCCCGACCACCGGCCCGACCAGCAACAAAAACGTTTCCATGTTTGGCGGCAGCAGCGCGAGCGCGGCATACAGCCACAGGAAAAAGAAATCGGGCTTCGGCACCGCCTGCACCACGGTCGGGTCCGGCGCGCCACTGGGACCGTACGGACCGAAAAGCGCGGCACACGCGACGATGGCGAGGATTACCAGGCCGGAGAAGACGAGGTCTTTGCGAAACGCATCCGGCACGAACGGCACACCATCCTGGTGCGTGAGCTCGTGATATTCCTTGAGGTACGTCTCGCGCTTCACGACGCGGCCCGGCACCGGCCATTCGTTGACGCCGAGCTTGAGCACCATCAGCAGATGCACGCCGACGAATGCGATCAGCGCTCCCGGCACAATGAAGACATGGATGGCAAAGAAGCGCGACAGCGTTTCGCTGGCGATGATCGGGCCGCCGAGCATCAGCTTGACCAGGCTGGCTCCGATGAGTGGCACACGCCCCATGATGGAAGCGCCGATGCCCAGGCCCCAGTACGAATCCTGGTCGAAGCGCAGCACCTGACCCGTAAACGCCATGCCGAGCGTCATCAGCAACAGGAAAACTCCGACGATCCAGGTCAGCTCGCGCGGATATTTGTACGCGCCGAAGAGGAAGACCTGGATCATGTGCATCAGCACAATCGCGACCATGAAATTCGAGCCCCACCCGTGCAGGGCGCGGATGAACCATCCGAAGCTCTGCTGTTGATTCAGGACTTGCAGGCTGTTCCACGCTTCTCCGGCGGAGGGCACATAAACAAAGGCGAGGCAGATGCCCGTGACGAATTGCAGGATCAGCACCGTGAGGCTCGCGCTGCCGAAGACGTAAGCCCAACTCGCGCTGCGCCGCGGCACCGGATGGCTCATCGCCTCCTGGATCGGTTTTCCCAGTTGGAGACGGTGATCGAACCACTCGCCGAGTTTCCGGATCAGGCGCATGAGCACCTTTTCGGTTGGTTCGCACCGGCCACACTGGGCGGCGACGCGAGCGTCGGCATCTGGCCTGCCTTGATCCAAAGTTCGCCGGCCTCCGTCTTGTAATCATATTGGAACAGGCCGCGCGGCGGCGGGCCGGAAGCACGCGAACCATCGGCGTAATACGCGCCGCCGTGGCACGGACACATGAACAGTCCCGATTGCGGGAACCAGCGCACCGGGCAGCCGAGATGGGCACAGTTGATCGCGAAGACCTGCCATTGTTCGGCGGCGACGTGGCGCACCCAGCAGGGAATGTCTCCAGTCGCGCCGTCCCACGGACGCACGAACGGATTGCGATAAGTGGCCAGCCGCGTTTCACCGACCGGAAATTGTGTGAGCGTCCCAAGCGAAACCCAATCGAGATCTTTCCGCATCGCCCGCCGGCCGCCGGGAGCGAGAACGTAGCCGAGGATGGGCACGGCGAACAGCGCGCCCGCGATGACATTGAGTCCGACGCCCAAAATCGTCAGCCACTGGCGGCGCGAAACTTTTTTCACAACCGGGGCCGCGGACTCCACGCTCTCAGATTTTTTTCCGGTATTTGGATCAGGCATACGCGTTCTCCTCGTGGGTCGTTTATGGGTTCGCTCGCGCGGTGGGATAAGGCTGGCCGGGCGTGGCGGGGCGCTGCGCGGCGAGCCAGGCGACCACATCGGTCACTTGTGGCGCGGTCAAAGGCAGGTTGGTCACACAATGGCGCCAGTCGGGATGGCCGAGATCGGGCCGCCCGGCGATGATGCTCGTGCGCAGGTTCTGATCGCTGACGAGAGCAAGATAAGAACCATCAACAATCGAACCGCTCTTCGGCGTACCTTTGCCGTCCGGCCCGTGGCAGGCGGCGCAGAAGGTGGCGAAAACTTCATTACCGCGCTCCTTATAGCCCGGCGAACTGGCGGCATACGGAGGTGGTGTCATGCCCTTCAACGCATCCGGTTTGGCCCAACGAGATCGCATCCCGCTTACGAGAATGTTGATCTGCTCGTCATTCAACATGCCGCCCGCGCTTTTGGCAAACGGCGGCATCAACGTGCCGGGAACGCCAAGTGCCGTCGCATGGCGCAGCGTGTCGTCGCTGACGATGGCTAGGTAAACCGGATTGGCAAGCGCAAGCGCGCCGTTGCCTTTGCCGTCCTGACCGTGGCAGCCGGCGCAGTTCTCACGATAGAGCAGAGCGAAGTCACGCACGTCCCTGGGCTTGATGTCCACATCTGCGAGAGTGGGCTTGCCCGGCAGGCGGTCGCAGCCGATGCCCAGCAGGAGCAATGCGGCGACCAAGGCCAGTGCTGGAATACGCACGTTCATGATTCAGGTTTTTTCCCGTCCTTTTCTTCCATGGTGCCGGGTGCTTCGATGCCTGCGCGAATGGCGAAGGACAGATGTTGCATCGTGGCAATGCGCGTGCGGCGGGCGACGACGAAGCCGGCCACCAAGCCGTAGGCGAATTGCGCCGCCATGAACCAGGGCCAATCAATGCGCGCTTCGAGCGCCGGGTTGATGACGTCCAATCCGGCGTGCAGGACGCCGGTCCAGAATAGCGGGGCGAGAATCCCGCCTAGCAAAAGCGGGTGACGGGGAAACATCGGCAACGCGATGCCGTAAAGCAAACCGATCAATCCCGAGCCGACGCCGTGAAAAATCAGCGCCAGCACCAGCCCCGTGCCGTTGAAGGCAAGCAACTGGTCGTGGCTCATCGCCGAGATGTTCGCCGAGCCGGCGGCGGCAAGCAGATTGATCGGATACCAGATGCTCTGGTGGCCGACGACGCCATAGAGAATGGCGAAGAACGCCATGGCCACGCCGCCCACCAGACCGCCGCGAATGCCGGCGGAGTAGGGATAAATTTCCAACGGCAGCCGCGCCCGGTGTCCCTGTTCGCCAACTTGCAGAAGTCGCACGCCACGACTGGATGTCACCGCTCTCGCCGGCGCGGCTTGGATAGGCACAGGCTCGTGCGCTTCATGCGGCAGCACTTCGCGGAACCAGCCCACGAGGCCGGAGACCAGACACACCGTACCCAGTGCGCTGACCATCCAGTGAGTGAGCAGGCCGGCCCACGCGAGTGAAAGTCCGAACGCCGCCACCAGCGGCCAACCGTTCGACGCGGGTATTTGGATCACGCCTTCGGTCGGTTTTTTCTTTTCAGCGTTCATGTTGTTCCTTTCGTTCGTTAGCGTCCGATGATGTAAACCACGGTGAACACAACGATCCAGACCACGTCCACGAAATGCCAGTAGAGCGCCAGCACCTCGGTGCGTTCGGCGTGCTCGCGTTTGACGGCACCCGCGATAGTCAGAGCCATGACGATGAGCAACGCAAGCAGGCCGACGACGACGTGGAACGCGTGCAGACCGACCAGCGAATAAAAGGTGGTGCCGAAGAGATTCGTTTTGATGGTAAGTCCTTTGTCGAAGATCAGATGCTTCCACTCGACACCCGTGCCGAACAGGAAGTAGCCACCCAACGCAATGGTCGCCAGCCACCAGAAACCGAATCGCTTGATGTCGTCTTTGACCAAGGCGCGCAATGCGAACGTGATGGTTGCGCTGCTGGAGAGGAGACAAATGCTGTTCAGGATCGGCAGATCCAGCACCTGGCGCGGCGTCGGTCCGCTCAAGCTCTTGCCCAGGTAATAAATATAGGCCACCACAAAGATGGTGAAGATCGCGCTCTCCGCGATGATCAGGCAAATCATGCCGACGCGGCCTTTGGACGGCAGCGTTTCGACGCTCTCATCAGAGGCAAGTGTTGTGGCGGCAGTGCTCATGTTGGTTTCAGTGGCCTATTCGTATTTCCAATCCGGGTCGGTAGGATGTTTGACATCCCAGAGCGGACGGCGGCTTTTGACAACGGGCGTTTCGGCGAAGTTGTATTCCGGCGGCGGCGAAGTGGTGGACCATTCAAGCGTCCAGGCATCCCAAGGATCGTTGCCAGCGTGTTTGCCCTTGCCCACCGACCAGAGGACGTTGCCGACGAAGCACAGAATCGCGGCCGCCTGGATCGCCACGCCGACAGTGCAAATCATGTTCAAGGTGTCCCAGCCGCGCCCGGCTTCGTAAGTGTAGATGCGGCGCGGCATGCCGAGCATACCTGGAATGTGCATCGTGTCGAACGTGACGTGGAAGCCGATGACGAAGAGCCAGAAGTGCCATTTGCCGAGCCGTTCGCTGAGCATCCGGCCGGTGGCTTTGGGGAACCAGTAATAGACCGCCCCGAAAATCGTGAAGAGCAGCGCGCCGACCAGCACGAAGTGGAAGTGAGCCACCACGAAGTAGGAATCACTGAGTTGCCAGTCAAAGGGCACCACGGCCAGCATGATGCCCGTCAGGCCGGCGATAAGAAATTGAAACAGAAACGCCGTGCAAAACAACATCGGCGTGTCGAACCGGATCTTCCCGCCCCACATCGTCCCGATCCAGTTGAAAATTTTGATCCCGGTGGGCACGCCGACGAGCATCGTGGAGATGGCGAAGAAAGTGTTGCCGACTGAAGTCATTCCCACGGTGAACATATGATGCGCCCACACGCCGAAACTGACAAACGCAATCGCCACGGTCGCGCCCACCATCACCGGGTAGCCGAAGATTGCCTTGCGCGAAAACACCGGAATGATTTCCGACGCGAACGCGAACCCGGGAATGATCAGCACGTAAACTTCGGGATGGCCGAAGATCCAAAAGAAATGCTGCCACAGGATCGCCGAACCGCCCGCCTGCGTGTCGAAAAAGTGCGCGCCGAGAAAACGGTCAAGCAGCAGCATGATCTGCGCGGCGGTCAACGGGCTCACCACCATGAGCACCATCCCGCACATCAGGAGATTCATCCACACAAGCAACGGCATTTTCATCAGCGTCATTCCTTTGCAACGCAGGCACACGATCGTGGTGACGATGTTCGCCGCCGTGGCGATGCTGCCCAGTCCGCCCACCAGCACGCCGATCGTCCAGTAATCCGTGCTGTGCCCGCGCGAAAACGCCGGGCTCGTCAGGGGCGCGTAGGCAAACCAGCCGACGTCCGGCATGCTGCCGGCGCCGGTCATGCCCATGCCGCCGATCAGGCTGAAATAAAGCAAGAGTCCACCAAATACACTGAGCCAGAAACCGAAGGCGTTCAGCCGCGGGAACGCCAGGTCGCGCGCGCCGATCATCAGCGGCACGAGATAGTTCGCAAAGCCGAAGATGAGCGGCATGCCCACGAGAAACACCATGGTGGTGCCGTGCATGGTGAAGAGCTGATTGAACACCTGCGGCGAAAGGAAGTGGTTGTTCGGCACGGCCAACTGGATGCGCATCAGCGACGCCTCGGTACCGGCGACCCCCAAGAAGAGCAACCCGTACATGATGTACATCAGTCCAAGTTTTTTATGATCCACCGTAACCACCCACTCGTGCAGGTGCTCGAAAATCGTCTTGGTCCGAGCCGCTTCTGTCGGAACATGTGTCACGCCGGCAATTGAACTTTGGAAGGGTGAAGTATTCATTTGAGCGTCGCCAGGTAAGCCACGAGTTGATCAAGTTCCGTTGCCGGCAGATTCATTGCCGGCATCAAAACTCCGGGTTTGAATTCGCTGGGACTGTTGATCCAGGCGCGCAGGTTTTCCGGCGAATTTTTCAGCGCGCCCGAGCCAAGTGTTTCGCGGCTCATCAAGTGTGTCAGATCGGGGCCGAAGCGTCCATTCCCCACGGTGCCGTTCAACGTGTGGCAGTTGATGCACGCGGTGCGCTCGAAGACCAGCCGCCCGGCCGCGACCTTCGGGTCACCGGTGGCGATGGCTTTCTGCTCGTTCACCCAGCGCTCGAAATCGTCGGGTGTGTGAACGTAAACCCGCAGCAACATTTTCGCGTGCTCCGTGCCGCAATATTCCGCGCATTGGCCAAGAAAGAGGCCGGTGCGAGTGGGTTCCATCCACATGTGGTTGACGCGATTCGGGATGAGGTCAGTCTTGCCGGCCAGCCGCGGCACCCAGAAGCTGTGGGCCACATCCGCAGAAAGCAACTCCATGAAGGTCGGCGCACGCTTCCGCGAATTGCTCACCGGCACATGCAGTTCGTTGGCCGTCACGATGCCGAGTTTCGGGTAGCGAATCTCCCACCACCATTGATGGCCGATCACCTGCACGTCGAGGGCGGATTTGGGCCGGGGCGCATTTTGCACTTCCTGAATGACGCGCGCGGTGGCCAGCGCCAGCACCGCGACGATCACCAGTGGCACGACCGTCCATGCCATTTCGACCGGACCGCTTCCATAAACTTGCGGCGGTTCTTTGCCATCATCGTTGGCGCGGCGGCGAAACCGGATTGCCGCATAAGCGATCAGACAGAAAACAACCGCGAAGATTCCACCGGTTATCGCCAGTGTAAAAAGGGACAGTTGATGGATGGCATCGGCCGGTGTGGATTCGGGTTTGAAGATGCTTGGGACGAGCGTGGGATCCGCCGCCACCGCCCGCAGACTCGACGGAGACAGAATAAAAGCCAGCGCCGAGAACACCCACCGCGTACCAGTGATGCGCGCGTGCGCTGAAATCTTTCGTTGTTCACCTCCGGGCTTCATGTCCTTCGTCGCACGACTGTCCGCGCCGCGCGTGAGAGAATATTTGTCACTATTCACCTCGTTTGCGCGGAGAGGCGGTCCGTCAGGACTGATAACCCTGCTCAACCCAATAGTGCCAGTCCTCGACTGCTTGGCGTGTCATCCTATCCGCTTGGATGGGTTCCAATTGCGTCAAAGGCACCGCCAGAGTTCGCTCTTCCCAGGTCACGGAAATGAACATTTCATGATGGCATTCCTCTGCGGGAGCCAAGCCCACCACTGCCACCTCCTGGCCTTTGCGTAAGG
>OCZU010003023.1_pt1 | contig 10646 bp, 11 predicted proteins | sample 1539001 | NCBI WGS metagenome assembly OCZU01 (sample SAMEA3539306, study PRJEB22396) | soil metagenome | biome: tundra; feature: field; material: soil | place: USA | collected 2010-05 | depth 0.15 m | reverse complement strand
CCGCATTGGAGCAGGAGGAAAAATCGGTGGCAAACAAGACGTTCTTGAGGGCGATACGCTTACCAGCTTCCACTGTGCGCATAAGACACCTCCAAAGAAGCGTTTCTGCGGGAGAGGGTGACCGCACCATGGGGCTAATCACCCCTCCGTAATGGCTAAGTCATGCAGCGGCCTTCATAGCGTCGGCAACCTTCGGTAAGACGATCTGGAGCTTGCCATCGCTAAACGTTGCCCTGACTCTCTCCGGATCGATCCGCGCCGGCAAATCCATGCTGCGGAATGTCCTATGGAAACGCTGTTCAGATTGAATGGTCTTTCCTTTCTTGTTCTCGGACTCCTCTCGGTGCTGTCCGCTGATAAAGAAGCGCAGTGGCTCGACATGAATCTCGATATCTTTGGCACTGTAGCCGGGCAGGGCTGCCCTGACCGTGATCGCCTCCTGCGACTCGGAAACCTCTAAAGGAGTAATGGTCAGCAGCTGTGATTCAGCGTGAAGCCAATGCTCGAGGTCATGACCATGGGTAAATCCGCTCTCGGTGAACAACGCGTAGGCTCGACGTGCAATCAACTCGCGAAGGTCGGCCATTTTCTGGAAGAACCGATCCTCGGGAAGAAGCTGGACAATCACCGGCGCGACCGCTGTTTCTAGTGCGTTTTCGTGTTTCATACTAGCCTTCCTTCCTGTCGGAACCTGACAAAGGTTGGTTAACTTCAGCTCGCGGTTCACTCACCTGCACGCGCGGTTCAAAGCGCTGTGCGACCGAGAGCGCATGAGATACCAGGCATAGTCCTTCGGCCTTCTGCAAAAGCTTGAGGGCGTGGGCTCGTTCCTGCTCTTGTTCGTGCGGGATGATCAGATTGGGGCGAATGCACACTTCACCGAAGCGATAGCCCGCGTCCGTCTTGACGATGGCGCCTTCCACTTCCACCTGCAGGTCGGTGTATTCAAACTTCGAATCCTCCGCGACCGCGCTAAACGTGGTGGTAAAGCAACTGGCGACCGCGCAGAGAAGCAAGTCCTGCGGGGTCCACCTACCGTCCACGCCGCCAAAAGCAGGCGGCGAAGTGAAATGGATGGCATTAAGAGCGGAACTGGATTTTGCAATGCCAGTCCGACCGGCGGCCCACCATGCCACTACTCGAAATCGGTGTTGATTTTCCATAGGCGCCATCGCTTTCTTCGTGTTCCCACATTCGGAGTCACAGGACCATCGCGACCTCGGTGGGAGAGTTCGAGATTTACGGTTATCTTGGTTTCGATTGAACAACGAATGAGAGTACCGCCGTCAGGGTGCGGCGACGGCGCTGCGTTCCACCAGTTTCCAGCAGAACGTTGGCGAACAAACGCTCTATTCTCCTGGGTGGCGCCGAGCGCAATTCTAGTTGCGGATCCGCCACTGGGACGGTGTTGTTGACCTCGGGTTCTTTGATTTCGGTTGCGGTGCTCATGGAAACCTCCATCGGCACAGCTCCCATATTCACGGGCAGATAGATTTTCCTCCCTGCTGGCCTCGGCGGCCATACGTAGAGTCACCACACTTTGTGATCCTGGTCACGAGCCGATCGGTGATACAATTTTCGCGGATAGCTTTACTGAATGCGGGCTCCCTACGGGCTGAACATCCTCGACAATTGCCTCACCTGCCCGATGCGGGAAGAGCATTTATTCTGCAATCTGCCGCCCGCCGCGGTGCAAAAGTTGAACGAGATCCGATCCACCGCGATCTACCCAAAATCGGCGATGCTATTTATCGAGGGACAGCAACCACGTGGAGTGTTTGTGCTGTGCACGGGGAAAGCGAAGCTTTCGACGTCATCGTCGGAAGGTAAAACCGTCATTACCAAAATCTCCGAGGCCGGAGACGTTCTGGGGCTGAGTGCCGCGATTTCCAATCGGCCCTACGAAGTGACCGCCGAGATGATCGAGCCGGGCCAGGCGAATTTCATAACCCGGGATGCCTTGCTGGCCTTCATGCGGGAGTATGGACAGGTGGCGGTGCGAGTGGCAGAGCAGCTAAGCCGCAATTACTACACAGCCTATGAAGGGATTCGCACCCTGGGACTCAGCAACTCCCCTTCCGAGAGATTTGCAAAATTGCTGCTGGGCTGGTGCAATGAGTCGCGCAACGGTGAGTCGAAAAATGGCGAGGGCCACAATGGCGAACCAGTGCAGGTGAAGCTGACGCTCACGCATGAGGAAATTGCCGAAATCATTGGTACAACGCGGGAGACGGTCAGCCGCTTGTTCTCGCAGTTCAAGAAAAAACAACTTCTGCAATTGAAGGGCGCGACGCTGATCATCCGCAACCGTGCCGCGCTCCAAAAAATGGTCAACTCCTGACCATTCCATCCTTGAGTCATTTAGTCATTTAGTCATTGAATTACTTAGCTATTGAATCATTGACATGTCGGTTCAACGATTCAATGTCTCAACGAGTCACTGATTCAGTGCCTCTAGCCAGGTCCTTCCTCAGGGTCTGAATCAACGAGAGTGGAATCCGCATTCGTCTTATGTTGCCGGAGGTACTTGTTAAGCCTTCGATCGCGAAGCCATCGCCGTCAGGAACGGGATTGGAGACTAAATGAAATTCCTCTCCATACAGCCTGATATGTTTTTCTCGTGCGTAACCAAGTTTTTGGAGCTTTGCGCAAATAATCTGTCGCCCATCATTTTGATCTGTCATGAGGAAACCTTGCGGGTTACTTCTTCTCCGATGTAACAGTTGCCTCGGCAGAGGCTAACTCGACGGTTGTATCGATGCCGTCTGGCGGCCGGGGCATCCATTTCGTTTTTTCACAGTATTCGTAGAGTTCTTCGCGGAAGCTGGGATGCGCGATTTCAATCAGCGCTTTCGCCCGCTGTCGAATGGTCTTGCCATGCAAGTACGCCACCCCGTACTCGGTAACCACGTAACGGATCAGACCCCGCGAAGTGACCACTCCCGCGCCCGGGCTCAACATCGGGACTATCCGTGAAATCTTGCCTTTCTTGGCGGTTGAGGAGATGGCAATGATCGGTTTGCCACCTTTGGAGCGGGACGCGCCGCGAATGAAGTCCACCTGCCCGCCGATCCCGCTGTAAAAGTGGGTGCCGACAGAGTCCGAGCAAACCTGGCCGGTCAAGTCGATTTGCAGGGCCGAGTTAATGGCCACCATGTTGTCGTTCCGGGCAATGAGTCCGGGATCGTTGGTGTAGGCTGTGGGATGGAACTCGAAAATGGGATTGTTGTCGACGAATTGAAACAGCTTTTTCGATCCCAGGGCAAAGCCGAGAATGATCTTGCGCGGCTTATAGTTCTTGCGCGCACCCGTGATCACGCCCGCCTCAATCAGCGGAATCACTCCATCCGACACCAACTCGCTATGCACGCCGAGATCTCTGCGATCTTTGAGGAAGGGAAGCACGGCATCGGGAATTCCGCCGATACCGGTCTGTAGCACCGCTCCGTCCTCGATCAGTCCGGCTACGTTGTGCGCGATGGCGACGTGCAAGCCGGTGATTTCCGGCTTTTTGAGTGCGCATAGCGGACGGTTCGAATCCACCACCACATCGATGTCACTGACGTGGATGAAGCTGTCGCCATAGGTTCGGGGCATGAAGTCGTTGACCTGCGCGACCACCCAGCGCGCGCACCTGGCGGCGGTGAGCGTGGTATCCACGCCCACGCCAAAGCTGCAAAAACCGTGCGAATCCGGGGGAGATACTTCGATGAGCGCGACGTCGATCGGCATGGCGCCGCTCTCGAACAATCCTTCGATCTCGCTGAGGTAGATGGGAGTGTAGTCGGCCCGCCCGTCATTGATGGCGTCCCGCACATTGGCCCCGATGAAGACCGCATTATGGCGGAAGTGGCCTTCCATCTCTTTAGCCACGTAGGGAGCGCATCCCATGGTCATCATGTGGACGACTTCCACATCGCGAACCGCAGGGCCGCGCCGCATCAGGGCTTCGACCAGCGTCTCGGGCTCCGCGCAGCCCGGCTGGATATACACCCGCATTCCCGACTCGACGCAGCGTAGAGCTTCGTCCGGCAATTGCAGCTTCCTCGCGTATTCGGCTTCCCAAGACATTTCTGGAAGTCTCCCTAATCTCTTTCGGATGGTGCGGCCGTTTCCTTTAGCGATTGGTTCGCGACTTCCAATTCGTAACCTACCGAGGCATAGTAAATGGCGCGATCGAAAAACTGCTCCAACAACTGCAGCATTTCCAGTTCACCGAATACTTCCACCGGACGTTCCAATACCGATTCCTTCTTGATGAACTCCCACAGATTCTCCTTCGTCAACACGATCACCCAAACCACTTCGCTGAGATTAACGTGCTGGTGGGCTCGCCGGGCCCCAATCTGCAAATAGCGTTGCTCAAGGTGGAATTCATCCTTGCCCATGAGCCATTCGCCCAGATGATGGTAGATCTCGTACACCCGTTCTTTCAGTTCATCGGGAGGGACGCTTTTTTTGAAGCCTGGGGTCAACTCGCAATTCTCGACTTGATCGAGAAGGCAAGTGGCCAGCGCTTGAGAATGGGTCTCGATCAGGCGAACGAGTCGATAGAGCATCATCATGACGGCCTCCCGTACAGAACACGACCTTTAGATACAGTCCCATGCCCGCAATCTCCGCAGCCATGATAGCCGGTACAGTCGTGTGTGACATATATCACACAAAGGAACGCCTTTGCGGGAGGCAAACTGGAGCAGCAGCGCTGCTCCGGCCACGCCCCTTCGGGATGGTACTCTCGGGACTATACTTCCGTGACTATACTTCAGACCACAAAGCTTCCGCGAAGTGCTGGCAAAGCGCCGTTTCCACATGGTAGTGCTTGGGGGTGATTGGGGTGGCCAGATAGGGCTTGAGGATTGCTTCCACCTTGGGATAGACGTCGCGCTCATAGGCATCCGCCTCATGCTTTTCGGCCCAGAGAGTTACTGCGATCACACGGTCGGTCTTATCCTCCGGCACGAAGGGCAGGAACTCCAGGAATCCCAGCTGCCGCTTCAGGATCGGCAATACATCCTTGCGCACAATATTTACGATTTCCTCCTTCTTCTCCGGCTTCGGAATAAATTCAACAATGCGTGCATACATAATGGGCTCTCCTTGAATGCTTTCAATTTTGAGGATGGATGGAACAGATTGGCTGGCCCACCGGGAAGGGATGGTTGAGGAGTCAGCATCATAAGCAATTTCAGACTAGGCCGTCACCGGGGAAAATCAGTGATTCGGGGTACATCCCGCTGTGATTGCAAACACGCGATGGCTCGGCAGGTGAATCTCGCCAAAGAGCTAGTCGCGGACATCGGACATTGCCCCGCTGCACGAAGGCAGAGATGACTTCAGGGCACTATCGTTTTCTTAGGTCAGCTTGTCTGTTCCATCGCAATGGCGCGCGGAAACAGGATGTTGTTTTCCAGATGGATGTGTTGGTGCAGGTCGGCTTCAAAATCCGCCAAGGCTTGGTAAAGGGTTTGATAGCTGACGCAGGCATCGGTCGGCGGGGCGTAACCGCTGCTGGCCTGGCGCATGGCGCGCAATGCGTTGCCCGCGGAATCATGCTCGTGTTCCATCATCGAGATGGGGTTTTGCACGCTGCCGAAGGGCGGCGGCAGCACCGGTTCCTTTTGGATGACGGACTCCTCCATTCGGACCAGATAGGGAAAGAGCACCATTTCTTCCTTCATTAGGTGCGTGGTCAGTTCCTGGGCCAGAGCGCGAAAGTTGTCGCGAACATCCAACAGTTCGGGGTGGTTCTTGCCATGGACAGCGCAGACCTTGTCGAACAGAGGACCGAGGCGAGCGATCTCGTCGCGGGTGTACTGGTGATGAGTGTTCTTGATGTGCGCCACCAAGTCGGCGAGAGGTTCGGTTTGCCAGGTATGGTGATTTTGCGCAACTCGGGCCGCCCGCGCTGAGTGTTCGGCGACTTCCAGGGACTCTAAAACCTGCTCCATCGGGAGTTTGGCCGCGCGACAAGCCTCGGCGAGGGACTTGTTGCCGCCACAGCAATAGTCGATGCCAAGTTTTTCGAAGACCCGGGTAGCAGCCGGGTTTTCCAAGGCCAATTCCCGCACAGTTTTCTCAACGATTACGCTCATGGCATTCTCCTCGCGGTTCGGGCTCTCGCCTCTGGCCGCAGTTGATGTTCTGAGGTTAGTGAAGCTGCGGCGTCGTGCCGATGACTTTTGTCACGGCTGATCGGAAAGTGAGGATCGCTGAAGATAAACCGGGGTCAGAGAGAATGGCGGCCGTTCAGCCAGCCGCGCGTGTTTCGGCTTCCAGGCCATTCAAATCGCAGACGATCACATAGCGGCCGTCGATTTTGATCATTCCTTCCGCTTGCAGCCGGGAGAGGTTGCGGGAGACGAGTTCGCGCACCGTGCCAATCTGCGACGCCAGTTCCTGGTTGCTCACAGTCAGGGTGATTTCGACCCCTTTGGCAGTGCGCCGGCCTTCTTTTTGGGCGAGAGCTAACAGGAAGGACGCGAGCCGGTGGCGAACCGTAGAGAAGGAAAGTTCCTCGATAATGCCGACCAGCCGCCGCAGGCGAGCGCCCACTTTTTGCAGAACCTCAAGGGCTACCTGAGGATGCGCGAGGCACAGCGCATGGAAGTCCTGTTTGCTGACAAACAGCAGCAAGGCGTTGTCGATAGCGACCGCCGATGCCGGGTAGTTGCCTCCATCGAAGACAGGCAGCTCAGCAATCGAACTGCCCGGCCCATCGATGCTCAGTACCTGCTCTCGACCGCCTGCCGAGCTCTTGAAAATTCGGATGTGTCCGGACTCGACCACATACAGCCCGGCACAAGGATCACCCTCGCCAAAAACGGTTTCGCCGGCGGAAAAATGACGTGGCACCGCGCGCTGGGTCAGGAAACCCAGTTCAGACTCGGCGAGCCCGGAGAAGATGGAGACCTTCGCTAACGTCTGACGATGGGCGATCGTGATTTCAGGCACGGTCGTGATTGTACCGGATTGAGTCGAGGGAAAAGATAACCGCATTTCGACGTACGCTGGCGATTACTGAAACAGCCCGGGCAGACCGAGTGTGCCGATCGAGTTTGCAGATATAGGCGCAAGAATTAAGAAATCGAACAACCTGAAGAAGTACCTCCTTTCGTGTGCTGGCGGAGGTGGCTCGGGGAAACTAAAATAGTAAGACTTCAGGAAATAGAGAGGCAGAATTCGATGACTCCCCCAGCCGCAGTAAACTCGACGCAGCATGACATTTCCACTCAACCGCTCACGCCCGAAGAATTGCGCAAGATCGACGCCTACTGGCGCGCGGCCAACTATCTTTCCGTGGGTCAGATTTATCTGTATGCCAATCCGCTTCTTCGCGAGCCCCTGAAGATCGAGCACATCAAGCCGCGACTGCTGGGACATTTTGGGACGACGCCCGGTCTGAACTTCATCTACGCCCATTTCAATCGCCTGATCAAGAACTACGATCTGAATGTCATCTATTTGGCTGGCCCCGGCCACGGCGGGCCCGGAATGGTCGCGAATACGTACCTCGAAGGCACCTACAGCGAGTTCTATCCGAATATCACTCAGAACGAAGAGGGCATGCGGAAGCTGTTCAAGCAGTTTTCCTTTCCTGGAGGAATTCCGAGTCACGCGGCGCCCGAAACTCCGGGCTCCATCCACGAAGGGGGAGAACTGGGTTATTCGATCATGCACGCTTGCGGAGCGGTTTTCGACAACCCCGACCTGCTGGCGTGTTGCGTGGTAGGAGACGGCGAAGCGGAAACGGGCCCGCTGGCCACGAGCTGGCACGGTAATAAATTTCTGAATCCAGTGCGTGACGGCGCCGTGCTGCCGATTCTCCATCTCAACGGCTGGAAGATCGCGAATCCCACCGTGCTGGCCCGGATGGACGATCAGGAGCTTACCAATCTCTTCACCGGCTACGGCTGGAAACCCTATTTCGTCGAGGGGCACGAGCCGGAACAGATGCATCAACTGATGGCTGGAACGTTGGACGCGATCGTGAAGGAAATTCGATCGATTCAAGACAGCGCTCGTCGAAACGACGCTCGTAATGGTGGACATTTGAGCCTGCCAGCGTGGCCGATGATAGTTCTACGCAGTCCCAAGGGTTGGACGGGACCGAAAATGGTCGATGGAAAACCCATCGAGGGGACATGGCGCGCGCATCAGGTGCCGGTGGCCGACCTGCAGTCGAAGCCGGCGCACATCAAGATTCTCGAAGACTGGATGAGAAGTTATCGGCCGGAGGAATTGTTTGACCAGAATGGCAAATTCATTTCTGAACTCGCAGAACTGGCCCCCAAGGGCGATCGCAGGATGGGAGCGAATCCGCATGCGAACGGCGGCATTCTGTTGCGCGATTTGGTCATGCCCGACTTTCGCAATTATGCGGTCAAGGTTTCGAAACCCGGCACCGAGAATGCGGAAGCGACGCGCGTGCTTGGTGTATTCTTGCGCGACGTGATGAAGCTGAACGCCGACTCCAAGAACTTCCGCGTCTTCGGCCCCGATGAAACGGCTTCGAACCGCCTCGATGCGCTTTTTGAGGTGACCGACAAGGAATGGATGGAGGCGATGCTGCCGGTCGACGAGCACCTCTCGCAGAATGGCCGTGTCGTTGAGATGCTGAGTGAGCACATGTGCCAAGGCTGGCTGGAAGGCTACCTACTCACCGGCCGCCATGGCTTCTTCTCCTGTTACGAAGCTTTTATCCACATCATCGATTCCATGTTCAACCAGCACGCCAAGTGGCTGAAGGTTACGCGCGAGATCGAGTGGCGGCGTCCGATCGCATCGCTGAATTACTTACTGACCTCGCACGTGTGGCGACAGGATCACAACGGATTCACGCATCAGGATCCCGGCTTCATCGATCATGTGGTGAATAAGAAGTCTGACATCGTCCGCGTCTACCTTCCCCCCGACGCCAATTGTCTGCTTTCTGTCGGCGATCATTGTCTGCGGAGCCGTCATTATGTGAATGTGATCGTCGCCGGCAAGCAACCTGCACTACAGTTTCTCGACATGGAGTCGGCCATCGAACACTGCACCACCGGCATCGGCATCTGGGAGTGGGCCAGCACAGATAAGGGGACCGAGCCCGATGTGGTGATGGCCTGCGCGGGGGATGTGCCCACGCTCGAAACTTTGGCGGCGGTCGATCTCTTGCGGCAGCATTTTCCCGATATAAAGATTCGCGTGGTGAATGTGGTCGATCTGATGACCATTCAGCCTGCCAGCGAGCATCCGCACGGTCTTTCGGATGTTGATTTCGATTCCATGTTCACGGTGGATAAGCCGGTTATCTTTGCCTATCACGGCTATCCCTGGCTGATTCACCGCCTCACCTATCGCCGACATAATCATGACAATCTTCATGTGCGCGGCTACAAAGAAGAGGGCACGACTACAACCCCGTTCGACATGACGGTCTTGAACGATCTGGATCGCTTCCACCTCGCGGGCGATGTGGTGGATCGTGTCCCGAGGCTGCAGAAGGTCGGAGGCCACTTCAAGCAACTCCTGCGCAACAAACTGGTCGAGCATAAACAATACATTCGCGAACGCGGAGACGATCTGCCGGAAATCCGCGACTGGACTTGGCCTTATTGATGAGAGTCCTGGTTCTCAACTCCGGCTCCAGCAGCCAGAAGAGCTGTCTCTACGAGATGGGGGACGCGCTCCCCAATGATCCGCCGGCTTGTACCTGGGAGGGTAAGATTGAGTGGGCCGATGGCAAGACTCAATATTCGATCAAGAACTCGCGTGGAATGTCCCAAAAGGACCTGGCATCTGCGGGTTCTCGCGAGGACGCGATTGAGCGCTTGCTGCAGAGTTTGTGGAGCGGCGACACACAAGCGATTTCCAGCCCTTCCGATATCGATGTTGTCGGCCACCGAGTGGTCCACGGCGGTCTGCATCATTTCGAGCCCGCTGTCGTTAACGCTAAGATGAAGTTGGAGATCGAAGGCGCCTCCGTTTTTGCGCCACTCCACAATCGCGCCGAACTTCAAGGCATGGAAATCGTTGCAAAATTGTTGGGTCCAGTGCCGCAGATCGCCGTCTTCGACACCGGCTTTCATCGCACCATGCCTTTGTCGGCGGCCACCTATCCCGGCCCTTATGAGTGGTTCGAGCAGGGAATTCGCCGCTACGGATTTCACGGAATCAATCACCAGTATTGTGCAGAGCGTGCTCCGCAACTGCTGGGTAAGAAAACGAATTCGCTGAAACTGGTAACTTGCCACCTGGGCAATGGCTGCTCGCTGGCGGCGATTCGGGGAGGTCGAAGCGTGGACACAACCATGGGTTTTACCCCGCTGGAGGGTCTGATGATGGGCACGCGCTCCGGCACGGTGGACCCTGGCATCCTCACTTATCTAATGCGACAGAGAAAGTTCACGGGCGAGCAACTCGACGAGGTGCTGAATAAGAAGTCGGGACTACTAGGCGTATCGGGAATTTCCAGCGATATGCGGAACATTCTTGCCGCCTGCAAGAACGGCAGCGAACCCGCAAAGATGGAACGCGCAAAGCTGGCGTTTGATATTTATGTCCATCGCCTGCAATCGGGAATCGGCGCCATGATTGCCGTGCTGGGCGGAGTCGATGCGCTTGTATTCACCGCGGGAGTCGGCGAAAACTCACCCGAGGTT
>OCZU010003022.1_pt1 | contig 10649 bp, 12 predicted proteins | sample 1539001 | NCBI WGS metagenome assembly OCZU01 (sample SAMEA3539306, study PRJEB22396) | soil metagenome | biome: tundra; feature: field; material: soil | place: USA | collected 2010-05 | depth 0.15 m | reverse complement strand
GGGCCCGGAGCCGGGTGCTCGACCTGCTGGACGCCGCCGACCCCGAGGACGGCTTCTCGCTGGTGAAGACACTGAGCGGACCGAGGCCGGAACAGGATGACCTCACCCGGATCCGGGGCCGGGTGCTCGCCCTGCTGGACGCCGCCGACCCCAGAGACGCCCACCGACTAACGGAGGCCCTGGGCGGACTGGGGCCGGAACCGGATGACCTCACCCGTGCCCGGAGCCGGGTGCTCGACCTGCTGGACGCCGCCGACCCCAGAGATGGCCTCTCGCTGGTAAAGGCGCTGGGCGGACTGGGGCCGGAACCGGATGACCTCACCCGTGCCCGGGGCCGGGTGCTGGACCTGCTGGACGCCGCCGACCCCGAGGACGGCTTCTCGCTGGTGAAGACACTAGGAGAACTGGGACCCGTCGCCAACGATCTCTTGGGTTGGGCGTCGTGGGTCCGGGCGCCGGAGCACGACCTCCTAGCTGTTGCGCGGCGGAATTCATCACTAAGCTCGTGGCTGGAGGTACTGCCCGTGCTGCCGGGCCGACACCCTGCAATCGCGGAACAACCTCGCCAACGCCTACCAGGACGCGGCCCAGGACCCCTTCGTCCGAAGTTTCGTTGTTCGACTGAAAGCTAGCTCGCCGGGGCGGCCGCCGGTGCGGAGCGGGCACTGTCGGCACCACGGACTCAGCTCTCAAGGCCCGGAGCCCGTCAAGGCCCAGCGCTATCTGGACACCAATCACTGGTATGCCCTTGGTAGGGCTAGGGTAGGTCACCCTGACCGGTCTGAGCAGGTCGGCTGCCCTTCGTTCCGCGGCGCCGCGGAACAACGCGGCAACAAGCGTGGTGATTACGTGCTGAGCGGTCAGGCTCTAAGACACGTCAATCTGCCGCTCTTGCAAACCTAAAAGCAGTACAGAACGAGCCGTCGGCGTGCGGCCTGATGTTGCGTGCCTAGTCACGTTCGATGACGGCTTGCAACTCGATTACCGCTCGCAATGACCAGACCTTTTACAAGACGCGACGCTAGGTGTACTTGTAGCGGTCGTGGCGTGAGGTGGCTGAGGTGCCTCCGGGTGTGGTCACGATGACGTTGACTGTGCCGGTGCCGGCGGGTGCAGTTACCCTAAGCTCTCTTGCGCTGATGACTTTGAGGTTGGTTCCTCGTTTGGCGCCGAATCGGACGATGCTGGCGTTGGTGAGATGAGTGCCGTGCACCGTCACGACGGTGCGGCCTCGAGCGGGACCACGTGCCGGAGATAGGCCGGTGATGGCGGGCCGGGGTATGTAGCTGTACAGGTCCTGGCCCGAGAAGGCCGATGTCCCGCCGGGGTTGGTGATGGTGACGTTCACCGTGCCGGTGCCTGACGGAGCTGTGACCTTTAGTTCGCCGGCGTTAACGATGGTGAGGTGGGTGCTGGGCTTGTTGCCGAACGAGACCTTGGTGGCGTAGAGGAGGTGGGTGCCGCGGATTGTGACGACGTTGCCGCCTTGCGCGGGGCCGCTCGCGGGGCTGAGACCAGTGAGGGCGGGCGGTACTGCGTAGCCGACGACGAAGGCCTGCTCGCCGGTGACGCTGTCGGTGTACTCGCCGCCGGCGCTGCAGTCGCCTGGCGACGGGCAGGACACGGAGCGGATCTCGGCATTTAGGCCGCTGTTCAGCGACGCGGTGCCGGGAACCTCTTCCGCGGTCTGCCAGGTTCGGTTGACCTCGCTGACCACGAATGCCTGATAGTTGCCATGGCTGTCTGTGTACTCCCCGCCGGCGCCGCAGTTACCGGGTGATCCGCATGACACCGAGCTGATCCCGGCTCCTCCGCCGGTGTTGAGAATGGTCATGCCGGGTACGTTCGCCGCGGTACCCCAGACTCCGTTGACCTCGTTCACGACGAACGCGTACTCGTAGGGATCCTGGCTGTAGAACCCGCCGGCGCTGCAGTTACCGGGGGACGCGCAGGACACGGAGGTGGTCCCGTTCGTGTCGCCGCCGATGAGGGTTGACATGCCGGGCACTTCCTCTGCATCCCCCCAGGTCCCGTTCACCTCGCTGACGACGAACGGAACTTCGTCCCCCGCCCCGACGCTGTCCGTATAGAACCCGCCGGCGCCGCAGTTCCCGGCCGACGCGCAGGACACCGAGTCGATGTCTGCGCCATCGCCGGTGTTCAGGGCTGCCAGGCCCGGTACCTGCACCGCGTCCTGCCAGGTTCCGCCCGCCTCGCTTGCTACAAACGCCTCGTTGTTTCGGCCGTTGGTATAGGACCCGGCTGCCGTGCAGTTGGCCGCCGACGCGCAGGACAGCGAACCCAGGTTGACGGGCCCGCCGGCGCTGAGGACCGGGGTGCCAGGAAGCTGGAAGGCGAGCTGCCACGTGCCGTTCACCTCATCGGACACGAAGGCCTGCGAGTTGCCTGAGCTATCGGCGTAGTCCCCGCCAGCGGTGCAGTTACCCGCCGCCCCGCACGAAACGGAGGCCAGCCCAGCGCCTCTGCCGCCGTTGAGGAACCCGGTACCTGGTATCTCCCTGGCCTTGCCCCAGATGCTCTTCACCTGATTGACCACGAATACCTGCTGGCCGGAAGCGCTGGTGTAGAAGCCGCCCGCAGCGCAGTTCCCGGGTGAGGAGCACGACACCGAGACGACCGAGCTCGGACCCGATCCGAGAGCCGAAAGCCCAGGCACGGGCTCAGCCAGCCTCCATGACCCGTTCACCTCGCTGACCACGAAAGCCTGCTCAGTCGAGCCCGTGTAATATCCCCCCGCGCTGCAATTCGCCGGCACCGAGCAAGAGACAGAGTTGACCCGGGCACCTCCCCGGCTGTTAAGGGCCCCACTGCCAGGAACTTTCAGGGCAACGCCCCATGTGCTGCCAGTCGTGCCGCCGGTCGATGCGACCGGCGGGTGAGTCGCAGCACTAGCACCTAGTGGCAACACCAGGCTGAGCGCCGCGGTCCAGAAAACGACTGATGCTCGAACCGAGTAACCCGCCTTCGCCCGCATGGATCAACCAGACCCTTCTGCCGGAGAATAGACACCGCCCGCAGAACGACTTCCTCAACGTAACCGGAACAACTTATCGTGCCGTGACGAACAGTGGACGTATTATTCGCAGTATCGGCCGTATTTTGGCGAGGATCGGCCGCCGGGTCCAGCCAGCGGTACTCCGGGTTGGTCCACACCTCAGCAGGTAGCAGGTCCAACAGTGCCCGGGCCAGCAGCGGCGGGGTCGGCACCGCGTCTGACGACAGCGCCGCGATCACGTCGAGGATGTCCGGCACGCGCTGTTGGCGCGTCAGCCCGCTCCCCTGGGCCTGGTCAGTGGTCATCGCGCAGCCTTGGTCTTCCGAGATGGCGGGCGGGACGGCTCCTGCGGCGCCATGAACTCGGAGTAATGCACCGGCTCGTCGTCCTGGACGCGCTCGAACCAGAACAGGTGCCGGTCAGCCGGCGGCACCAACGCGTAAGTCCACACGCGCTGGAAACGCCCACCCGGGCGCGGCCGCCAATCGCACAACTCGATCTGGTCGGCAGCGTTGAGCGTGTCCCCGAGCACGAGGTTGTCGCCGAGGATGAGTGCCGCCGCGTTGAGGAAGCCGGCGGTGGGCTCAATCGTGTTGGCGTCGAATTGGTAGTGCTCCAGGAGCACGTGGGCCATGGGAATCCAGAGGTTCGCGGCCGCCTAGCCTGGAAGACATGGCTGCTCTGACCGGGCAGGCCATGGCTGCGCGGCATGACCATCGCAGCTCTGATCGGGGAAGCGTCCGATTACGACCTGATCCGCGCCCGCGACCGGAGCAGGTCGATGCTTGCGCTGATGCGCAGCGCCGCCGCTCCGATGGCGTGGCTGTACGGCAGGAGCGGCTCGGCATTCCGGATCCTGGATCGCCTGATCGACGGCCTGGCGCCGTCGGACTATGCGGGCATCGTCGCCGCGGTGCTGGCATTCACGCCGCTCATCCGTCCGGAGACGCTGGCTGCGATCGACACCGGAACCGAGCCTCCCCTGGCGCATGAACTGCGGCAGATCCTGGCGATCCGCGATCAGGTACCCGGTGCCGCCGACGTGCTCACGCCCATGGCGATCAGAGCCTTGCTACGGGACAAGGAGGCGGCCCGACGCTACCGGCCGCAGATTACTAAGTTCGCTAAGGACCATAGCGAAGAAGTCGAATCCGTGCTGGCCTCCGTGCAACCCTGGAAAGTCGGGATCGATCCACCATCGACTCCTGCTACGGTCCCCGGGCAATAGCTCCGCTCCTGATCGATCTCTTCCACCAACCATCGGGCCGTGGCGCTTGCTCGTGGCTTCGGGCTGGGACTCATTCACGCACCAAGATGGAGTGGCGGCGCGACACCAGTATCAGTCCGCGGCATCGTCCTCATCATTCACCCTCTCCCGGCGGCCGGAAGAGGGTGAGTTCCAAGAGTTCTGGCGCAACGTCCACGGTGCGGGCAGTCTGCACCATCCAGTGGAGTAGACCGCGTACCGGTAGGGAGACCAGGGCAGCGACCGACCCTTCCCTGTTACGAGGTGTGGGAGCCTGCTCCGCTCATAAACCGCGTTGGCTAGCCGGTTGTCGAGAATCAGGGCGCCGGGCGTGGAGAAGTACAAGAACTTGGTGAAGAACGCCGGGCCGAACCCATGCAGCCGGGACCACGGCTCCTGTCCGGGCGCTGCCCGGTTCGCATGGTCGCAGCCGCCGTACAGGTGGGCGTAGCCCGTGATGGGGGGTCAGGTGAGCACCGGTCCTTATAGATCGCCGCCAGGACACGGTGCAGTGACGGCTCCAGCCGAGTCCCAGCCGCAGCGCGGATGTCGCGGTAGCGGCGCGGGCCGTAGCCGGTTGCGTCCCAAACCCATACGAAGCAGGCGGCGAACAGATCCACAGCATGCAGCGTTCCGGCACGCACCCGCTCGCCGATGTCAAGAACATCGCCGCGGGAGATCCAGCCAGTTCTGGGAACACTCGCCGACAGGCCAGACGGTTCATTCCATCCCGTGACCGAGAAACGGACCCTATGGCCCAATACGCCGTCACTCCCCGGTTCGGCGGCCTTGCGGGCGCACTGCCCGCGCCGCCGCGCCGCCTCATCCTCGCTGACCGCGCGGTGCTGCCTCCTGCCGGGCCTCCCCGTCACATTCGTTAACCACCACGCCATAGTTCCAGACATCGGTACCGTCCGCCTCGTAGCCTCGGCTGGCGTTGCGGCGCCTGCCTGTTGAGCCCCCCGCTCAGAGACCGGCGTCAGGCCGAGCGTGTGCCGGAGTTTCGAGGGCAAGATCCTGAGTTCCGGCGGGAGCGGATCTCAAGACCGGCGCGGAACAGCTCTGACCTGCGCGGACTGTGTCGCTGACCGAGATATGGGCACGCATTCGGCAGGGCTGAGCCGACGGCTTTACAGACGACCCCTGCCGGGGTCACCTCGTTAGTCCTGAGCTGCAACGATGCTGGTCGCAGCGGAGACGGCACCCGTAGCCGTCCCACGCATGTCCCACGTCGACACCAGAGCACCAGCAATCTACGCGGCGACCCGTGACCTCGCACAAGCCAGAAGGCCCGAGCGGGGCCAACACTCCGCTGGTGCCCATGGGGCGACTAACCTATAGCCCAATGTACCCTGATCAGCAAGTTCCTAATATGATAGAGCATCAGTTCGGGTCCGGAGGCGACGACCTCAAGTGTCGATGGCCGTAGATGGCTTCGGACGCTCAGGGCTTGCCTTAGGTTCGGGCTTGCTTGCAAGCAAGTGCAGCGAATATGGCCCGCGGTCCAGAGTCGGCAGCAACTGTCGACCGTCATCGAAAAATGTGTGGAGATGGAGGTTGAGACGATCCCACCGACATCTGACGACATCCCCGTTCAGGCTATGTGACTCGGCGAACGGCCGTGCAACGGGTAGATGGGCGTCGGCATAGTCCGCACCGAGGACAAGCGCAACAACGCAGCCTTTAATGTCAATAGATGGGCGATTAAATCCGTCCTTACCTGTGCCGGATTCGTCAGCGTCATAATATACCCACCGATACCGACCTGACACGATCACGGGTCTGAGCGCCGGTGTTTGATCACCGGCAGGAGCTGCGCTAGGTCGCTAGTCTCGCAAGATGACTAACGATGACAATGAGGCGAGTTCAGGTCAGTCGAGCATTCTGCCTACGGCATTGGCGACGGCGGGAGGTGCGGCGCTCGGCGCAGGGCTCGGCGGCCCAGGAGGTGCCGTTATTGGTGCCTTCGCGGGTCCGTATCTAGAGCTGTTGCTGCGCAGGTCTTTCGCCGAGTTCGGCGCCGATGCGCAGGAGCGCGTCCGCCAGATGATGGCCTCAGCACGTGATGCAGCAGAGTGCACGGAGGCTGAGCTGGAAGAGCGCCTCCTTGAGACGGAACAGACGAGGCTGCTCAATGTCAACGCCATTCTCGCCGCAGCGGATACCGCATGGCCACCGAAGGTGGTGGCCCTGGGACGAGTTCTGGCCGCTGGGCTGATCGCTGAGGATGAAGCCGACATCGATCTCCAGCAGTCTGCCTTGGCCGCGATGGCCGAGTTGGAGCGGCCACACGTTACGCTGCTGGACCTGCTGGTGCGTTACGAACCCCAAGCGGTAGTGGGGACGGGCTGGAAAGCCGTCTCGCATCTCATCCCGTCTTATCAGAGCCGCTACGTAGCGGGCGGCGGTGAGCTTTTCTGGTCGGTCGGGCGCCGCAGCTGGACCTGGGTCAGATCGAGGACGCACGGCCTCGCCTCACTCCAGCACTGACCGGCTTGCTAGCGACGCTGCGGTCGCACGGACTAGTTCAAGAGCAGGACAGCGCGCCTGAAACTGCAACGCAGCTCGCTGAGGAGCTGGCCAAGCAGATCAACAGGCAGGCGGGACAGAACCAGCGGCGGAAGACGTCCCAGCCACCCACGCTCCGAGTGCCGACGTTCCGTAATGTCCAAGAGCGCTGGGCACCGACCGAGCGGGGCGAGCAAGTTCTCGGCTACTACGAGCTTGCCGCTGACCAAGGTGAGCCAGCTTCGAGCGAGTAAGCAGACCACCGCTCCGATTCCTCCGGGTCAGTCCCCTACTCTGGGCTCGTCTTCCTCATAGCTGCCCGCTCCCGGCCGTGGTCGCATCCAAGCTCGCGAAGCGACCCGCGTCAGCGGGCTTGGCCTGGACTCGGCTGACTGGGCCGGGATTATCAAGCGGTGAGGAGGAACAGGCCTACAGCTTCGAGGGCTGTGGACCGGAGTCCGCTGAATTGCTCCGTCCCAGGTCAGGTGGCATGTGACCGTCACCGTGAATACCCGCGAGTACCTCTTGACTGACTGCCTATCGGGCACGCAACGGGCACGGAGAGGCCAAGCTATTCCGGTATCTGACTGATCCGATCTCGGAACAGGAGCGTGGTCGGCAGGCCGTCGTCGTCTGGAAGCATCATGAGGAGCGCAGAAACGATATCGCGAGCAGAGTCGTATGCCCAGTTGGCAACTCCGCTGCTCTTGATCCCGTCTAGCCAGGACATACCGCCCGGAGCGTCTCCTGGTCCTATGCCTTTGGTCCTTGTCAGTCCGCGTTGCTGTAGGTCCCGGATGACTTTGGAGGCAGGTTCAACATGACCCTCTGCTGTAGTCCTATCACGATGACGTGGGTGAACTAGCTCGTTCCGAAGAGTAATGAGATTGGCGAAATCCTGAAATGGAGCTTCCCCGCGCGCAAATGTCTTGCCAGCGAGAATTTTGCTTGCTAGATGATATTTAAGGTCGATCTGCCCTTGCGCTCTTTCGGTAGTATCGAGCATTGTGGCGAGGTCGGCCAGCGTGTCTAGCCCGCGAACGTCCGGATGAAGATTGGCACTGCGGGCCGCTGCCTCACCCAACTCGTTTATGAGCGCCTCGGCGGCCAGTGCGGAGAAGAGAATCGCGGTAAGGGCCTCGCTCGTAGGCTGCCCGTTGGCACTGCCTGATGTCTGCTGTGCACGGTCACGCGCTTGCGCGGCGAGGCATAGGAACTCGAACCAGTGCGGGAAGAATGTCCCAGATCTGTGGCTCGACAAGTCGATCATGGCTCCCGAGCCCGGCCCGCTCCATATGAGGCGTGCGTTCGGAGGAACTGTCACGATGTCGCAGACTGTCCGGCACGCATGTCCTCAACCGCGCTTTTATCCTCACAGGGGGACCCATGAGTATCTTATGAATTGAATGCTGCATATAGGCGATTATAATCTCGCTTAACGAGCTTGCGGTTCTCAGAACCACTGCGCTCGAAAATTTCATCGCCAAAAAAATTAGGTTCCGATAGCGATTTGATCTTAAATATCGCCACAGTCAGGCCCCGATAGTCCGCGATTCGCGCGTCGCTTGTTGCCTGAGCCGAAATCCGATCATCTAGTTTCTTATTCTCACGCAGCTTGCGTACGAGCCAATCCCAGTACTCACTCAATCGCTGGCCGCGAAGCGTGGCTTCGCGGCCAATTCCCACTATATCGAAACCGCGATAGCTCGCAGTGCGAACCTTGTCCATATCCTCGATTCGCTTCGTGTCGCTCGGTTTATTGCTGACGCCCACCACGAGGTAACCCACTGTATTAGGACCGCTGTTCGCCATTGCGCTTAGCGTCTCACAGACCTTATCAAGTGCAGCATCATCAAACGTCCTTTGTCCGTCCAAGCGGTGGAAGCCCTGCTTCATCTCGAATAGTTGCTGTTCCACGACGGCGTTCGCCAAAAGTCGCTCGACTTGGCTGGCACGTCCATACTGGGCCAAATCATCAGTTTCGCTAGAACGCTCAAAGAAGGAAGCTAGCACTCCCTTAATCGCATCGATAGAGTCGCGTTTGGAGTCGCCGCTCCAGTCACTCCCGGGAGGGATTTTCATCACAGTATTGCTGCTGTTCACAAGGCGCTTCACGGCACCCTGCGGATCTTTCAAGCGCATGCCATCCGTAAACATCATTTCGAATATGGCTACAAAGAGACAATGGAAGTAGCGCGGTGCCCGGCCGCCACGACGTATACCAATAAGCTTGGCGAATCTCTCCTCGCGAGTGTCTATGATCGATCGTACGACATCATAGACATCCATGAATTGCTCTTCAAGGCGCTCCTGGCCATGGTTCTCGATGGCATTACTTATCTTTACTGACAGATGCTCATGCGGAGCTTCAATGATCTTTGATACGAATCCATAAGCGCTGTCACGAGTTTCCCTGCTTCCCGTGATGAAAGGATGAATCAAACAGTCAGTCAGTATATCAAGCACCAACTGTTCGTCGTCCGACGTGCGAACGTCATCGCCGCGAAGGATGCCGTGCTTTACCCAATAAATATCCTCAACACGTACGCCATAGCTCAGATCTCGATTGGTAATGCTCAACAGCGGCATGTCTCCAAGTGGAACGATGGCTGTCGGCGACGAATCTCCGCGGATTCGCGACGAAATGGTTCTTACGAGGTCGGCCAAAGGTGATACGGTTCCGGCTTGGCGCAACTCCTGGAATGATAGAGTCTTTCCCCCAGAATTAATACGACGAAAAACTTCATCAACGTGTGCCCCATCATGTGATCTGTAGACCGATAGGGCTACCGTATAGTTGGAGTAGGCTACCGATGACGCGCGAGACAGAATGAGATTCTCTTGCTTTAGTTGGCCTCGATCTTTTAGCGACTTGGTGTCAGCCAATGCGTTAAGATCGAAATAATTCCCTTGAACAGCAAACTCATTTTCAAGAAATGAAAACATTGCGTTTAGGCGTTGCATGCCATCGATAACTTCGAAGGATGCGCTTGCTCCGATCCCCGTTTCGGCCACAAGAAAAAGAGGGATAGGCATGTTCAAGAGAATGGAATCAACCAGGCGCTGCTTTTCTTCGACGCTCCAAACTAGCTTGCGCTGATACCGTCTATTGATATTGAATCGGTTGGCTCTGTAGCGTGTGTACAGCGACTGAATGCTTTCCGTACGAACTGAGAGTTCGGTATTCAGCGGCTCAGCGGCCACAAAGACTCCTTCCGGGGCTAGGACAAGCTTCACAGTCAAGCTTGCGCCGTATCCCATCCTCCATGCGTTCAGCCACCGTAGCGTACACCCAGTTGTCTGCAAAGCGGCACATGCAGAGGCAGTTCAGGCTGCGGCGAACTGGGCGGCAAGATCGCTACGCCTTTGCCTACCGTCTCGGATCAACTCGGACAGGCGACTTGGGGCTGATTGGTGAAAAGGCGGTTGATGCGCGTTACGTGCGTTAGCGCCGGCGGCCCCAGCGTTGCTGTGCGGCTTGGCGGGTGACGCCGAGCCGGGCGCCGATCTCGGCCCAGGAGTAGCCAGCGGCTCGTATCCCGTTGACGGCTTGCTGGATCGCGTTGTCGATGTCGTGGGACAGGCTGATCATGTGGGCTAGTGACTCGACATCGCCGGAGGCAACGCGGCGACTGTAGGCCCGCAGGATGCGCTGGGCGAACGCTGCGTACTCCGAGTTCTCGATGATCGATCGTCCGCGTTTTGGTGTCAAGCCGCCGTTGAAGTGTTCTTGACGGGGCAGGGTCGGGTTTCATCGGGGTTGGGCTGGCCTGGGTTGGTGGTCATGGTGTCTCCTGAGCAGCGACTGGTGGCGTCGCACCTGTTGGGCTTCACCCGATAGGCGCCGATCACTGCCTGGAGCGGGAGCTGTCAAGGGCC
>OCZU010003021.1_pt1 | contig 10651 bp, 7 predicted proteins | sample 1539001 | NCBI WGS metagenome assembly OCZU01 (sample SAMEA3539306, study PRJEB22396) | soil metagenome | biome: tundra; feature: field; material: soil | place: USA | collected 2010-05 | depth 0.15 m | reverse complement strand
CGAAGCACACATCCCATGGCTTCCTCACCTCGTCTCAGTCTCGGAATGACAAGTGAAGCTTACTAATGCAGATAATTTTGCTGCCGCCGCTCCCGAGTCAATCGCCGTCGCGGCCAGCGGAATTGCATCGCGCAGGTGATCGGCCTGTCCGGCGGCGACGAGGGCGGCGGCGGCGTTGAGCAGCACGATATCGCGGCGCGCGGATTTCCTTCCGGCCAGTACTTCGCGGATCAGCGTGGCGTTGCGAGCGGCGTCTCCGCCGGATATGTCATCGAGCGTGGCGCGCTGCAGGCCGAATTCCTCGGGCGTAACTTCGTAGCTATGAACTTGTGCCTCGCGCACCTCGGCGATGCGCGTTGGGGCGGTGATGGTGATTTCGTCCAGGCCGTCACTTCCGTGGACTACGAGCGCGCGACGCAACCCTAACATGCTGAGCGCCTCTGCAAGTTTCTCGACAAGGCCCGCGGAATAGACGCCAACTACCTGGCAGGTGGCGCGCGCGGGATTGGTCAGCGGACCGAGCAAGTTGAACACCGTGCGCAGTTGCAGCTCGCGGCGGGCGGTCTGCACGTGCTTCATCGCGGAATGCATGGCGGGGGCGAAAAGAAACGCGATTCCTACTTGCTCCAGGCAGGCCGCGACCTGCGCAACCGGCAGGTGGATATTCACGCCCAACGCTTCCATCACGTCGGCGGAGCCGCACTTTGAGGTCACGCTGCGGTTGCCATGCTTGGCCACGCGCACGCCGGCTCCAGCGACGACGAAGGCCGTTGCCGTCGAAATATTGAACGTGCCGCTGGCATCGCCGCCGGTGCCGCAGGTATCGACGAGTGCGTCGCGCCCGGTGCCGCTGGCGTCGAGGACGGAGTCGGTGGGAAGTTCGAGGGGAATGGCGGCGGCGCGGATGGCTTCGGCAAATCCGACGATTTCTTCGACCGTTTCGCCCTTCATGTGCAGGGCCACGAGCAGCGCCGCAATTTGCGCGTCCGAGCATTGGCCGGTGAGGACTTCGGTCATCACCGCGTGTGCCTCCTCGCGGGAGAGCGACTGGCGGTGATTGGCGATGCGATGGAGGACGTCGAGGATCACAAGATCCAAGCTACAGCAGAGACGAGATTACTTTCAAATAGGATTTCGGTTGCCCACGTCTTCGGCGGTCAGTGTCTGCGATCGCAAGCTGCTTCGCAACCGGAGCAAAACCGATCCAAGCGCCGCAATCGCGGCAAGCCAGATGGCCAGCGCCGAACTCACCACCCAGCCCGGCGCTGCCCCGACGCGGCGTAGCAGAAATGGCAGGAAATTCCACGTCGTGATGTGAACGTAATCCCACGGGTCTTGTGTCATGGACTCGTTGTTCAAGCTCCAGGCATCCATCTTGCCCAAAGCGAAGGCGACGATGTTCTTGAAACGCAGAGCAATCACAAACGTCGGATGTCCGAGCGTCTCCATCTGGTAAATTTCGAGCGGCAACCAGAAGGCGAGCGATGCTAACTGAATCATCAGGCTGACCGCGATCAGCACCCATCCCGCGCACCAGATGATTCTTCCCAGACGATCTCGATTAAAAGATGCTCGATAGCGCATAAGCAGCGGCACAGCGACGAGTGCTACCAGTTCCACGGTGGTCGAAACATAGCGGTCGCCCCAGGCGAAGTCGCCGGCCCAGTAGGTATATCTCGCGTAGAAGCAGATATAGGCCAGCAACAGGAGAATGGAGCTCGCCCCATACGCGCGCAGCTCTGGAGTCAGGCGCTTCCATAGCAATGCCAAGAGGAAAATTGCCAGCACGAGAAGAGGATCGAAAAGAAAAATAGACTTCTCAGGCTGGAACAGCGCGCCGAAAACGCCGACGTGAAAGGGCGTGCTCCAGGGAAAGTTCACCGGCAGCGCAGGATCGATCTGGCGCTGTTCCCGGCCGGCTATCGATACGTATGTGTTTGTTAGTGATCCGTAGCGGTAAAACTGGTAGGCGCGATCGAGCATGAGAAAGAATAAGTAAACCGGTGCGGCGACTTTGCAATAGGCGATAAGACGACGACGCAACCCCTGGCCGCGCAATCCTTCAAACCAAAGCACCAGTAAGACAAAGATCCCTGCCGAAATCAGATCCAAGCCCGTAGTGAGACGCGTAAGCAGGTTGAGTCCGAGCGCGCAGGAGCCCGCGAAAAGCGCTCGCCGGCTGTCCGTGCGCAGCCACTCGTACTGAAACGAAAAGCCAGTAAGCGTCAGCAACATGATGTAGTTGTTTTCCATCATGTTCTGCGTGTAGTGAAGATGGGTGGTGCAGAACATCAACGCCAGCACGCCCGCCACCGACTCCTTCGCGCTAAAACGTAATTGACCGAGCAAGCGGAATGCGACGAGCGCGGTAAGAATGTTCACCAAAATATTGGTGCTGTAGCTGACCACGATGCTGCGCACGGCAGGGTCGTCGCCGTAACCCGAGAAGACCGACCAGTGCGCCATCCACGTCCCCAGAAGATCGGCGGGCAACATGAGCAGCGACTGGCCGATGCCATACCAGCTATAAAGACGCCCGCCACGGCCGTGCAGGCCAAACTCGGGATACTCGTTGGGAAAAACCTGCGGCTCCGAGGTCCAGAGCCAATGCGTGGTTTGCAGGCGATGCGTCGTGTCGGACGTCCCCAACTCGCCCGATTGCACCACGAAAGCGAGCAGCCCCGCGGTCAGACACAACAGAAAAAGGGGATCACGCAGCCAACGTCGCAGGCGAGAAGTCATTGCCTGGATGGTAATTCGAAAGTCCACTGACGCTCAAACTGGCTCCTCGATGAGGCGCTTTCTATCCCACCTCCACCAGCCCGTAACTGAGCGCCCAGCGCGACCGCATTTGCTTGAGCGCCAGATCAATCTCTTCTTTTGATATTTCGGAATTCGGCCCCGAGAACACAAACGCAGCCTCGCGCTTGGCGGCTTCCAGCAGTTGGCGATCGCGGATGATATTAGCAACGCGGAAGCTCGGAATGCCCGCCTGCTTGGTCCCGAAAAATTCGCCGGGGCCGCGCAGTTCGAGATCGAGTTCCGCGATCTGGAATCCGTCGTTCGAGCGCACCATGGCGTCGAGACGGCGTTCGCCTTCTTCGGAAACCTTTCCACCGCGCATGAGCACGCAATAGGATTTCGCCGCGCCGCGGCCAATGCGCCCACGCAACTGGTGGAGTTGCGCCAAACCAAAGCGGTCGGCGTGCTCGATTACCATGACGGTCGCGTTGGGGACGTCGACGCCGACTTCGATCACCGTCGTAGCGACAAGAAGTTCGATCTTGCCCTGCTGAAATTCGCGCATTACATGCTCTTTTGTGTCGGCATCAAGACGGCCGTGCAGCAAACCGACATGCAGGTTGGGGAAAATCTTGTCGCGCAACTGCCGATGCATCTGCTCGGCGGCCTTCAGTTCGCGCTCTTCGTTTTCCTCAATCACCGGATAAACCACGTAGGCCTGATGTCCGGCGCCGATCTGCTTGCGGACAAAGTCCCAGACTTCGGGCGCGCGCTCGTCGGGCAGGGAGCGGGTGACAACCGGCGTGCGTCCCGGCGGAAGTTCGTCGAGCACGGAGAGGTCAAGGTCACCGTAGAGAGTGAGGGCGAGCGTGCGCGGGATGGGCGTCGCCGTCATCACCAGCACGTCGGGCTCGGGCGTGAGCGAGCTGCGCTCGCCTGGGCGGACGAGGGTGTCCGCCCCTACGTGGTTTTGGGCGGGCGAGTCGCCCGTCCCCACACGAGCTTCGTCCGATTTCTTCATCAGCTTCAGCCGTTGCATCACGCCGAAGCGGTGTTGCTCATCCACGACGACTAGGCCGAGCTTCTCAAATTCGACGCGATCCTGAATCAGCGCGTGCGTTCCGATGACGAGTTGCGCGTTCCCTTGCGCGATGTGGCGCCGCACGTCGCGTTTGCGATCCTCGTCGAGCGAGCCGGTCAGCCGAACGATGCAGTATCCGGCTCGTTCGAGAATCTGGCGCGCGGAAAAATAATGTTGCTGTGCCAGAATTTCCGTGGGCGCCATCAACGCGACCTGATAGCCGTTTTCAATGGCGATGATCGCGGCTTGGAAGGCCACGATCGTTTTGCCCGATCCCACATCGCCCTGCAGCAGACGCCGCATGGGGCTGGGCGTCTGCATGTCGGCGGCGATTTCTTTCAGCACACGCTTCTGGGCAGCGGTGGGATGAAACGGCAGTATCTTCTTAATCGCCTCGCGAACGCCGTCGTTAAGCTGAAAGGCGATTCCGGTTTGCGCCTTCTGCTCGCGGCGCTTGAGTTCCAGCCCAAGCTCGATGAAAAAAAGTTCATCGAAGATCATTCTTATATGCGCCGGCGTGCGCGACGATTGCAGATCGGTAAAGCTTTCACCCGCATCCGGCCAGTGAACCTTCCACAACGCTTCGCGCGGAGACACAAGGCTCAGATGTGCGCGCACCGCGGCGGGGATTGCATCGGGAAGATTGGGGTTCAAATTTTCGAGCGCCCCGCGGATAATGCGCCGGAACCAGCGTGGCGTGAGCTTGCCCTGCCCGGTCGATTCGTAGATCGGAACAATCCGCCCAACCTCGAGCGAGGCGGCTGCCCGTTTTTCGGCCTCTTTTTCCGCCGCCCCGGCGCCGCCCTCTTCGTTGATGTCGCCGAGAATCTCGAACTGCGGCTGCACGATCTGCAGTTCGCCGTCGCGGTCCTCTTCAACCTTGCCGTAGAGCGCCACCATCTGTCCGGCCTGGAAGCGGCCCTGAAGATACGCGGCGTTGAACCAGATACACTTCAGGCGAGTGCGGCCCTGGCCGACCGTGAGCTGGAAGATGGGCATGCGGCGCGTGCGAAATAGTCCCGAGTTGCGGACTTCGGCGATCACTGTCGCCATCTCTCCGGCGCGCAGTTCGGCGACCGAACGCGGGTTCAGCCGGTCTTCGTAGCGAAACGGCAGGTAGTGCAGCAGATCGTCAACGGTTGCAATATCCTTGGCGGCAAGGACTTCGGCCAGGCGCGGGCCGATGCCTTTCACGTACTGCACTGGAGTGGACGGTTCCAGCATCGTAAGCGATGTTAGCAGCCGGGGTCCCCATCGCGCCCGTTTTTGGCGCGATGGGGTGGAGGAGCGGAGGCCGGCTTGGCAGGACCCGGATCGAGAAATTGATGACGAAGAATTTTCTCGACGCGCTCGTATCCGTGCTCGCAGGCAACGCGATCTATTTCCTGCTCATGCCACATCTGCCTAGCGGAGCGCGCCATGCGCTTTTCAAGGAAGACTGGGGCCTGCTGGTGGATTTCGCCATCTGCACGCTGATCTTTGCGGCGGTAAAGTATGCGAGGCGCGATAAATGATGATTGGTAGAGACGCGACTTGCCGCGCCTCGGCCGAGGCAAGCCTCGCCTTCACATGAAGGCTGCGCGGCCGTGAATTCATGCAGTAAACTCATCGCGTCATGTTTACGCGCGTTCCATTTATGCGCAGCCCATGCTGAAGCCTCGGGAATTGATTGCCGGCTTGAGTCCGTACCACTCGCCCATCGGGAGCCGCGCCGGGCTGAGTCTCGATCTCAACGAGAGTATGGCCGGATGCTCGCCGCGCGTGCTGGCCCGGCTGCGCTCGCTCTCGGCGGCGGAAGTGTCGATGTATCCGCAGCGCGAGGTTGGCGAGCGGCTGATAGCAAATTTCCTGAACATCCCGCCCGAGCAGGTGTTGCTCACCAACGGAATCGATGAGGCGCTGTCGCTGCTCTTTACAAGTTATCTTGGAGCGGGCGACGAACTGCTCTTTGCCGATCCGACGTTCGTAATGTATCCGATGCTGGGCAAGGCGCTAGGGGCGCAGATGGTGCGTCTGAAGTCAGGCGAAGACCTGGCTCTTCCCGTTGCCGATTTGTTGGCTCGGGTTTCGCCTCGCACCCGGGTGATCGCGATCGCGAACCCCAACAACCCCACCGGCCTGGCGGCTCCCCGCGCGGACTTGTTGAGGCTTGCAGAAGCGGCGCCCGACGCGGCCGTGCTAATCGACGAAGCCTATTTCGAGTTTTGCGGCGAAACTATCGTCGGCGAAACTATCGTCGACAAAACCCTGATCCCGGACCTGGCGCGTCATCCAAATTTGTTCGTCGTGCGCACGTTTTCCAAAGCCTATGGACTCGCCGGTCTGCGCCTCGGAGTGCTGACCGGCGCGGCGGAGCAGATCGGCTACCTGCGGCGGTTCGGCTTGCCATTCAATGTGAATGCCGCGGCGCTAGCTTGCCTCGAAGAGGCGCTGGCCGACCAGGCGTTCGTGAGCAACCACGTGGCGCAGGTGAAGCAGGGTCGCGAGCGGCTGGCGCAATTGTTCAACGAGCTGGGCCTGCGCTTCTGGCCGAGTGAGACGAACTTCGTTCTGGTGCGGGTAGGTGCGTCCGCGCAAACGTTCGTGGAGTCGATGCAGCGGCGCGGCATTCTGGTCCGCGATTTCTCGGCAAGCGCAGGCTGCGACGGATGTGTTCGGATCACCGTCGGGACGCCCAGCCAGATGAATGGCGTGTTGCAGGCCATTCGTGAGGCAATCGCGGAAGCCCGGCGCTTTTGATGGTGGAGAGCGGGGCGTCCCCGAGTTCACGACGGCGCAGCTGAAAAGCATCCATGAGGTTATCACGCTATCTTTGTGAACCGTTGAAGTGGAACGACCTCGTGGGTTTTGCCATGATGATCGGTGCGGTCGCAGTCATTTTCCAGAAATGGTGAGGACAGCGGACCGAAAGGCACTGTCGTACAATAGTGCGCATGCGAAGAGGATCCAAGCACGCCAGTAACTCTACAAAGGTTAGCCGGAATCTGGCGAAGCCCTCAAAACCGACGCGTGACTTGGTCGCGCGCATTCGCGAGCGCCGGGAGGGAATCCGGCATAGGGCGGGCGTTCTTTCCGATAGTGCCATTCTGATTCGCGAGGATCGGGACCGCTAACCTTGATCTGCGTGGTGGATGCCAGCGTCGTGCTGAAATGGTTCTTACCCGAACCTGATAGTGCTACTGCCGATCTTCTTCTCAAGAAATTCCTGAATGATGAAGTTGAACGCCTGGCTCCCGACCTCATGCTGGTGGAGGCGGCAAGTGCGCTCTGGAAGCGGGTTATGATTCGCAAGGAGCTATCCGCTGACGAGGCGATTCTGATCCACCGAGACTTGCTGACGCTGCCCCTTTCCTTGATCGCTTCCGGGACGGTCGCAGAGGCGGCTTTTCAGATCGCTTCTGAAACACAATCATTCGGTCTATGATGCCCTCTACTGCGCGCTCGCCATCCAGCGACAGTGTGATTTCGTGACCGCGGACCGGACGCTTGCCAATAAATTGCAAGGCGTGTTCCCATTTATCGTCCACCTGTCGGCAATCAAACCATAACCCTCATCTTCCGCAGCCATATCCGCTAACCACGAGAGCCCGGGCCGCCCTAGTCCCCGCCGGCGGTTTTTTGCGGAATGGTTTTCGCGATGGCTGCGGCCGCGATCTGGGCGACGTCGAGCAACTCCGGCGGGGTGTCGGTGATCGCCGCCAATCCGTCGCGCAGCATCGAGTTGCAGAACGGACAGGCCGCGGCGACCACGCTTGCGCCCGTGGCCACCAGTTCCTCGGCGCGCTCCAGGTTGACGCGCTTGCCCGACTCTTCTCCCAGGAACATTAAACCGCCGCCGCCGCCACAGCAGAAGCCGCGTTCGCGCGCTCGCGGCGGATCCACCACCTGCCCATAGCGCGCAATCACCTCGCGCGGCTCGTCATACACGCCGCGATATCTCCCCAGATAGCAGGCGTCGTGAAATACCATGCTCTTCTGCGCGGCGGCGTCGAGCGGCAGCTTGTCGCGGTAACGGGCCAGCAATTCAGTGTGGTGCTCGATCGGGATGTTGCCGCCGTGTTCCTTCCAATCCACGCCTATGGTGCGCACGCAGTGCGGGCAGATGGAAACCATTTTCTTCACGCCGGCCTCGCGTATCTGTTCCAGGTTTCCCTGAGCCAATTCTCCGAACAGATAATCGTTGCCCAGGCGCCGCACGGGATCGCCATTGCATTTCTCCTGGCGCAGAACGCCGAAGCTGATGCCCAGGTAACGAAGCAACTCGACCAGCGCCAGCAGAATCTTCCGGCCATTCGGGTCATACGATCCCAGGCATCCCATCCACAAGCAGTATTCCTGGGTTCCGTCGAAGTACGGCAGGCCATTCTTGTCGATGAATTTTTCGCGTTCGGAGGGCGGGAACCCCAGCGCATTGCCGTGGCGCTCGAGGGTGATGAAGAGTTCGCCGCCATGACTGTTGTCCCACTTGCCGGTATTCACCGCGCCACGCCGCAGACCCACGATCAACGGCAGGTGCTGGATGCCCACCGGGCACTGGAACTCGCAGGCCCCGCACGTGGTGCACTGGAAGGCCGCTTCCATGGAAAGGTGCTTGCCCAGCAGCAATTCGCTGCTCTGCGGCCCGAACTCTTGCAGATAATGCCGTGTGCCCAAAATGATTTCTTTCGGGTTCAGAATCTTTCCCGTGTTGTTGGCCGGGCAGTGTTCGGTGCAGCGGCCGCACTCGACGCAGGTGTAGGCCTGCAGAGCGGCAATCCGGGTCAGATCCTTGCCGGTGTCGAGGCCGAAATCCTCGTCGCCCACCAGCGGCGGGATGCGGCTGAAGCCGTCGCGCTCCAAAAACACTGTCAACGGGCTCAGCACGAGGTGCATGTGCTTGGTGCCGGGAATCAGCGGCAGAAAAGTTAGGAGCACCAGCGTGTGCGCCCACCACAGCGTCCAAGCCGTTACGCTGCCTTCCGGCACCCAGAACCGGGCCAGGTAGGTGATCATCAGCGCGAAAATCAGGAAAGCGATCAGGCCCGATTCAGGAGACAGAGGTTCGAGCCATTTCGGCCGGAGGACGAACCGGCGGAAGGCCAGCCCCGCGATCGAGACGGCCACGGCCACGGCGAAGACGCCGGCAAACAGAAAGTAAAAACGCGAGAAGCCGTCATGGGACAGGAAGGCCAGGCCGAATCCTTCGGCGAAGTGGTTGAGGGTCACCAGGGCGAAAACGCAGAAGCCCCAGAACACAAAGGCATGCGCCAGGCCGGGCAGCGGTCTCTGAGCAATGACCAGTCCCTGCGCGGCCACCTCCCAGAGCACTTTACGGATGCGCGGGCCAATGGGCCGCAGTTGGAAATCGGCGTCCGGTTTCGATGCCAGGATGATGCGCAGCGCTGCGCCGAACTTACGCCAGAACAGAAACACCGAAACGCAGATGGCAACGAACAGTACGACTTGTCCCGGCCAGTTCATACGGGGATGTCTCCAGATGACCCAACAGTCTAACGTAGCCGCAGTCGCGATGCACTACGCAACCGGCGCGTGGGGACGAGTCCGCTGGAACCCCGCTGCAACTATGAGCATCGAGCTCACCACAGGGGGCACAGGGGATGATGGCAGGGGGTCTTTCCAGGGTTGACCAGCAGGTGCGCCCCCCGAAAATCGTCGCGAATGAAGAGTTTTCCACAGCCTGCTGACCCGCCCTTCACCTGTCTAGCCTTTACACCAGGTGTATACTGCGAGGGTATTTTTTACAGTAACCCGGCTATGACCGGCACGGGCACATTTTTTCATACAGCTCCGTGAAATAGAACGCTGGCGCAGGGCTCTTAATATCATTCGCCCTGAACGATCGGCGGGGGCGGGAAACGCTCGAGCGGTGCCTTCCCCGAGAGAGGTCTTGCTCGTGGACGTCATATTCATACGCCTTCTATTTGTCATCATCGTCGGTGCCGTCTGCTTTCTTATTCGTCCGTTTAACCTGCCCGCAAACCTAGCCGCCGCCGTCGGTCTGTTGATCGGCATCGCCATCGTCGCGTTCGAGTGGAGGTTGCGCGCGATGAGCCTGAAGCGCCTGATTGGAGCCGCCATCGGTAGCGTGCTCGGCATCTTTGGCGCTTATCTTTTCGCCCTCGTCATTCGCAACAGCATTTCTCCGAGCCCTACCCAAAGCTTCCTGCAGATCATGGTCATGATGGTCATGGCCTACGTGGGACTGGCGGTCGGCGCCACCAAAGGCGACCTGCTCAATCTGGCGGCGCTCGGCGGGGTCTTCGGCGGCGAAAAGACGGGCAAGAAGAGTTACAAGATCCTGGACACCAGCGTCATTATCGACGGCCGCATCGCCGACATCGCCGAGACTGGTTTCCTCGACGGCCTGATTGTGATCCCGCAGTTCGTGCTCCGCGAATTGCAACTGGTGGCCGATTCCGCCGACTCGCTAAAACGCAATCGCGGCCGCCGTGGTCTCGACATCCTGCAGCGTCTTCAGAAAACAGCTTCGGTGCAGATCCAGATCGTGGAAGACGACTTCCCCACCGTCCGCGACGTCGATATGAAACTCATCGAACTGGCCAAGCTGTATGAAGGCAAAATCCTCACCAACGATTTCAATCTCAACAAAGTCGCCCAGTTGCAGGGCGTGGCCGTGCTCAATATCAACGAACTGGCGAACTCGCTCAAGCCCATCGTTCTGCCCGGCGAAGTGATGCGGGTATTCATCCTCAAGGAAGGAAAAGAGTACAACCAGGGCGTCGCCTATCTCGATGACGGCACCATGGTGGTCATCGATAACGCGCGCAAGATGATCGGCAAGACCATCGACATCTCGGTGACCTCGGT
>OCZU010003020.1_pt1 | contig 10652 bp, 7 predicted proteins | sample 1539001 | NCBI WGS metagenome assembly OCZU01 (sample SAMEA3539306, study PRJEB22396) | soil metagenome | biome: tundra; feature: field; material: soil | place: USA | collected 2010-05 | depth 0.15 m | reverse complement strand
CGGCTGGCCGGATCCTGAACCGCGCAGCGTATGCCGCGCGAGCGGGACCTTGCTGGTTTTTCGTGCGCCGCCGGATGTGCTGTTCACCGCGACGGACATCAACGAGTGGGCATGGGAGCGCGCCGCTCATGATGCGGGCGAGTCAGCGTTCGATCTCGCGCACGACCTGGGCCCTGATGCGGCGCCCGTGTTTGTGGCGCGCGCCGCGGCCGAGCGGCGCCCCGAGATCGCTGCGCTGCGCGTGGCGGCGGCGGCGCACGGGATATCGATGATCGAGGACGATGCGCAGATCTCGCTGGGCGAGGGTGCCGGCAGCCGCTGCTGGCCGCGTACCGCAGTGCCTGCGGTCGAGGCCGTGCCCTGGGGCGCGCTTTATGATATTCCGACGGTGCTCGTCACGGGCAGCAACGGCAAGACCACAACGGTACGCCTGCTCGCCGCGATGACGAGTGCGGCGGCCCTGATTCCCGGCTCGTGCAGCACCGAGGGCATCGTCGTCGGTGCCGAGGCGAGCCTGCGCGGCGATTACGCGGGTCCCGACGGCGCGCGCGCGGTATTGCGACACGCTTCGGTTCAGGTCGCGATCCTCGAGACCGCCCGCGGCGGCATCTTGCGGCGCGGTTTGGCGGTGCGGCGCGCCGACGTCGCGATCGTCACGAACATCAGTCCGGACCACCTCGGCGAATATGGCGTCGACGGCGCAGAGGATCTCGCCGACACGAAACTCGTCGTTGCGCATGCATTGCAGGGCGGCACGCTCGTCGTCAATGCCGATGACGCAATTTTGCCGATCGCGGTCGCGCGTCTTGCACACGCGGCCCGAGCGCGCCACGCGCTGTTCGCGGCTGACTACGATCATCCTGCGCTCGTGGCGCACAGAGCGCAGGCGGGTAGCACCTGCGGCGTGCGCGACGGGGAGCTGCGTTTGTTCCACGACGGGCACGAGCACCGGCTCGGCAACATAGGCGAAATGCCGCTCGCCGTGGGCGGCGCCGCGCGCTACAACATCGCCAATCTGTCGGCGGCGGCGCTCGGTGCCGTGGCGCTGCGGTTTCCACAGACAGCGATTACCGGGACGCTGCACCGCTTCGGTGCCAGACCTGAGGATAATCCCGGGCGTCTCGAGCGCTGGATGTACCGTGGCGCGAGCGTACTCATCGACTATGCGCACAACCCCGATGGTTTGGCGTCATTGTTGGGTGTGGCGCGGGCTTTGCAACCGGTCCGCCTTTGCTTGCTGCTCGGCCAGGCCGGCAACCGCGACGATGCAGCGATCGGTGAACTGGCACGCACCGCGGCGCGCTTCGCGCCCGATCGCATCGTCATCAAGGAGTTGCCGCTGATGTTGCGCGGGCGCGTACTCGGCGAGGTTCCCGCGTTGCTCGAGCGCGCGCTGTTGGCGGCCGGCGTTGCCGCCGAGCGCATACGCTTCGAGCCCAATGAACTGACGGCCGCAATGAGCTTGCTCGACGGAGCGGGGCCGGGCGACGTCATCGTGCTGCCGGTACATACCGATTCGGTGCGTGAGCCGCTGCGCGCACGTCTGCGTTCGCGGCAGTGATGCGATTCGAAGTCTATGTGCAGCCGCGGGCGTCGAAAACGGAGCTGGCCGGAGCGCATGGCGGAGCGATCAAGATTCGCATCGCGGCGGCGGCGCTCGATAATGCCGCAAATATCGCGTTGATCGAATTCGTGGCCGCGCATCTCGGCGTCGCGAAACGCTGCGTGCGTGTGGCGGCCGGCGCTAAAGCCCGCAACAAGATCTTGGAAATCGAGGGCGTAACGGACGATGCGCTGCGCGCTGCGTTCCCCGGATTCAAATCTCCAGAGCGACGTTCTTCTTCAGCACGAAAGTGAGCACGACGTAGTAGACGACGCCGACCGCGACCCAGCAGGCGCCGAGGATCTTCGCCGAATTGTCCATCTCCAGCAGCACGTACGAAATGACCACCAATCCGGCCATCGGGCAGACGACGTGGCGCAGCCAGTCGCCGCTGCGTTCGCGAATGAAGTAATGGTTGATGACCGACAAATGCAGCAGCAAGAATCCGCTGAGCGCGCCAAAATTGACGATCCGGCTAAGATCGTCGATGCGCGCGCCGAAGAACAATCCGACGAGCAGCGAGATCACGGCGACGAGCAGCGTGCTCACATAGGGCGTCTTATAGCGCGGATGGATCTTGCCGAGTATGGCGGGCAGTTTGCCGTCGCGCGCCATTGCAAAAAGTATGCGCGCGACGGCGGCTTGCGCGGCCATGGCATTCGCGACAGCGGAGGCCAGCACCACGGCGAGGATCGTGATCAGGCGCAGCCAGGGACCGCCCGCACGCTCGGAAATCTCATAAAAGGCGGTGTCCGGCGCGGCAAAACGCATGCCTTGCGCGAGGTCCGTGGCGATCCAGGTTTGCAGCATGAACAGCGCGCCGACCAGCAGCAGCGCGAGCACGGTCGCACGACCGACGGCGTCGCGGCCGCCGCGGCTCTCCTCCGAGAGCGTGGAAATACCGTCGAAGCCCAGGAACGACAGCACCGCGATCGAGGTGGCTCCCGCGACCGTCGCGAGTGAGAACACATGCGGATCATAGACCGGCTTCCAGGTCAGGCCGCCCGCGCCTTGGCCGTGGTAGAGCGCCATCAATCCCAATACGACGAACAGCGCGAGGGTCGCCAACTCCATGATGAGCATGTACCAATTGACGCGCGCCGTGATCCGAACGCCGATCAGATTGACGACCGCATTGAACGAGATGAAGCCGACGAGCCATACCCAATCGGGTATTGCGGGCACCAGCGGTCGCAAGGCGACAGCGGCGAACAGGTACAACAACGCGGGCACGAGTATGTAGTCGAGCAGGATGAGCCACCCGGAAAAAAAGCCGGCAATGTCGTGCAGGCCGCGCTGCGCATAGGTGTAGACCGATCCCGCCAACGGAAAAGCGCGCGACATCGCCGCATAGCTCATGGCCGTGAAGAACATCCCGACGAGGCCGATCAGGTACGCGAGCGGCACCATTCCCCTGGCGTCGGCCCATACGAAGCCGAATACCGAATAAGGTGCGATCGGCACCATGAAGATCATGCCGTAGACGACGAGATCGCGCGTGCTGAGCGCCCGGCTCAACTGTTCCTTGTAGCCGAATTGGTCGAGAGATGACATGCGCGGGTAAGACCTGCAGGTGGCCAAGTGGCGGGGCCCAGTTTATCCCGATTCGCCGCGAATGGCGGATTTGTCCATGCTAGGCTTGAATCAAAGAGAACCCATGGGGAGAGTGAAAATCGTGCAAAACTCAATTGCCGTCTGGATCATCGTCGGGGCGATCAGTGTCGGCGCCGTTGCCGGTGCGCGGTCGGCAATGGCCGAGGATGCAAGCTTCGGCCCATCGAATCCATTTTTTACCCCGAGCACATTGCCGTTTCAGGCGCCACCCTTCGATAAAATCAAGGATGAGGACTATTTGCCTGCGATCGAGGCGGGAATGGCCCAGGAACTGACCGAGATGCAGGCCATCGCCAACGATCCGGCCGCCCCGACATTCGGTAACACGCTGATTGCCATGGAAACCAGCGGCAGGCTGCTGGAGCGCGCCTTGAGGGCGTTTCGCGGCGTCAGCGGCGCCAACACGAATCCCGTGCTCCAGCAAACGCAGACCGAGTTGGCGCCGAAGCTCGCGGCCCACGAGGACGCGATCCATCTCAATGAGAAGTTATTTGCGCGCGTCTCGACGATTTATAAGCAGCGGCGGAGCTTGAGGCTCGACCCCGAGTCGCAGCGGCTGCTCGAGATCACGTACGCGCAATTCGTTCATGCCGGCGCGAAACTCGCCGAGGGCAACAAGGCACAGTTGATGCAGCTCAACGAGGAGGCATCGACGCTGTCGAACCGGTTCAACACGCGGCTATTGGCGGCGACCAAAGACGCCGCGTACCGCACCTCGACGGTGGAGACGCTCGCCGGCCTGAGCGCCGCACAGGTGGCCGCCGCCGCGCAGGCCGCCGGCGACCGCCAGGTCGAGGGCTATGTCTTGCCTCTGCAGAACACCACGCAGCAGCCCGCGCTCGCTACTCTGAGCGTGCGCACGACGCGTGCTGCGATCTTCCAGGACTCGTGGATTCGCGCGGAGCGCGGCGACGCGAACGATACGCGCGATACGATTGTCCGGCTCGCGCAGGTCCGCGCGCAGAGCGCCGCGTTGTTGGGGTTTCCCAATCACGCGGCGTGGAAATTGGACGACCAGATGGCAAAGACGCCGGAAACCGCGCTGAAATTCATGGCGGCTCTGGTGCCGCTCGCGACCGGCAAGGCGCGACGCGAGGCGCTCGACATCCAGGCGGCGATCGATGCCGATCATGGCGATTTTCGCCTCGAGCCTTGGGACTGGAGCTATTACGCCGAGAAGGTCCGCGCAGCGAAATATGCGTTGAACGACGCTGAAATCAAACCGTATTTCGAGCTGGGCCGAGTGCTCGAAAACGGCGTCTTCTATGCGGCGCATCGGCTCTACGGGATCCGCTTCAAAGAACGAAAGGATATTCCGGTCTGGCACCCCGACGTGCGTGTCTTCGAAGTCTTCGACGTCGACGGCAAGCCGCTTGCGCTGTTCTACTGCGATTACTTCAAGCGCGACAACAAGAATGGCGGCGCGTGGATGTCGACGTTCGTCGAACAGTCGAAGCTCCTCGGCACGCTGCCGGTGGTCTACAACGTCGCCAATTTGCCGAAACCCGCGCCCGGGCAACCCGCGCTGATCAGCTTCACCGACGTCACCGCGATGTTCCATGAATTCGGCCATGCACTGCATGGTATGTTCGCGAACACCGAGTATCCGAGCCTCTCCGGCGCCAATACCGCACGGGATTTCGTCGAATTTCCGTCGCAGTTCAATGAACACTGGGCAATCTATCCGGCGGTGTTCATGCATTACGCAAGGCATTACCGGACCGGGGCGCCGATGCCTGCGCAGCTCGTGCGGAAAATCAAGAATTCCGAAAATTGCGATGAGGGTTACAGGCTCACGGAGTTGCTCGCCGCTGCCGAACTCGATATGCGATGGCACACCTTGCCCGCGAGTGCGCCGCTGCAAAATCCCGACGAATTCGAGAAACAGGCGCTTGCGGCGACGCGCCTGGACCTCACGGCCGTACCGCCGCGATATCGCTCGAGCTACTTCAGCCACATCTGGACCGCCGGCTATTCGGCCGGCTATTACGCCTATCTGTGGACACAGATGCTCGATGACGATGCCTTCCAGTGGTTCGAGCAGCATGGAGGATTGACGCGAGCCAACGGCGACCGATTCCGCCGCATGGTGCTGTCGCGCGGCAATACGCGCGATCTCGCGAAGCTCTATGCCGATTGGCGCGGTCGGGCGCCGACCGTGGACGCCATGATGAAGTACCGCGACCTCAAGGAGAGGGCTCCCGCAGCGCCGCGATGAAACGCTCGCCGTAGCGGGTCAGCTTTGCGCTACCCACGCCCGGCAGATCCGCGAACTGGCCCAGTGTCAGAGGCCGGCGCAGCGCCATTTCGCGCAAGGTCGCGTCGTGAAAAATGACGTAAGGCGGTAGACCCTGTTCGTTCGCGAGCTGTTTGCGCAATGCGCGCAGACGTTCGAATAGGGCGCCCGTGGCCGGCGCCGCCTCTTGGGCGCCGACCGGCGCAAGTGGCACGCGCCGGCTCGACTGCGCGGCGTGCTTGCCGCGAGCCGGTGTCGGCGATTGGGCAATCTCGACGCCTCGCTCGGCGCGCAATACGCGCCAGCTCTCTGCGTTCAGCGACAAGACCGGATATCCGTCCTGGGTCTGCTCGACCAAGACTTGGTGCGTGAGCGCCCGCGCGAGCGTGCGCCACTCGGCCACCGAACGGTGTTTTCCGATGCCGTAAACGCTCAAGGTCTCGTGTCCGCGCGAGAGCACGCGTTCGGAGCGTGCACCGCGCAGAACATCGATGATGGTCGCGGCTCCAAAGCGCTGCCCGCGCTGCGCAAGCCGCGCGATGCACGACAGAAACTGTCTGGCTTCGACGCTCCAATCCTGCACCGATCGCGGTTCGCAGCAATTGTCGCAAGCCCCGCAGGGACCTTCGAAAATCTCGCCGAAGTAGCGCAGCTGAACCGCGCGCCGGCATTCGGTCGATTCCGCATAATCGAGCACCTGGCGCAATTGCTGGCGCGCGATGCGTTGTTCCTGCTCGAGCGCGGCACCGGTGTTCGGATCGACCTTCTGTTGAATCAGAAACTCGGCCGTGCGGATATCGGCAGCTCCGAAATACAGAACGCAGCGCGCAGGCTCGCCATCGCGGCCCGCGCGGCCCGATTCCTGGGTGTACGCCTCCAAGCTTTTCGGCAAGTCGAAGTGAACGACCCAGCGTACGTCCGGCTTGTTGATGCCCATGCCGAACGCGACCGTCGCGACGACCACTTGGAGGTCGTCGCGAATGAAGGCGTGCAGGGTATCGCGGCGCACGTCGGCATCCAGACCGGCATGATAGGGCAACGCGAGTACGCCGTCGGCGCGCAATTTTTCCGCGATTTCGTCGACGCGGCGTCGCGACAGGCAGTAGACGATTCCCGCGCCGCCGTGCGCTGCCTGCGCGCGTAATTCGGCGTAGCTGTGTTTGCTCTTGAGGCGCACCTGATAGCTGAGGTTCGCGCGATTGAAACTCGCCAAATGCACCGCGGGATTTCGCAGCTGCAGTTGCGCCACGATGTCGTTGCGCACACGCACGGTGGCGGTCGCCGTGAAGCAGAGCATCGGAATCGCCGGATGTCGCTGCCGCAGCAGCGATAATTGACGGTATTCGGGTCGAAAGTCGTGCCCCCACTCGGAGACGCAGTGGGCCTCATCGATGACGAAGGCGTTGATTCCCGGACTCGTGCCGACTCGCGCCAAGGGACCGTCGAGAAATTCCGGCAGCAGCAGCCGTTCCGGCGCGAGGTAGAACAGCTTATACTCCCCGCGCAGCAGAGCGCCGGTGCGCTGCGCGATCTGCTGAGGCTCCAGACTGGAGTTGACGAAGCTCGCCGCGATGCCGTTGTCGTGGAGTATGCGAACCTGATCCTGCATCAGCGATATCAGCGGTGAGACGACCAATGTGACGCCCGGCTGCAAGAGCGCCGGCAACTGAAAGCACAGCGATTTTCCGCCCCCGGTCGGCATGAGCGCGAGCAGATCCCGCCCGCCTAGCGCATCTCTGACGACGGATTCCTGGCCCGGCCGAAAGCGATCGAAGCCAAAATACCGTTTGAGTGCAGCCGTCAGTTCCGTCATGGTCGCGTTAATTCTACCGGTCTCGCCGATTCAGGCACCGATAGTTTACGATGCAAGCAGTCGCATTTGGATTGGGGCGGACCTTGCCTTACGAACACACGATACACCGACACCAGCATCACTTGGGTTGGGACAACTCGATTGCTCCCGTGCTGCGCGTGGCGCCGGGCGCGTCGATCGAATTTGAGGTCCACGACGCCTCCGGCGGACAATTCTCGCCGGCGTCGACGGTCGCGGCGATCGGACAATTGGATTTCGGCAGAATCAATCCGGTCACGGGTCCGGTTTTCGTCGAGGGCGCCGAGCCGGGCGATATTTTAAAAATCACCTTGCTGTCGTTTACGCCATCGGGTTGGGGCTGGACGGCGAACATCCCGGGTTTCGGACTGCTTGCGGCTGAGTTTCCGGAGGCGGCGCTGCACATCTGGGACTACGACGCGACCATGCTCAGGCCGGCATTATTCGGACGGTGGGGCAGAGTGCCGCTGAAGCCGTTCACAGGCACGATCGGTGTCGCGCCAGCCGAGCACGGTTTGCATAGCATCGTGCCGCCGCGCCGCGTCGGCGGCAACATGGACGTGCGCGATCTTGCCGTGGGCACCGAACTATTGCTGCCGGTAGAAGTGGTCGGCGCGTTGTTCTCGGTGGGCGACACGCACGCCGCGCAGGGCGACGGTGAGATTTGCGGTACGGCCATCGAAAGTCCGATGAGTGTCGCGCTCAAGTTCGAACTGCTGAAACAGACGCCCTTGTCCTACCCGCGATTCACGACGCCCGGTCCCGTGACGCGACACCTCGACTCGCGCGGCTATGAAGTCACTACGGGCATAGGTCCGGATCTGATGGAGGCCGCACGCGCTGCGGTGCGCGGCATGGTCGACTTGCTGGGTCGGCGCTTCGGCATGCCGACGATCGATGCTTACTTGCTGTGCAGTGTCTGCGCCGACCTGCGCATCAGCGAAATCGTCGATAGACCGAACTGGACCGTCTCGTTCTATTTTCCTCGAATCGTCGTCGAGTAAGGTTCAGGCCGCCGGTGCGATCAACTGCGCATCGTTGTTCGCCGGCTTGTTGACGCGGGTACTCACGGGCCAAGCGACCATGTGCTCGTCGGGGTAGGGCCTGAGCGTCGCCCAAGCCTCCTCGGCGGAACCCGCGAGCCAAATCTGGCGATCTTCGGCCGCCAGGATGGCCGGCATGCGCCGCTTGCTGTTGTGGATCTCGGCGAGCAGAGAATTCGCGGGTTGCGTGATATGGACGCACGACTCGACCAATTCGCCGGTGTCCGTGCGGGACGCGTCCCATAGTCCCGCGAACGCGAACACCGATTGATCGTTCAAATGGATGTAATAGGGAATCTTCGTCTTGCCGTCCGGTTGTACTTGCCATTCATAGAAGCCGCAGGCGGCGATCAGACACCGTTGTCCCCGCTTCCAAGGGCCGCGATAGCTCGCGGCGGTCTGCACCGTTTCGATGCGCGCATTGATCGTGGAATAGCTGGGCGGCAGCCCGTGCGCAAAGAATGGAATCAAACCCCACCGCAGCCGTTCGACGATTCCGTCGCCGCCGGGTCTGCGAACGATGGGCACCAACTGGGTCGGCGCGACGTTGTAGCTCGCCGGGAAATTCATCGGTCCGCGCAAGAGATTGAACTCGCGCTCAATCGAGGATTCATCGGGGGTAACATAGCGGCCGCACATGTACACTGTGCATGATACACAAGCGCGGCGGTCAAGGCAGGCGCCCGCGCTAAAGCTTCCGAAACCCCTGCCGATGCACCAAGGACGACTAGGATATCGCCCCAAATACCGTGCCAGAAAACACTGATTGGAAAGAAAAATACCGCAACTCCGTACGCGAAATGGAGGCGGAGGAAAAGCGTTGGCAGCATGTCGAGAAGGTTCTTCGCCACCTCGTAAACCGCTTATGCGCGGCCGGCATGGGCGCGCATGCGCAGCTCGACGATCAACTCGCGGCGATATCGGCCGCGAATCGACGCAAAGCGGACGCCGCCGAACTCGAAACCTTGGCGCGCGCACTGACGAGCGCCGTGACCGCAGTCGAAGCCGTGACCGCGATCGAGGCGGTCGTGCCGCACGAACGGGCCGTATCCCAACCGCGCCCCGCATCCCCGGAGCGGCCCGGCGCTCTGGCGCGCGCATCCGAGCCCAAGCAAGCCGGCGCGCCCGAACACTGGAAATCGACCTGCGCCGCGGTACGCATGTTGCTCGAGCGCTTGACGAGTGGGGATTCTGATAATCCCGTCGCGGCGGCATTGAGCGCGGAGCTGGAGCACGCCGATAGCGACATTGCGCTCGCCGAAGTGCTGCTGCGCATGGCGGAACTCGTGCACGAGCGCGGTGAGCAGATCGCGCGTGAGCGCTTGCAGGCCGCCGCCGTGTTATCGGAAGTCGGCAAGCGGCTGGGGGAGATGGTCGAATACTTCGCCTCGTCGGCCGAGGCCAATCGCTCGGGCTTCGCCGATACGGAAATACTCAACACGCAAGTCATGTCGCAAGTGCGTGAATTATCGGCGGAAATGCACGCAGCCAGCGACTTGCCTTCGCTCCAGGCGCTGGTCAGCAGCGGTTTGGAATCCGTGGCCAATTGCGTCCGTGACTTTCGCGCGCGCGCGGAGGAGCGTCTGGTCGAGCAAACGACCCGGACCGATAGCATGCGCTCGCGCGTCGCCGCACTCGAAAAAGAAACCCATGATCTACAGGGAAAGCTCGAGCAGGAGCGCGATCGCGCACGCGTCGATCCCCTGACCGGCGTTGCCAATCGCAAGGCGTTCGACGAGCGCATAGCTCAAGAGATCGCACGCCGAGTCCATACCAACGGCGCCGTTACCTTATTGGTCTGGGACATCGACAACTTCAAGGCGATCAACGATACCTACGGGCATCGTGCCGGCGATCGCGTGCTGCAAAGCGTGGCGAAGTGCTTTGCTCTCGGCGTTCGATCGACGGATTTCGTCGCGCGCATCGGCGGCGAGGAATTTGCAATGGTGATGATCGGCTTACCCATGGAGACGGCCATGCGCATGGCCAACGAATTGCGTGTCGCGGTCGAAGCGCTGCGCTTTCATTTTCGCGGTATGCCGGTCCGCGTCACGGTCTCTTGCGGATTCACCGAGATCAAGGATCGCGAAGCGCACGAAAAGGCATTCGATCGCGCCGATGCCGCGTTGTATCGCGCCAAGAGCGGCGGCAAGAATCTCTGCGTCGCCGCCTAAACGGGCGTATCGGCGCTCGCCCGCGCGGATGCTTCGGCGTTCACCGCGGTGTGGTGCGAACCGTGCCGATATGCAAATACATACGTGAACTCCGCACCCAGCAAGAAGACCTGCGCGGAGTAATAGACCCAGAGCAGCAACACGACGAACG
>OCZU010003019.1_pt1 | contig 10655 bp, 10 predicted proteins | sample 1539001 | NCBI WGS metagenome assembly OCZU01 (sample SAMEA3539306, study PRJEB22396) | soil metagenome | biome: tundra; feature: field; material: soil | place: USA | collected 2010-05 | depth 0.15 m | reverse complement strand
AGGGGGTGAAAACCTGGTAGGGGCCGCCGCCGGCCGGGCTGAGCGGCGCGGGGCCCGCGGTCAGGACGCCCGGGTGCGTGACGACCTCCCGCCTGGAGTCCCGGCACAGGTGCTCCAGGCGGGCCAGCCGGTGCCTGGCGTAGCCCGATACGTCCGCCGCCAGATGGATCCGCTCGGCACCGGCTCGCACCGCGATGTCGAGCACTGTCGCCGCCCAGGGCCCGCGCCGGAGGATCAGCCGGCCGCCACGCGCCCGCAGGCTGGCGTCGAGGTCACGCAGCGAGGCGAGCAGGAACGCGAGCCCAGTGGCGTTCTGCTGGTGCCGCCGCAGGATGAGGTCGTCGAACACGAAGAGCGGAATGACGTTCTGGGATCGGGCCGCGGCCGCCAGCGCCGGGTTGTCCGTCACCCGAAGGTCACGGGTGAAGACCGCGACCGACGTGGTCACCGCGACGTTTCGGCCATCGGCAGCCGGCTGGCGTCGACGCCTGCCTGCTCGGCTGTCCAGTCCCAGAGCCGCTGCCCCGCATCCAGCGGGTCTGGCCTGGCCCCCGGGATCCGGTAGACCGGCCGGAGCCGTCGGTCGTGCCAGAACCGGCCGGTGCTGAGCGCGGCCGGATCGGCCGACGCGAGCCAGACGATCGTGTCGGCTCCCTGGTCGGGTGTCCGCAGCACCGGGCCCGCCAGCCGCGAGAACGTCGGCAGTGACTGCGCGATCCCCGGGGTGCGCACCCAGCCAGGGTGCGTGGCATGGAAGGCGACGCCGCTGCGCGCGGCCCGCTTAGCCCACTGCGCGCTGAGTGCTACCTGGGCTCGCTTGGCCCGCGCGTAGGCGGTGACGCCGTTGTAGTCTGCCGCGGTCATCTGCAGGGTGGACAGGTCGAGTCCCTGGGTGTACATGCCTCCGGAGGAGACGGTGATCACGCGGGACGGAGCGGACTGCCGCAGCAGCCCGAACAGCTGGTACGTCAGCAGGAACGGGGCGACCACCTGGCCGGCCACGGTCAGCTCGAGGCCGGCGTCGTTGCGCTGGTAGCCGGGATGAATCGCGCCCGCGTTGTGGATCAGGACGTCGAGCCGGTCATGCCCGGCGGCGAACGCCGACGCGAAATCCCTGACCGACGCGAGGCTGTCCAGGTCGGCGATCCCGTAGCTGACGCCGTCGGGGTCGTAGCCGGCCCGGCCCGCGACGACGGCGATCTGGCGGCGGGTGCGCTCGGCCCGCTGCTTGCTGCGGGCCAGGAAGTGCACGCTGGCGCCGTGACTGGCCAGCCTGATCGCCGCCGAGAGCCCGATTCCCGAGGTTGCGCCGGTGATCAGCACGGTCCGGCCGTCCAGCGGCGGCTCCGGTGCCCGGGCGAATTCCGGCAGCAGCCTGGACCTGATCTCGTATCCGATCCGGGAGAAGCTCCCGGCGACACTGATCTCCAGGATGCGGTCCACCGGGTCGGCCAGGGCCGAGCGAGCTCCGTCGCAGGAGGTCATGGCTTCTTCGCGGCCGTGCCCGGGACACCCGGGCTTCCCGGGCGTCCCGGAGCCGATTCCCTGGACGCCAGCGCGCTGGTGAGTCCTGCTGCCGCGCGCTCGCCCACGGCGCGGAAGCCGTGGCTCAGCACGGGATCGAGCAGGCCCAGTGGTCCGGCCAGCGTGACCTCGGCCCGGTAGCTGACCGTCGCGCCCGCGCGTGCCGAGGCCGGCCGGACGGCGATCCGGTCGCTGGCCCGCATGAACTTGCTGGCCGCGTCGAGCACGACGTGCCGGTCACCGGCTGAGAATTCCGTCACCCGGTAGATCAGCTCGAGCTTGCGCCCGACCAACGGCACGACGAGCCGGAACCTGCTGCCGACCCGGACCGGCCCGGGATCAAGCTCCTCGCCCTCGAGCACGCCTGGGTCCCATTGCTCGGCGTTGCTGAAGACCGCCAGGTAGCCGAACGTGTCGTCGGCGGTCCAATCCGAAGGGATGGTGGCCTCGAACACTGCCATGGGTGTGCTCCCGTTCTGCGGTACGGAATCCGGCACGGACTTCGCCGGCTGCCTGCCCGGGCCGGATCGCCAGCCCGGCCGGTTGGCTGTCTCACTGATCTTAGTGTAATTTAGTCTTGATTTCTACCTGGCGGCAAATGAGGGAGGCGACGGCGATGCGACCTGCAACCGGTTCGCGGCAGCGCGCGGGGGGCCCGACCGATCGCCCCCGCGCGGCCGTAGTAGGAGCCGGAGTCTCCGGCCTGACGGCGGCGTACCTGCTGCAGCGCCGTTACGACGTCACGCTTTACGAGGCCGACGGCCGGCTGGGCGGCCATGCGGACACCCACGATGTCCCCACGCCGGACGGCAGGCTGCTTCCCCTCGACACCGGGTTCCTGGTCCACAACACGAGGACCTACCCCACTTTGACCAGGCTGTTCAGGGAACTGGGCGTGCAATCTCAGGAGACGGAGATGAGCTTGTCGGTCCGCTGTCAGGGCTGCGGACTCGAGTACGCCGGATCCAGGGGGGTTCGGGGCCTGATCCCCAGGGCAGGCCAGCTTGCGAGGCCTGAGTACCTGCGGATGCTGGCCGCCGTCCCGGGCTTCTACCGCGCGGCCAGGCGGCTGCTCGAGGCCGGATCAGGGTCGCCGGATCTGGATGGCGTGACGCTGGGCGACTTCCTGACCGCCGGAGGCTACGACCGCTACTTCACCGGGCACTTCGTGACGCCGCTCGTCGCGGCCGTCTGGTCATGCGCGCCGCGCGACGCCCAGGCCTACCCGGCCCGGTACCTGTTCGAGTTCCTGGACAACCACGGCATGCTCGCCCTGGGCCGGGCGTCGTCGTGGCGCAGCGTCGTCGGCGGCTCGAAGACTTACGTCGAGCAGATCGCCAAGCAGATCACCTCGGTCCGCAGCGGCGTTCCCGTTCGCGCGGTGCGGCGCGCCGGCGGCGGCGTCCAGGTGACGGATGCGAACGGCGAGGCCGGCTGGTTCGACGCGGCCGTGGTGGCCACCCATCCCGACCAGGCGCTCGCGCTGCTGGCCGCGCCGACCCCGGCTGAACGCGAGGTGCTGGGGGCTTTCAGTTACTCAGCGAGCGAGGTCGCGCTGCACACCGACGAGTCGCTGCTGCCGCGCAGCCCGGCAGTCCGCTCGTCCTGGAACTACCTGCTCTCGGACTGCGCGGGGTCAGCGGACGAGGTGCACGTCAGCTACTACCTCAACCGGCTGCAGCGGCTGAGCGAGCTGACCGGCTACATCGTCACGCTGAACACGCTCGACCAGGTCAGGCCCGAGCTCGTGGTCGACAGGATGCGCTACGAGCACCCGCTCCACACGCGGCAGTCGGTAGCCGCCCAGCGACGGCTGGGCGAGCTCAGCTCGGGCGTGCTCGCCTATGCGGGCGCCTACCATGGCTGGGGCTTCCACGAGGACGGGTGCCGCTCGGCAGTGACCGCGGCCGGGTCACTGGGAGTCACCTGGTGAGCGACGTCAGTCCAGCGCTCTACCCGTGCGCCATCACCCACGTCAGGACCGCGCGGGTGCGACGGGCGTTCACCTACCGCAGCTATCTGTGGCTCACCGATCTGGATGACCTGCCGCACCTGCCGCTGGCCCTGCGCCCGCTCGCGGCCTTCCGGGTCGAAGATCACCTTGGCGATCGGGCCGCGCCGTCGATCAGGTCGAATGTCGACGCGTACCTCAGGGGCCATGACATCGACCTGGACGGCGGCCGGGTGCTCATGCTCGCGAGCGCCCGGGTGCTCGGTCACGTCTTCAATCCGATCAGCGTCTTCTGGTGCTACCGAGCCGACGGCGCGCTGGCGGCCGTGCTCGCCGAGGTGCACAACACCTACTCCCAGCGGCACGTCTACCTGCTGCGACCTGACCCGCGCGGCCGGTCAGAAGCCGACAAGGAGTTCTACGTCTCGCCGTTCCTGCCGGTCTCCGGACGCTATCGGCTGCGCCTGCCGGCACCTGGGGAGCGCCTGAGGCTCGCGGTCACGCTCGACCTTGACGGCGAGCCTGCCCTGATCGCCGGCGTCCGAGGGACGAGACGGCCCTACACGCTCTGGCGGCTGCTCGGCTACTCGCTCCGGTTCCCGCTGGCGTCGTTGCGGGTAACCGCGCTTATTCGCTGGCAGGCGATTGCGCTGCTGGCTCGCAGGGTGCCAGTGCTGCCGAGGCCAGCTCACCTGCCTCAGGAGGGAGTGCAGTGAACACAGCAACCACGTCTTCTCGGCCGTCGCTCGCGGCCAACGGGGCATGGCCGGAAATCCCGGTCGCCCGGCCGGGCGGGGCGCGGTCCTGGATCGCGCGGACGCTGATAGCCAGGATGAGCGCCAGGCTGCCGATCAGGATCGAGATGCCCGACGGCGCAGCGACCGGAGGGGGCGGTCCCGGCGCGCCGACGATGCGGCTGCGCAACCCGGACGCCTTCTTCGCCAGGGTCGGCGGCGAGACGGCCGGTTTCGCCGAGAGCTACATGGCGGAAGACTGGGACAGCGACGACCTGCCCGGCCTGTTCGCCGTGCTGGCGGCGCACCTGCCCGAACTCGTCCCCGCGCCGCTGCAGGCCTTCAGGCGCTGGTACATCCCGCGCCGCTCGCAGGCCGACGACGCGACCGTCGACGGGGCGCGGCGCAATATCGAACGACATTATGACTTGTCTAACGATTTCTTCGAGCTATTCCTGGATCCGACCCTGACGTATTCCAGTGCGCTATTCGATGGCGGCGAGTCGCTCGAGCAGGCTCAGCACCGCAAGATTGACCGGCTGCTCGACATCACCAGCACCGGCGCTGGCACCCGGCTGCTGGAAATCGGCACCGGGTGGGGCGAGCTCGCGCTGCGTGCCGCCCGGCGCGGGGCGCAGGTGACCACGCTGACTATCTCCCAGGCCCAGTGGGAGACGGCGTCCAGGCGGGCGGCCACGGCTGGCCTCGCTGACCGGATCGACCTGCAACTGCGCGACTACCGTGAGGCGGAAGGGAGTTACGACGCTGTCGTCAGCGTCGAGATGATCGAGGCGGTGGGTGCCAGCTACTGGCCCGAGTACTTCCGCACGATCGACCGGCTGCTGGCCAGCGGCGGCAGGGCGAGTATCCAGGCGATCACCATGCCGCACGACCGGATGACGGAGTCTATGAATGGTCAGACGTGGATTCATCAGTACATCTTTCCTGGCGGCCAGATCCCGTCTATGCAAGCGATTGCCGATGCACTAGCGTCACACACGAATCTGCGGGTAACGTCAGATCTGGCGATAGGGCAGCATTACGCCCGAACGTTGTCGCAGTGGCGGACCCAGTTTGCCGTCGCGGAAGACGAGGTCGAAAGACTCGGGTTCAGCCGGCCATTCCGGCGCATGTGGGACCTGTACCTCGCCTATTCGCAGGCGGGATTCCTGTCCGGCTATCTCGACGTTCATCAGCTTCTACTCGAGCGCTCAGCTGACCGGTAGGCGTGGCTTGCCGCACGGCCCGGTCCGGCGGGGCGGACCGGGCCGTGCAGGCGGAGGCGATCAGGAGATGGCGTTGCACGATGGGATCGGCAGCGATCAGGCAGCGACCGCAGGCGACATGAACGCCTGGGACGCGATCAGATCCCGGCGCAACGTGCGGCAGTACGCACCCGCGCCGGTCTCGGCGGCGGATCTCGACCAGATACTCGAGGCCGCCCGCCGGTCCCCGTCGTCGCAGAACAGCCAGCCCTGGGACTTCATCGTCGTGACCGGCGGCGATGACCTCCGGCGGCTCGCCGATGTCTGGTTCGGCGGCAAGCACATCGCCGGCTCCGCCGCGACCATCGCGCTGATCACCGCGGCGGACGACGCCCAGCGGGGCCGGGTCCAGTTCGACCTCGGCCAGGCCGCGATGTCGATCATGCTGGCCGCGGCCAGCCTCGGCATCGGAAGCTGTCATTCGGCCGTCGGGGATCAGGACCTGGCCCGCCACCTGCTCGGGTACCCAGTCGACAAGACGTGCGACCTGCTGATCTCGCTCGGCTACCCGGCCGCCGGCCCGCTGACGCCGATCAGCGCTCCCGACCGCCGCCCGTTCGACGAGGTCGTCCACCGCGCCCGCTGGTAACGCCCGGCTCAGCGGTCCCGGCACACGCTTGCGGCGGTCCCGCAGCCGGTCCCGGCACACGCTTGCGCCCGTCCCGGCGGTCCCGTCAGCCGGTCCCGCCGCCGGTCCCGGCACCCCGCCCGGCTGCCGGGCGTACCTCCCGGGCAGCCAGCTCATGATCGTGGACGTCAGGCGTTGCGACAATCCCCTGAGCCCAGGAGCGATATCCGCTGACAGACGACCACGCTCTGAGAATAGTCCGGATTAGGCGGCGAGGGCCTGGGGGTGACCGATGGACAGGCCGGAGTCCGAGTCGAAGAACTGCAGGTTCGCAGTGTCCACGGCCAGCTCGACCGGATGACCGGAGGCGATCCGGCTCCGAGCGGCGACCCTGGCGGTCCACAGGGACTTGCCCGCGGTGAGCGGCAGCGCCCCCTCCTCGCCCTCGACCGCTACGGCGTCGCCGAGCGCGGCATGCTGGACGGGCGGGGCGTCGACCCTGAACAGGACGTGCAGTTCGCTGCCGAGTGCCTCGGTCACGTCCGCCGTGGCGTGCATCCGCGGCCACGACGCATCGGCAAGGGCGCCGTCCTCGAAGTCCGACGGCCTGATGCCCAGGATGAGCTCGCGGTCGAAGTAGTCAGCCAGGCTGGCCCGGGCTGCCAGCAGCGTGTCGGGTACCGGCAGCCGGTAGCCGGCGAATACCACTGCGGCACCGTCGTCGCGGACGAGACGGGCGCTGGCGAAGTTCATCGCCGGCGAGCCCATGAACCCGGCGACGAAGAGATTGACCGGTGCGTTGAACAGCGCCTGCGGGCTGTCGGCCTGCTGGAGCTGACCGTCGCGCATGACGCAGACCCGCTGGCCGAGCGTCATCGCCTCGACCTGGTCGTGCGTCACGTAGACGGTGGTGACGCCGAGTCGCTCGTGCAGCTGAGAGAGTGAGGCCCGCATCGACACCCGGAGCTTGGCGTCCAGGTTCGACAGCGGCTCGTCCATCAGGAAGGCCTTGGGCTCGCGGACGATAGCCCGGCCCATCGCGACCCGCTGGCGCTGGCCGCCGGACAGGGCGGCCGGCTTGCGCTTGAGGTAGTCGCCTAGGCCGAGCAGCCCGGCCACCTCGTTGACGCGCCGCCGGATCTCGTCCTTCGGCGTCTTGCGCTGCTGCAATCCGAACGCCAGGTTCTGCTCCACCGTCATGTGCGGGTACAGCGCGTAGTTCTGGAAGACCATCGCGATGTCGCGGTCCTTGGGCGGCAGATCGTTCACGACGTGGGCACCGATCGAGATGGTTCCCGAGGTGATCTCCTCGAGCCCGGCGATCGAGCGCAGCGCTGTCGACTTGCCGCAGCCGGACGGCCCGACCAGGACCATGAACTCGCCGTCGGCGATATCCAGGCTCAGGTCGTCGATTCCCTTCACGCCGCCCGGATAGACCTTGCTGACGTGGTCAAGGACGATCTGGCCCATGGGCACTCACCTCTTGTGTCAGGTCCGAAGTCAGGCCAAGTATCCCCGCAGCGGCCCGGCTGCTCGCACGTGTTGCACCAAATGTAGCGAGATATGCCTGCGCAGGGGGACGCCAGACCGGCAGCCGGCCGACCAGCCCGGCCAAGCCCGAGGTCGTCCCGACCGCCGTCAGAGGCGGCCGGTGCCGCGCGGAGTGATCCTCGCGGCGCAGGACCAGGCCCGCGCCGAACGGCTCGCCTCGGTGGCCAGCTGACCTCGCCTCTGGCGCATCCCGCCCGGAGCGGGCAGCATCGAGTCATCAAGTCACCGGCAGCTAGTCACCGATAGCTGGCGCCGCGCTCCGAGAGGCCTGACATTGCCAACGGTCCACGCGAACGACATCGACATCTACTACGAGGTGCAGGGCGACGGCGAGCCGCTGATCCTGATCCCCTACCTGGCGGCCGACCAGGCCTGCTACGCGTTCCAGGTCGCCGAGTACGCCAGGCACTACACCTGCTTCACCGTGGACCTGCGCGGGGCCGGGCTGACCAGCAAGCCGGAAGGCGTTTACTCCACCGAGCTGCTGGCCGACGACGTCGCGGCGTTCATGCAAGCCGCGGGGGTGGACCGGGCGCGCGTCGCCGGTCTGTCGCTGGGCGCGGCGACCGGCATGTGGCTGGCCGCCAGGCACCCCGGGCGGGTGACGTCGCTGTCCCTGCACAGCGGCTGGCCGGGAACCGATCCGTACCTGCGCGTCGTCGTCGAGGGCTGGCGCATCATGGCGCAGGCGCTGGGCAGCGTGACCGACATGGTGATCAAGGGTATTCTCCCGTGGTGCCTGACCCCTGAGCTGTACGCGGCGCGGCCCGACTACGTGGACTCGCTGGCCGACTTCGTCCGCAGCCGCCCGATGCCGCCGGTCGACGCATTCCTGCGGCAGTCAGAGGCGGTACTGAGCCATGACGCGAGCGCGGCTCTCGGCGCGATCACCGCGCCGACCCTGATCACGTTCGGCCGGCACGACCAGGTCACCTCCACGCGCTTCGCCGACGCGCTGACGACCGGGATAGCCAGGTCCGAGCTCACCGTGTTCGAGGACTGCTCGCACGCGCCGATCTACGAGAACGTCGAGGCGTTCAACGAGCGGACACTGGCGTTCCTGCGCCGCCACTCAGCGGGCGGATGAGCTCCCCGCAGCGCGGTGATCATGATGAGTGGCTGCGGCGGGCCCGTGGCAGCCTGCGCTCCGCCGACCCCGTGCTGGCCAGGCTGATCGACTCTCGGCCTGACTTCGATCCGCGTGCCTGGCTGGCCGAGCTGCCGGCCATGGACCTGTTCGGCGCGCTGCTGTTCCAGGTCGCCGGCCAGCAGCTATCGGTCCTGGTGACCAGGCGGACTCTCGCCCGCATCCAGGAGATGTTCGGCGGCAAGCTGCTGGATCCGGCCAGCCTGCTGCGGGCGGACCCGGCGGACCTGCGGCAGGCCGGACTGTCCTGGCGCAAGATCGCCACCCTGCGCGACGTCGCCGAGCGGCTCGCCGGCGGCCTGCTGGACGCCGCGGCGCTCGGCGGGCTCGGCGACGAGGAGATCATCGCCAGGCTCACGGAGATCCCGGGGATCGGGCCGTGGACGGCGCAGGGGGTGCTGATCATCGCGCTCGACCGCGAGGACGTCGTCCTGCCCGGCGATCTCGCGCTCCGCAAGGCCGTCCGCACCGCGTACGGCCTTGACCACCTGCCGTCACAGGACGAGGTACTGACCATCGCCGAGCGCTGGCGGCCGTACCGGAGCCTGGGGACCAGTTACCTGTTCGCCGGCGCTTTCGAGTAGGTGCGTGACGACCGGCCCGGGGATGGCAGGCTTGGAGTATGACGGTGACCGCTCGCGTGGAACACGTAGGAAGCCTGCTGCGCCCGGCGCACCTGCTCGACGCCCGGGCGTCGTATGCCAGCGGAGAGATCGCGCCCGCCGAGTTCAAGGCGGCCGAGGACCGGGCGGTACGGGAGGTCGTAGCCCTCCAGGACGAGCTTGACCTGCCGGTCGTGGGTGACGGGGAGATGCGGCGCGAGTCCTTTCAGGCCGAGCTGACCGCCGCCTGCGACGGCTTCACCGGTGTCAGCCTCGATGCCTGGCTCTGGGGCCAGTGGCACTCCGAGGAGGTGGGTGACGCCACCATCGAGCGGCCGGCTGAGCTGGCCGTGACGGCGCCGCTGCGCAAGCGGCGCAACCTGGCGGCCGAGGAGTTCACGTTCCTGCGCGGCTGCACTGACCGCCAGATCAAGATCACGCTGCCCAGCCCGACGCTGTTCGCCAACCTCTGGTCGCCGGAGCGGTCCACCGGCGCCTATCCGAGCCTGGACGCCTTCATGACCGACGTCGTGGAGGTGATGCGGGACGAGGTCGCCGAGCTGGTCCGGCTCGGGTGCGGCTACATCCAGCTAGACGCGCCGCACTATCCGCTGCTGATCGACCCGGCCTGGCGGGCGTTCTACGAGGCGCGCGGCTGGCCGGTCCAGCGCTGGCTCTCGTACGGAATCGAGCTCGATAACGCGGTGATCGACGCGGGCCGTCCCGCGACCTTCGGCTTCCACCTGTGCCGGGGCAACCAGCTCAGCCGCTGGCTGGTGGCCGGCGGGTACGAGCCCATCGCCGGTCCCGTCTTCGGTGGAGTGCACGCGGACCGGCTGCTGCTCGAGTACGACGACGAGCGGTCTGGCAGCTTCGACGCGCTCGGGCTCGTCCCGGACGACAAGACCGTCGTCCTCGGTCTCGTCACCACGAAGACGTCCCGGGTCGAGCCGGACGCCGAGATCGCGGCCCGGGTCAGTCAGGCGGCCGCCAGGATCGGGACCGGCCGGCTGGCAGTCAGCCCGCAGTGCGGGTTCGCGACCTCGTCCGCGGGCAACGCGATCACCGCCGAGGCGCAGCGTGCCAAGCTCGCGCTGCTCGTCCGGATCGCGCGGGACCTCCTTGACGGCTGACCCCCGATGACCGAGCGCCGATCAGGCGCGGGGACACGACGCGGCGCGGCCGCGACTTGGGCGATATGTCCAGATTTCACCGACACGACGAGCACCGGGAGCCAGCAGCAGTGACCTCCGCGAGGCGGTCGGCCCTGCCCCTTGGCACTGACCGGAAAATAGGGGAGATCGGAAGAGCGT
>OCZU010003018.1_pt1 | contig 10660 bp, 5 predicted proteins | sample 1539001 | NCBI WGS metagenome assembly OCZU01 (sample SAMEA3539306, study PRJEB22396) | soil metagenome | biome: tundra; feature: field; material: soil | place: USA | collected 2010-05 | depth 0.15 m | reverse complement strand
TCCGGCCGCCCGGATCGTTAGTGTTGGAAAGATCGCGATAGGCGCCGGTGGTCTGGCCGAAGGCGGAGCCGATCGTGCTGGTGGCCGTGATGCCGCTGCCCGGTACAAACAGAAGGAAGTTCGTCAGGTTGAAGACATTCAACGCCTGCGCCCGGAACTCCAGGTTGAAGCGCTCGGCGATGTGCGTCCGTTTCACCAGACTGATGTCCCACTTCTGTTGCTTGGGGCCGTAGAGGAAGATGTTCTGGCCGAGTTGTCCGGCAACGTTCGCAGGGCCGATGTATGGCGCATTGGGGTCTAGATTGGCCAGCGTCTTGCCGCCGGTCTCGAAGGCCGCTAGCGTGTTATCGATGAGGGTTTGCGGCAGGAAGCTCACGATACCCAGTCCCTGAGCATTGGTGGTCTTGCGAATGGACATCATGCTCTGAAGCTGGCTGGCCGTGAGGTTGTGCAGAATGACGCCGGCTTCGTTTTGGTTGAATGTGAAGCGCCCGCTGTTCAATTTGATGGGCGATCCGGACTGAATGCGGCCGACCGAGGCCAGTTCCCAGCCTTCCAATAACTTGCGTCCCACGGGGTTATGGACGTTGCCAAGGAAGTGGCGCTTGGAGCCGAACGGCAACTCATAAATCCAGTTCAGTTTCAAGGCCTGGCGAATATCGTAGGGCGACGGGTTCTTGTCATAGCCGACATTGCGCAGGGTGGTGTAGTTTCCGCCACGGCCCTGGCTGAGCTCATTGGAAATCGAATGGCTCCATACATAGCTGACCTGGAATAGCAGGCCGAACGACATGCGGCGCCGCGCCTCCACCTGCAGCCCGTTGTAGTTCGAATTCCCGCCGTTCATCAGCAGGTTCGCAGAGGAATTAATGGTGGGATTCACCTGGAACATGTTGAGCGGATATCCGGCGGCAACCAGCCGGTTCAGATCGGTAGCGGTGGTGGCGATGGTGTTCGCCAAAGTGCCCGCCAAACCTTGTACGAGGCGCGTAGCGGTGGTGGTGTCACTGGTGAGGTTCAGGGCGGTCTGGATGATCGGAACGGGCCGCTGTCCGGGAAGACCCTGGTTGCTGAAGTTGGTGCTCTTCAGGCTCGTCGGGCTCAGTTGCGATACAGACGTTACGCCGTTGGCAATTGCCAGGTTATTTTGGGCGATTTGGAATTCGTTCAGGAACCCGTTCTCGAAGATGTTCACTTCGTTCAGGTTTTGGGTGCGCCAGAGGTCGGTCCCATGGTTGCCGATGTAGCGCACTTCCAGCACCGTATCGCGAGTCAGTTCTCTCTGGAAGCCGATATCCCAGCTCTGCACGTAGCCGAGCTTCAAGTTGGGGCTGAACTCGTTCAGACTGGTGCCTGCGGGAGCCGCCTGCGGGAACACCGGCGTCGCCGCCACCGTACGGGACGGTAAGGTCGCCTGGTTGAACAAAACCGATCCGGGAGCGCCGAACTGCGCGGGGAAGGTGCCGGGATCGACACCTGTCGAGACCGTGCGGCCCGAATTGCCGCCCCATACGCTGAACGTGCCGGCATCCTCTCGGATCGTGCTGATGGAATAGCCGCCACGAAGCACGCTTTGGCCAGTCCGTCCCACCAGCCAAGCCAGTGGTTTAAAATCGGTTTTAGGAAGTTGGTACGCTAGACCGATCGACGGAGCCAACTTGCCGGGTCCTTGGTCATACCCAGCAGTTCCCGAGGCCACCAGATTCAGCACCGGCGCCGTTCCTGACTGGACGTAGGGGTTGAAGAGGTTGCCGACGCCCGAGATTCCAAACAGGCCAGCATATCCCGGGCGAGTATAGACGCCGTCCAAATTGATCGGCGGATTCTCCCGGTCAAAGCGGACGCCATAGTTAATCGTAAGGCCGGGGGCGAGCCGCCACGAATCCTGAACATACAAGCCGAATTCCCGCTGCTGGTTGTGCACGATCGGCTGATTGATGCCGTAAGTCTTGGTATCTGCGCCCAGAACCACGGAGTTGGAGATGCTGGAAACCCGGCCCGTCAGCAAGGCGTACAGGTTACCGGCATCGCTCAAGTTGGTGGATGTGGCGCCCGGAAAGTTCGCGGTGGTGAAGAGATTGGTGGCTCCGGTGTTGACGGGGTCGTTCGCCGCCAGGCCGAAGTTGATGCCGGGAACGAAAGCTGTGCCGCTAGAAGCGGTCGTCCAGCTATTGATCTGGGAGAAACTGCCGCCGAAGTTCCAGAGGTGGGCGCCCTGCGAGTAGGTCAGGTTGGCGTTGCCCTGTTTCAATGGGGTATTGCGCCGGGATTGGCCGGTGACGCGGTACGGGCTTTCGACGAATCCCGTGGTGCCGGTGGCGGCTCCTAGGGTCGGCGCGAAGCCTCTCCACTGCGCGAAGTCGGAGGGGTTGATGCCGTTATCGAAGATCACCGTGCCACCATTGAGGCCGAAGCGAATCTCGCTGGTCAACCTGGGAGTGAGCGTGGAGCGCAGGGCCGTTACCGCCGAGAAGGCGATGCCGCCCTGGTTTCCAGGCTCCAGGTTGGCGCTGTTGAGAACGTTGCCGGTTCCCGGGAAGCTGGGACTGGCGCTGCCGATATTGACACCGTCCGGCCGCCGGATATTCGTCTGATAGTTGTAGATGAACTCGATGTGATGCTTCTCGGTGACGTTATAGTCGAGCCGCACCGTAGGAAAATTGCGATTGTTGGCGCCCTTGCTCTGGAAATCCAGATTGTTCCGGTTGTAGTCGCTGTTGCTGGCGATGCGGCTCTTCAAGCCCGGCTGGCCCTCCACCAGAGCGTCGATCTGCGAGAGCATCTTGCCAAGGATGGGATCGGCGGTGGAAGGAAAGCCTTGGGCTGCCGCCAACTGGTAAAGATTAATAGTTTTCGGCACACCACCAACACTGTAAGTGAACACGCCGCCGATCGCGGCCGGCGTCAGCACCTGACCCTGGGGCTCGGTATAGGTCTGCGGCAGGCGGAAACCTTCAAAAGCCGCAAAGAAGAACAGCTTGTTGCGCTTGATGGGACCGCCCACCTGGCCGCCGAACTGATTGAAGACGATGTGGTCGCGAGGCTGGCTGTTGATGTTGTTGAAATAGTAGTTGGCGTTCAGGTCCTGGTTCCGGTGCTGCTCGAAAAGGCCGCCATGCCAATCGTTGGAGCCGCTGCGCGTCACCATCTTCACCTGGTAGGCGCCTTCGGCGTTGCTGTCCGCTCCGGCCGAAGCGCTGCTGACCGTCATTTCTTCCACGGTGTCGGCACGCGGAAAAATAGCATTGAAGAAGCCATCGCTCGACTTGTTGGAGTTGTCCTGGATGTTGAGCCCGTCGACCGTGACGTTCATGGCCGCCTGGGGCAGTCCGTATACCGACGTGCTCCGTGGGACGCCAGGGGTAGCGCTCCCCGGTTGCGTCACGATCAACTCGGTGAGGTTGCGGCTGGTAAAGGGCAGTTCGTGTAACTGCCGGCCTACCAGGGTCGAGGTCACCGTAGCAGTCTGGGTTTGCAGGACTTCCGCGCCGGCCGAGACCTCCACGGTCTCGGTTAGTGCGCCCACTTGCAGCGTGGTGTTCACGGTAGCGGGCACGCCGGCGTCAACCTTCACGTTCTCGATATTCTCGGTCTTGAAGCCGGGATGGCTGACCGTTACGGTATAGGTAGCGGAGGGCATCGATGGCAATGCCCACAGGCCGCGGTCATCGGTGACGACAGTCAGCGTCTGGCCGGTTTGGGTGTTGAGTACCTTCACCTGGGCGCCGGGAACGGCCGCTCCCTGGGAATCGGTGATAGTCCCTTCCAGACGGCCGGTCATGACTTGCGCGCTGGCCGCCGTTACCAATGCGGCTAAAAGGATACACGTAGAGACGAGCTTCATGAAGAATTGACCTCCTGTGCACGAAAAGCGTTTGACCAATCAACCCCGGTGGATGGGTAATAGCTTAGCTGGGCCGGGAGGGGACGTCAATAGACAAACAGGGCAAAAGAGGTAAATTGTGAAGGGGGCGCAGGAATGCGCCTGGTCCGCGGTACACCGGCCAGCAGGGGCGTGCAGAGCCGTCTTTCAGCCGGCTTGACAGGCGAAACCGCCTATCCCACCACCAGCAGCAGCCTGGCAAAAATAGCCGATCTCCAGACACAGCCCACCACGCCGGTGCTACTGGCCAGCTCCGGCCGACGTTGGTCGAAGCAAGCGGATCGCGCTGTTGCCGGAGTCGGCCACGAAGACGTTGCCGGTGGAGTCCACGGCCAGTCCCCAGGGTAGATTCAAGGGCGCGCTGGTGGCCGGTCCGGGATCGTTCGCGTAGCAGCAATTCCCGTTTCCGGCAATCGTTGCGATGGCGCCGTCAGGGGTCACTTTTCGGATGCGGTTTTCGCCCGGCTCGGAGATGTAGACATTGCCGGCTCCGTCCACGGCTACGCCCCGCGGGCTGCTCACCAGCGCGTTGATGGCCGGTCCGCCGTCGCCGGTAAAGACCGTGTCGGTTCCGGCAACGGTGCTGATGATTCCGTTGCTGGAAACCTTCCGGATCCGCCCGTTGGCCTGGTCGGCGATGTAGAGGTTGCCGGCCGAGTCCAGCGCGAGCGAGGTAGGAAGGTTCAGCAGCGCGTTGAGGGCAGGTCCGCCGTCTCCGGCAAATCCCTGGCCCTTTCCGGCCACGGTGTCGATGGTGTAGGTCGAAACATCGATTCTGCGAACCCGGTGGTCGAGCGTATCTGCGATGTAGAGGTTTCCGTTCGGGTCGAAGACTATGGCGCGCGGGGCATGGATGGCCGCGTCGAGCGGGGAACCACCGTCTCCAAAGAGGGCGGCATTGCCATTCCCCGCGTAGGTGCCAATCGTCCCATCGCTCAGAACCTCGCGGATCCGGTTGTTGCCGGTATCCGCGACGAAGAGGTTGCCGTCAGGAGACACCGCCACGCCCATAGGTTGGTTCAAGAGTGCCGCGATGGCTGGCCCGCTTTCGCCGCCGAATCCCGCGACACCGGTGCCGGCGACGGTGGTGATGGTGCCGTCGGTGGATATCTTCCGCACCCGGTTGGCCGCTGGATCGGCGAAGTAGAGGTTGCCGGCCGAATCCCGCGCCATACCCGCCGGTGTATCGATCTGGGCTTGCGCGGCTGGTCCGCCGTCGCCCGAGAAACTGTTGTACCCGTTTCCAGCAAGCGTGCTGAAGAGCCCGTCCGGGGTGACCTTCCAGATCTTGAAGTCACCCACGGTTAACCCCGAGCCCGAGCCGATGGAGCCTGCCGCGAAATAGAAGGCGCCGGCGGCATCGACAGCCACTCCCGTGGGGCCGCCGATCCGCACAGAAAGGGCCGCCGCGCCGTCCCGCGGAAGCTGATCGGTAGTCGTGTTGCCGGCTACGGTGCTGATGATCCCCTGGGCCACCTTACGGATGCGAACGGCGCCCAGATCCGCGATGTAGACTACGCCGGAGTGGTCTACCGCAACGTCGGTGGGCAGGAACAGGTTGGCGCTGGCCGCTGGGCCGCTATCGCCGGACCCTCCTGGGAATCCAGTCCCGGCAAACGTGGTGATGGTGCCGCCCGGCGCGACTCTGCGAATCCGATTATTGAAAGTATCCGCGATGTAGAGATTGCCGGCGAGGTCTGCCGCGACACCCTCGGGCTGGTTCAAGGATGCCTGCAGGGCAGGTCCACCGTCTCCACCGAAATCTCTGGCGTTGGTTCCGGCAACCGTCACGACAGTGCCGTCGGGGGAAATCATTCGGATGCAGCTATTGTCGGTGTCCGCAACGTAGAGATTGCCCGCGGAATCGAACGCCAGACCGGTCGGCCCATTGAACTGGGCGTTTGCCGCCGGTCCGCCATCTCCGGAGAAACCATTCTTCCCGGTTCCCGCGAATGTGCCGATGACACCGCTAGTCGAGATCTTACGGATGACATGAGCGGCACGATCGGTGACGTAAACATTGCCGGTGGCGTCCACGGCGACCCCGTCGGGAAACGCCAGTTGCGCATTGATCGCCGGCCCGCCATCGCCGGATACGCCGAATCGGCCGGTACCGGCGATCCGTGTGAGGATACCTTGGCCGTCTACTTTGAAGACCGAGTGCAGGCTCGCGAAATAGACGTTCCCCGCTGCGTCCACCGTGACCCGCGGAGGGTCCCCTATGGACGCGGCGGCGGCGCTGGAGGGCGTAGCCGGCGGGATCCCTCCCGACAAGGTGGAGATGACATACTGTTGGCCCCATGAAACTTCGTTAATGCAAAGAAAGACTAAGAGGAAAAAACGCCTGATCATTACGGGTCACCTGGATAACCTGAATTACCAAGTGTATAACACGGCGCGCCGGCTTGATAGCCGAAGCTACCCTTCCACCATTCTGAGGCGCAACATCCGAAGGTCCCGGAGCAAAATGTCGGGCGCCTCCGCCAGCAGTTCGTCCGTTGGGGTCAGACCCGTCGCCACAGAGATGGCACGGATGCGATTCCGGCGGGCGGCCAGGATATCGGCAGGGGCGTCGCCAACCAGGGAAATAGGAGCGCTACCGGAAATCCAACCTTGGCCGCGGGCTTCGCGAATGGCGATCTTCGCCAGGCCTGCCCTGGTCCTGGCCATTTCACCGAACGCCCCGAAGCGGAAGTAGTCCCGCAGACCGGCGCGCTCCAGTTTGCGCCAGCCGATGCGCGTCAGGTTTCCCGTCACCAACCCGAGCAGCAGGCCGCGCCGTGTCAGCCGATCGAGCAGCGGCACGACTCCCGGACAGTGTTTGTCATGGAGCGGCGGGCACATGCGTTGGTACCGGCGTTCCGCCACGCGCACGATGTCCGGCGTGGCGTCCGAAATCCGCGATCGGGAGGCGCCCGCGCGGCGCATCATAACGGCGAGAATATCGGGATCGAGCATCCCCTGAACCGGGATGCCCTCGGTGGTGGTTTCGAGGCCGGTGATGCGCCGGACGGCATAGACCAGCGCTTCGCGGTGATGCGGGCCGGCGCGGCGAACCAGCGTGCCGTCGATGTCGAAGAGAACCAGTGCGCGATGGGTCAAGTGCAATGATAACGCTCTTGTAGCGCCGGCGGTCTTGCCGCCGGTGATCGCAGCCTTGTAGCGCCGGCGGTCTTGCCGCCGGTGATCGTAGCGCCGGTGGCCGTACCGGCGGCAAAGACCGCCGGCGCTACAAGTCCCGCGTCTCCGCGTCCAATGAAGAACTCGTCTGAGCGCTCCTCCGGCCGCTACAATGGTCCTGTGCACTATGCGAAATTCCGCGTAGGCCTGATCCAAATGGCCTGCGCGAAGGACCCCAACGAGAACCTGGCCAAGGCCGAATGGCGCATCCGCGAGGCTGCCGGAAAGGGCGCGCAGATTGTCTCGGTGCAGGAACTCTTCCGTTCGCAGTACTTCTGCCGGGAGGAAAACGCGGACCTCTTCGACCTGGCCGAACCTGTGCCGGGGCCGACCAGCGAGAGCTTTTCGCGGCTGGCCCGCGAGCTCTCGGTGGTCATCGTCGGGTCGGTCTTCGAGCGGCGAACCGCGGGGGTGTATCACAATACCGCGCTGGTCCTGGATGCGGATGGCGCGCTGCTCGGGACATACCGGAAGATGCACATTCCCGACGACCCCCTCTACTTCGAGAAATACTATTTCACACCAGGGGATCTGGGCTTTCGCTGCTTCGATACGCGGTATGCCCGGGTGGCCGCGTTGGTCTGCTGGGACCAGTGGTATCCCGAAGCGGCCCGGATAGCGGCCCTGGGGGGGGCGCAGGTGCTGTTCTATCCCACGGCCATCGGGTGGCATCCCTCGGAGAAGGCCCAATACGGTGAGGCGCAGCATGACGCGTGGCGAACTATTCAGCGTTCCCACGCTATCGCGAACGGGCTTTACGTCGCGGCCGTCAATCGAGTGGGCTACGAAGGGCCGCCGGAGCGCGGTTTGGAATTCTGGGGTGGGTCGTTCGTCGCCGACCCGTTCGGCCAGGTGCTGGCGGAAGGAAGCCATGATCGGGAAGAGACTCTCATCGTGGAGTGCGACCCGCGCCGCATCGAGGAGGTGCGGCGCAACTGGCCCTTTCTGCGCGACCGGCGGATCGACGCTTACGGTCCGATCTTGAAGCGGGTGATCGATTGAACGGCGACTTGTTGCCCCCCGCCGGGCGAGGTGGGAAAGCGCCCAGCGCCGAGACGAGTGGGCATGCGCCGGTGCCCGCGACGGGAGATGAGAATGCGCCAAGCGCCGAGACGAGTCTCGGCGCGGCAGGCACGAGTGCCCGCGCCACAAAGGCGGGGTTTCGCATGCCGGCCGAGTGGGAGCCGCACGAAGCCACCTGGATCGCTTGGCCCCACAATCGCGAGGACTGGCCCGGGCGATTCGCACCGATCCCCTGGGTCTATGGTGAAATCGTCCGCAAATTGAGCCGCGTGGAGAAGGTGCGCATCCTGGTGGCAGACCACGCGCTCGAGCAGCAGGCGCGGCGCGTGCTCGGCAAGGTTGGCGCGAAACTGGAGGCGGTGGAGTTTTTCCAATGCCCCACGAACCGGAGTTGGACCCGCGACTATGGCCCGCTGTTCGTCGGGAACCGCCGTGGCAGCGTAGCGCTGACGGCGTGGCGATTCAACGCCTGGGCCAAGTACGACGATTGGCAACTCGATGCCGCCGTGCCGGCCCGGTTGGCGGAACGGTTGAAACTCCCGGTGTGGACGGCCCCCATGGTGTTGGAGGGCGGTAGCATCGATGTCAATGGCCAGGGGCTGCTGTTGACCACCGAGGAATGCCTGTTGAGCCCGGTGCAGGCGCGCAATCCGGGAATGACCCGCCGGGAGATCGAACGGACGCTCGGCCGCCATCTGGGGGCCAAACGCGTGATCTGGCTGCGCAACGGCATCGCCGGCGACGACACCCACGGCCACATCGACGACGTGGCGCGGTTCGTGGGGCCCGAGACGGTGGTCCTCGCTTCGGAGTTAGACCGCTCCGACCCCAACTTCGAGCCGCTGCGGGAAGACGCCGGAATTCTACATGCGGCCGGTCTGCGCGTGGTGAAGCTCCCCATGCCGCGGCCGCTGATCTTCGCCGGTCAGCGCCTGCCGGCCAGTTATGCGAACTTTTACGTCGCCAATAACCTGGTGTTAGTTCCTACCTTCAACGACCCCAACGACCGTGTAGCGCTGGCGCGGCTGGCGCGCGTGTTCCCTGGCCGTGAAGTGACAGGCATCAACTGTACGGAGCTGATTCTGGGCCTTGGCGCGCTGCATTGTATGACCCAGCAGCAGCCCGCAGCTACCGGACTTGAACTAACCTCCCGTCCGCGAAGGTGAATACGTGGTCGGCTTGCGCCAGTTCTTCGCGCGTGAAGGGCGTCTTGCGATCCAGCTTGATGTCCAAACTTCGATCCCGGAACCATAGCTGGGCGATAAACGCCATATCGTATCCTTCGAAAGGGTCGTTCAAGAAGACAATGCTGCTATGAGGTTGAACCTGAGGACGTAGTGAGTCCAATTGCTGAATCACCTCCCACGTCGGCCGGCCGAGCGCCGACATCGATGGCCGCACGTAGGATTCCTTCAATCGCCGGCCCTCCGCCGCCCACAGGAACATCCCCGTGACGATCAGGATCGCGCAGATCGACTGCGCGCCCAGGTGGCGAAGCACCGGATCGCCCACCAGCACGCGTGACAGCACGTTCACGATTTCTCGAAAAATCACCGCGGCGAAGATCGCCCAGCCCAGCAGCGGAACATACAGACAGGCACCGCCGCGGCCTTCCAGAAACTCGATGGGCAGGGGAGTCACCGCCACGAACAACCAGCAGAACCAGAGCACCGGACGATCGAGGCGCCGGGCGAGGTAGAACACCGCGAACCACAGCAGCGCTACGTCGCGCATCTGGAAGTGGCCCCACGCCAGGAACAGTTCGCCCAGGGACCTCGCCTGAAACGTTTCCCATCGCGCCAGTGAGATCACTGGCGTGTAAGCCGCCTGTTTCATCAGCGCATCTCGTCCGAAAGCCTTGCCGTAGCAATACGCAAGGTCGAGAATGCCCGACAGCACGATCGCGTGGCCGGGACCGCGAAACCACGCGCCCATCCGGCCCCGTTTCGGAAGAGCTGCCGGGTGGTAACTCCATTCATAGGCTGCCAGGACTACGGGAAGAGTGACGGCCATCTCTTTCGCGTCCAGCGCCAACAGGGTGAGCGCCAGGAACCATCCAACCTCCCGGCCGCGGAGCCCCCGCCCACACTCCCGAATGCGCACATAGTACACCAGGGCAGCCAGATAGAACAGCCCGCACAACGCGTCATAGACGAATGCCGTGTTGTAGTAGAGGTTTGCGATGCCGGAATGAAAGCATACGATCAGGGCGGCCATCGCCGCGGTCGGCTTATTCACGCCCAGGACCACGGCCAGGCGATAAGTCAAGTTTATGCCGATTAGTAATAGGAGTAAAAGGACTGCGTGGTAAGGAGCCGGATTCAATCCGAAGAAGTAGTGCAACGGCACATAGTACAAAGCCGCGATCGGCCGGTAGAAGCCGCGCCATGGCATGAAGAGAGACAGTAGTATCTGCCAAGGTGTGAGTCGCCAGTAACACGCCATATTCATCATGTCGTCCGGCGCGAAATGGACCCACACGGTATCGGCGACGAAATAGAGGAAGTAGGCGGCCACCAGCACGCCACACACGCGCTCCCGCCAGTTGGAAGCGTTTGTGGGCAAGCTCCAGCC
>OCZU010003017.1_pt1 | contig 10662 bp, 8 predicted proteins | sample 1539001 | NCBI WGS metagenome assembly OCZU01 (sample SAMEA3539306, study PRJEB22396) | soil metagenome | biome: tundra; feature: field; material: soil | place: USA | collected 2010-05 | depth 0.15 m | reverse complement strand
GGCGGATCCAGGCGGGCGGCAGGATGCCCTGGAAGACGCGGCGCAGGATGCTGCGGACGCCGATATCGACTTCCAGAACGTTGAGGGTATCGCGCACGCCATCGTGCACGATGCCCATGGTGATGTCGTTGACGCGCACCACCTTGCGGCCGGTGACATCGATGATCTGCTGATCCAGCAGGTCGCGGGCGATGCGCAGGAGGTACTCATCGTCATGGTAAGGGACGAGGACCTCCTCGCTCAGTTCGATGCCCCTGGCGAGGGAAATGGAGTGGACCTGATCGAAGCGGATGGCGAGCCAGGCGTCGGCGCCACCCACCAGGAGGCGGTCGATGCGGGAGGCGTGGACAAGCGGGACCATGGCGGCGTCCTTAACCCGGCCGATACGGCGGCCTTTGAGGTCTACCACCGGCATGGACAGCAGTTCCGTGAAATAAAGGAGATTGTCCGCCATCGCAAACGCCCCAGCGCCAGACAGATGCGAGCGCCCCGGTTGGGACGGATGTTCGATAGCGGTACGGATGCGCTCTACACGGCTTTTCTGTCGCTAGATTTAATATGGCGCATCGCGTTGCGGCGCCGCAACAAAAAAGTGTGGGGAAAGCGCCTGCGGCCTGCAAACCCTCTAGCGGCGAGGAGGGGACTTGGGTCTGGTCGTGGGGGTAGTTGGCCAGCCCGGCGGAGGATCGAATGGATACACGTCCGGTGTCACCACCACTTCGGTGGTGAAAAGCAGCGGGAAATCGTTTGGCGGAGTGCCGGGGAACGTCAGTTCGACGAAGAAGGCCGTCCAGCCCTGGTTCGCCGTCACCGTCGCCGTATAGACGCCATTGGTTGCCGTTAGCGGGGTGCTGGTCCAGGCGGGGCCGATGGTTTCCAGCCGGAAATCGCGTGCCTTCGGGTTCGATGCCTGCCACAGCAGCGCCTGCGACGGCGTGTCCACCACGCGCACGGTAAGCGTTCCCTCCGCGCGGTCCGCATGCCAGTAAAAACGCGGGCGCGGGTAATTCAGGGTCACGGCGCGGAACCAGGCCACCAGGTTGGCGGCGGTAGAGAGCGAACTCATCCCGTGGTCGGTATTGGGCACGAAGCGCAGGTATTTCTCGCCGGGCAGGTCCGAAAAATAGAAGCGCGGCGAGTCGGGCAGGAAGAACTGGTCTCCCGTCGAATTCATCTGGTAGGACGGCAGCGCCAGCCGTTGGCGGTACTGATACGGGTCTTCGATCTCCTGCAGCGCCGCCATCTGCGGCGTGCCGAACCAGTTCATGATTCCCATGTCTACGTAATCCTGTACCGCGGGCGCCCAAAAGCCGTACGCCTGCCACTGGCTCTCGAACACGTCCGGCAAATTCAAGGTATCGATCACAATGGGCGCGATGGCGATCACCCGCGGGTCCACCTGGGCCGCCGACCAGGTGGTCCAGCCGCGCTTCGATCCGCCGGCGACGACGAAATTCTTCACCGTCAGCGCGCCCGCGGGCAGTTTCGCCAGGAAATCCGTTACCGCATCCATGGCTCGCACGGCGGCTTTGGTCATCGGCAGGCGCGCCGGCCAGCGCTCGTCGCCGGTGCGCAGGTACTTGTCCCAGGTGTAGGCGATGATGGCGTCTTCGGTGCGGCTCTGCGTTTCGCCGGCGAACGTGAGGGGCTCGTTCGGCACCTGCCCCAGATCCACCACCACGGCTCCGGCGCTGGCCGCCAGCAGCATCATCAACGGGTCCGGCGGCGCCGGCGAACTGGTATTACTGCCGCCGTCGATGAACAGCACGGCGGTGGAAGTGGTCAACTGATCCGGCTTGTAGATGGTCACCCAGTGATGCCATACCGGCTTGTCGACTTCGGCCGTGGTGAGCCACGTCTGGGACACCAGGTCGATCTGATAGGCGACAATCCCGGGTGAATTCACGGTGCCCACCAGGGTGTAGCGGAAGGAAGCGTCGGGCGCCGCAACATAACGGTCCAACGCCGTGTAATCGCCGCCGCGGGCCAGGGGGGCCAGGGCGCATATCAGGAAGAACACTGCCGCTCGGAACATAGAACCTCACGATAGCAGGATCGGTTTGCCGGAATGAGACTGTCCGAGCTTCGAAGCGGATGCACAAGGCGGAGCCTTATGCCACTGTGTAACCGGTTTGCGAAAGTAACGTAAAATCCCTTGGACAGGCGGTCAAAGAGTGCCGCCTTCGCTATCATCTGGATAGCAAGTGAAGCGCGCGGAACCGAGGCGCTGCATTTGCATTGCTTCGGGAGAGTAAATGCGCATATTGGTGCTGCTGCTGGTGACAACCGCTGCCGTCGCACAGAACCAGGCTTCACCACCCGCCGCGGCTTCCGGTTTTGTAGGCAGCAACGTCTGCAAAACCTGCCATGCCGACGTGTGGATGAACTTCTACAAGAATCCGCATTACAAGAGCATCGCGTCGGGCAAGGAGCCGGAGGAGAAGACGGGCTGCGAAGGGTGCCATGGTCCGGCGCAGAAGCACGTGGAGGCGCGCGGCGGGAAGACGACTATCCCGCGGGCGTTTTCGCTGATGCAGCCGAAGCAGGCGCTGGACACGTGCCTGGGGTGCCACGCGCGCGATCTGGCGCGGGCCAACATCCAGCGATCGGAGCATACGCAGAACGGCGTGGCGTGCACGAGTTGCCACTCCGTCCACCACTCGCCCACCCCGAAATACCTGCTGGCGAAGAAGCAGAACGAACTCTGCTATAGCTGCCACGCCACGGTGCGCGCGCAGTTTTCGATGCCTTCCAGGCACCGCGTGAACGAAGGCTTCATGCAGTGCTCGGATTGCCACAATCCGCACGGCTCGTTCGACGCCACCTGGAAGATGGGGCAGAAGCCGCGCATGATGGAGCAGGCGCTCAACGCGGAATCGCCGTGCCTCAAGTGCCACATGGACAAGCGCGGGCCGTTCGTGTACGAGCATCCTCCGGTGCGCGTGGAGGGGTGCGAAACCTGCCACAACCCGCACGGCTCGATGAATGCCAAACTACTGCGGCGTCCGGTGGTGTTCACGGTCTGCCTGGAGTGCCATAACGGCGCCTCGGATTTCGGCACGCGCAATCTCGGCGTGGACCTGCAATCTTCCAAGCACAACATGCTGGATCCGAAGTTCCAGAAATGCACCACGTGCCACGTGGCCATACACGGGTCGAACGCCGACGCCTATTTCCTGAGGTAAACGCCATGAAGACACGATTTTGGACATTTTTTGCGGCAGCGGCTGCGCTTTCGGCGCAGCAGGTGGTGGCCCCTACGCCGGAAACGGTGGGAGCGGCGCGCGGCGAAAACCTAGGGAACTACAACTTCACGAACTCGTTCGAGGCAGGTTATCGTTTCAGCCTGGTGGGCGGCGACCTGGGTGAGTATCGCAGCGACGTGAATTACGGCAATGGCGTGCGCCTGCTGGGCAGCACCCTTTCCATCGATTCCAAGGACGGGCACGGCCACTACTTCGACCAGATTCTGCTCAACACGATGGGGCTGGGCAACGATCCATACGAATCCGTGACGCTGCGGATTCAGAAAAACCAGGTGTATCGCTACGACATGACGTGGCGGCTGAGCGACTACTACAATCCCGGCCTGACGGTAGCCGGGGGACTGCACCAGATGGACTCGGTGCGCCGCGTGCAGGATCACGAAATCACGCTGTTTCCGCAGTCCGGGCTCCGGGTGCGGGCCGGGTACAGCCGCAATGTGCAGGACGGCCCGACGCTCGCCACTTCGCAGGAATTGGACAGCAACGGCACCGGGCTGCCGGTGTTCGCCGATCTGCGGCGGCAGTGGAACGAGTACCGGTTGGGCGCGGACGTGGACGTGGCGGGGTTCAAGCTGACGGTGTTGCGGCGCTGGGATTTCTTCAAGGAGGACACGCCCTACAGCGCGTACGGTGTCGCCACGGCCGCGTCGGTGGGGGTGTCCAACGACCTGACCACCGTGCAACAATTCACCAAGGTGGCGCCGGTTCACGGGAGGAACCCGGGGTGGCTGGGCAACCTGCTGGCCAATCACAAGCGCTGGGCGGTCAACGCGCGCTTCAGCTATCTGAACGGACACAACGATTTCGCCTTGAACGAATCTGCCAGCGGGCTGAATCGCTTCGGCGGCGCGGCGAACCGTCAGATCCTGGTGCAGGGCAACGCGGACCGGCCGATGGTGGCTGGCGATTTCAATTTCAGCGTGCAGCCCACGAGCCGCCTGACGGTGGTCAACAACACGTCGGTCAACAATTTGCGGATCAACGGGCCTTCCAGCTACACGGAAATCGATAACGGCAGCAGTTCGGGGGAGACAATTTACTTCCGCTATCTGGGAATTCGCACGGTGACCAATTCGACGGACGCGAACTACCGCGTGAAGGATTGGATCGGATTCTACGCGGGGTATCGCTACACGGACCGGCTGGTGCGCACGATCGAGGGATTCTCGCTCCCGGCTTTCGCCAACTCAACGGAAAACGACGTATACGAGAATACGAATCATCTGCACTCGGGCACGGTGGGTGTGCGATTGCGGCCGGTGAAGAACCTGACGGCCAACCTGGAAGGCGAGGTGGGGCGCGCGGACAATCCGCTGACGCCGGTGAGCGACCGCAATTACCATACGCTGAACGGGAGGGTGAGTTACCGTACGCGGAAGGTGCAGTTGTCGACCTCCTACAAGCAGGTGTACAACGTGAATGCGCCGGTGGTGTTATCGGATTACAGCTCGCACTCGCGGAACTACTCGGCGGCTGCCAGCTGGGCGCCGAAGGACTGGTTCGCGCTGGATGCAAGTTACATGAAACTGCATCTGGATACGGTAAGCGGGATCGCGTATTTCTCCGGCGCGATCCGGGCGACGCTACACGATGGCAACTCGCTGTATCTGAGCAACGTGCACGCGGCGAACTTCGGGACGCGGTTCGCGGTGGCCAGACGCGCGGACGTGTATCTGGGGTATACCATCACCAAGGACACCGGCGACGGCCGCGCAACGGCGACGGCGGGTGTGACGGACCCGGCGGGAGCGCTCTTCGCGAGCGTGCAGACGTTCCCGCTGTCGTACCAATCGCCGCTGGCTCGCGTGTCGGTGCGGATAACTCCCAAGATACGGTGGAACGCGGGATGGCAGTTTTATAACTACCACGAGGAGTTCGGGGTGCTGGGGTATTACCAGAACTTTCACGCCAACACGGGGTATACGAGCGTAAGTTGGGCGTTCTAAGTTGTCCGAGCTTAGCTCGGATTGGCAGGCTGAAGCCTGCCCCACCATGCACAAGGCGGAGCCTTATGCCACTTTCATTTCGCGGTGCCAGGCGGCGAGGAGGATGAGGCCAATCAGAATCAGGGCGCTGGTCAGCCCGACCCAGATGCCGGTGACACCCCAGCCATAGGTGAAGCAGAGGACATAGGCGACGGGCAGGCCGATCATCCAGTACCCGGCCAGGTGGGCGAGGGCTGGAGTGCGCGTGTCGCCAAGTCCACGCAGGGCGCCGGTGGCGACTACCTGGAGTCCATCGAAGATTTCGAAGAGGGCGGCGATGCGCAGGAGGGCGGCGCTGGCGGCAATGACCGCGGCTTCGGGGGTGTAAAGGCGAGCGATCCAGCGGGGCACGAGGGCAAGCGCCAGACCGGCGGAGCCCATGAATCCGGCGCCGAGCAGCAGGGCAGTCCAGCCGGAGACGGCGATGCCGTGCGGGGACTTCCGGCCGACAGCCTGGCCGACCCGGACGGCCGCGGCCGAGCTGATGCCGAGCGGGACCATGTAGGTGATGGAGATGACGTTGACGGCGATGCTGTGCGCGGCGAGCGAGACCTCGTCGAAGCGGGCGGCCATCACGGTGACGATACCGAAGACGGCGCCTTCGGCGAGAATCTGCATGGCGGAGGGAAATCCCAGGGCGATCAGCCGGCTGGTGAGCGTCCATTGAGGACGCCAACTGACGCGCAGATAGAGATTGCCATGCTTTCGCTCGTGGTGGAGAACCGCCGCGAGGAGGACAAGCGCGATATAGACGCGGGAGATGGAGGTGGAGAATCCCGAGCCTTCGAGGCCCAAACGCGGGGCGCCCCAATTGCCGTACATGAAGAGCCAGTTGCCGGCGAAATTGAGGAGGTTGGCGCTGATTACGGCGAAGGTGATGGGCTTGACGATGTTCATCGCCTGCAGGTAGCGGCGGAAGGCGGCGTAGAAGAGCAGCGGGAGCACACCCCAAAGCAGGGCGTGGACGAAGGACCCGAGCAACTCCATGATGCGCGGGTTGGTGCCGATGGCGCGCAGCAGGGGGACGGTCAGAGCGAGCAGCAGGGCGACTACCGACGCCACACCGGCGGCGATCCAAAGACCCTGGACGAGGGTGCGGCGGCAGGCGGCATCGTCCCGCGCGCCGAACGCCTGCGCGACCAGGGTGTCCATGCCGGCCAGCATGCCGGTGCCGCAGATGGCGATGGGGTAGAAGAGCATGCCGCCGAGGCTGCCGGCGCCGATGGAGGCGGCGCCGAGGCGTCCGGCCATGATGGTATCGACGAAGCCCATGGCCATCCAGCCGAGTTCGGCCATGGCGAGCGGCGCGGCGAGGCGCAGCATGGGGCGGATCTCCTGGCGGAAGGCGGCGATCATGCTTTGGGATGCGCCTTATCGTAGACCGCCATGAGGTCGGTGAGGGACACCTGGGTGTATTTCTGGGTGGTGGAGAGGCGGGCGTGGCCGAGGAGTTCCTGGATGGCGCGCAGGTCGGCGCCATCGGCCAGCAGGTGGGTGGCGTAGGCGTGGCGGAAGCTGTGGGGGTGCACCGACGGGTCGCCGGCGAGAACCGTGGCGTAGAGTTTGACGATGCCGCCGATGCCGCGCGTGGTAAGGCGCGAGTTCCGGTGGTTGAGGAAGACGGCCGGTTGTTCACGCACCACGGGCCGTTCGCCGAGGTAGCGCTCCAGCGACTCGGCGGCCTTGCCGGGAAGCGGCACCTGGCGCTCCTTCTTGCCTTTGCCGCGGATACGGAGCCAGCCCGCGGAGCGGTCGATATCCTCCAGGTTGAGGCCGGCCAGTTCGCTGACGCGGATGCCGCAGCCGTAGAGAAGTTCGAAGAGGGCCCGGTCGCGCGCCGGGAGGGGGCGCTCGAGTTTCCCGGCGGCGACGCCGTCGAGGAGCGCGTTGACCTGCTCGGCGGTCATCACGTCGGGCAGTGTGCGCGGGGCCTTCGGCGTGCGAACCAGGCGGGCGACATTGAGCGGTACCACGCCTTCGCGAAGCATGAAGCGGAACAATCCGCGGACGGTGGCGAGTTTGCGGCGCAGGGTGACGGTAGCGAGCTGGTCGCGGTAGAGCGAGGCCAGCCACTCGCGGAGGAGCAAGAGGTCGATGGCCTGCGGAGCGGGCGGGGCGAGATCGGGGGGCGACAGGTAGGCCAGGAACTGGCGCAGGTCGGCTTCGTAAGCGCGGATGGAGTGGGCGGAGTTGCCGGCGCGGGCGAGTTCTCCGAGATAGAGCGCGATCTGCCGTTCCAGCTCAGACGCGGGCATGTCGATACTCTTCCAACGCCTCGAGCGCCTGCCGGCACACCAGGGCGTGGCGCGCTTTCTTGTCGCGGGGGCGTGCGGCCTCGTCGAGTTGCGGCAGCAGGTCGAAGGTGATGTTGGCGGGCTGGTAGCCCTTCGGGTCGGCCGCGGAGACGTAGTGGCAGAGCGAGCCGAGGGCGGTAGCGCGCGGCAGGGCGCGCGGGGTCTCGCCGCGAGAGAGCGCGGCGGCGTGCGTGCCCGCGATCAATCCGGTGGCGATGGATTCGACGTAGCCTTCGACGCCGGAAATCTGGCCGGCGAAGAAGATTTCGGGGCGCGCGCGCAGCTGCAGGGTGGGAGTAAGCAGCGCGGGAGCGTTGATGTAGGTATTGCGGTGGATCTGCCCGAAGCGGAGGAACTCGGCGTTCTCCAGGCCGGGGATGAGGCGCAGGACGCGGGCCTGTTCGCCGAACTTCATGTGGTTCTGGAAACCGACCAGATTGAAGCTCTCGGCGCGCAGGTTCTCCTGGCGAAGTTGCACGACGGCCCAGGGACGGCGTCCGGTGCGCGGGTTCTCGAGGCCCATGGGTTTCATGGGGCCGAACCGCAGGGTGTCGCGGCCGCGACGGGCGATTTCCTCGATGGGGAGGCAGGCCTCGAAGTAACGCGTGTCATCCTCGGGAATGTGGGCGGAGACGGAGTCGGCCTGGAGCAACTCGTCCACGAAATGCTCGTATTGAGCGCGGTCGAGCGGGCAGTTCAGGTAGTCGTCGGTGCCGTCGGTGGATTTGCCGTAGCGCGAGGCCCAGTAGGCGATGCCGGTGTCGACGGTATCGGAAGCCACGATGGGGCTGATGCTGTCGTAGAAGTAGAGGCGGCCGCTTCCGGTGAGGCGGGCGATTTCCTCGGCGAGGGGGCCGCTGGTCAGCGGACCGCTGGCGACGATCCAGATGGCGTCATCGGTGAGGGAAGTGACCTCTTCGCGGCGGAGGTCGATCAGCGGTTCGGCGGAAATGGCGTCGGTGACCTCTTGGGCGAAGAGGCCGCGGTCGACGGTGAGGGCGTGTCCGCCGGGGACGCGGGCCTTTTGGGCGGCCTGGAGGAGCAGCGAATCGAGCCGGCGGAGTTCCTCTTTGAGGAGCCAGGGAGCGGTGGAATCGCTTTCGCTCTTGAGCGAGTTGCTGCAGACGAGTTCGGCGAGGCTCCCGGTCTGGTGCGCCGGCGTGGGGCGCACGGGACGCATTTCGTGGAGGACGCACGGAATACCGCGGCGGGCGATCTGCCAGGCGGCTTCGGAGCCCGCCAGGCCGCCGCCGGCGATGTGGATGGTCTTGGTCAAGGTTAGAGGCTTCCGGCGAGTTCGGCGGCCGGAACGCGCACGCCCACATAAAACGAGCCGAAGAGCGCGTAGATGGCGCTGACTTCATCGAAGCGCATTTCGTAGATGAGGCGCTTGAACACGGCCGGGTCTTCGGAGAAGAGATCGACGCCCCATTCCCAATCGTCGAGGCCGATGGATCCGGAGATGATCTGGCGCACCTCGCCGGCGTAGCGGCGGCCAATCAGACCGTGCTTTTCCATCATGCGCTGGCGGTCGGCCAGTGACTCCTCGTACCAGTTCTTGGACTCGCCGCGGCGGCGATCCATGGGGTAGAAGCAGGCGTACTTCGTGGGAGGGATTTCGGGCCAGAGGCGCGGGGCCATGGCCTGGCGGTGCCGGTCGAGGGTAGCTTCGATTTCCTGTTTCCACTCATTGGAGTATGGCTGGATGCCCTTCTCGATCAGGCCGCTGTAGACCTTCGCGGTGGATTCGTAAATGCCCAGTTCGACGATGGAGAGGTAGGAAGTGGTGGGCTCGAGGAAATCGCCAATGGCGAGGCGGGCCAGATCGAGTTGCACCTGGTTGAGCTCCTCGAAACTGCGGCGGAAGTGGACGAACATCAGGTCGCCTTTATGCCCGAGCATGGAAAACAGGGCGCTCTGCCGTCCTTCGGCGGGGCGTTCGAGGGCCGCGAAGGTGCTGGACGCCTCGTCCAGGATCGCCTGGCGGGTGGTGGCGGAGAGCGCGCGCCATGCAGGGCGGCGGAAACGCATCATCTGGTGCAGTACGCTGGCACCTTCGACGCTGAGCGGGACGGGGGGCATCACGGTAGAGGTGAGCGTGTCGGGAGTCATTTATCCATTATATGGAGGCGAGGCTGATGCCGCGGACGGCGATCCGGTTTAGAGGGTGCTGGTCCGGCGGCGGCTCCAGCGGGCGAGGTAGCTTTCGGCGGCGATCTCTTCAACTTCACGGTCGCGCTCGGCAGTCCACTCGGTCAAGCGGTGTTCCTTCAGGCGCTCCAGAAGCCGGCAGCGGCGGCGCGCTTCGAGCATGACTTTTTGTTGTTCGGCCAGCTTTTGGGCGGCTTCGAAGCGGAGGCGGGCGATCTCGGACTCCCGCGACTTGACGTACTGGCGGAAACTGCCGAGCGCGGTGAGATCGCCGGCGGCAATGGGGCGCCACTCGCGGACCTCAATTTCGGCGCGGATGCCGGAGGCTTCGACTTCGGCGCGCTGGCGGTCGAGGCCCGCCAGAGCGGCAACCTGTTGTTTGTAGCGGGCTTCCTCGAGTTCGAGCTGGACGCGGCGCCAGTCCAGGGCCTTCTCGAGGGGGAAGTGGAAGGCCTTCATCGCTTGCCCGCGTGCGCTGGGGCGGGAAGCGTGTCGAGGCGTGCGGCCAGCTGTTCCAGGCGCGACAGGGTCTCCGGCAGCGGGGAGTTGGACAGGTGATCCTGGCGGAGGAAGTCGAGCAGTTCGGGCCGCAGGCGAATACTGGCGTCGAGCTGCGGATTGGAGCCCGCGACGTAGGCGCCGAGCTGGATCAGGTCCTCGGCGTCGCGGTAGGCGGAGAGGGCGCCGCGAATCTTGCGCGCGGCCTCCTTCTGCGCGGGGGTGGCGATGGCGTTGGTGAGACGGCTGACGGAGTGGAGGATGTCGATGGCCGGGTAGTGGCCCTGGGCGCCGAGTTGGCGGGAGAGGATGAAGTGCCCGTCGAGGATGCCGCGGACGGCATCGCAGATGGGCTCGTTAAAATCGTCGCCCTCCACCAGGACGGTGAAGAAGCCGGTGATGGACCCGCGGGCGAAATTCCCGGCGCGTTCCAGGATTTTGGGCAGCAGGTTAAAGACCGAAGGGGTG
>OCZU010003016.1_pt1 | contig 10667 bp, 10 predicted proteins | sample 1539001 | NCBI WGS metagenome assembly OCZU01 (sample SAMEA3539306, study PRJEB22396) | soil metagenome | biome: tundra; feature: field; material: soil | place: USA | collected 2010-05 | depth 0.15 m | reverse complement strand
CGAGATTACAAGGTGACTGGAGTTCAGACGTGTGCTCTTCCGATCTATGTCGACGGGCAGATAGGAGACCAGCACGTCGACATGGGCGTCGCGGAGCGCCTTGACCATGTCAACCGGCTCGTCGTCAGACTCAGTGATGATCTCGCGATAGAACTCGCCAAGGCCGTCGAAGGTGGGACCGCGTTGAACGATCACGCCCGTCGGCGGCACGTCGCAGATCGTGATCGTATTGTTCTCGCTGGCGACGATCGCCTCGGCGATGTCACGGCCCACCTTCTTGGCGTCTACGTCAAAAGCAGCGACGAACTCAATGTCCCTGACGTGATACGGCCCGAACTGAACGTGCATGAGGCCCGGTACCCGGTTGGCCGGGTCGGCGTCCTTGTAGTACTCGACGCCCTGGACCAGCGAACTCGCGCAGTTCCCGACACCCACAATGGCTACCCGTATCGAACCCATGAGGACTGCTCCCTATCTTCTTCTGCTCAGCATTTTCTGCTGGGACTTGGCGCCCGGTCCTAGTCGGCCGGAGTGTCAGCGCCGCTCTGTGTCTAGTCCCCGTCCCGGCGTGCGGACTCGGCGTCCGCCCGTCGCTCCGAGTCGATCAGCTCGTTCAGCCAGCGCACCTCGCGCTCGACCGACTCCAGGCCATGCCGCTGCAATTCGAGTGTGTAGCTATCGACCCGCTCCCTGGTCCTGGCGAGTCCAGCGCGAAACGCCTCAAGTCGCTCTTCAAGCCTGCTGCGCCGACCTTCCAGAATCCGGAGCCTGATGTCCGCCTCGGTCTGGCCGAAGAACGCGAAGCGCACGCCGAATCCGTCGTCCTCCCAGGCCGCGGGCCCGGTCTCGGACAGCAGGTCCTGCAGCCGCTCCTTGCCATCCGCGGTCAGCCGGTAGACAATCTTGGACCGGCGCCCGGTCAGCGGCTTGGCCGCGTCGGGCAGCGCGTCCTCGGTGATCAGGCGGCGGACGGTTAGGTCCTTCAGGCACGGATACAGCGAGCCGTAGCCGAATGCCCGGAACGCTCCGAGCACCGAATTCAGCCGCTTACGTAGCTCGTAGCCATGCATCGGGGTCTCGTGCAGCAATCCCAGCACAGCAAGCTCAAGCACTCCTGTGCGCTGGCTGCTCATGCTCGGCTGCTCCTGCCACTCTATGGACCGTTATCTACCTAGCCGTCGCGCGGCTTCATATCTTCTCGATGTATCGACTCGATACATCAACACGATATGTGCTGAACTGTTGAGACGCAAGTCGCAGCCGCCCGTGGCCGGGCGTCGTGGGCGGCTGTCGTCGTTATGCCAGTGCGGGGCTCGGCCTGAGTCCGGATCCGTCGTAATCTGTGGGTCATGAGGCGATCGGTCGTCGACTACGCCCTAGCGCGACGCGCGGCGCTCGCGTCGGTGCTCGCTGGGCGCAGCACGATCACCGACGTATGCGATGCGCACCCCTACCTGCTGCGTGCCGCCAAGTTCCACGGCGAGCCGACCGAGATCGGCTGCCCGATCTGCCGCCGGGTCAAGCTGACACACGTCACCTACGTGTACGGGGACGAGCTAGGCCGGTACGAGGGCCGGGTGAAGCAGGGCAGCGAACTCGACGAAATGGCCGCCGAATACGCCGAGTTCCAGGTATACGTGGTAGAAGTCTGCCAGAGTTGCGGGTGGAATCACTTGGCGTCGTCTTATGTTCTCGGCACTGGTGAGCCCTCGGCCAGACGGAGTCGGCACGCTCGCGCGGGAGACTAATACCGGACGAATCAGCAAAGTGGCGAGCGTACCTGGACAGTAGGTACCGACGGGTAACGTGGTGCCCGGCGGAGGCCCCCGCTCCGCGCGACTGCCACAGCCCCGATCAGCGAGGATCACGTGAGTAATCCAGACTTTCCCGGGCCGTCCTGGCAGGACAGATCAGAGTTTCCCGATGGATCCCGCCCCGGGCAGCGCGGCAACCGTGACCCAGACTACGGCGGAGCAAGCGCGGCCGGCGATGCGACGGGCTACTGGGTCGAGCCGAGAAACCGTGGACGCGGCGGTGCGGGCGGGCACCAGGCGGATGATCGCGGCACCGGCGGCTATCAGGCCCACCCTGGCGGTGGCCCCTACGCCGCCGAGGGCCCCTTCCGTAGCGGCAACGGCTATGGCGGCAATGGCCAGGCACGTAACGGCAACGGCCACCCGGCCGGGTATCGCGGTAACGGCCGGCTAGCGGACAGCGTGCCAGACGTCGTGCCTGGCGGCGACCCGGGCGGAGTCGGAACTGACGACATCGGCCGCGGCCATGCCAAGGGCTACCGCGGCAGCGCGGGGCGCCGTCGCGCGGCGGCCGACCGAGGCGAGCCAGGTGGCCCAGCCGGCCCCTACGGACCACCACGGCCACGCGGTCCGGGCGGGGGCGGATCTGGCGGTCCAGGCCGAGGCGGCGGCTCGGGTGGCAATGGCAGTGGAAGTGGCGGCGGCCGCGGTTTCGTCGGTCCGGATGGCGCGCCAGTGCGCACGCCACCGAACTGGCCGCAGCGGATGTGGCACGCCAGCTGGTGGCGGCACTGGACCATCAAGAAAGCAGCGCTGCTGACAGGCGCTATAGCGGCCGGTACCGCGCTGCTGTTGATAGTGGGATTCTTCGCTGTCTACCAGACCGTCAAGGTGCCGATTGTCGCGCTGGCTTCCCCCCTGCAGCAGGCATCAGTGGTCTATTTTGCCGACGGCCATACCGAAGTTGGCAGCTTCAGTACCGTGAATCGCACGGTGCTGACCACCGCGCAGCTCGCTCAGGACAAGTACCTGGAGGCTGCCTTCTTCGCGGCCGAGGATCGGAATTTCCTGCACGAGGGCGGCGTCTCGCTGACCGGCATCTTGCGCGCCATCAAGGTCGACCTGACTGGCAGCGGCTATCAGGGCGCATCGACGATCACCGAGCAGTTCGTCAAGACCTACTACGACCCGAGTGGCCTTGGCAATCTGACCGCCAAGGAGAAGCTGAAAGAAATCATAGTCGCCATCAAGCTGGCGAAGCTGGAGTCCAAGACCTGGGTCCTGACGCACTACCTCAACGCGATCTACCTCGGCGCCGGCGCCTACGGCGTGCAGGCCGCCGCCGAGACGTACTTCGGTGTGCCGGCCTGGAAGCTCAGCATCGCCCAGGCCGCCATGATCGCGGCGATAGTCCAGTACCCGTCGGGCTTCGACCCGGAACACCCGAGCCAGCTGGTGCCAGCGCTCGGCTATTCGCTGCTCACCCGCTGGGCCCTTGTGCTCGACAACATGGTGAAGGACGGCGCGATCACGCAGCAGCAAAGCAACGCCCTCGCCGGCAGCCACCAGATCGCGGTGAAGAATTTTCCGAAAATTAGTTCTAGCCACGCCAGTTCCTCCTGGACCGGATACGACGGCTACATCATGACTGCCGTGCAGAACGAACTGGAGCAGACCTACCACCTGAGCAAGTTCACCATCGAGACCGGCGGCCTCCAGATCGTCACTACCTTCAGCAAGCCCAAGATGGACGCGCTGTATGCGGCAGTGAAGGATGCCAAGGCGATGATGCGCCAGGCCGGTCGGCAACTGCCGAATTACGCGCATATCGGCGCGATACTCGAGAATCCGAAGAACGGCGCGATCGAGGCCATGTACGGGGGGCCGAACTGGGCCGCCAACCCTAAGCGCTGCAAGGCGATTAACTGCCAGTACAACATGGCCACGGTGGCCAGGAACCAGGTCGGGTCTTCCTTCAAGCCCTATGTGCTGGCCGCAGCCGTCCAGCAGGGCATGAACGTGCAGGACAGCGTGCTGAACGGATACTCGCCGATCTGTGTTCCACCGGAGACCATGCCGATGACGGAATCCAAGCGCGGTGGCCCCCCTTGCCCGCCTGGGGGGTATCTGCAGGTGGATTACGACCCGGTGGTGCAAGGCCCGGTGTCGGTGGCCAAGGCGGCAGCAGTCTCCTCCAACGCAGCCTTTGAGGACCTCGCGCACCGGGTCGGGACTGTGCCGATCATCGACCTGGCGCAGCGGCTTGGCGTCGACATCAGCACGGCTGCCAGCCCGAAGACGCCGCACGGCACCGGGTCGGGCCTGATCAACGACAAAGGCGAGATCGGTATCGCGCTTGGTATCGCGCCGCTGACGGTTGAAGAGCAGGCGAACACCTTCGCCGTGTTCGCCGACAATGGTCTGTACCACACACCGCACGTGATAGCTAAGATTACCCAAAATGGCCAGGCCGTGCCGATTAAGGTGCTCAGCCATCCGGTCCTGTCAGCGGCGCAAACCGCCGATGTGGACTGGGCGCTGTCCTTCGATACCCAGTACGGCACTGGGTACCCGAACGCCGTGCTGAACCCGGCCCGGCCGACCATCGCTAAGACCGGCACCACGGATGTCGCCCAGTCCGCCTTCTTCATCGGCGCCCTCCCGCAGCAGTACTCACTCGCTGTCGGGATGTTCACCAACATCCAGAACAATACGCCGGGCGGCCAGACACTGGACATCCTCCAGCCGGCCGGCGGCATCGGAGGGGGCTACGGCGGCGCCTGGCCTGCCACCATCTGGCGTCTCTACATGACCAGGCTGCTGGCAATGAACCCCAAGCCGGTCGCGCCGCTCGATCCGCTGGATCTGAACGGCGACGTTAAATGGGTCCAGGTGCACGCGCCGCCCAAGCCCAAGCGCTGCCCAGATGGGCAGCTGCAGCGCAGCGGCCCCCGGCCGTGCCCGACCCCGACCCCGACTACCAGTCCGACCCCGACCGGTAGCCCGACCCCGACTCCCTCAGGCTCGCCAAGCCCGAGCGGGAGTCCAAGTCCGAGCCAGAGTGGCGGCCCGCCATTTGGCGCTCAGGTACGCAAGCCAGGTCACCCCCGGAAGCCCGGTCCGCGTCCCACCGGTACGCCAAGCCTCACGTCCGCCGCGACGCTGCCCAGGCCGCTGCTTCGCCGGCCGGTGTGGGCCGCGGTGACCTCGCTGGGTTAGCCAGCGTGCTTGGGGGTTAGCTGGCCAGCTGGGTGCGGAGCCAGCCGATGTCGGCGCCGGGGCCGGGGGTCTCGCAGATGACTGGCGCGCCTGCGGCCTGGACGACGGCGACGATCAGGGCCGGGTCGATGGTGCCGGACTGGAGCCCGGCGTGGCGGTCCCGGCCGGAGCCGAATTCGTCGCGCGAGTTGTTGCAGTGCACCAGGTCAATCCGGCCGGTGATCGCCTTGACCCGGTCCACGACGTCGGCCAGGTCGTGGCCGGCCGCGTAGGCGTGACAGGTATCCAGGCAGAAGCCGACCTCACCGGCCCCGCCTTCCTCGGCTCCGCCGACCACGTCCCAGAGCCTGGCCAGGTTCTCCAGGCTGCGGGCCATCGCGCCATCCCCGCCAGCGGTGTTCTCGATCAGCATCGGCAGCGGCCGGTCGATCCGCTCGATCGCCTTGCGCCAGCTGTCGTAGCCCTCGGCCGGATCGGTTCCCGTGGTGACGTGGCCGCCGTGCACGATCAGGCCGGCCGCTCCGATCGACGCGGCCGCGTTCAGCTGCTGCTCCAAGATCTTGCGGCTGGGGATCCGGATCCGGTTGTTGGGCGACGCTACGTTGATGACGTACGGCGCGTGGATGTAGGGCACGACGCCGGCGGCGGCGAACTCGGAGCGCACCTGCTCAGGTTCGCGGCCGCCAGGAAACGTAGGCGCCTTCCAGCCCTGCGGGTCGCCAAGGAAAAACTGGACGGTGTCAGCTTTGATGGCGATTGCCTCGGGCAGAGGATCGCTGTCATGCAGGTGGGCTCCGATGCGGACCATCCGGCGAGCCTAGCGATCTCGCCGGGTACTAGATGAATCCGCCGTGCGCGAAACCGAGGCCCATGCCGACGAACGAGGCGACGACGCCAAAGACGATGAAGATCCGTGCCTCCCTGGTGGCTGACATCATCTGGGCATAGAGGCCGACGACCAGTCCGGTGGCGCCGAGGACCGTAGCGATCAGGTGAGTGCTGACGATCAGTCCGGTGGCGAAGGCGGCAAGGCCGGCCACGACGGTGTAGGCGGCCGCGGCGTTCAGTAGCGGATGGCGCCTGCCGTCGCTGTTCAAGGTGAAATGGCGAACGCGTGGGTTAGAGCGGACCTGAGTCTGCGACATGGCCGTCACCTCCTGGAGATGCCTTACCCATAGTTTCTGCCCGGACGGCCCGGAAGTGAAGCGTCACGGCTGTCAGCTCCGGCTGGTAGGCTGACGCATCTGCGCGCATCTGCCCGATAGGACAGGCGCGGATCCTCCTGTCACGGAGAGACCGTGACCGCTGAGTCCGAAGGAGGCAGGATCGGCATGCGCCGTTACGAAATGATGATCATCCTCGACCCCTCGCTTGAAGAGCGCACCGTCCAGCCATCCCTCGACCAGTTCCTGAAGGTCGTCACCACAGGTGGCGGCACGGTGGACAAGGTTGACGTGTGGGGCAAGCGACGCCTCGCCTACGAGATCGACAAGAAGACCGAGGGCATCTACACCGTCATCGACCTAATGGCCGAGCCGGACACGGTGAAGGAGCTTGACCGCCAGCTCAACCTTAATGAGGCGGTCCTGCGAACGAAGATCCTTCGGCCGGACCAGCACTAGGGAGCATCCGATGGCAGCAGGCGACACCCAGATCACCATCATCGGCAACCTCGTCGATGATCCGCAGCTTCGCTATACCCCGACCGGCCAGGCGGTTGCCAACTTCCGGGTAGCCTCCACGCCGCGGTTCCTGGACAAGAGCACGAACGAGTGGAAGGACGGCGACTCGCTCTTCCTGTCCTGCAACGTCTGGCGGCAGGCGGCAGAGAATTGCGCCGAGAGTCTGCAGCGGGGCATGCGCGTCATCGTCACCGGCCGGCTGCGGCAGCGGTCGTATGAGACGAAGGAAGGCGAGAAGCGCACCGTCTACGAGATCGAGGTAGACGAGGCCGGCCCGTCGCTGCGGAACGCCTCTGCCAAGGTAGTGAAGTCCAGCCGGGCCACTGGTGGCCAACCAGGGTCCGGCGGCCAGGGCGGATATGGTGGCGCGAGCCCACGTCCCGCCGATGACCCGTGGGCCTCAGAGCCAGCTGACAGCGGGTTCACCGACGAGCCTCCGTTCTAACCGGTCCGGGTCTTGGGCCCGTCCGGCCAGCCAGCCGGACCACCAGTCTGAGATTCGCCCGGACCAAGATCGACCAGACCGAGAACTACCACCCCCGCCGCAGGCGGGCCGACCATCCCCGCCGCAGGCGGGGCTCTGCTGAGGAGCACCACGATGGCCAAACCACCGATTCGCAAGCCCAAGAAGAAGGTTTGCCTGTTCTGCCAGGAGAAGGTCGTCCGGGTGGACTACAAGGACACCGGGACACTGCGCAAGTTCATCTCCGACCGCGGCAAGATCCGGGCCCGGCGGGTATCTGGCAACTGCACGCGGCACCAGCGCGATGTCGCGACGGCGATCAAGAACGCCCGCGAGATGGCGCTGCTGCCGTACACCAGCACGGCTCGCTGAGGCCGAGGGAGGTAAGCAACGATGGGCGGTATGCAGATGAAGCTCATCCTCACCCAGGAGGTCACTGGCCTGGGTGCCCCCGGCGACATAGTCGAGGTCGCTGGCGGATATGGGCGGAACTATCTGGTCCCGAGGGGACTGGCGATGCGCTGGACGCGCGGCGCCGAGAAGCAGATCGACTTGATCAAGCGAGCCCGCGCGGCCAGAGAGATCCGCAGCGTTGATGACGCCAAGGCAGCGGCCGGGCGTCTGGGCGAGCTGCACATCCGGTTGCAGACTCGGGCCGGCAGTGGCGGCAGGCTGTTCGGCTCGATATCGACGTCCGATATCGCCGCCGCGGTCAAGAGCGCTGGCGGCCCCGAGCTGGACCGGCGCAAGATCGAGATCGGCAACCCGATTAAGACCGTCGGTGCGCACCAGGTAGCGGTGCGGCTGCATCCCGAGGTCAGCACCACCCTTGAGGTCGAGGTCGTCGGAGTTTAGCGGCGCGGTCAGGTCAGGCCTGATACCTAGGCACCCGCCTGGCGACCTCAGGGTCAAGCTCAGCCAGCAGCTCCCAGAGCTGGGCTAGCCGGATGACGACCTGGTCGGTGTCACTGACACCGACCAGGTCGTTGGCTACCCGTCCGCCAGGCCGGGCATACGCGGCCAGCGCCTGGGCCGCGAGATCGTCGATGGCCTTCTCGATCTCGGCGATCCGCTGCTCCGGTGTCGAACACATAATCGAATCTTATGCAATCCAGCGGTCGGCCGCAGGTCAATCTGACACATCTGCGGACCCTCGTCCGGCGGCCCTGCTGAACCGCACTTCTTACGTTGGACGTCACATTCCGCATGTGGATAACTTCTGGCCCTGGCACCGTCTATCCAGGGTCAGCTATTTCTTTCCCGCACAGGCAGTGGATGACGTCTTAGCAGCTCAAGGGCCGGAAAGACGAATAGTTAAAGACATGTCCACAGCAGCGTCCCCAGGTCGCGCACAGGGCCTACGGCGTGTCTGCACAGGCTGTCCACAGTCCTGTGCACAGCACGACTGGACGCCAGCGGGCGCTCACACGACACTGTCGGAGCCGGATCTGTCATACCCGTCCGATAGAACGAGACTGGGCCCGGCGCACGACGTGTTGGCGATATCGGCAGCCGGGGGACGTGGCGGCCGGCAAGGGGGTGTGGCCTGGTGAGCGTTGCGGAGCTCGCGCCGCGTGAGGACTTCGAGCGCACGCCGCCGCATGACATCGCTGCTGAGCAGTGCGTTCTCGGCGGGATGATGCTGTCCAAGGACGCGATCTCCGACGTGATCGAGGTGATCAGGGCTACCGACCATTACCGGCCCGCCCATCAGATCGTGCACGAGACCATTCTCGATCTGTACAGCCGGGGCGAGCCGGCCGACGCGATCACCGTCGCTGCCGAGCTGACCAAGCACGGCGACATCGGCAAGGTCGGCGGCGCGCCGTACCTGCACACCCTGATCGCGTCGGTGCCGACGGCGGCGAACGCTGGCTACTACGCGCGGATCGTCCGGGAGCGAGCGATCCTGCGGCGGCTGGTCGAGGTCGGCACCCGGATCGTCCAGCTCGGCTACGCCGGCGACGCGGACGCCGACGAGCTGGTGGACCGGGCGCAGGCCGAGGTCTACGGGGTGACCGAGCGCCGGGTCAGCGACGATTACCTGCCGCTGTCCGAGATCATGCCGGCCGCGCTGGTGGAGATCGAAGCGATCGGCAGCCGCGGTGGTGGCCTGACCGGCGTGCCGACCGGTTTCGCCGATCTCGACTCGCTCACCAACGGCCTGCATCCGGGCCAGATGATCGTGATCGCCGCGCGCCCGGCGCTGGGCAAGGCGCTGGCGCTAGACACGCCGCTGCCGACCCCGAACGGCTGGACGACCATGGGCGAGGTGGCGGCGGACGATCTGCTGATCGGCGCCGATGGCAAGCCAGTGCGCGTCCTCGCCGCCACCGAGGTGCTGCGGGACCGGCCGTGCTACGAAGTCGAGTTCTCCGACGGCGAGGTCATCGTCGCCGACGGCCAGCACCAGTGGATCACCTGGGACCGCGCCGCCCGCTGGCACGCGTCCCGCCACGGGCGGACGGCGACGCCGAATCCCGAGGCAGCCAGTTGGCCTGCGAGCGGCGCGGAGCAGGGCCAGGACTCGGGCCGGGCGCATGCGTCGGACCAGGACTCGGGCCGGACGCAGGCGCGGCCGACGATCGTCACCACCGAGCAGATCGCGGCCAGCCTCCGGGTCGCGCGCGGCGGACGCCGCTCCAGCCACGCGGTTCCGCTGGCAGCGGCCCTGGACCTGGCCGAGGCCGTCCTGCCAGCTGATCCGTACGCGGTCGGCGCCTGGCTGGGGGCCGAGCAGTCGCCAGGCAGCGCGGTCACCCCCGACCCGGAGGTTTCGCTGCGACTGGCCACGGGCGATGATCGCTCCGGGCTTCGGCAGTCGGCGGAGCTGGCCGTTATGCATAAAGATCGAATTCCGGCCCGGTACCTGCGGTCCGGCATCGGGCAGCGCCGTGCGCTGCTGGCCGGGCTGCTCGACGCGGCCGGCGCGGTGCGGAGCTGCGGCGCGATCGAGATCAGCGTGGCGGGCCAGCGGCTGGCCGATGACGTTCGCGAGCTCGTGCTCGGCCTCGGCTATCAGTGCGTGCCCGAGCCGTCCGGCGAGCCCGGGCGGCGGCTGGTCAGCTTCCGCGCCGAGGACCAGGTCTTCGGGGTCAGCAGCAAGCAGCGGCAGCACAAGGAGCGGCAGGGGGCTGGCCCGCGCCCGGCCCGCTGGCGCTATATCGTCGCCGTGCGGCGGGCGCAGTCGCGGCCGGTGCGCTGCGTCCAGGTGGATGCCGGGGACCAGCTGTACCTGGTCGGCCGGGCGATGATCCCGACTCACAATTCCACCCTGGCGCTCGACCTCGCGCGGGCTGCCTCGATCAAGCACGGTCTCGCTTCGGTGATCTTCAGCCTGGAGATGAGCCGGAACGAGATCACCATGCGGCTGCTGTCCGCCGAGGCGCGGGTCGCGCTGCACTCCATGCGCACTGGCCAGATGAGCGACGATGACTGGACCCGGCTGGCCCGGCGGATGAGCGAGGTCGCGCACGCGCCGATGTTCATCGATGACTCGCCGAACATGTCGATGATGGAGATCAGGGCCAAGTGCCGCCGCCTCAAGCA